>Ga0209284_10000016_pt1 | contig 198482 bp, 152 predicted proteins | sample FRY03_FD_187211 | JGI IMG/M metagenome (GOLD analysis project Ga0209284, IMG submission 187211) | Freshwater microbial communities from Lake Fryxell liftoff mats and glacier meltwater in Antarctica - FRY-03 (SPAdes) (version 2) | ecosystem: Environmental > Aquatic > Freshwater > Ice > Glacier...
GTTACCATCCATTTCATAAGTATCTCCCGACTTAGTAATGCCGAGAAAAAAACCAAATCCATCTAACATAGATTGAATCTGTTTGCGATCGCCAGTACCGGCAAAAACATTGAATTTCAAATCTTCTTCAGGCATCGACATAGCCATAGCAAATTCACCCGTCAATAATTGTTTGAATTTATCGGTGCCGCCAAGCATAGACAGTTGTTTGTTCAACTCATCCTTGGTCTTCTGGTCTAGTTGTTCGAAAATCATATTAAAAAAATTCCCAAAATCCATGTTGAATGCCATTGCAAAGAATGTGCTACCGGAAGCTGCCACAGATACAGCCTCTTTGGATAATTTATCGCGCAAAAATGGTGCATATTCGTCTAATTTGTCTCCAAAATGTATGTCAATCTCCATGCGTGCCTCTTGCTTTTCAAAAGAAACCTGGGCTATCCAATAAGTTCCTTTATACAATTCATTCATTGATTTGGTGATGTTACTCAACTCAGGCACATCAGGAAAATCTATAGAAGACATTTTATCTCCTGTATAGAAAGCTGTGATATCAGATTTAAGCGTAACAAAATCCACAACACCTTCAATAGTAGCTCCTTTGGCCAACTCCTTGCCCATTGAAACAACCATTTCTTCATTTACCTTCATGGCACCATCAGAAAATAAAATAAATCCTGTTTCTCCATTAAAAAGTCCAACTGTTGCATCAGGCTTAATACCAAACTCTAAGTTTCCTTTTTTCTTTAGCGAGACACCCATTTCCTTGAATTCCTTTTTGAGTCTATCCGCATTTTTAATGTCAAAAAGTACCAAAAATTCACTTTGATCAATATTCTTGGTGTTGATAGTCGGAATCACAAAAACCTGTTTTTCTAAATTTATAGACGCTTTAAGAGCGTCCATGTAAGGTTTAATTGTATTCAAATATTGTTCGGGAATTGCTCCTTTTTCGATACCAGATTTCTCAATGATGTTTTTTAAATCCATTGAAAATGCCATGTATGAGCCTTGGTGTTGAGAGATGTACGACGCCACTCGACCCTCAAAGGAGTTTTTATCTATTGATTTCCCACAACTCGTGGCAATGAAAGTAATAGAAAGAAAATAAAATATATTTTTCATGATTTTAGAATAAAACGTAAAGATTATATGCCAAAAATAGTCAATCTGATTGAATATTGACATTCATGCAAAATCTGTTATAAACAGAAGAAAATCATTTGATTAAATTCATCAACACTAGCGGCCAAGTACGTCTTGATACAATTTCTCGTAAATCGGAAGGATTTTGGTAATATCAAATCGCGCCGCACTTTCTCGTGCTTGTTTTTTGAACTTGTCGAGGTTTTCGCGATTCGAAAGTACTTCGATGGCCCTTTGAGCCATGGTATCCACATCACCAACTGAGGCTGTAAAACCAGAAAAACCGCTGATATTCAATTCGGGCAAACCACCTGTATCTGAGGATATTACAGGGACACCCGCGGCCATTGCTTCTAATGCAGCAAGACCAAAACTTTCTGTTTCTGATGGCAATAAAAACAAATCAGACATGCTCAAAGGTAAATGAGTGGCCTGCATTTTACCTAGCATTATCACACGGTCGCAAGTACCCAAATTCCTGCACAATTCTTCAACTTTCTGTCGCTCAGGACCATCACCAACCAAAATTAATTTACTTGGTAAAACGTCGTTAATCTTTTTAAAAATATGAACCACATCTTCCATGCGTTTTACTTTTCTAAAATTGGAAATGTGACAAATCACAAATTCATTATCCAAGGCATATCGCCTGCGCAAAACAAAATTCACTTCCTGTGCATACTCATCAAGTTTGATGAAATTTGGGATGACTTGAATTTCTTTTTTGATCTGAAAATGCTGAAGCGTGTCCTGTTTCAAGCTCTCTGAAACGGAAGTAACTGCATTCGACATTTCAAGACAATATTGAATGACTGGTTTGATAGATAAATCTCTCCCTACCAAAGTGATATCTGTGCCATGCAGCGTGGTGACAAACGGTATTTCAATTCCTTGTGCTCTTAATATTTGCTGGGCCAAGTAGGCTGCTGATGCATGCGGAATGGCATAGTGAACATGCAGCACATCCAATTTTTCAAACTTTACCACATCCACCAATTTACCTGCCAACACGGTTTCATAGGGTGGGTAATCAAAAAGCGGATAATTGTTTACTACAACCTCGTGATAAAAGATATTATTGGCGAATAAATCAAGGCGAACAGGTTGTGAATAGGTTATAAAGTGAATTTCGTGTCCCTTGGCCGCTAGTGCCATACCTAATTCTGTGGCTACAACGCCCGACCCTCCGTATGTTGGATAAAGTACGATTCCAATTTTCATGTTGTGGTGCTCTTATGTATTTTGTTTGTTAACAGATATCAAAGGTAGTTGTTTGTTTACTGATGAATGAAAATACAATTCGACATACTGAAAATTATTTGAGGAATAAATAACCAAAATCGAAAATCGATCCGAGAAAAAATGGTTTTGGCTAATCTTTATGAAAAAATAGTTTTAAAAATTTGCTTACGAACAAATGCTTTATAAATCACCCGCTGAATTTCGGTGCGCGTGCCCATAGAGATGATTTTCTTATTCTCTGCATCGGGATAAACACGATTTGACAAAAAGACATAGTTAATTCCCGTGGTGGGATCAGCCCAAGCAATTGTGCCTGTAAAACCGGTATGACCAAAACTCTGTACGCTTGCCAATTCACAAGTTGGACCTCCGCCGCCTTTTACAGGTTTATCAAAACCAATCGCTCTTCTATTACTGGAGCAAAAATGACAACGGGTAAACTCACTTATCGTCTCCGCAGAGAGATATTCTTTGCCACCATAGCGGCCATCATTCAACATCATCTGCATTAAAGCCGCCAAATCAGTGGCATTGGAAAAAAGCCCTGCATGGCCTGCAACACCGCCCATCATGGCTGCACCCTGATCGTGAACGTAGCCATGTATCAATTGCTTTCGGTACAATTTGTCATCTTCTGTTGGTGCAACATTCTCTTTGGTGTGCACCTCAAGCGGATTGTAGCGCATGCCCAAACCCATGGGCGCATAAAAGGTTTTAAACACAAAATTATCTAAAGTCATCGCAGTCTGATTCTCAATGATTTCCTGCATAAAATAATATCCTAAATCAGAATATTTGTAACCCTGTCCAGGACTCAAGGAGTGACTAAACATAGTAGCAAACATGCTGTCTTTATAATCATCACGAATGAATAAATTATCCATAACTTTTTTAGAATACCCCTCTTTCTTTTGCTTGCTGTACACATCATCACGGAAGCTATTTCCAGCCATAGTTCTTTTCCAAAAAGGAATCCACGGGGTAAAGCCAGCTTGATGGGTAAGAATGTTTTTTAGCGTCAAATTTTGATGATTGGTACCAGAAACGCGCTCGGGTAAATAATCAAGCAATTTTTTGTTTAAATCTAAAGCGTTGTGATCTGTCAAGTACATCAAACTCAAGGTCGTTGCCGCCACTTTGGTGATTGAAGCCAAATCATAAATCGTTTCGTTGTCTACTGGTTTTTGCTTAGAATAATCCAAATAACCGAAATTTTCTCGATAAAAGACTTTACCATCTTTTGCAGCCACAACCTGACACCCAGGAAAAGCTCCCTCCTTGATGCCTTTTAATGCAATTTCAGCAATCTCTTGCAAATCTTCAGCATAAATGCCCAATTCCTCTGGTATTACAAATTGTAGACGGCCGTTTGCTGCATATTCAAAGCCTGTCCCTCTCGGAATTTCATTCAATGTGAAAGGCAATTTCCCTTGAGCTGGCATGGCTCCAATAAATATTTGGGGTAGAATATCTTGCGTGTAAACAGAATTCTCGTAGCCCAGTACAAATGCATCGAATTTGGCTAAGTAAGACTGTCCAACCAAAGCATAAGGATTTGCCAAAAATAATGCAATCTGCTCTTGACGATTGCTTAATCCATCAATATACTTTCCCCAAAAATCTGGCATTCCAAAATACTTGGTGTGCCAATTATTCTTGGCGGCAAAAACAGAAATCACACGGTTGTATCCCATAAGTTTCGGATGCATCACCTCCATATCTTTAATCGTTCTCAAATTGAATACATCGGCTTGCAAATAATCAAGCAAGCGTTGCTCAATCAAATTTGTATTGTCACCAATCACTACAATGGCCGTTTTAGGACTCAAATCGCTAAGCGGCAAAATTTGATTCTCATTTCTTAGCACTGTTACCGCGTTTGCAATCGTTTTCCGAATCAAAATGTCAATTTGAAATTGCTCATGTGCGGTCAATCTCTTTGCTTTCTTTTGATTTTGATTCGCCCAATACTTCGCTTTCAAAACTTTTTTGCAACGCGCATTCAGTTCTTTCTCGGAAATTGTGCCTAGATCAAGTTCATCAGAAATAGCCTGAATAGCCTCACCTACACTTTCAGGAAAAAGCAAAACATCATTTCCAGCAAGAAAAGCGCGAACTACCACTTCATTTTTATCATACAAGTTTGCAACAGCCTTCATATTTAGTGCGTCAGATATAACCAAACCTTCAAACTGAAGATTTCCTTGCAAAATCCCTTTAATTATTAGTGCCGACAAACTTGATGCTTTGCTTAGCGAATCTAAGGCTGGAGTTTCCAAATGCGCCACCATTACTGATGAAACTCCTGCTTGTATACTCCGCAAAAATGGCAAGAAATTAATGGCTTCAAATTGCTTTAAAGTCAACCTTACTAAAGGCAAATCGTGGTGCGAATCTATATCGGTGTCACCATGGCCGGGAAAATGCTTAACACAAGCCAGCACACCTGCATACTCCATACCTTCAACAAAAGCAACTGTGTGGGCAGCAACATCTCTCGGATTTTCTCCGAAGGCCCTGAAGCCAATAATCGGGTTTTTGGGATTGGTGTTGATATCTGCAACTGGAGCGAAATTCAAATGCACACCCAAATCAAGGCACTCACGCCCTATCCAATAGCCTAATTCTTTTGTGATTTTTTCGTCTTTTGCAGCAGCTATGGTCAACTGATAAGGAAATTTCCTCGAATCACTCAAGCGCATAGCAGGACCCCATTCTGCATCCATCCCCACCAATATCGGCACTTTTGACCGCAACTGCAAACGATGGGTCATGGCGCTCTGTGAAGCTGTGTCACCTTGAAAAAATATAACGCCACCAATACCATGTTTGTCTATCCAATTATTCAGCTCTAGCTCATTATTTCTATTGTCAGAGTAAGCCGCGACCATAAAAAATTGAGCTATTTTTTGATCACGACTCAACTTTTTGATGATGCTATCTGCCCAAACATCTGAAACTGCTAAAAATTTTGGCGCTACATGCACTTGTTTTTCAAGCAAATTATCAGCTAGCTCCATCCGAACGCGATCCACTGGTATGATAAGCCATTGTAGAACCAAACCTGTAAGTATTACACCCGAAACACTCATAGCGCCCAACCTCATGTCAATCTTTTTACATTTCAAAAGAAACATTTCGAATTTAGAAAATATTGTCCGATTTTTCATAATTTTTACAAAAATACGTGCTTATGCCCTAAAGAAAGCAAGAGAATAGGCAACTTGTACACATCAATAAGTGAAATGCATCATTTTCGTTAAACAAACTAATTTTATGCCAAAATTTCGCTGAGAAATATTAACTTTGTATTTAACAATTTCAAACTTGTTTTTTATGCTCTTTAAAGGAATGTCCATCATGAAAGTCAACGGTTACCGTAGATTTGATTTCCCAACTCGTATTTACGATGAACGTAAGGAACAACTAAAATCCAAACAACGCGCATACGATCGAATTCACCAAAATGAATCTGAAGGTTCGCGTTCGGAAGTTTTGAGAGCAAAAATAGCTGACTCTTGGGTGCGCAATGATGATTACAAAAAATCTATTTGGAAGTCCAATATGCGATTGATTGTAATTCTTGGCGTTTTACTGGTTGTCGTTATGGTTTTTGCTGGTATGAGTGATTTGGGAGCATTTTTAGAACGCTTGAAAAATGGAGCCTAAGCATGTCCGACATTATAAAAATCCTTCCTGATCACATCGCCAACCAAATTGCTGCAGGAGAGGTCATTCAACGCCCAGCCTCTGTAGTCAAAGAACTTATCGAAAACGCCATTGACGCAGGAGCAACACAAGTTGATTTAAACATAAAAGATGCTGGAAAAACACTGATTCAGGTCATTGATAACGGCGGAGGAATATCAGAAAATGACGTGCACTTAGCCTTCGAACGTCATGCCACATCAAAAATATTTGAAGTTGACGACATCTATAAGTTAAACACCAAAGGGTTTAGAGGAGAGGCATTGGCATCTATTGCAGCAATTGCGCATGTCGAACTGAAAACCAAACAAAGTCATAAAGAATTGGGAACCCATCTCATCGTAGAAGGTTCTCAAACCAAAAGCGTTGAACCCATTGTCTTTTCCAACGGGTCATCTTTTGCCGTGAAGAATCTATTTTTCAATGTACCTGCTCGAAGAAATTTTTTAAAAACAGATGCCGTTGAATCTAAACATATTCTAGAAGAATTTATTCGTATCGCACTCGCACACGAAGAAGTTGGGTTCTCATACACCCACAATAGTAATGAGGTCTATCGTTTATTGGCTGGCGAAAATTTACGCAAAAGAATTGTTGATGTTTTTGGGAAATCTTTCAACGATAAGCTTGTGCCCATTGAAGAACACACAGATATTGTGGGTGTTAAAGGTTTTATTTTGAAACCAGAATTTTCAAAAAAGACCTCAGGTGAACAGTATTTTTTTGTGAACAACAGATTCTTTAAAGACAGGTATTTTCACCACGCGGTAAAATCTGCTTTCGACAATTTGATTCCCAAAGACCACCAAGTATCTTATTTTATATACTTTGATATTAATCCAGCAATGATTGATGTTAATGTACATCCAACAAAAACAGAAATTAAATTTGAAGAAGATCGTGCCATTTACTCTATTCTGAGGAGTACAGTGCGTCAATCATTAGGCAAATTCAACATTGCTCCAAGCCTCGATTTTGACCAAGAAATGGGCTTCCCGTATACCGCTCATTCCAAAGATACTCCAATCAAGGAACCAACAATTACGGTGAACCCTAATTACAACCCATTTGACCCTAGCACTTTTCAGAGCAATGGAGGAAATGTAAAAAGCAATGCTGCCGTGAAACCTAATCGTGATGCTTGGGAACAGATGTATCAGGTAGTAGCCCAAGACCAAACTGATAAAGGAGCCATTCAAAACTTTTTTGATGACGAAAACGCTGAACCAACACTAAAACATGGAACCATTTTGCAAGTGCAGCAACGGTATGCCATCTCGCCCTCAAAAACAGGGTTGATGGTAATTGATTTGAAAAGAGCGCATACGCGTATACTTTACGACAAAATGATAAGTCAATTCATGCTCGAACCACTGGCTAGTCAACAATTGCTTTTTCCTGTGGAACGTGAAATTTCACTTTCAGAAACTGCATTTCTTAACGAGCAAGGGAAAAATATTGAACGCTTCGGATTTTTATGGCGCATTGAAAATGAAATTCTATACATTTTTGGCGCTCCCTCAATCCTAGATGCCGAACAAGTAAAAAACTACTTCGACGAATTGTTACATAACTTTTTGCTGCGCGATATTGACGTTGGCGAAATTGTCCACGAAATGGTATATTCTCTAGCCAAAACTGCAGCATTTCAAGCAAATAGAAACATGTCTCAAGAAGAACTCAACCATTTGGTAAATGAATTGTTTAGTTGTTCTGAACATAGTTTCGACCCTTCAGGAAATAAAATTCTTAAAATTGTTGATTTAAAAGAACTAACGCATGATTTCTAATATTTTTGGCAACCTGCCTCAAATCACAAAAAACCTATTGATAATTAACATCTTGATGTTGCTTGCAACACTTGTATTCAAAAATCAAATCGATTTAATCAGCCATCTAGGAGCTCATAATTTCATGTCACCACTTTTTGAACCCTATCAAATTGTTACGCATTTCTTTATGCATGGCGACATTATGCATCTTGTATTCAATATGTTTGGCTTGGTCATGTTTGGAGCGCATTTAGAGCGCATTTGGGGACCAAAAAGATTTTTCTGGTTTTACGTAATCAGTGCACTTGGCTCATTGGTTTTCTATGCTGGTTATGGTACGTGGGAAATGTATCAATTGAAACAACAAATTTTAGCACAAACAAACGGCGCCAAAACTCTAAAAATGCTAAATCAATCCATAGTTGAACTGTCTAAAATTCGTTCCGTTTTGGTCAAAAATAATACGCTCTTCTCTAATTATGTGGATTCTGGTTATGTGCCTATGGTTGGGGCTTCAGGCGCAATTTATGGAGTTTTGGTGGCCTTCGCTGTGCTGTTTCCAAATACTCAACTGATGCTTCTTTTTCCGCCTATTCCCATTAAAGCCAAGTATCTTGTTGGTATCTTGATGGTCATTTCTCTCTATTACAGTTTTGTTGATTCTGGCACCAATATAGCACATTTGGCTCACCTTGGGGGTGGAGTAATTGGATTTGTGATGGTGAAATCTTGGCAAAAAAATCGCAACCAATTTTATTAATAATCGAATGACTTTCGGGCAACTCATCAAAGAAAAATTTACCTATGGAGGATGGTCCATTCGTATCATTGTGGCCAATATCATCATCTTCCTATTGTTTCACCTATTTCATAATTTAGACAACGCTTTTACCCTTTATAAAACTAGACCTTTTTATAGTTTTTGGATAAAAGCATTTATTCTACCTGGCGATTTTTATAAGGTGTTGATGCATCCGTGGACAATTTTCACACACATGTTTGCGCAGTATGATTTTTTACACCTCGCGTTTAATATGCTGTGGTTGTACTTCGGAGCCGAACTGTTTCGTCAATTTCTAGGAAACAAACGCCTGATTTATGTGTATTTTATCGGTGGACTTTTTGGCGCCTTCACTCAGGTTTTTGCTCAACATTTCATACCATTTTTTTACGCCATCGACCGTGGTATGCTGGGCGCGTCAGCTGCAGTATCTGCAGTTTTTGTCGCAATTGCTTACTACAGACCCATGCACAAAGTATCGATTTTCGGTTTGTTTGAATTGCCCATTGTTTTCATCGCCGCATTTATGGTTATTTCAGACTTTATTCGGCTCACAGACATCAACGACGTCGCGCACATCGCGCACCTGGGCGGCGCAGCTTTTGGTGTAATCGCGATTTCGGGACTAAAGTACTTCGACCGTTTTATATTCAAATTTGAATCGATTTTCCATTTCTTTAAGGGCGGTTTACCTGCGATGCGGTCCAAATTATTCATGCGCAAGCAAAAAGTTTCAAAAGTAAAACACTTCCACAAAGCAGACGAGCAATATTTTGAAACGAAACAGGAGATTCAAAATAATATAGATGCAATTCTCGATAAAATCAAACGCAAGGGATACGACGGTTTAAGTAAAACAGAAAAGGACTATCTCTTCAACCAAAAAGATAAAATTTAAAGTTTGAAATCTGTGCTGAAATATATTTTTGCTGTACTTGTGTCGTTACCAATTCTCTTGTTGACACTTTGTTATATAGCGCCTTCTGTTCATCCAGAATCTTCCCGTATCCTTACCTTATTGGCCTATCTTTACCCTTATATTTTATTACTCTCTTTGCTCGCACTAGGTGTTGTGGTTCTTTCTACAAAATGGAAACTCGCAGCACTGCATATTTTGATTTTTGTCTTAGGATGGAATTTACATACACGCTACTATGCTTTTGGTTCGGCGATAGAAAATACCGAGGCGCAATTCAAAATTATGAGCTACAATGTGCGTTCTTTTGATTTGTATGAACATCAAGGATTTGGGGAAAATATATTTCGCGATAGCATCATGAATTTCCTCGAATTGCAACAACCAGATATTCTTTGTTTACAAGAATTTTTCTACGAAAATCGACCAAAGCAGTTCATGACAATTCAACGAATTAAAGAGAAAACGGGCTTAAACCATCACGCAGGGGCTTACAGCATCGGAACAAATAAACTAACTTATTTCGGATGTATTATTCTAAGCAGTTTCCCTATCGTAAATAAAGGTATCGTTGATTTAGAAGTGAGAACAACGAACCATTGCGTTTTTGCCGATATACAAATGGATACATCATTGATTCGTGTTTACAACTTCCATATTGGGAGTATCAGCTTCAGCAAAGAAGATTACGTGCTGTACGACGAGTTTAATATGGAAATAAGCGAAGATGAAAAAAGCAAAGCCCTAAGTTTAATATATAGATTTTTGATAGCCTCACGAACCAGGGCTCAACAATTGGCTCTCATTTTGGAACATGCCGAAAACTCACCCCATCCAGTGATTCTCTGCGGTGATTTAAACGACACACCAACAAGTTATGCATACAACGAAATAACAAACGGATACGATGATGCATTCACAAAAGTTGGAAGCGGTTTTGGTAAGACTTATGTAGGTAAAATGCCTTCGAATCGAATCGATTATATCTTTTATGATAAGCATTTCCAAGCCCTTGACTTCATGCTTCAAAAAGAAATATTGTCAGACCATAGGGCCATTGAAGTTCAAATGAGAATAAGAAAATAAAAAAACGCCGAACTCTCTCGAATCCGGCGCTTCTAAAAACTTTACAAGCCCTATATTTATAAACTTTTAATAGGTGTATTTAACTATTCCTTGGCAACTTATCCCGCGTTCATTCCGTCTAAAACATCCATAACAGACTTCACTGCAACACATGATTCTTCTAAGAGCGCTTTTTCCTCTTCATTTAGATCCAATTCAATAATGCGTTCGATACCTTTTTTACCCAAAATTACTGGCACTCCCAAGAAGATATCTTTCATTCCATACTCCCCGTTCAACCAAGCACAAACTGGGAATACACGTTTTTGATCGCGAACAATCGCTTCAACCATTTGAGCAGCTGCAGCACCCGGAGCATACCAAGCAGATGTGCCTAACAATTTAACAATTTCACCACCACCAAATTTGGTGCGCTCAATGATTGCATCCAATTTGTCCTTTTCAATCAATTCAGTAACTGGAATACCACCAACCGTTGTATATCTTGGAAGTGGAACCATTGTATCGCCATGACCACCCATCAAAACCGCTTGGATGTCTTTTGGTGATACATTCAACTCCGTTGCCAAAAACGCTTTGTAACGAGCAGTATCCAAGATGCCAGCCATTCCAAAAACTTTGTTTGAATCAACTTTAGCTGCCAAATACGCGCAGTAAGTCATTACGTCCAACGGATTAGAAACAACAATAATGATGGCGTCTGGAGAATATTTAACAATGTTCTCAGTTACCGATTTTACGATGCCCGCATTTGTTGCGATAAGATCGTCACGACTCATGCCTGGTTTTCTCGGTAAACCTGAAGTAATAACAACCACTTCAGAACCTGCTGTCATGGCGTAGTCGTTTGTTGAACCTATCGTGCGAGAATCATACATGCCAATTGGAGATGATTGCCATACGTCTAAAGCTTTGCCTTCAGCAAAACCTTCTTTGATATCCAACAAAATGATTTCGTTGGCAATTTCTCTGTGCGCCAGAACATCTGCACATGTGGCTCCAACATTTCCTGCTCCTACTACCGTAACTTTCATAACTTTATATTGTGTGGGATTAATTAAATTTTGTGCAAAAGTAGCAAGTTTAAGAGAATAAACCAACCAAAAAAGTGATTTGATTTCATAAAAATAAGTATAATCGTGTCTTTTTTAATCATCTAGCGAGAAAAGCTATCTTCGGAGAAATTTGATTTAAGAAAACTTCACCCGGATTGTCGATTTTGGCGCTAAGCTCCTAGGCATTCTTTTGATATAATACCTCTGGAAGGCATAACTCGCGTTACTTTAATCTAAAAATTAAGCTGCAAAAAAACTAACAATAACTACAAATATTGATGCCAGAGATTCTCAGATTTAATCTGAAAACAACATAGACATGCAATTTACTGCATCGATTGAAATTTTTGATGAACCATTAAAAGAGAAGCATACTTTAGGTTTTTTGTTCAAGGCATACCATCTTCTAGTCGCACAAAAGAAACAGTTATCAGTTAATCCGATTTTATCATATTCAATATGGTTAACCCAAAGGAAAACATAATAAATCAAAGAAAAAGTACAAATATCGAGAGACAATCGACAAAAGGACAAACCAACCAAGCGCAAAATATGCATTGATTTTAGCCTTTTTAGAATTCAATTATATTAGGAATAGTTACTTTAACACAAGAACTTAAGGAAATTAAAAAATTACCTGAAATCTATAAAGGCAGAGAAATGGGCAACATAGCTATCCTAAGTAAGCATCATTATTATGGTTGTCGTCTCGTTTTACTTTAATCACTCTATGGCGATTCAGAGTATTATTTTAATTAATTAATTTTATGCAACTAAGTTGCAAAAACAAATTTTTAATCTATATTTGCACCGAACAAATAAATTCAAAAATATGAAAAAGAGTTTTTTAATCCTTGGATTTGCCACAACGATGTTGTTTGTAACTTCATGTAAACGCGATTATTCTTGCAACTGTACTTACGAAGAATTCCATGATGACCATTGGGACCCGAACACTGCAAGCTTTCCCCTAACGGAACTAAGTAAAAAAGATGCGACTAGCGCTTGTGACGTAAACGAAACTACGCTTGGTCTGCCAGAAGACCACAGAAATGTAGATTGTAAGTTGACGAAATAAAGCCAACATTATAAATTATTGATGAAAGAGTTGCTCGAAACGAGTAACTCTTTTTTTTGCGTTATCAAAACAAAAAAAGACCAACAACTTACAGTCATTGGTCTCTAAAAAAGCTCAGTTAATTCTACAACATTTTCACATCGGCAATGCGCGAAATAGGAAGCCACATACCTCCTTTTAGACATATGTATTTACCCCCAACAGCCCAAATGGTTGTTTCTACGCGCTTCATGCTTTCATCGTCGCGGAAAATAATCGCGACTTTTACATGATGTAAATTCCCTAATTTCATGGCTTCAAGGAGCTTGTCTTGCAAATCTTTGTTTTGTTCAATCGTGACAGGAACTTTGAAACTCAATTCTAGGATTCGTTCTTTCTCAATGAGAACGGGGGTTACTGCTGCTGTCTCCATAGGTGTTAATGTTTTAAGATACTAATTTACTAGTTTGGTAGCACAACACCAAATTATTTATGTTAAAAAATGATATTTTTCGGTTAATTATAAATTAGCTTTCTTCCCGACAGGAGAAACTTGCCTAAACATCATCATTGCCAAATGCTTTTCTGAATTCGAAATATCCGTTTGTTCTCCAAAAATAAGCAACTCGCGGTTCCTTCTTGTCATGATTAAACGTGTTTTTCTTTCATAATGAAATGCGCAATAATGTTTCTACACCCTGCATCCGAAGAAAAACATCTCTTCTTGAAACAAAATCAAGTAGCTGCACCAATTTTCCGTTGATGTAAAGTCCTGCAGCTTTTTTACGACTGCTGTGCAACCATTGCTGGTCATTGAAAATCTTTTTTACTTTTCTAGTTTTTCCATTGGGCAAATGTAGCTTAGAACCGGAAATCAAAACATCAATAACAATTTCGTCACCTAGTTTAATCGAATGAACAAAATCTGAGAATTCAAGATTGATTTCTTCTGAACTTTGGCTTTCAAATTGTTGCCAGTTGATTATTTGTCTATTAACCTCATCTAAAGAATGCTGACCAAACCAAAAAGCTGATTTTTCGCGTATTACATAGAAATCACCAAAATCTACCCGCTTGCCAGGTTCACTATCGACCAATTTGTCAATTTCCTCAAATCCTAAGGATGATTTCTTCCAACGCTCAAGAAAGAGTTCTTTGAAAACCGATAGTTGATCAATCCATAGTTTCTCGTGCATAAAATATCCTCTAGAAAATTCACTGGAAATAAAAAAGGCATCTGTCAAACGTTCAGCTTCTAAGCGCAGTTGCTTAACTTCATTCGCCAAACGTGTCAATGCGCTATCATAGCGCGGGTCGATTTCTTTGAGCAAAGGCAAGAGCTCCAAACGAATTTTGTTGCGCGTGTAATTGGTCTCTGCATTGCTCAAATCTTCACGCCAAGAAATATTGTTTTCTTTAGCATATTGCAACAAATCAGCCTTTGCTAACTTAAGCAGGGGTCGCCTGATGAAATCTCTCGAATAAGCAATTCCACCCAAATCGAGGATGCGTCCAGAGGAAAGTAAACGCAACAATACTTGTTCGAGGTCATCGTCGTGATGATGAGCTGTACAAAGCAATGCACCTCGATGCAAATGAATTACCTCATCAAACCAATTATATCTGAGATCGCGAGCCAATTGCTGAATAGATTGGTTTTCGTTCTTCTTTAATTTAGAAACAGCGAAATGCTTCACTTGAAATGGAATCTTGTTTTTTTCACAGTAGGATCGCACGAATGATTCATCGTCATCAGACTCATCACCCCGCAAACCAAAATTGCAATGTAAGACATGTACGGAAGTATTCATCTTTCGCAAAACATCCACCAACACCATAGAATCTATGCCACCGCTGCAGGCAACAAAAACCTGAGAGCAAGAGAGCAATTCATTGGAAAAATGGAGTTGAAACATTATGCAAATAAAGACAAAATCCTATTAATTTTTACCAAACATTCCTCATATTCAGCATGTGGTTCAGATAAAATTGTGATGGCGCTGCCAACAGGACAACAAATATAGCCTTCATTCTTATCATAAATCAAAGTTCGAATCACCACATTCATGTCAAAATCACCATTCGGTAAAATCAAGCCCAAAGATCCCGAGTACCATCCACGTTTGAAAGACTCCAAAACATCTATAATATCCATTGCGCTGATTTTTGGAGCACCTGTCATTGAACCCATAGGGAAAAGCGCTTTCAAAATTTCCGAATGCTGTACATCAGTTCTTAATTGGCATGAAATCGTAGAAATCATTTGGTGTACCGCATTGAAGGAATAAACACCAAAGAGTTCATCCACGGTGATGGTCCCAGGAACTGCAACTCGAGTCAAATCATTGCGCACCAAATCAACAATCATTACATTTTCTGCGCGCTCTTTGACATCATTTTGAAGTTCAATAATCATCTGTTGATCCTCGTCAAAATTCTCCATTCTGGGTCGAGTACCTTTGATTGGTTGAGAAAGAAGACGACCATTTTCCTTTTGGATGAATCTCTCAGGACTCGCCCCCATCAAATGCACACCATTCCAAGCAAAATAGCTCGAAAAAGGCGCTCTGGTGTTTTTGTCTAAATACAAAAATGCCTGCCAAGTGTCAAATTCATCTACCTCAAATTGATGAAAATTTTGGCAAAAATTCAACTCATAGCAGTTTCCTAGTTGGATTTGTTTTTGGGCCTGTCGAACAGCTTGTAAATAAGCATCTTTGGTGATTTGAGGCTGCAAATGAAACGACACTGGCTGAATGGCAGGAACTTCCATCAAATACTTGACCCATTCCTCTTGAGGTGTTCCAAAAATAAAATCAATCGAATCATTTTCAATACAATACACAGAATCTGGAACAAAATAGACCAACAGTGGCAAATCCATTTCTGAACGGTTGGAAGAAGAACTCCGTTCAATGCTATTCTTTACATCGTAAGAAATTAATGTAACAATGAATTTACCCTGATTTTGTAAAACAAAGGCATCGAGTTTTTCCCAATCCACAAAATCTTGAAAAACCAACGATTCTGCAAGACCTAAACACAAATAACTTTTTCCTGAAGGATATCGTAAGAAGGTAAAATTTTCGCTAGACATCATTTATTCAACTTTCACAAGTGCAAAGGTGGAGAAAACATTGTTTCCACGCAACTGAAAAAGATAAGGGGCAGCCTCAAGATGGCTTAAGTCGATGCCTTCCGATAGCTGACCTGACAATTGAATCTGTCGCACCATATTTCCTAACATGTCGAATACAAACAATTGTAAGTCATCCCTACCCAATAAATTTTCAGTAAGTAGCACGTTCGCTGCACCAATGCTCGGATTCGGATATATTGAGAATGCTTGTTCCGTCCATTGCAACTCCTCAATTCCAACAAAATACTGAGCGGCGATAATGGCAGCCAAGGCATTCGCTTTTCCCCAACCCCATTGTAAATGACCATCCTCTAGGCCTATAGAACCTGTAAGTTGATCCAATCGCGCTGTCATTTTAAGAATTTGCTTGGCATTATAAGCGGATAACAAAGGATTGGCCTCCAACATTAAAGCTACAATTCCTGTAACCATAGGACCCGACATTGATGTTCCAGAAAAACGCTTGAATCCGTATGTTCTGCCTTGAAATTCAAAGGAAGAAACTAACCCAGACTGATTGGATGGGTCAAATGAATTGATAGAACTCAACACATCTTGGCCAGTGCTGGAGATGTCTGGTTTGGTTCTTTCATCTACCGTTGGTCCACGACTAGAAAAACTGGAAATATCACCAAAAACAAATGATGTTCCTCCAGAATTCCATTGCTCTGCTTTGTATGAACCAACCGTAATTACATTATTTCCAACGCCCGCTGGTTCACCTAATCCATAATCATGATTTCCTGCAACTGCATTTGGATAATTACTTGTGAAATTTACACCCCAATTAGTGTAGCGGTTGTGCATACGAACGATGTTCCAAAGATGCACATGGCTATCATCAGAATGCAGAACTAAAATAGTTTTTAAATTGCTCGTGTTGCGTATATCAAGCAAAAAACTTGGCTTATCGTTGGTTTCATAGGCAGAAACGCCTGTCACACGCACAACAATTTGATTTCCATTGACGTCCAAGGTATCGATGATTTCAGGCTCGTCATTTGTCCAATAAAAAGGTGTTTCATAAACAGTGTTGTTCGTCCCATCTGTGAATCTCAAGGCAATCTTAAACGATGTATTCCCAGAACCCCACATCGATACAGTTTGTCCAAAAGATTCAGCAATCGAATTGTTGAAATTCACAACGGTAAATAAAGTATCCTGTTGACTGGCGAAATCTGTATCCAAATGAAAATCATTGCTGCCGTTATTCCCGGCAGAACCAACAAAAATTGCACCTGGGCCTTGCAAATTATCTATACCTATGTTTTGTAAACAGGTGCCATCGTGTGGACCAATGTGACTTCCAAAACTCATATTCACAACCCATGGTTTTCCTAACGATTCTGCATAATCCTTAATGTAGTTAAAGCCATCAATTAATGAGGGCGCGTCACGCTTTAGAGAGATAAAAATCAATTCCGCATCTGGTGCCACGCCGTATGCTATTTGTCCTGAGCCGCTTCCGCCTGCTATACCTGCAACGTGTGTGCCATGCGAGCTAGGGCCAAAAACATAAAGCGTATCTTTTTGTGCTGCTAAAAGCGCGGCCGAGCCAACATATTCCGTTCCAAACCCATAATTTACTGGACTTGGACCACTCGTTTTATTCTGATCCCAAGCCCGCACCAAGCGCATATTGGTTAGGGTTGTGTCAAGAAAATTGGGATGTGTATAATCAAAGCCCCAATCGATGATGCCAATCACCACGCCCGTACCAAAATAGGGTTGGTCTAGCAATCCCCCCCAATTGTTATGTACAGAATCTACTCGCGCTGATAACAACTCGCGGTCCATATCTAAACTCAATGAGCTTCCAATTTCGATCCGCGCTATTCCACCAATTCCTAAAACTAATTCAACTTTATCTAAGGGAATACGCAAGGTGTAAATTGTGCCTGCCTTGCTCACCACATAAACACCCATTTCCTTCAGAACATGCAACAAATCGGCATTCAATATATCCGCCAAAGCGCCAACGGTAGGAATTCCTTGAAACCGAGTGATGTCATATTCCGCAATAAACGCCGCAGAAGGCGACGGATGATTTTCTACTTTTAAATCCGTCAAAAAACGCTTTACAGAAGCATCGTATTTAGCTTGAGAAAATATGTTTTGATTAAAAAGAACGAAAATTAAACTGAACGCAAAAATATATTTTGTCATAACCTAGGTTTGAGATGATTTGCGCAAATATAAGCAATTCAAGCTAGAACTTAGAAGTGGTTTTCTAACTTCGATACCCACATCTTTTTTATTTATTACCGAACTCATTTTTCGATTATGTCCGAACTTAAAATACTCCTTAAGAACTCAGCATTTTAAATATGTAATTCTAAAGCTAAGATTTTAACAAACCTAATGATTTAATGCGAACTGATTGATAAACGAATTTTGACGTAATTTATAGTCACGAATAAAACTATCTTTGCTCCATGCGCATTCTAATTATTCAAACAGCATTTCTCGGTGATGTAATTCTCATCACACCGATGATTCGCGAATTGAAAAAAGCGCACTCCAAAGCAGAAATAGATGTTTTGGTAAGGAAAGGAAATGAAACTTTATTAAGTAACAATCCACACATCAACCAATTGTTCGTCTGGAATAAAAATAAGAAATTTGCTTCACTTTTCGAGAATTTATTCGCTATCCGCAAGCGTAAATACGATGAAGTGATTTGTGTGCAACGCTACTTTAACGCAGGGTTTTTATCCGCTTTTTCGAAAGCACGGCATATTTCCGGTTTTAAACAAAATCCCTGGTCTTTTCTCTTCAATTACAAAACGAACCACCTCTTGTCTGGCGGAAATCACGAAGTTGAACGCAATTTTCAACTAGTAGAGCACCTCATTTCGAAGCCAGAATCAATTCAACCTGAAATTTTTCCAAGTGCGAGTGACTTTGAATTGGTCAAAAAATTTCAACCGCAGCACTACTATTGTATGGCACCAGCATCCGTTTGGTTTACCAAGCAATTGCCTGAATCCAAGTGGATTGAACTCATTAAGTATTTACCCGATAATTCGAAAATATACTTGCTCGGTGCTCCAAGCGATGTTGAACTTTGCGAAAGAATTAGAATAACTAGTCAACTCACCTCAGTAGAAAATCTTTGCGGCAAACTTTCTCTTTTACAATCTGCAGCTTTGATTCAAAAAGCAGAACGAAACTTTGTGAATGATTCTGGTCCGCTTCACCTTTGTAGCGCAATGAATGCCCCAGTAACAGCTTTCTTTTGCAGTACGATAGAAGATTTTGGTTTTGGGCCACTTTCGGAGGATAAACAAATTTTGGAAACCCCCCAGAAGCTAGAATGTCGTCCTTGTGGCTCGCATGGCTTCAAAAAATGTCCGATGGGTCACTTCAAATGCGGGAATCTAATCGACGTGACAAACAGTCGAACTTAGTTTTGGTCTAAAAGTTAATTTGATAGAAAGAATCTTCGAATGCCGAACAATACAATGAATCAAGCACAAATTCGGGTATATCGATTACATAAAACCTGATGTATTGATTGCCGCCCACTGCGCAGCGCAAGGTGTCGGATACACCTCCACCAAAATACTCATATTCCTGATTAGGACAAGCACCAGCACCTGTTGATCGACCATTCAATTTTTGTATAGACGCTGACCCGTTGGAATTTACAGGAGCAACATCTGTAAAAACCCAGTTCATCATAGCTATTGCCTCAGCATTGAAATTCACAGTATAGGTTTCTCCAACTTGTAACTGACTAAAAAATACAGTCAACACTTCCTCAAAATAGAACTCTTTTTCAAATCGAATTACGTATTTCTCTGATCTGTCTCGGTCAAAAACAAACTTGTACTTGCCGTCAACAATATTCTGATCCGAAATGAAAACTTCTTGAGTGGTTGCAGCCAAAACCTTATACAGCTTGACCTTACCACCATCGACTAGCTGCCCGAAAGATTTGTCGAAAATTTCTCCTTCTATAACAAACTCCAAAGGCTCTTTCTTGCATGAATCAAAAGCAAAACCCGCCAACAGAATCAAAACAAAGCCCCGCGAAAATTTATTTAATTTCTTCGTAATCATCATAATCCTCGCGTTTGCGTTCTTCAGGAAATGTATTGTTTCTAGGTGACAAGCCGATTAATGCGAATATGCCATTCACAAAACGCATAATTACAATCACCAAAAAGAAAAAACCAATAATTTTAAAAATCCAACCAATAACTGGTGTATCAGAAATACTCACAATACTATCTACCAACCAATTCGTAATCATATTGTTGGCCCCTTCTGGAAAAAACACAAAATAGGCGTAAACCAAAATGGCAAATCCAATGAGCAATAACTCTTTGTTGCGGTTAAAAGGAGTAATTGAAACGGTGCGCATCGGACCAAAATTGGCATAAAACTTCATCCGATTGCTCTTCGCCTCCGTTTTGCCTATCAAATAAGCCAAAAGAATGAGGGCCGAAATTATATAGCCAGTTTTGTCTGACGAACCTTGCAAACCAAAACGATCATCTAAAGCAAAGCGAAAGGCCACCGTGACCAAAAAAAAGTATTTCAATATCTTCTGTGCGTAGTAAACTTTTGAAGGTGTCAATCCCATAGGAGCAAACAATAGCGAAAGAATTAAACCGAGAAACCACCACAAAAAAGTGAATACCGAGATTATTACCCCGAAATGAAATATGAACTCAAGTATTTGCATATATTTTAATTAGAGGTACAAATATAAGAACAACAAGTTAATGGCGGATGTGTTTGTAAGATGATAGGCAAAAATCCAAGATGAATACAAAATCCTCTCGCTTATGTAACCGACATAGTGAATTAGTATCTGGTCTACTTAATTAAACGTTTCGCCATACAACTATACTTTGTATACCCTAAACTGCAAATTGGTTTATCAAAAAAAATGAACAGTTGAAGTATTAGGTTCTATTGATTCAACGGAAATTAGCAGCGTGCATGTGGCATGTATGTTTTTTTGGTCTAGTGCAAGACAACAATGGAAATGAAGACGAGGTTTAAGGAAAAGTTGTGGTGCAAAGGTAGGTCTAATCCCATTTTAGAAGTACAAGCTCGACATGCATATTTTTAGATTTCAAGTGTAGCAGAAAACACTGCTTCACATTTTTACGTTCAAACATCAATAGGCAATAACTAATCTGTCTTTTATGCTTCAAAACTAACAATTATTCAACATCTGAGCGCTAATCACCAACCACGAACATCCGTAATTTGAAAAGAAATTCATCCTAGTCCGTTTAAGGGTAGTTATTAATCTTATTTTTGTGTTGAACAGTTTTCAATATGAACAATCAAGAGCCCCAAATAGACATCATTAAAGAACGTAAAGAATTGCTAAACGCATTTCGAGGTTTGATGCGATGTTTAAAAAATCGAATCTCTACCGAAGAAGCAAAACAAATACGCAAAGCTTTCGACGTTTCTGTTGATGCGCACAAAGATATGCGAAGAAAAAGTGGTGAATTGTACATTTATCATCCCATTGCAGTGGCTAGAATTTGTGCCGAAGAAATGGGGCTTGGCGCAACCTCTGTTGTTTGTGCCCTTTTACACGATACAGTGGAAGATACTCACATTACGTTGGACGATGTTGAGGATCTTTTCGGTTCACGAGTACGTTTGATTATTGATGGGCTTACAAAAATTCCAGAAGTTTTTGACGAGGATATATCCATACAAGCTGAGAATTTTAGAAAAATGATTCTTACCATTTCCGATGATTTGCGCGTGGTAATGATCAAATTGGCAGACCGTTTGCACAACATGCGCACTTTGGGCAGTATGCGTTATGACAAACGACTCAAAATTGCAAGCGAAACACTTTTTCTTTATGCCCCCCTAGCCCATCGGCTAGGGCTTTTCTCCATCAAATCTGAATTCGAAGACTTGGCTTTGATGCACAAAGAACCGCAGATTTATAAAGAAATCGAATTTAAACTGGAGGCCTCTAAAGAGGTTAGAAATAGATTCATACGCCGTTTTGTGATGCCTATCAAAACCAGTTTAGATAAAGAAGATATTTCCTATGAAATCAAGGCACGAACAAAATCTGTTGCTTCCATTTGGAATAAAATGCAAAACAAAGCCATTCCTTTTGAAGAAATCTATGATGTGTTTGCCGTTAGAATCATTTTTGATGCGCCAGAGACGATGGAAAAAAGTTTGGCTTGGCGCATCTATTCAATTGTAACCGATTTCTATCAGCCAAGTCCCGACCGTTTGCGAGATTGGATTTCAATTCCTCGAGCAAACGGATACGAATCTTTGCATACCACAGTAATGAGTCCAAAAGGCAAATGGGTAGAGGTGCAAATTCGCTCAAAACGCATGGATGAGGTTGCAGAAAAAGGCTTGGCAGCGCACTACAATTACAAAGAAAGTAAATCAGGAGGAAGCAAATTTGACCGATGGATTACAGAGATTCGTGATTTGATTCAAAGCTCCGAAGACCGAAATGCACTAGACTTCATCGATGAATTCAAAATGAATTTGTTTTCCGATGAGATTTACGTTTTTACACCAAAAGGCGAATTGCGCGTATTGCCCCATGGCGCATCCATTTTAGATTTTGCATTCGACATTCACTCCAAAGTTGGCGAAACTTGTATTGGAGCCAAGGTAAATAATAAGCTTGTTCCCTTGAGTTATCAACTCAAAAGCGGCGACCAAATAGAAATAATCACCTCATCTAAGCAAAAGCCCAAAGAAGATTGGCTCAAAATGGTGAAATCGGCCAGAGCCAAACAAAAAATAAAAGTCGCAATTAAAGAGGAAAAACGCATCATAAGTGTAGATGGTAAAGAAACCCTAGAGCGTAAACTCAAGAAGCTCAACATTCCGTTTTCTGGCGAAAATATTTCCTTTCTAATCAAATATTTCAACCAAGCTTCGGCCACAGATTTGTATTTTTTAGTAGCTAAAGGTAAAGTCGATTTCAAAATTCTTAAACAAATCGAACTTAAAAATGGCCAACTTCAAAAATCTGAACAGAAAAGACTTGAGGAAGAACGAGAAGTAAAAATCGATAAAAAAGACACACTCATTATTGGTGAAGAATTTCATGACTTTGATTATAGACTTGCTCCGTGCTGCAATCCGCTTCCAGGCGATGATATTTTCGGGTTTATCACAAAAGGCGAGGGCATCAAAGTACATCGCGACAATTGCCCAAATGCGACGCAACTGATGTCAAAATATGCCTACCGAATTATCAAAGCGCGTTGGAAAAGCCAATTCAAAGAAGAGCGAATTGCTAAAATCAAATTACTCGGGTTAGACGATTTAGGCATCGTGAACAAAATCACCGATATCATCTCCAAACAGCAACGTGTTAACATGAAATCTATCAGTTTTGCAACGCACGGTGAAGTTTTTGAGGGAATAATAGAAGTGCTGGTTTACGATAAAGAACACCTGCAACAGCTCATATCAAAATTCGAATTGGTAGATGGTGTGAAAAGCGTTGAACGTATGGTTGAAGAAACAGAACAGTTCGATTATGAAGATTAATCAAGTATAGAACTTAAAATTCAGAAAATCGAATTATTATAAAATGTGCCTTTCCCATTGAAAATTTTTCAAATCATTTTTCTTGAATAAGACAAAATGAATTGTTCATATGTTCTTAATTTTTACATTACTTAATAGACAGTTTTATAGTACTTTTACATCCTCATTTTGAAGAATGGATAAGGACGCGCTAGTGCATACTGTTTTACAAATTTTTTCGGCTTACCTCGAAAAAAATGGCCACAGAAAAACCCCTGAACGATTCGCTATACTCTCTGAAGTTTACAAATACAATGGGCATTTCGACATAGAATCCCTGTATATTGAAATGAAAAATCAGAGATACCGCGTGAGTCGTGCTACATTATACAACACTATTGAATTACTCATTGCTTGTAATCTGGTACGAAAACATCAATTTGGTGGTAACATGGCCCAATTTGAAAAATCCCACGGATCAAAACAACATGACCATTTTATTTGTACAGAATCCGGACAAGTTATAGAATTTTGTGATCCTCGAATTCATGCTATTAAACAAACGGTAGAAGAAATTTTGGGTGTTAAAATTGATCATCATTCACTGAATTTCTACGGAAAAATTATCAAAAAAGATTAAAAATGTCCGTAGATGTAAAAACAAAATTAGTAGAAGGCATCGTTATTCTTCAACCACTTGGCAACATGTTAGAAGCCGTTGATGGTGAAAATTTACTAAATGAAACTCATAATTATTTAGGTGAATACTCCAAATTCATTTTGGATTGTTCTGAAATAAAACATCTGAACAGCACAGGTATCAATAACATACTAAAGGTCTTCACTCAAATTCGCAACCACGGTGGCGAAATGATCTTGTGTGCTATTCCAATTCAAATAGAAAAATTATTAATTATCACCAAGTTAAATTCAATCTTCTCAATATTCAATACCGTTGATGAAGGAATATCAAACTTAAAAATTCAAGACGTATGAAATTAGACGTTTTGCTCGGCCTGCAATGGGGCGACGAAGGAAAAGGGAAAATTGTAGATGTACTAACTCCTAAATACGATATTATTGCTCGTTTTCAAGGTGGACCAAACGCCGGTCACACTTTAGAATTTGACGGAATAAAACATGTTTTGCACACCATTCCTTCTGGAATATTTCATGATGGCGTGAGTAATGTTGTTGGAAACGGTGTTGTTATCGACCCAATTGTATTTTCTAAAGAATTAGACAAATTGGAACCATTCAATGTCCCATTTCGAGAAAGACTGCTCATTTCAGAAAAAGCACATCTAATTATTCCAACCCATCGTCTTTTGGATGCTGCATCTGAACTGGCAAAAGGAAAAAATAAAATTGGTTCTACACTCAAAGGTATTGGCCCTACTTACATGGATAAAACAGGTCGAAATGGACTTCGTGTCGGAGACGTGTTTTCACCAAATTTTAAGGAGAAATACGAAGCCTTGAAAGACAAGCATTTGAGTATCCTTAAGCACCATGGAGATCTGGGTATCGATCTTGAACAACTCGAGCAAGAATGGTTTGTAGCTATCGATAAATTAAAAACGCTAACCACCATTAGCAGCGAAAACTACATCAACGCTCAATTGGAACAAGGTAAAAAAATATTGGCCGAAGGTGCTCAAGGCACTCTTTTAGATATTGACTTTGGTACCTATCCGTATGTAACTTCCTCAAATACCATCGCAGCTGGAACTTGCACAGGACTTGGTGTTGCTCCAAATAAAATCGGAAATGTGCTTGGTATTTTTAAAGCATACTGCACTCGCGTCGGATCAGGGCCTTTTCCTACAGAACTGAATGGCGACCTCGGTGAAGCAATGCGTCAAGAAGGTCGAGAATTTGGCTCAACAACAGGACGTCCGCGTCGTTGCGGATGGATTGACCTCGTTGCCTTAAAATATGCGATCATGATTAATGGTGTAACTCATCTCGCTTTGATGAAAGTCGATGTATTGAGTATCTTTGAAAGCATCAATGCTTGCACCCACTACAAAATCAATGGCAAACTTGTTGATATAATGCCTTATGATATTTGCGATGTGGACATTGAACCTGTGTACGAAGAACTAAAAGGATGGAATACAGACCTTACAAAATTAACCAACTTGAATCAAGCTCCAAAAGAGTTGATGGATTATTTGGACTATTTGGAACAGAAACTCGGTGTTCCAATTTACATCGTATCAGTGGGACCAGACAGGGACCAAACGCTGTTTCACAATGGTACTTTCTAGGTTTTTTGAAAAAGTTTCTTAGCCTAATATCGCTGGCTTTAGTTTTAATTTGCCTAGCCTCAACTGGCCGTGCTCAAGATAATTTACTGGAACTATTACCAGGGGCAGAATCTGTTGTTATTGATCTAGAACAGGGCAAACAAACATTGGTCGGTAACGTGAGATTCAAATATCAAGGAAGTACCATGTATTGCGATTCTGCCATTTATTTGTTTCAAAAAAAACAAGTATTTGCGTATGGAAAAGTGCACATGAACAGCCAAGATACATTGAATCTTTTTTGCGATTCGTTGATGTACAACGACAATTCACACATTGCTAAACTTTGGGGTAATGTTCGCATTAGAGACCGATATTACCGAATAGATACAGACAGTTTGGAGTTTCATACCAAAAAAGAAACAATGACTTACCGAAACGGAGCTGTAATTACGAACGTTACAAAAAATGAACGCCTTACCTCGCGAAGCGGCACCTACTTCCGAAAAAGCGAAGTCTTTAACTTCGGTAAAGATGTCCTCTTTACTAATGACACCTACCACATTACAACAGATACCATGAGGTATAAAACAAAATTAGATGAACTGACTTTTTATGGAGCAACACGAATTCATCAACTTACAGATTCTACAGTCATCTATTGCAACAAAGGATATTTTGATGCTAAAAATAACAACGGGACTTTTGAGGGTAATGCACGTATTTTCAAACCAGAGCAACAGCTTTACGGTAACAAGTTAATATACAATAACGCCCAAGAGTTAGCCATAGGCGAAGGAAATGTGCGCATCATCGACTTCAAAGAACAAGTTGAAATCTATTGTGGTCATGCGATTTCCGACGGTTTGAATAAGTTCAAATTAGCTACGTTGAATCCCCTATTTTTCAGTTACAAAGACAATGATACCAGTTATCTCATGGCAGACACCATTCAGATTTTCCAAGATTCTTTGGATGAAGTAACTTTAATTCGCGCCTATCGTCAAGTAGCTTATGCATCATCGAGCTACTTCTCAACATGCGACTCTCTGATTAACAGCAACATAGATTCAACAACAATGCTTTATGGCTCACCAACTTTATGGACTGAAAATAGCCAAATGACTGGCGATTACATGGAAGTTATTCGCGACAGCAACGGTATCAAAACTGCCAAAGTTAATGGTTCAGCGTTGAGCGTATCAGAGGTTGAAAAAGACTTGTACTACAACCAAGTTTCAGGAAGAGACATGACAGGTTATTTTACACAAGGCAAATTGAATCAAGTGCATGTAATCGGAAACGCCAAAACCATCTATTTTATCGAAGATGAAAAAGAAAACGATTCAACAGTAGTTATTGAAAGACAAGGAATGTCAAGACTTGTGAGTAGCGAGTTAAAAGTTTATTTGGACAGTGGTGAGGTCACAAGAGTGACCTATTATGGCAATCCTGATGGCGCTAACTACGACTTAGGAAATATTCCAGTAAAGGAAATGAAAACTGAGAGCTTTGTTTGGATTCCAAATGAAAAACCTAAACCGGCTAAAGAGATTTACGGAGAAACAGTACGTTTATTTGAAGAAAGAACGAAAGCCTCTAATATTCAGTAAGATTACTTATTTGCTCCAAAACTCTGAGCATAGCTGCCACATCTTGATGATCAATTTCTTGATACAAAGAGCGGTTGTATTTCAAAACTTCATCTCTTGCGATGCGGCGATGGGCAACACCTTTTGGAGTCAGGTAAACATGTACCACACGTTTATCAACGGTGGCTGGAATTCTCTTGATCAAGCCTTCCTCCTCCATCATCTTCAACGTTCGTGATAAACTTGTTGGCTCCATCCCCATTTTAGGCCCCAACTGCGTACTTGGTGTACCCTCCTTGTCTATGGATAAAAGCACAAGCCCCAATGAAAATGACACTCCATAATGCATCGCCTTTTGGTTATACATTTTGAACATTTTCAACCACACTTTCCTCACTGCTATATCAAGAGGAACTATATTTTTATAATCTTCACTCATTTTTTATCATTTCTCTAACCTTAACAATATTTATGCCCAATATTTAGAAGAATTATAAACAGTTCCCTTGAAAGAAGCAACTACTTCATTTTCAGCATTTTTTATAATTACAGAAAAATTAGAAAACTTTTCTCCAATCGCTATTGGTGATGCCTCAGCAGTAATCACCTCATTCGAAGCAACTTTTTTGTGATGAGATATTGATGTTTCAATACTCAGTGCATGTCGACCAAAAGAATTTGCTGCAAATGCTAATGCAGAATCAGCAAGAGAATAAGATATTCCTCCATGTAGAATCCCAAAACCATTTGTCATTTCACTCCTTGTTGTCATACGCAATTCACAGTATCCTGCTTCTATTCGAACCACTTCAATGCCTAACCAATTGCTAAAAGAGTCCGAAGACATCATCGCATTTACAATTGTTTCTGCATTCATTACTCTAGTCTTCTATTGATTTGGTTAGTATACCAACCAATCCAATGAGCACCATACTCAAAATATTTTGCATATCCTCTTCAATCATACTGCCTTGATCATCCTCAGTATTGATGTCGTGCAAAAGAAAATCCATCAATACTGGCTGACCTACAAAATCGTTTAACTCAGCGAAATCCTCAGATTCTGAATATTCATCAATCAACTCCAGATAATCCTCGTGAAAACTGTCAATAAACTCATCGGTAATCAAAGGAATTTTGGCGCCCGATTTTTCGAAAATTAACATAATCAAGGTGTAGTAATATACAAAATAACTCAACAATTCTTCATCATCGTCTTCGGCAGCAGTTTGAAACACATAACCGACAAGTGCCTCTTGTGTATCCGCATAGCGATCAGAAAACTCGTTGATTTCATCTTCGCTAGCTGCGTTAAAAAGCTCGATTGATTGATTAATTGACTCCTCAGAAATTTGAAACATAGACTTAATTTAATTTGATGTAAATATATAAAAAAAAACAGAAAAACAGAAATCAAGAAATCAAGAAAAAAACTAATACCTTATGAGTTAGCATATTGCAATTCAAACAATTTCTTGTAAGAACCCTCTAATTCTATCAATTCGGCATGCGTTCCTTGCTCAATAATTCTGCCCTTTTCTAAAACAAAAATTCGATTCGCTCTACTAATAGTTGTTAGTCTGTGCGCTACAACTATAGAAGTACGATTTTGCGTCAGTTTTTCGGTAGCAATTTGAATTAACTCTTCAGATTCGTTGTCAATATTTGATGTTGCTTCATCTAAAATTAAAATTGCAGGGTTGTATACATATGCACGAATGAAAGAAATTAACTGACGCTGACCTACAGATAATCCGCCACCGCGTTCGCCCACATAATAGTTATATCCGCCATCAAGTTTACTGATAAATTCATGTGCTCCAACAGCTTTGGCCGCATCCACCACTTGATCCATAGTTATTTCTTCATTGCCCAAAGTGATGTTGTTGTAAACGGTATCCGAAAATAAAAATACATCCTGCAAAACAATACCAATATTAGAACGCAAACACGCAATAGATAAATCACGTAAATCCGTTTCTCCGATTAAAATTTTTCCCTGCTGATATTCGTAAAATCTACCAATCAAATTAATAATCGATGTTTTTCCAGAACCCGTTGAGCCAACAATAGCAATCGTTTCTCCAGATTTTATCTCTAAAGTAAGGTCTTTCAAAACCCATTTCTCTTGATCGTATGCAAACCATACATTTTCAAAGCGTATGTTTTTGTCAAATTCACATGACTCAATTTTACCTGTGTCTTGAACAAATTCTTGCATGTCCATCAATTCATAAACGCGCTCTGCACGTACAACACCTCTTTGTAAAGTATTGAATTTATCAGCTAACATTCTTACTGGCCTGAAAAGCATATTGATCCAAAGGGTGAATCGTACAACTTCCGAAAATATTTCAGCATCACCTCTCACCCATTCTATTTGCAAAGCACTGTAAACAAATAACAAGCCGATAGACAGCGAACTAAGTAAATCAACCACAGGAAAGAAAATAGAATTTGCCCAGATAGCCTTAATGTGCGCTTCTCTATGACGTTCGTTGATTTCCTGAAAATTACCCATCTCCCTGTTTTGTCTATTAAACAATTGCACAATTGCCATCCCAGTAACACGCTCTTGAACAAACGTATTCAAGCGATTTACCTCAAACCTTTCAAGCATAAAGGACTGTTTCATCGCTCGAGCAAAAATTCTAGTCGCCAAAAACAAAAGTGGAAAAGGAATCAACATGATTAAAGTGAGCTGCCAATTAACATAAAGCATTAAAAAAAGTACGCCAAACAACATAAACACGTCTCCCAGAATACTTAAAACTCCTTGCGAAAAGACTTCTGCCATGGCCTCAATATCGGATACCACGCGCGTAACCAAAGATCCAATAGGCGTCTTGTCAAAAAACTTGCGGCGAAAGCCCACAACATGGTCATATAAGCGTTTTCTTAAGTCTCGAATGATTCTTTGACCCAATATAGATGAAAGATACGTGGACAAGAACTGTAACAATGCCTCTCCAAAGAGTAAAACGATAAGTAATAATGTCCAATTAAATAATGAGTCGGCATCATACCCATCTCCAACGAAGCGCTTCACTAATTCACCAATTAAAAGTGGGCGAACGGAACTTATAATGGCATAAAACATCGTGAGTACAAGTGCAGATACAAAAAGCAGTCTATAGGGCACTGCAGATTTTAAAAGTCTCAGAAATATGCGGGTATCAATTACCGAATTTGATTTCATTTAACAAAAGTACTTGGATTGTTAGATAACACGATCCCTTTTAAAAAATTTTGCGAAAAAAAAGAGGCCGCATAACGACCTCTCTAAAATAAGTTGTTTTTGTTAATTAATATCTTGTACTGCACGCAAGAGCTGCTCTGGAGTTTTGTAACCCAATTCTTTTTTAATCAATTTGCCATCCGCATCGATCCAAAGCAAAGTGGGATAAGCCGTTATACTGTATGTACGCATAATCTCAGCTCCATCAGGGTGCTTTTCGCAATCAATTTTTAAATTGATGAACTTATCATTGAAGTAAGTACCAACAGATGCATCAGGGAATGTATTTTTATCCAACATTTTGCACGGACCACACCAGGAGGCGTAAGCATCAATAAAAATAATTTTTTTCTTCTTTTTCGCAAGTGCTTTCGCTTCGGCTAATGACATTGCTTGAAACGCAATCCCTACTTGTTCTTCAGTGATTTCAGTGTTTTGATTTGATAGTTTAGCACGATTGGCACAAGTTACTGTTGACAACCCCAAGACTAAAACTATAATTCCTGTTACTATTCTCATATTCTTAATTTAATGTGTTAAAATTAAATCGAAAATTGCTTTCGATAAACTTGCTAATTTTAGACAAATATACTCTAATTTTGAATCCAATTACTTAATCAAAAATAGTACCATTATCCTAAATTCTACCAAAATAGCATTTATTCATCCTGAGCTTGAAGTAGCTGTTCAAGATTTCTTAAAAGAATGGAAATCAGCAAAACCGAACATTGAATTTCAAACTTCCGGTTCTACTGGAATTCCAAAAAAAATTATCGCTCAAAAAAAATATTTGGTTGAGAGTGCAAAAATGACAGGTATTTTTTTCCAGTTTTCTGAGCTTACCCATGCACTTATTTGTCTTCCTCTCGACTATGTTTCTGGAAAAATGATGCTCGTTCGCTCAATGGTATTCGATATGCAGACTATCTTTACTAAACCTAGCGAGCCTTTAGAGTATCCCGAAGAATTGACCCCAAATTTTGCTGCAATGACTCCATATCAGTATGAAAAATGTTTAAATGCAAATGCGGAGAAACTTTTGAAAATAAAAACAATATTGCTCGGTGGCGGACCAATTTCGTCCAATTTACAAGATAGAATTATTGAATCTGGTCAAAATGTGTTTTTGAGTTATGGCATGACAGAAACCTACTCCCACATCGCTCTAAAAAAAATAACGCGTTCATCTCCTTCATTTAAAACTTTGAATGGTATTACCTGCTCGACCAACAAAGACAAAACTCTTGTGATTCATGCACCCATGCTCGGAATCAAGAAACTAAAAACCAATGATCTTGTGCATTTAATAGATGAGCAAAATTTCGATTTTATTGGACGAATAGACAATGTGATTAACTCCGGTGGCATAAAACTGCATCCTGAAGAGATTGAAAGAAAATTGGCTGCTTTGCATTGGACTGTCCCTTTTTTCACAATTGGACTACCCGATGAAAAATTAGGTCAGAAACTCGTGTTGTGTATCGAAAGTGAAAATGCACTAAACTTATCGAGTATTGCTGAAGTATTGAGCAAATTTGAACAGCCCAAAGAAGTGTTTTACTTCAAAAAATTTAATTATACAGGTTCTGGAAAAATCAATCGTTCTTTAACCATTAAAAACTATTATTCTTGATTACATCTCGGTACTACAAAATTTTGGGCCTTCATCCAAACGCTTCAGAAAGAGAGGTAAAACAAGCTTATCGCACTTTGGTGAAACGCGTACACCCTGATATTAATCCAAGTATTGAGGCTCACAATCAATTTATAAAAATTACGGAGGCTTATGAAATTATAACAGGGCAAAGACCAACTTTAAATACACGTTCAAGAAGCAGTTCGCAAAATGTAGCAGATTTAAGTAATGAGAAAACTGCTGAACAAGGCCAGAAAGAAAAATATGAACGCTACATGAAGTACAAACAACGGGTTGAGCAAATTGAATACATTAACCAAAGAAGAAAATATGACCCCTTGCGTTCGGGTTGGCGCGCCAAACTTTTTAATTCAATTGTGATAATCTCCTTAGTCTGCTTTATAATCTTGACAGTAGATTATTTTATGCCGGCTCAAGTGAGCAAACACCGCGTAGAATATATTCAAGCCCGAGGCTACTCGGATATATATAAATCAAGTGAAATTCGAGTGCATTATGACAATGGACAATCAATAGATGCTCTGGGTCAAAATCTATTTCTCCTAAAGGTAGATGACATTTTTTTCATAGAAAAAACAAAAATTCTGAATGAAAAGAAATCCATTCTAATTTTCTACAATGACAATTATTACGTGGCGGAAAACCGAAATTCAGTCTATGCAATTCTACCTTTAGCCTACATTTTTCTGCTCATTCCACTCATTGCGTTTTTTATAAGGAGGGATATATGGTTTTTTGCATACGGGTTTTATCCAACTATTTATGGCACTAGCCTATTTCTGTGTTATTTCTTCTTAGAAAACTCACGGATACTGAAAATGCTCCAAATCCTTCAATAATTCAATTTAAAAGAGATAAAAAGTTCTATTTTATCACAAATTTTCATGTTTGACATTGTAACATGGCACGAAAGAAATACCCCTATTTCTATTTAAGTTTGATGTATTTCACCTGATACATTGTGTCACCTAAGGTATTATTTTTCTTGGCGAACAACTTAAGAGTCTAGCGTATTCTTCTTATGCTCAACTAGAGAAGCCAAATGGAAACGGCAATAGATCAAGGGCATTAGCAAAACGCACAACTTTACCGTTTTTTCCAACCAGAATCAACTCAAATCCAATCCCTTGTCGCATAATGGTTTCTGATATTACTTGACGGCACCCTCCGCAAGGACTAACTGGTTCTCCGTCTGCTTGCAAATCACCAAAAGCGTAAATAACAAGTTTTTCAATATGCTCATTTGGATAATGTGCTCCAACATAAAAAAGTGCAGTTCGCTCAGCGCACATTCCCGAAGGGTAAGCAATATTCTCTTGATTGTTTCCCAAAACAATTTCACCGTTTTTAAGCAATAATGCTGCCCCAACATGAAATTTTGAGTAGGGCGCATACGCCTGTTGAGCAATGGAAATGCTCTGTTCTACCAAATTACGATCTGCCGTATTGAGTTCATGCCAATGGTCATGCACGTGGTAATTAATTTTGATTTCCATTTTGGAAAAGACTCAACTAAATGAAACTCGACGGACTAAAATTAATCCTCGATTTTCTCTTTCTTTTTAGAACCATCAATAACAATACTCATAGAAAAACGCAAAGTATTGGCCAAGGGATTTTGTTGAACTAAAGATGCAATGTATGATAAGTCAATTCCCAACTTGCTATATTTTAAGCCAATTCCGAAAGTTAAATATCGTCTATTTCCTTTAGAATAATGCTCATGGAAATAACCAGCGCGAATTGCAATAGTTTTATTGTAAACATATTCTGTGCCTATACCAAAATTGATTTCTCTTAATTCTTCACCAAAACGACTGCCGTTTTTAATCTGAACTTCACCATTCTCGACAACTGGATTATTGTCTGGACCAATTAAAGGTCGACCCGGTGCATCATAAAACGATTGGAAAATACCTGCAATAACAGGCACATTATTGTCGCTTCCTAGACTATAAACAGTGTTCCCCGGGCCAGCAATAGAAATCGGTGGGGTTGGAACCAACAACTTATTAATGTCTATACCAAAAGTAAATCGGTTGTAGTCATCCAAATCCAAGGATAGTGCTGTTCCTATTCTCAAATTAGCTGGTAAAAAATCACGCGGACCAGAAGCGTCGCTATAACTCACTTTATTGCCTATATTGGAAAAAACAACGCCAATTCCTAAAAGAGCTCTATTTCCAAATAATCTCAATTCATCATCAAAATAACTAAACGATAAATCAGCAGCTCCCGCAGTTGCAGGTCGCGTATTCGCACCAGCAACAAGAGTTCCTCCAGTCAAATTTGAAAAAACAAATTTACCATTCATTCCCAAGGCCATTTTGTCGCTGAGTTTCAAAGCGTAGCCTCCCATGATTTCGAACTCCGAAGGCACAAAATCACGAATTTTATTAGCTTGCTGATCGGTGAAGGTGATTTGTCCTAGTGAAAAATATCTCATAGATGCGGTAACCGCTTGTCTATCATTTATCTTGTAAAAACCAGTTAAAAACGACAAGTGCATATCCTGAGCTATGGCCCGCAACCAAGGTGAATATGACGTAGAAAAGCCCATTTTGTCTTTAGAAAATGCCAATTTTGATGTGTTCCAATAAATAGAATACATATCTGCGCTAGTTGCTGCACCAATTTCCCCCATGCCGCCTGCGCGTGAATCTGGATTGATTAATAAAAACGGTACCGCAGTAGTTATTGTATTTAATTGTATATCATTAGCTTTCTGCGATTGATTAGGGTTTGTACCTTGCGCAAAAATACTACCTGTAAAAGTGATTAAAGAAATCAGAGGGAGAATCTTATTTGTCATGAGTCGATTTTGAGTTAAAACTTGCAAAAATAATTATTTAATTGGTTTTCACCTGAGTAAAACGAGCTTTTCGAATTTTTCGGCCTGCGTGCCATCTGGCGTGTTCACTGAAACCCGATAAACATAAGTTCCACGAGCCAATTGGTCGCCAAAGTCATCTCTGCCATCCCAAGGAACACCTTGTGTTCGGAAGCCACAATTCATCATATTTTCGTTAATGGTCTTTACGATTTTTCCGCTGATTGTAAATATTTGAATTTGAACCTCCAAATCTGTGCCAGCCTGATTGTGCTCAAAGAAAAACTCTGTATAGGTAGTAAACGGATTGGGATAATTCAAAACATGACGCAAATCCACGTCCGCGCCTTCAACCACAATAAATTCTAAAACGCTCTCTGAACTGTTGTTATTTACATCCCATACTTTAAATGTTAATGTATGCGGGCCAGGCGCCATTTTCGGTAATTGAAAACGTACTGCTCCACTTTGGTATGTATCCAATTCAGATTCGTAGTAATCATTTAATATGAAAGGCTGGCTTGAATTGTTGTCTAAAATCAAAGTGATATCATGACCGATACCATTTCCAACGGCATTGATGCCATTTTCATCAAACAAATTCGCGAAAAAGATTGGTGTTTCATTGGTAATTCCACCGCTCACAAAATTCTCATTATTTAGGTGCATCGTTACTTCAGGGCCTACGTTGTCCGACAGACCATTCGGATCTACACCTCCAACTACAAATCTAGTATCCGCTGAAGCGCAATCCGTACTTTGGTTGTAGAAAAACAAACTCATTTTTCCATTTCCAAAACTATAGTCAATATCTTTTGGTACTATGAATTCGAAGGTAAACTGACCCGAACTAACGGTTGACTTTCCTTTAAAAATGATATTCCTTTGCGTTTCAAAAGAAATTATCGGAGAGTTTGGGTCCTGAGCTAACGTCTGATTCTGCTTGGGCTTGTCAAAAATAGTTGGAACAACAAAGCCATTCAGATCATTCAGTGTATTTCCATTATCATCCTCAATATGTCCTAGAACTCTTACTTTACTTAAAGATTTCATCGTGTCTTGAACCAATGATGGATCATACCCATTGATTGAATCAATCACAATTTCATAAGAAACAGATGGTAAATTAAGTCTCAACATTGGATCCCCCAAAAGCATAAACGCTCTTCTATTCAGGTCATTGCTAGAGGTGTTTAACGTGCCTTGAACGATTTCTCCCATCGTGATTGGTCGATCCTCAGAATCACGTAAAAAGACATTTTCATAAAACCGTTGACCAACCACAGAATTCACGTTGATAAATACCGCTCGGGTGGTTGTCATCATGGCCACGGCTCCACCCGTTGGAGAAAGATACATGATTTCGCCAGCAGATTCTCTAGAATAATCGTCAAATCTTGTGAATTCACAAGTAGCCGACACAAAAAGCATCAATTTATCAATATTGTTCCATGATTCAATTTGTGGGATGGATATAATTCTTTCATAAGCCAAACCTGTTTCTCCACCATGTCCAACATAATTCATGATTAAGTTACCTCGCTCTATGCGAGAATCAACAATCGGAACAACACTTGGATAGCGCTGACCGCCCGCCGTTGTAATTTGTGTGTAGGCATCCAAATAAATCTTTTCAGTGTTGTATTCAGGAAACAAATTGTTATAATAATTCACATATCCCTCATGGTCAAAAACAAACTGACCATTATCCTCGTCGTCAGCAATATGTGTGATTACAATCTGCCAATCTCCGCGATTGGATTCACTCGATGCGTTACAAACTGTACCTGCATTGTTGCTAAAATGTGATGAGCCATACTTTTTATAATGCTCAATTTTATCCACCAATATTTTGGCATGAGAACTGGTTGTTGCAATAATTCTACCTATGCCCATATCCATACCATCAGCACCGTTAAAGCCCTCATTATTATCGAGTAACACATAAAACCCGTCGCTCGTGATTGAAGATGTATAACTCTCCGAATTTTCAGTTTGATAAGTCGCAATCATATTGTTGTTGCCAGGACTTCTGGAATCTAATGGATCATACGAGCCATCACCAAACAAACAAAGGTTGAGCGGTGCGTTTACACCAGGTGTTAGGTTGGCGCGGTCGTAGAACATTTTGGCAAACCACCGAATTCCAACAGGGTCCTGCATGCCACAAGAAAATTCGTTATACACTTGCTGCACATCTACCACATGTACTGTCCAACCATCGGCCCTATGTAAATCTGCAAGCCGATTTGCTTGTGACATAAAATCTTTGTGTGAAACTATTAGATAATCCGCTGCTGGTAAGGCGTGTAAATTTTGATTTAGCACTGTGCCTTTGAAAGTGGGAATGAGCGCAGATGCATTGGTGAATGCCACAAATTGACGTTCTAAATCTGAGGTAAATTGAAATGAACTTTGATTTCCAGTTAAAGAAAACTCAACTTTGCGTGGTATGGTAGGCGTGGTAATCTCCCATATATTTAACGACGAAGCAGAGCCTAACAAAGTCACCGAGGCCACATTGCCCGACCCAACCGACCGTTTGTCACGTATCACATACTGCCCTCCTGAATATTGCAGACTTCTGCGATAATTGACTTCTATCTTATCCAAATAAGCCTTCACCCCTGGATTAGTCCTATCCAAGCGGACAAGTATTGAAAGATTTGTACTTGAAAGTGTATGCGTCGTAGTTAATGATGATACTATAGCGCCAGATCCCAAACTTGCTTCCTGAGAAGGAGTGGAAGATCCGTTTAGAAAAACCCGAAAGAAACTTCCAAAACTGTTCCCAGATCGGGCATAAACTGTTCTCAATTCGATAGGCTCTGAAGTTTGTAATCCAACCAAATTAAAGTTAAATGCATGCTCCAACACAAAATCAAAAAGCTCACCATACCAACGTTTTCCGCTTGGCAAATTATCAAATTTTCGCTCGTCCTTTTCATATTGTACAATTTGGTCGCTACCAGAAACAACATGCGTAACAGATGCGTTGCTCAATTCCGCCGACTGTATTCGAAGTGGTGTTTTTGTAGCATCGATGCAAATAAAATAATAAGCCTCTGGTGTATATAAATTTTTAGAATAACTCAATCTATCACCTGTATACTTAATTTCATCCGGACCATTGGCATAAAACAGAATGAAATCGCCAGAGTCAAAAGAACCATCATCGCCTCCCAAAATTTGTATGTGATTGTTAATCAAATCATCAGGGCGCGCAACATTGTTATTTTCTGGTAGCATACCACGCGCATTACCAAAAACATGAATGTGATTAGGATTTAAACCTGAAGCATTGACTCCATTTGCAGTCAAAAATGCATGATCTATTTTATATACACCCGTTGATGGAATGGCTATTCTATACCATGACCCAGAGGACATAGCTGAATTGTTTAAGAACTTTAAAGACACCGAAGCATACACCTTTGGAGTGAAAACCGCTTCAAAAGATATTTTTGTGACACGCTTCAACTGCCCACGAGTCATTATATAAGGCACTATTTCAATTCCAAGAAAATCTTTGCCTCGATCTGAAGCAACTCGATACTGAAATTGTAATCCACTACTCAAATCAAATTGTTCAGCCTCTATGAATTCTCTATCAAAGCGAGAAGCATCAACCGTTTCTATATTGATTGGGATCATAACTACATCAAATTTCCGCAATCCCTTTTCGTGATGCTTGTGGATGTAGATTGGAATTCCTGCTGCACTCCATTCGAATGGCACAGCTGGAATTTCCACTTCTTGGCCAAACAAGGAAGCACTAATTGAATTACCTGACCAAGGCAAATGAACTTCAATCTGTTGAGTTTGTGCATTTACAAAAGAAAAAACAAAGGATATCGAAACAATTGACAACATTCTTCGTACACCACTTGTGAGTCGAAAAAAATATTGATTGATTATTTGATTATATTTCATAAAGCAAAAATAAGTGTAGTCTTCCAAATTCTTGTTTGAAACGCTTCTTTTTTTGGAATATTGCAGCAATATTAAGTTTTTAATTGGTCGGATGCTATTCGTAATTCGAAAATATTATATTTGCATAACAAATGCTGCCACGCGTATGAACGTAAAAATACTTTTTTTTATTCTAACCGCATTGCTTATTGCCCCCTTCAAAAAGGCGTTTGCTCAGGATCCTGTGTTTACACAGTTCTATGCAAATCCCCTATATCTAAATCCAGCAATGGCTGGTTCAAATCTCTGCCCAAGGTTCTCCATGAATTATCGCAATCAGTGGCCTTCATTGAGCGCAAATTTTATTACTCAGAGTTTTTCTTACGACCAAAAATTTCGAGCAATCAATGGAGGTGTCGGTATTATAGCCATGCATGACCAACAAGGACAAAATACCATTCAAACATCTAGTTTGGGCCTAATCTATTCTTATCACCTCAAGGTAAACAGGAATTTCACCATGATGTTTGGTGGACAAGCAAATTTTGTAATGAAATTCTTAGACTGGGACAAACTCACATTCGGAGATATGATCGACCCTAGACGTGGCTTCATATATCAAACAGGTGATGTGCCAAGAGGTGGAAGAAAAGGATTTCTCGACATGTCTGTTGGAGTTGTTGGTTTCACCAAACGCTTTTATTTCGGACTTGCTGCGCACCATTTAAATACGCCAAACGAATCCCTGATTATTGGAACAAGCCGACTTCCTATGAGATTCACTGGGCATGCTGGTGCTGAGATTCCTTTGGGAAAAAAATCCCAATATGGAAACAAAGTAAGTATTTCACCAAACGTTATCTTCAGATATCAACAGGGGTTCATGGAAATGAATATTGGTACATATATAAAGTACGACATGTTTACTTTTGGTACATGGTTTAGAAGTAAAGATGCTTTTATTTTGTTGTTCGGATTGCAGTTCAATAAATTCAAAGTTGGTTATAGCTACGATGTAACTGTTTCCAAATTGACCAATCAATCTGGGGGTTCGCATGAAATTTCGATGGGCATTTTCTTAAAATGTAATGACAGAAAACTCTCTTACAGAACAATTTCTTGTCCATCATTTTAAAAAAAAATGTAACCATTGAACGCCTATCTCGTTAATGTGCTATATTTGCAGTTGATTTTTTACAAACAATAAGGTATAAATATGAAGATCCTTGGATTTTTTACGCTGATGACAATCAGTTCCGCATTGGTTTTTACGTCTTGTAAAAGCAGAGAAGCATCCAATACAACTGGATGGGAATACAGCCGTCAAAACAACGGTGGTTTTCAGAAAGTTCCATACTTCGAGCAAGTTGCTGGTCCTGGACTAATCCTCGTCGAGGGTGGTACCTTTACCATGGGAAGAACTGAGCAAGATGTTATGTTTGATTGGAACAACGTACCCAGAAGAGTATCTGTTTCGTCATTCTACATGGACCAATTTGAGATTACCAACTTTAACTGGTTGGAATATTTGTATTGGATAAAGCGCACTTACAAAACTTACCCAATGATTTACAAGAATGCATTGCCTGACACTAACGTATGGCGTTCACCTCTTGGCTTCAATGAAAAGTTTGTAGAATATTATTTGCGTCACCCAGCATACAGAGATTATCCGGTAGTTGGTGTAACATGGTTACAAGCGAGTGACTATTGCAACTGGAGAACAGACCGTGTAAACGAGTTGATTCTAATCGAAGAAGGCATTTTGCAAGAAAATCCATATCAAGACGATGATCCGTTTACTACAGAATCTTATATGGTTGGTCAGTATGATGCAGGAGAAGCAGTTCCATTGCGTGATTACGACCCAGACAACAAAGGACCTAAGAAAAGAGGTCGAGGAAAATATGGCAAGCGCTTGGTTCGAATGGAAGATGGTATTTTATTGCCAAGATTCCGTCTACCAACTGAGGCTGAATGGGAATTTGCTTACTACGGTTTGATTGGTAATATGACTAATCCTGAAGTTATTTCTGACCGCAGAACTTATCCTTGGAACGGTCACTGGGTGCGTCAAGATGATGCGGAATTTAGTGGTGATATCCGCGCCAACTTTATGAGAGGTCGTGGTGACTATATGGGTGTTGCTGGGCATTTGAATGACAATGCAGATGTAACTGCACCTGTAGATTCTTATTGGCCAAATGATTATGGCTTATATAATATGGCTGGCAACGTATCAGAATGGGTGATGGATGTGTATCGTCCGCTTTCTTCTGAAGACTTTGACGATTTCCGTCCATTTAGAGGTAATGTATTCAAAACAAAAGTTTTGAATAATGCTGGTATGATTGATACGAAAAACACTCAAGTTGAGTTTGACGTTCATGGATTGAAGCAGTACGTTAACGAGTTCGAACGCATTCGTTTCCAAAGAATCAGTGCTCAACAACACGATCCAGACGATCCGAACATTCCAGCGCATATGAATGTGCAAAACGCTTCAAATAACAGAGTTTCTGTCGATGGCGCTATTGTTAATTCTTATTCTCCTGATCAATTTTATATCTCAAGTGGTCGTAAAAAGGACGAGGTTGAATTAGACATTTTGAAAAGAGTAAACATCTGGTTGGATTCAGCAATCGCTTTAAAGAATTTTAAATATGATGTTGAAGCATCTTTAATTGTTTCTGAAGAAATTTTGGCTAACATTTTTGATGAAGAATTGCGTGATGGTCCTGAAGAGGAATATGCCTTTGAAATCATTTCAATGTTGCGTGATGGTTTTGCTGATTATGTAGTGAATACTCCAGGTCGTTTGAAATGGAGAAATGAAGTTGAGGAGGAAAACATCAGTAGATTAAACTACAGACGTTCAGATTACATCGACTACAAAGATGGCGACATTGAAAGTTCTATTTTCTACGATAATAATAATCGTAAAAATGACATCAACATGGCCAATCGCGACCCGAACTTAGTAATGTACCAAAATCAGTACGAAGAATTTGACTTACAAGGTAATCCCATAGCACCTTTTGCGAATAGAACCTCTTGGCCTACAACATTGATTTCTGATAAATCTCGTGTGTATAAAGGTGGTGCTTGGAACGACAGAGCCTACTGGGTCTCGGGTGGTGCTAGAAGATTCTTAGATGAAGATCAAGCCATGAGTTCTCTTGGATTCCGTTGCGCAATGGATAGAGTAGGTAGCCCAACAGGATTAGGAAATCCGAGACAGGCGAACAACAAAACAAGCTCTAAACGGAAAAAAAAGGAAAAATAAAATACTAGACCCTATTTAATTAAAAGCTGCTCATCTATTGATGAGTAGCTTTTTTTTTGTAAACAAAAATAAATACACTTATCTTTGTTTGCTGACACCAACATATGAAATCCGATGACATTCAAATCCATTAAAATACTAGTGCTTAGTTTTTCATGTCTTTTAGCTGTGTCCTTTCAATGCAAGAAAAAATACACAAACAACGAATTCATAAGTATTTCGGGCACCTTAGTAGACCAAAATGATCAAACTCTTCCCAATTTTGAAATGTACTTAACCTTTGATGAGCTCTCTACTCAATCATTTGAAAGAAAAGAAAATGAAAAAATATTCAAAACTAATAGCAATGGTCAATTCCAAATATTAATCCCAAGACCTAATGCAACAAAATTTCATTATCCGATGCTGAAGTTTGTGGACACTTCATGGCACTATGAAATCCAATTCACCCCAGATTCTTCAATATTCAATGCCTTAATTCCTATATACAATGTGATTAGCTCAGATAATCAAATCAACTTTGGTGTTGTAACCTTATCCAATTAACACCAATGAAAACTCTACTTTTTTCTCTAACTCTAATTTCATTTTTCAGTTATTCTCAGAATAATAAAGCAAATGCGTTGCTATTTGGAGTATCCGGAAATTCAAACATTTACTTTGGAGAAAATCATCATAATCAAGAAGTTGGGGCAAATATTGGATACGGTTTTAGCACAAGATTACCTATAAAACAATTTAGTATCGGATTGGCTCTCCAAAGCGCATCTACTCAACTTAAAGAAACCACTTTGTTATTGATCAACTCAAATCGCGTTAAAGACCGCTTACTTTTAGTCAATTTAGGTTATAATTTGTTCAGAAACGTAGATTTGTTTGAACCACGCATAAGTTTTGGTAGGTTCACAAGTCGTTACACGAAGGATTTTCTAACCAGACAAAACGTCATCGGACTCGGATTGAAATACGCGCGGTGCCTGAGTAAAGCCGGTATTTTCGCTTCAGTGTCTACTGATATTTTTTGGAATATATCAAAAAACATCAACACACCACAGCAATGGATACAGTATTTCAATAACAAACGGTTTTTAAGTTTGAGTATTGGGCTAGAATATCGTTTCAGAAATAACAGCTATTGATTTTTGGCAAGCGTTTTGAGTATAAAGACTAAAACAAGTGATATGAGAGCCCTATCAATCTTATTCGTTTTCGAAATTTTCATGACTTTGCAATTCAATGAATTGTTTGCACAACAAGAAAATGACACCATTTACGGAATAGTAATCAAAACGTCTGTTGAAATTCAAGACCCAGAATTTCAACGCAACTACAATAGGATGGTTTATAAAATGAAATATATTTATCCTTTGGCCCGACACGCAAAAAAACTTTTCAGAGACTATGAATTGGACATTGCCTCACTGGATAAAAAACGACAAATCAAAAAATATGGTAAAACAGCTTACCAAAAATTAATGGATGATTTTGAGTATATCATTAGAGACATGTATGTTAGCGACGGGCAATTACTCATGAAATTGATTCATCGAGAAACAGGCATGACCGTCTATGATATTGTAAAAAAATATAGAGGAGGATTACAAGCTACTTGGTTTCAAGGAATGGGGGTGTTTTTTGACCAAAATATGAAAAGCACTTTTAATCCTGAGCAGGAGGACTGGTTGATTGAGATGGTTGCGCTCGAGATAGAGGCAGGAAAACACAAACTCAACCCGATTCAGATATTGGATAAAGCTACCTATCAAGCCAAAAAGAAGCAAGTTAAAAAAAATAAGAAAGACGCCAAGAAAAAGAGTTAATTCGTGCATGCCAGACAATATTTTGCCTTTGGATTATGCTCAAAATAATCAGTTTCAAGTATATGCATTGCCATATTTTTAAAATAGAGTTCAGTGAATTCTGCTAATTTCTTATCCATAAAAATCTCTACTTCAGGAACTTTACCCTTTTCTGGGGCGCTCATATTCAAATTCTGTAAACCTTGCGATACATTTCTTAGAGAAATGATACCCACCTCATCCGGAAACTGATCTGTATTTGCATGGTATAGCATTACATAGAACAACAATTGAAGTACATGTTTAGCACCAAAACCATCTAAATCGTCATTAAAATCAAGACTCATTGAGTCGTCAGCGTTTATTATACCATCGATACTTTGCAATAATTTCCTTTTGATTGTTACGTCTTTTGCCTCGCAGGCCCCTGTTTTGTAATCAATAATTCGCAAACTTGAACCAAAACGATCAATTCTATCAATTACTCCAGAGAATTTTAGCACTCGCTGTTCACCAGCATACTCAAAACTCACAGTGTGTGACAATTTACTTTCAAGTGCCACTATAAAAAGCAGTTCATTCGGATTTTCCATGATTAGTTTCAACTCAGATCTTAGAAATCTTTGAACTTGTTTCTTTGCTGCTAAAATTGAAAAATACATTGCACCTCGATCAAATAGATCTAAGTCACTGGCAAAAACATCTTTAAATTTTTGTTCCACTTCAAATTCATAAATTTTAAGCATTTGGAGTATATCCGACTCAGTGATTGCTCTTGTTTCACCAACAAATGGTGTGTACAATTTTTCCAAAACAGCGTGTACCACATTTCCAAATTCTCGGGCCTCTACACTTTCATCAACATCTTCATCATCAGCATACTGAAGTACATATCTAAAATAAAAATCCAAAGGGCAGGCAATAAATTTATTGACGGAAGAAGGAGAAAGACCATGTTGGAAGTAATCTAAGAGCCGACTTCGTACATCATCATTGTTGTGAAATCTAAGAGCTTCAATACTCGAATGTATCGGTAAATTAAATGACGATTTTGTAAAACGGATATTTTTATTTTGTTCGACCAGTTCGAGTTCAATTTGTTGAATATATCTACTGGCTTCCGCTGCGGACATATCATCACCTTGATTTGTAGCATACAGAATATCTACCTTTTCAGCGTATGTAATCAATCGGTAAAAATGGTGAGCAAATAAAGCATCTTTTTCAGAAGGTAAAGGCAAACCAAAGAAGCGTCTAATATCAAAAGGGATCAGGCTATTGATGTTATTTCTTGGAGGCATCACCCCTTCATTTAAACCGACAACAATTAGATTTTTAAATTCCAACATACGAGTTTCAAGCAAGCCCATCACTTGCAAGCCTTCAATTGGATTTCCATAATAAGCCACTGTTTCTCGCATCCAGCGCATATTAAAAAACTTCTCAAAGCTCTTCAAGTTCATTTCGGGAACGTATGAAGTATCGAAAACAGCTTGTAAAGATTTTATAGACGCATGAAAATGAAATAGAGCGCTTCGCTCAATCAAATCCACTTGAGCATCTAACTGATCAAAAACCAATTGATTCAATTCCAAAATCTTCACGATGGCATTTTTGAAATCTCCCTTCCAAGGCTGAAAAACTAGATTTAAACAAGTTTGAACCCGATCAGAAAACTGAATTTTATCAAAAGTTGTAAAAATTTTATTGAAGCGGATAATTTTTCGTTCCTCTTCTACAACCAACGCTAAATCTGTGTCTTCCATGAATCTAGCTACAAAAGGATGACGGAAAAAAGACAAAATCGTTTTATGATAAAGCGCGTCTGTTTTAAAATAGCTGAAATTGTTCTGAAACTCAAAAACAAGTTCGAGCCAAGAACGTAGCGCGGTTAATTTTAAGGGTAAACCGAGAGTAATATTAGCTGCACCAACAGATTTAGGTAAGTGCTTTATTGCTGGAACAATGAGCGATTCATCAGCCAAAAGCAAAAGCGTATCGCTCAAATCGTTTTCATTGTATTTCGCCAAAATATCTTGAGTCACTTTGAGCATACTGCCCGCCTGAGCGCATTCAATTATACGAATATCTTTTGAGTCATTAGACAAAATATCAGTAGTGATTAGCTTCAATTCTGGAATACGCAATTTCGTGCTACGTATAAATGCTCCAGCCTCATGATTAAGATTGTTGAGATAAAACAAATCAGCTTCTCCCAAAATTTCCGCTCGACCCATTTTCACCAAACCAGAAATTAATTGAATTTCGGCTTCACTAAGCGCATTAAAACCAGCAAAAATAAATTTTTGATTTGGAAATTTGAGATCAATATTAACAAACAATAACTCCACCGCTTTCCTAAAAATTGCACCCGAATATGCCAATCCTTCTTTATCGAGAGAAGTATTAATTTCTGTATAATAATCTTTTAAATTTTCCCAAAAATCCAAAAACTGTCGTTGATTTTCGCTCAGTTCCCTACCCTCGCCAAAAGACCAATTTTCAATTTCCTTCACATCCCTCAAATTCCTAAACAACTGATTTGAATCGACCATATAGCGATCAATTTCGTTACAATCGGCTATGAGCATAGGAGCCCAATTCAAGAAAGTTTCAAAATCCTCCTGGTGTCCGAGTTGTTGAAATATTTTATAAAATCGGAACAACAAATCCACTGAGTCAACCGACTGCACATCTACCAATTGTTTTACGAAATTATCAATCGTTAAAAAGTTCGGAGAAAAAACAGGTTTATTGTGTATTTGAAAAAGAGCTTGCTGTAAATACTTCTGTGCACGCTGAGAAGGCAATACGACAGTAAGCTGAGAATAATTTTCGTAATTCGCATCAATAAACTTAGCAAGCTGATGGATAAAGGAGGGCATAATATAAATTAGTTTTGCTAAATTATGAAAAGAATTCAAAAAAGCTAGCATCCACGACTTCCGAAACCTATATTTGTTTGAATAAAAAAGAAATTCAACAATTTTCTTGTTGATTAGAATATTATCATTAATTTTGACGCTAAATTAATCAATTTGATTATGAATACATTAATAAAAGGAGACAAAGCTCCCAATTTCAAAGCACTAGATCAATTTGGAAAAGAGCACCAACTGAATGATTACAAAGGAAAGAAACTAGTAATCTATTTTTATCCCAAGGACAATACACCTGGTTGCACAGTTCAAGCATGTAATTTGCGAGACAATCAAGCAGCATTGATCAAAAAAGGAATAGAAGTTTTGGGTGTCAGCGCGGATAGCGCATCGAGTCATACCAAATTTAGCGAAAAATTTGAACTCAATTTCCCATTACTCGTTGACACCGACAGAACAATCATAGAATCATTCGGTGTTTGGGGGACGAAAAAATTCATGGGTAAAATTTATGATGGCATACATAGAATGACATTCATCATAGACGAAACAGGAATGGTTCAGGAAGTGATATCAAAAGTGGATACCAAGAACCACAGTCAACAAATTTTGGACTTAATCAATTAATCTTTTACACTACGTAAAAAGTTTACGTAGCACCTAACCTACATTTGCAGAAACAAATTAATTATGGCAACAACTAACGAGATCAACAAAGAAAAATTAAAAGCGCTCCAACTCACAATGGAGAAATTGGAAAAGACTTTTGGTAAAGGGGCAGTTATGAAATTGGGGGATGCGGCGATAGAGAAATTAGACGTTATTCCTTCAGGATCATTAACCTTAGATTTAGCGCTTGGGGTAAATGGTTACCCAAAAGGTAGAATTGTAGAAATTTACGGACCAGAATCATCAGGAAAAACCACTTTAGCCATTCACGCCATTGCGGAAGTTCAGAAGCAGGGAGGAATAGCGGCATTTATTGACGCAGAGCATGCTTTCGATCAGTTTTATGCTGAAAAGCTTGGTGTAGACACCAAAAACCTATTGATATCTCAGCCTGACAATGGTGAACAAGCGTTAGAAATCGCTGACAACTTAATTCGCTCTGGAGCGATTGACCTTATCGTAATTGACTCAGTGGCCGCCTTAACTCCAAAAGCTGAAATTGAGGGTGAAATGGGCGATTCACAAATGGGATTGCAGGCCCGCCTAATGTCAAAAGCATTGAGAAAGTTAACCGGCTCTATAAGCAAGGCCAATTGTTGTTGTATCTTCATTAACCAATTGCGCGATAAAATTGGTGTGATGTTCGGAAGTCCGGAAACAACAACTGGAGGAAATGCATTAAAATTTTACGCTTCCATTAGACTTGACATACGCAAATCGAGCCAAATCAAAGATGGCGAAGACATTTTGGGTAACCGGGTGAAGGTAAAAGTGGTAAAAAATAAAGTTGCGCCACCATTTAAAAAATCGGAATTTGACATTATGTATGGTGAGGGAATTTCAAAAGTTGGTGAAATACTAGACTTAGGAGTTGATTTAAACATCATCAAAAAATCAGGTTCTTGGTTCTCCTATGGCGAAACGCGCCTTGGTCAGGGACGAGATTCAGTAAAGCAGGTAATTCAAGACAATCCAGATTTGATGTTGGAACTTGAACAACAAATTAAAACGGCAGTTGTGCCTGCGGTAAATGGTAAAACAAAGGAAAAAGCTGCTGTTACAGCAGAAGAAGAAGATTTCGTTTAGTGTTGCCACACGACGAAGACCCCAACCGTTGAATTCTATTGAATTCTATTGAATTCTAACCTTTATCAAACTTCACGCGCTCCCAAGCTTCGTAAAGAATTTCTTGAGAAGGTCGGTTGGGTTCTACTTCTCTTAATGGATCGCATGGTTTAGCATGTATGGTCATTTCCTTAGGCAACTTCTGATATAGTTGTGTACCTTTTGTTTTCCAACTCAACATATCATCACTCACCTCTTTGACAATTTTAGCAGGGTTTCCAACCACTACAGATCGCTCAGGGATTTGCATTTTAGCTGGAACAAAGCACAAAGCACCTACAATACAACCTGAGCCAATAACTGCGTCATCCATAATTACGCTATTCATACCAATAAGTGAATTCTCTCCAATTGTTGCTCCGTGAATAATAGCGCCATGTCCAATATGCGCAGACTTTTTCAAATGCACTGTAGTACCTGGAAACATGTGTATGGTGCAATTTTCTTGAACGTTACAACCATCTTCAATGATGATCATGCCCCAATCACCGCGGAGTGCAGCGCCAGGACCTATATATACATCCCGCCCAATAATAACATTTCCTGTAACGGTTGCATTCGGATGCACATAAGATGATTCGTGCACCACTGGGCGAAAGCCATTAAATTCATAGAAGTTTGCCATGGATTTTATTTCAAAAATATAAAATAACATTTAGTAACAGGAAAAAAACGTGCCAAATCTAATTATTCCAGAGGATTACTCTTCGGTCATCGGAAACAGAAATTAATCCGTTTTCATTCCACAACAACGCATTTACGGAATGTTGATGTCCTTCATTTTTTCTATCCAATTTCTCAACGATTTCAAAGTTATTGGCATTCCAAATTTTAATTGACTTATCTCTACTACAGGTTGCAAATAGTTGTTTGTTCAAGGAAAAAACAATGTCGTAAATCGCAAATAAATGAGCAGGAAAAGCCTTCTCCTTTAACCAAGTATCACAATCCCAAGACCTCAAATAAGCATCTTTTCCACCGCTGACTAGCACGTTCTTTTGAGGATGATATGCAAGAGAACTGACACCCTCTTGATGTGCGAAGAACCGATGTGTTTCATTAAAGTAGTTTGTTTCGAAGATGTAAATCATTCCATCCTGTCCGCCTAAAGCTAATTGATTAGAATCATTTGAAAATGCAGCTGCCCTGATTTTCCCAGATGGCAATTGGAAAAATATTTCCAGTTTACCGGAATATACATTCCAAATACCAACAAATCCGTCAGCATCAGTACTCAACAATCTTTGAGAAGTCGCATCATAAACCAAACGAAAAATAGCGCTCTTGTGCTGCGTAAAGAATCGAATTTCCTGTTTAGAATACAAATCTACCCAATGTAGATCTCCATTGCTCAAACCAACAAACAACATTTGATCAGACGAGGACAAACTATAAGCAGGAACAGATGTTTTGACCACAAATCCGCTTTGTTTGGCAAGTAGTAAATCCCAAGCAACAACAAAACCGTCACCAGAACATGTGAAGACAGATCCAGCACCATTATGCGTAACATCATATACACTTTGGGCATGTTCTCTAATTTCAAAAGATTTCTTCATGTCAAACCAACGTTGTTTGCACAAAAATAGTGCATCCATGAGCACAAAGGGCAGATTTAGCGATATAACCAGAATTATTTCATTTAAATCCTAAATTTGCGCAAAATTAAAAGTGATGATTAAAAACATGTGGATATTCTGGACTTTTCTGAAAGGCCTAGCCATGGGAGCTGCAGACATTGTGCCTGGCGTTTCGGGTGGTACAATTGCGTTCATTTCTGGAATATACGATAGACTTTTAGGGGCAATTAGTTCAGTGGATCTATCGTTGTTCAAGACGCTCAAAACAGATGGGATATCTGCTGTTTGGCGGAAAGTTGATGGCACCTTCCTCCTGTTTTTATTCGCTGGCATGATTTCGTCAATCTTATTACTTTCTGGACCAATTCAATATTTACTTAATAATCAGCCTGTTTTAATCTGGAGTTTCTTTTTCGGATTGGTTTTAGCTAGCATATGGCTTGTTGGCCGACAAATCAAAACGTATAATTCAAGAAATGTATTGTTATTCATTCTTGGTGCAGCGGTCGCTTTTTGGATAACCTCTTTGCATACATTGCAAGGAAATGATGGTTTGATTTATATATTTATCTCTGGGGCTATAGCAATATGCGCAATGATTTTACCAGGAATATCAGGTGCATTTATTCTACTTATTCTTGGTGTTTATAAAATAATTCTAGAGGCAATCCACGATAAAAACATCAAGTTAATTGCTACATTCGGCTTGGGTTGCATTGTTGGTTTACTAGCCTTTTCCCGAATTTTAAAATGGTTGCTATTACATAAGAGAACTCAAACACTAGCTATTCTCACTGGATTTCTTTTGGGCTCATTAAACAAAATTTGGCCATGGAAAAACAAAGTGGGTACCGAACCAATTCACATACATAGCGATGGAAGAGAAGAATGGTTGATGAAACCAGTTTTACCAAATAATTTTCAAGGGGAGTCTGAATTGACCTTGGCCATACTCTTGTTCGTAGTCGGAATTATCTTGATTTTAGCCATGTCACGATTAGAGAAAATAAAACCTTAGAAAAGTAGCAAAGCAGCAAAAAACACAATACCACTTACCGCGAATAGCGCCAAACAATACGGGAAAATATCAGACAATCGAATTTTGGTAATACCCAAAAGCGGTAAGGCCCAAAATGGCTGCAGCATATTTGTCCACTGATCTCCATAAGACAGTGCCATTATCGTTTTAGGTATGCTTACACCGTATTCAATCGCACTTTGTATGAGTATTGGACCTTGAATGTAAAACTGCCCTCCACCGCTTGGAATAAAAAAATTCAACAAACCTGCGCTTAAAAAGGATAAAATCGAAAAAGATTGGGCTGTAGCAGTATCAATTAAAGCTTCGGATAACAGGTTTGATAATCCAGAAACTTTCATCAAACCAATTATTCCAAAATACAATGGAAATTGAATCAAAATTCCAGAGGCATCTCCAATGGCCAATTTCACAGCATCAGTAAATCGCTCGAAGTTATTATGAAAAAGAATTGCTAAGCCCAGTAGAGATAGATTGATGAAATTGACATTTAAAAAACCAGCCGAAGAGTTGATCAATTGAAAGCGTGCCACCAAGAAAGCAATCACTAAAAAGAGCGATCCAGTAAAAAATGCTGTATTCAATTTAAAAACAAAAACATCCTTTCTAGATGGTCTACTTTCAACTTGCGGAACCTGCTCTTTGTGTTTTAACTTCTTGGCTAAAAAATATAGTGTTAATGGAATAAGCACGAGTAAAGCGAAGAACACGGTCAAATTCATTGCTGAAAATAGTGTTTCAGAAGCGCCCACGAGTTCTGGTATTTCATTGCTTGATGGATATCCAGCATTTTTCATCATTTCTCGAAGCGCCATTGGCTCCATTGCTTTAATAGGACTACTGCCCGACAATCCGCCATGCCAAACGAGCATACTCACATACGCAGATGCACCTATCAGTCCAATATTCAATGGTTTATTCATCTGGTTGAAGCGTTGCAGCACTTGTCTCACCATCAAAGCGCCGAGCACCAAGGCCAAGCCCCAATTCAAATAAGCTAACAAAATTGAAGATAAGGATATGATCACAGCAGTGTTTGCGCTATTGGTGCAATAGTTGGTGATGAAATCTATTAAGATTTCAAAAGGTCGAGTAAGAGCCAAGACATGCCCCAAAACAAGTATAAAAATTATTTGAAATGCAAAGTATAAGCCCCCAGGAGTGTTATCCCAAAGACCCTGGTACCAAGCCAGGACCAGTTTATCCGTTGATTCAAGAATTCCTTTGCCAGAGCGAAATTCTAATACCATTGCAGATAAAAAAACGAATGCCGACAAGGCAAGTGCAATACTCAAAGTCGATGGGAAAACAAGTCGCTTTTTCATTTGGCTAAAATAGAAAAATCGTCTAATGTAACATCAGAAAAGTGAGGACTATCTATGGGCAGCTTTGTCAGTTAGGAAGATAAAATCCTTTTAAACAATTGACTTATTCGATAATGCAATCAGAATCAACATATTTATAAGGTGACAAGATTTTCAAAACAATTGCGTTACCTTTGTAACAACAAGAATTACAATGGCAAAGAAACATCGCAAAGGACCGCATAAAAATCACAATTCGAAATCAGGCAACGAAAAGAATACTTTACGTGATGGTATTTTAAAATATATTGAAGAAAACCCAGAATTGATTATCGACTATAAAATCATGAGCAAAATATTGCTCGTTGACGACCCAAACATTAAGAAGGAGATTTATTCAATCCTTGACAATTTAGCAAGAAGCGGTAATTTAAGAGAAATTAGTCGTGGGAAATTCAAGTACGTAGGAAACACAAATACGATAGAAGGAATTTTAGAGTTTACTCCTCGAGGAGCGGCATATTTGATTGTAGAGGGTCAGGAAAACGATGTTTATATCAATTCGAAAAACACGCAACAGTCCATACATGGTGATCGGGTAAAAGTGAAGCTCATCAACTCAAGCGGAAGACGAGTAGAAGGTCGCGTGGTTGAAGTAGTTGCAAGAGAGCGAGAATTTGTTGTGGGTCAATTATCGGTAACAGAACGTTTTGCTTTTTTACGTCCAGATAATATGCGTTTGCATGTTGACATTTTCATCAATAAAGATAATTTGAATGGAGGACGAAATGGTGAAAAAGTCATGGCACGTGTGCTTGACTGGCCATTAGGCGCTGAAAGTCCTAGAGGGGAAGTTGTGGAAATTCTAGGCATGCCTGGCACCAATGATGCTGAAATGACGAGCATTTTAATTGAACATGGCATTAACCCTAAGTTTCCTCAAGAAGTGATTGCACAGGCTGAATTTGTATCTACAGAAATTCCTGAGGAGTCAATTGCCGACCGACACGATTTCAGAGAGATACTTACTTTCACCATTGACCCAATAGATGCTAAAGATTTCGACGATGCCATCTCCTATCGAATCTTAGAAAATGGCAACAAAGAAATAGGCATCCATATCGCGGATGTTAGCCATTACGTGACGCCAGGAAGCGCTATGGACAAAGAAGCATTGAAAAGGGCTAATTCTGTATATTTAGTAGACCGCGTAGTTCCGATGCTTCCAGAGCAGCTATCAAACATAGCGTGTTCCTTACGACCAAACGAGGACAAGCTCGCTTTTTCTGCCGTTTTTGAATTTGACTCACAAGACAAAATTGCCCACAAATGGTTTGGTAAAACTGTAATACATTCGAATCGTCGCTTCACTTATGAAGAAGCACAAGAAGTGATCGAAGGGCGTTCTGAAGAGTTGAAAGACGTCATCTTAGATTTGGACCGCATAGCAAAAGAATACCGTAGTCAGCGCATGAAAAATGGGGCTATGAATATAGAATCTGAGGAAGTTCGTTTTCGATTGGATGAATTTGGACAACCTGAAGAACTTGTGGTAAAAGTTTCAAAAGACGCGCACAAATTGATTGAGGAGTTTATGCTTTTAGCCAACAAGCATGTATCGATGTACTTGAGTGAAACACCATCAAAAAATGAAATAGCGCTCTCGGTATATCGCGTTCATGATAAGCCTGATGTTGCAAAGATTGAGCTACTCAAGTTGTTCCTAGATAAATTTGGATATGAATTGCCCAACTATCGAGAAGATGAATTGGCAAAAAGCATCAATACCTTACTTGCTGATATACGGTACACGAATGAATATGGCATCATTCAAAACATGGCGATTCGGACCATGGCAAAAGCGGCATACGACACTGTAAATATAGGTCACTATGGTTTGGCGTTCGATTATTACACGCACTTTACTTCGCCAATCAGGAGGTATGCGGATTTGGTAATCCACCGTTTGCTTGAAGCCAAACTCAAAAAGCACAAAATTCCATATTCCCAACAAGATTTACAAGACATTTGCAAGCAAGTATCACGAATGGAGCGCAAAGCAGTAGAAGCAGAACGCGATTCAACGAAGTATTTCCAAATACTCTTTTTAAAAGATGCCGTAGGTGAGACGTTTGATGGTATTGTTCAAGGCATCACAGACTTTGGGATGTTCGTTGAAATGACTGAAAACCGCTGCGAAGGCATGGTTACCTTGGATGAGATTCAATCAGACCGATACTACTTCGACCAAAAGAATTACTGTATTGTTGGTTCAAGCACTGGAAAGTCCTTTACAATGGGAACAGCAGTACGCGTAAAAATCAAGGAAGTGAATATACGCAAGCGTACGATTGATTTAATTTTGGTGGAGAAATAAAGCTATCAAAACAAAAAAAGCCCACATCAGTGAGCTTTCTTGTGGGTTATTGGGTTTTAATTGCCAATAATCTTGAGTATCTTTTCGAGATTTGGAGTAAGAATGATTTCTGTTCTTCTGTTTAATGCCCGACCATCTGCATTGTCGTTAGATGCTTTAGGCATATATTCACCCCTACCAGCAGCAGTTAATCTTGTTGGAGTTACACCGTAGCTGGAAGTAAGCATTCGAACAATAGTTATCGCTCGTGCCACAGACAAATCCCAATTGTCTTTATACATAGCGGTTTTGATAGGCACATTATCTGTATGTCCTTCTACCATCACGTCGATTTCTGGATTTTTTTTAAGCACTTCAGCCAATATTCGGATGGCGTCTTTTCCTTTTGCCTCGATATCAACACTACCCGATTTAAAAAGCAATTTGTTTGAAAGCGACAAATACACTTTCCCATCTCTCATTTCAATGCTAACCTCGTCAGATTGAAAGCCCACCAAAGCATTGCGCAGGGCGTCATTAATACTCCGTGTAATCGAGTCTTGTCTGTCAATTCTTCTTTGTAATTCAATAATAGAAGCTTCACGCTCAGCCAATTCACGTTCACGTTGAGATAAAAGGGCCTCGTTTTTAGCAATTTGAAGTTCTTTAGCTTCCAATTCAGCTTCTTTTTCGCGAATTCGTTGATTATACATTTGTGCATCCTGACCTTTATCAGTATAGAGTGCTCCAAATTTTGCTTGCAAATCAATGCTTTCCTTTTTCAGAATTTCGTATTCTCCTTTTAACCGTTGATTTTCTCTGTTCAAGAATTCCAATTCGTTTTGCAGTGTAGTATTAGAACTTCTCAAATTAGTAAGTTCTCGACTAATGTCTTCTACGCGCTGCGTTAACCGCACATTTTCAGACTCATGTGTTTTCAGTTGATCACACAACACATCACGTTCTTTGACTATGTCTCCTAATCTATTTCCAGCCGAAAACCTATCTGGTTTAGGCTCACCACATTTGTACACTGGTTTACAAGATACTATTGCAAAAGATGCTGCGGCGAGCAAAAAGAAAATCCAAATGCGATTCATAGTGGTAATTTTACAGATTATTCAGTCTACAAAGTTAAGAGAAAAGCACTGCGCTCAAGGCAAGCACAAAAAAGAATATGAACATCACTCAGTTAGTAATGCTCCTATTCGAAAGGAAAGTAATCTAAGAAAATAACTATTTCAAAATCTTTACTTCGCTAATTACTATTGCTTTGAGATTGTGACAACCATCAGGCAAAGGTGCGCGACTATCGTTGAAATTAAATGCGATTTTCAAGTCATTGACTTTGAATTGATCATCCAAGTTGATTGGGTAATACCCAGCAACACTAGAAGTTTTTGTGCTCATAATCCACAAGGCACAATCTCCAGTTTCTTCAGAAATTTTCACAGTGCCATTAGCCATAAAATCGTGGCTAGATGAATTCTCTGTTGAAGTTTTTCCATTTCCACAAGATAGACTGGTTAAAGACAGAGCGAGCACGCTAGTTATTGATAAAAATCGAATCGTCATGGTCAATTATTTAATGATTACCTTTTTCACATCTTGAAAACTGTCGTTACCCAAACGAATCAAGTAAGTGCCAGCAGGAAGTGTGGAAACATCAAACACCTTACCAATTTGTCCATCAACAACGGTGAATGCATTCGTTTCAATCAACCTACCCATTGCATCAAACAAATCGAGTTGCACTTGCTCACCTTCTGGTAAACCAAGCACTAGTATATCAAACTCTCCTTCGAGTGTTTTAATTTGCCAATTCAATTGGTCAATGATGTGTTGAGCTACTTCAACTAGATCACCCATTCTAAAAGAGAAAATACGAGTCCTGCGTCCGCCATTCGTTGATAAATATTGACCAGTGAACCAAAATATACTTTGATCTGTTGGGTCAAGCGACATGTGCGCATAATCACCATAGCGATTGCCTCCTGTTTGAGACCCCGTACCTTCAATAGCAAAAAATTCAGCTTGCGTCATTTCACCAGGTGAGCCCCAGGAATATCTTCCTGTGTAAGCAATTGAAGGGAACAGACTTGAGCTAGAAATACAGTAGGCCATTGCGATATCACCATATTTATCCATAGCGATACTAGCCATCCAACGGTGCTCATTTCCAGGAGCATACGTACCTTGTTGGTGTATAGTCCATTCACCATCATCCCCAACTTGACGCAGCTCATACCAACGTATACCTGCTCTTTTGTTGGCGATTCCAGATGCGTTATTTACGTCTACCACATGGCAAAGCATCATGGTGTTGTAGTTCGTCCATCGCAAATATTGAGCTCTGTAAGTAAACACTGTGGCAATTGCATCGAGGCGTTGATTCGTTCCGGGCTGAGGGATATCATTCCAAGATTGGGTAAAATTTGCATTGAAAGGTGCTGTTGGTATTGACTGAGAAATTGTGACACTGGAACTTGATGGAGTGTCCCAATTGGTTTGAAATTTAAAGACTTTGATGTGATCGAAAGAAACACCGCCCCACGCGTCATCTTGAATATGGAACATATAATTTGGTGTGCCATAAGGAGGTAAAGCACCGTCAGCATCAGCGGGTAAAACACTTTTAAACTGAAATGAAGCTCCAGAAAAATTCAACCGAATGCTGCCTGCCGTTGGGTCACCAGCCAACATTTTCTGTCGGTCAAAAACTACGGCACTTTGAGAAGAGGAGTTAGATGTCATATAATAGCCATCCGACCAAATCGAATACTTTGGGTAATCTGGAAACGAAGTCATTGAATATTCGTAAGTGTAGTATGAATCAGTGGGATCTGATGATTGAGAAACAGCGAAAAGGATTTTATTTCCAGAAACCTGAAATTGAGTAATCACCCAACGCTCTGCATGTTTATCATACATAACAATAGGATCCCCATCACTTGCAGAGCCTGGCCACAAAGAACTCAGCGGCAAAGAAGGTGGAAGCCCTGATGTTGATCCATCCTTATTATAGATTCTATAACTGGTATTTACCGCTTGAACGTAGTGATTTGGTCCTGCAGCACCAGAAGGATCTGGGGGGAAAGCACCAGATTGACCATTAAAATTAACTATTGGAGCACGCAAATTACCCGTTCCATGATGAAGCTGCGCTGCAGGATCAATACCGACAGGTAAAGAATTAGTATTTACTATTTCAGGACGAGGTCTTTTCTGCGGGCCTAGTGTGTCGGCATGTTTAGACCACATTTCTTCTTCTGTAATATGGGCAAAATTTTGAGCTAAATCGCGTAGTGGGAGGGTAATTGCAAACTTGGTATTCTGTTTGTATTCAACTTCAGCGACGGATTGGTTTGCTTCTGAAACCTGTGCCCATGAAGCCATGGAAGAAAAGGATAATGCAAAAACAAATAAATGGATTTTTTTCATGATTAATTTGGGTTTTATTGAACCTCAAAAATAGCGATAAAATAATGATTTATTTTAAATTTTAGAGCTAATACTTGAAATGCTAGAGTCGAAAAAGCATAAAAAAATCCCCCCGCCTAAGTGACGAAGGGATTTAGAGGAATATCATGAAATAAGGCTTATTCTCCTTTTTCCATTTCAGCTTTCATTTTTGCGAGAACGTCAAGGTCGCCCAAAGTAGATTTCTCTGTATTTTGGTTGATTGCCTTAACTGCTTGTGCAGTACCGCCTCCACCTTCTGAACCTTTTTTCTTAGAAGCTGGAGCTTTTTCATCAGCAACATCTTCGTAAGTAGCTAAGTGAGAAACAACGATTTTCTTAGCATCTTTATTGAATTCAATTACTTTGAAATCCAATTGATCCTCGATTTTCGCATTTCCGCCTTCTGCTTTCTTCAAATGTTTTGCAGGACAAACACCTTCAACACCGTAAGGAAGAGCAACGATAGCAGACTTATCTTTCATATCGATGATAGTACCTTGGTGGATTGAACCTTCTCCGAAGATCGTTTCAAACACTTCCCATGGGTTCTCTTCCAATTGTTTGTGACCCAAAGAAATTCTTCGGTCGTCTTTGTTGATTTCCAAAACCACAACTTCCAATTCTTCGCCTACTTTGCAGAACTCAGATGGATGCTTGATTTTTTTCTGCCAAGAAAGGTCAGAAATATGAATCAAACCATCAACACCCTCTTCCAATTCAACGAATACGCCGAAGTTTGTGAAGTTACGCACTTTAGATTTGTGACGAGACTCAACTGGGTAACGGCTTTCGATACCTTCCCATGGGTCAGGCATAGATTGCTTGATACCTAAAGACATCTTGCGCTCTTCTCTATCCAAAGTTAAGATAACAGCTTCCACCTCATCACCAATTTTCAAGAAATCTTGAGCCGTACGCAAATGCTGCGACCAAGACATTTCAGAAACGTGAATTAAGCCTTCAACACCTGTTGCGATTTCAATAAATGCGCCGTAGTCGGCCAAAACAACAACTTTGCCTTTCACTTTATCACCAATACTCAAATTAGCATCCAAAGCATCCCAAGGATGAGGCTGTAATTGTTTCAAGCCAAGAGCAATACGTGTTTTCTCGTCATCAAAGTCAAGAATCACCACGTTCAGTTTCTGATCCAAGGCCAACAATTCTTCTGGATGATTTACACGACCCCAAGAAAGATCTGTGATATGAATCAAACCATCTACACCACCTAAGTCGATGAAAACGCCGTAAGATGTGATGTTTTTAACTGTACCTTCAAGAACCTGACCTTTTTCAAGACCAGACATGATTGCTTTTTTCTGCTCCTCAAGTTCAGCTTCAATAAGCGCTTTGTGAGAAACAACAACATTGCGGAATTCAGCGTTAATTTTAACAACTTTGAACTCCATGTTTTTACCAACGTAGATATCGTAATCACGAATTGGTTTCACGTCGATTTGAGAACCTGGCAAGAATGCTTCGATTCCGAATACATCAACGATTAAACCACCTTTAGTACGACAACGAACAAAACCTGTGATGATTTCACCAGTTTCAAGTGCTACGTTCACGCGCTCCCAAGAGTTGTGTGTACGTGCAGTTTTGTGAGAAACAACCAATTGACCATTTTTGTCTTCCTGATTTTCTACATAAACTTCTACTTGGTCACCGACTTTCAAATCAGGATTGTAGCGAAATTCATTGATAGGAATAATCCCCTCGGATTTGTAACCCAAGTTTACAACAACTTCTTTTTTTGTGATTGCGGTAACGATACCTTTAACCACTTCTTTCTCAGCAATTGAGTTAAGCGTTTCGTCGTATCTGTCTGCGAGCACATCGCGTTCAGCAGATTTATAACCTCCTTTTTCTAATGATTCCCAATCGAAATCGGAAATACCAACAATTTGATTTTCTTGTGCCATGTGGCTTTTAAATTTGTATTTCGGAATGCCGCTATTCCAAAAGTGGTTAAACAATGTTGCTGATTTTACGGCATCAGCCCTTTAAATTCGGGGTGCAAATGTACTATAAATAATTGAATTAGCAAGAAAATCAGACAAATTTTCGCCTTTAGCTGGCTAATGACAAGCTTTAAATCTTCGAGAATTTAGTCTTTAATTTAACTCTTCTAACTAACTCGAAATGAGACAAAGATTTAGAAAATAAAATGATGTGAAAAATAGACAACAACAAAATATGAGTATCATTGTGATATATTTGGAAAAATTCTTTAACTTCGAAGTTAAAATTTCAATAAAACATTTTTATAGATGTTAAAAATATTACTCATCAGCTTTGGATTGCTTCCTATTTTTCTTTTTGCTCAAGTTACCGTTAGCTACGACCTCATTCAAAGCTACACTTTGCAAAACATCAACAATATCATTTCGGGCATGGGTATTCCTAACGGGATTATAGTGCCTGAATATGGTATTGATTTTTACCGCGTTATGTACACCACAGAATACAAAGACAGCATTGTTGTTGTGTCTGGCGCAATGATGGTTCCAAAAAACATGGTTTGTCCTGCCCCACTCACAAGTTATCAGCATGGCACAACAACCAACAAATTTGGTGTGCCTTCTTACAACGGCAGTGAGAAAAATATTTGTCTAATTTTTGCATCAGAAGGGAATGTTGTTTTAGCGGCAGATCACGTTGGTTTGGGTGCTTCAACGATCGACATTCATCCATACATGCACGGGTGGACAGAGGCACATGCCACGATCAACCTGATGCGTGCTGCTAGAGAAATCATTCCCGCAGATGATAACATCAACGTTGAATTGAGCGAGCAAATTTTTCTTTTTGGCTATTCACAAGGAGGATCATCAACGTGTCATGCAGCCAAAGTTATTGAAGAATTATACAGCGATGAATTTACTGTAACCGCAATTGCGCCATTATCTGGAGCATACAACTTGTCAGGAGCTCAAACAGATTTGATAAATAGTGGAGAGCCCTATTCAACGCCTGGATATTTACCATACATCATTATGGGCTATCAATCCATTTATCCTGATCTCTATGGAGATTTATCAGAGATTTTCTTGGAACCCTATGCCACAATTCTCCCAAATTTGTTTTACGGTCACAATTATGGAATAGGATACATCAACAACCAGTGTGCGCCTATACCTTTGGATATGATACGACCAGAAGTTCGCGAAGAATTCATTGCTGGAACGCACTTTTTCAACGAAAAACTTAACGAAAACGACCTTTTGAGTTGGGTGCCACAAACACGGGTTGTAATGGCTTATTGCACTGGCGACGAACAAGTTAATTACATGAACGCAGTCAACGCATTGGAAGCATGGTCAACAACCTCTACCTATCCAATAGAAGCTGTTGAAATTGGACCACAAGATCATGGTGGATGTGTCATGTTTGCATTACTTATTGCAAGATATGTTTTCAGCACTATGAACAACAGCGGTATTGATTTTGAATTGGTTTATAACAGCACATTGAATCAGTTTGAGTTGAGTTTCCCTAACAATGATTCAGGAAATTATTCAATTTCGTGGAACAACAATCAAAATGGTTTGACTTTTCCAAATGTTGTTTCAGAAGATGAATATACGTTAACGATTACAGATTTAGAATCAGGTTGTCAATTGGTTCAAACGGTAAGTGTGGCTTTACTTACGGCTCAAATAGACAATCAAGCAGTACCAGAATTCAAACTTTATCCGAATCCCACTCAAAACAACTTAACCATTCGAATGCATAAATTTGACCGTTACCAAGTTCAAATTGTGGATTACCAAGGTGCGGTTGTATTTTCGAAGACGGATATAAAAGCGACAGAAATAGCAATCGACACCCAAGATTTACCCAAGGGTACCTATTTTGTGATAATACAGAATCACTTGAACAAAAAGAGTCTACCATTTGTCAAACAATAAATTATAATCATTTTATGAGAATAATACTATCTTTATTATGCTTGTTTACCATCGCTCAAGTATCTTTAGCCCAATTTGCAATAGGAACTAGGACTATTACGTATAATGATCCTGCTCGAACAGGAGGATTTGGTTCAGGTGGAGGACCTGGGCGACAAATACAGTGCGAAGTTTATTATCCTTCAACAACTTCTGGCACAAACACTGCTGTAGCCGATGGGCAATTTCCAATAATCGTTTTTGGACATGGTTTTGCGATGTCGTGGGATGCCTATCAGAATATATGGCAGCATTTGGTTCCACAGGGATATATCATAATTTTCCCTAGAACAGAGGGCGGACTTTTCCCTGCCCCAAGTCATAACGATTTTGGGTTAGATTTGGCTTTAGTTTCTGAGCGTTTGTTGGAAGAGAACAATAACTCATCATCCAGTTTCTATCAAAAAATAAATGGAAATAGTGCTATTATGGGTCATTCTATGGGCGGAGGCGCTACAATTTTAGCTGCTCAGAACAATTCAAACATTAAAACAATCATTGGTTTAGCGCCAGCTGAAACGAATCCGTCTGCAATTGCGGCAGCCGTTAATGGAACAGTTCCAACCTTAATTTTAAGTGGCTCGTCTGATGGAGTTACCCCTCCTGCTGAGCATCATATTCCAATTTACGAGGTGTTGTCATCGAGTTGCAAATCTTTTGTAAGCATTACTGGCGGGGCGCATTGTTATTTTGCCAACACCAATTTCAATTGCGATTTTGGAGAGGGAGCATCGTCTTCTAACATTAGTATCACTCGAAACCAGCAGCAAGCCTATATGAATTCCCTTGTAACACCATGGCTTGATTTTTACCTAAAAGGAGAATGTTCAGGATATACTGAATTTCAAACAGCAGCAGCTGCAAATGGCTTGGTTTTGACACAAAGTTGCGCATACACGCCGATGCTTATAAGTACTACAATAATCGATGCTATAAACGGTGAAAGCAATGGGTCAGCATCAGTTGAAATAACTGGTGGCTCAGGCAGTATTTCTTATTTGTGGAGCAATGGAAGTGAAACATCAAGTATTATAAACGTTTTGCCCGGCACCTACACATTGACTTATTCTGATGAATTCTGCTCTCAGACCGTGGAAATAGAAATAGGAGATAACATAGATATTTCCGGTATTGATAAACAATTGAATGCTTTAATTTCCTTACATCCTAACCCAAACAATGGAATCATTAGCTTGTCGTCACCATTTGACGCCTTGCATTCCATTGAGATTTTCGATGCTTTGGGACAACTTGTTTATGCACTCAAAAACGCAAGCATCCGCAATTTGTCAATTGACGTTTCGGAACTTAGCCCAGGGATTTATAACATGAAAATCTCCAACCAAGAAAATTGGGTTGTAAAAAGATTTGTAAAGGAATAGGGCTAGGTCAACTGAGCCAAAACCTGTTCTACATCTTCTGGCGTATCGACATTTGGTGTTTCAATATCTGTTAAAACCACATTGATATTGTAGCCGTAATACATCCATCTCAACTGCTCTAAAGACTCTTGCTTTTCCAAAACACAGGCCTTCAGCTTGGCTATTTTGCGTAGCGTTTGACTTCGATAAGCATACAAACCAATGTGACGGATGTATGGATATTTCCCGAGCCAATAATCTTGTAGAATTTGAGCGCCAAAGGGAATAGCATGGCGACTGAAATACATCGCATTTGAATTGGCATCAAGTGCTACTTTGATTCGGTTAGGATTAAAAAGTTCAGATTGCTCTTTTATTTCAATCCCTAGCGTGGCAATTTGCACCTTTTCATCATTGAATGCGGCGAGAAGTTGTTCTAATTGTTCATGATTTACTAGTGGTTCATCACCTTGAATATTGACAACAACATCATATTCTGGAAACTTGGAAAGCACCTCAGCACAGCGGTCTGTGCCGCTTCCATGAGTTTCGGAAGTCATAATAGCATTACCACCAAAAGATTGAACATGTTCAAAGATTCTTGGGTCATCCGTAGCCACAAACACTTTATCTAAAGAAAGGCATTTAACTGCACCTTCATACACTCTTTGAATCATGGATTTACCAGCCAAATCAATCAGCGGCTTACCTGGAAATCTTGATGATTCGTAACGAGATGGAATAACTCCTAAAAATTTCATGGCAACGGAATTTAATAATTATTTTTTCTTAATCACCTTACAAGCCGCATCAACGCGCATTGTGTCTAGACCAATTGAGCGGCCTCGTTCGTCGCATTCTTCTGTCGCCAATTTTTTTGAAGTATAGCTGATGTTCGACGAATATTTTTCATCCGTTCTAACTTCTTCTTCGTTTCCTAGATCATTAATAATTAAGGTTCTTTGCACAAAATCACACTCACACGTAAACTGGCGTCTGCATGAAGTTAAAGTTATCAAAATCAAAGCAAAAAAAATGAATCCCTTTTTCATAATATCGGTTTTTTAGTTTCAGTTTTATTGATTCAAGAAAATTTAGAAAGTATAAAATTAAAAAAATAGAATCAACAGACAAATTATTTTAATGATGCCAAAAATAGCATTAAATCGACACATCTGTTCGAATAGCCAGCTTCATTATCATACCAACCAACTAATTTAATCATATTTTCACCAACTGTACTGGTTAAATCCGAGTCCAATATACAGCTGTTCGCATTACCAATTATGTCACGTGATACAATTGGGTCTTCAGTAAATGCTAGAATTCCGTTCAATTCATTCAATGAAGCCTTTTTGAAAGCTGCATTGATTGTTGCAATCGTTGGAGTATTTTTCACAATGACCGTTAAATCTGTTAACGAGCCATTTGGTACAGGAACGCGCATACCACAACCACCAATTTTTCCGTCGAGATCTGGGAAAATCTTGGTAATAGCTTTTGCGGCACCCGTTGACGTTGGCACTATAGATTCTGCGGCTGCGCGTGCTCTTCGCAAGTCTTTGTGCGGTGCGTCGAGTAATCTTTGATCAGAGGTGTACGAATGCACGGTGGTTATATAAACACTTTCAAGATCACACAGTTCACGAATCACTTTAATCATAGGTGCAGCGCAGTTGGTAGTGCATGAGGCGTTAGAAACGATGAGGTCAGTAGCCTCCAAAATTTGTTGATTAACGCCCATCACTACAGATTTTATGCCGTCGCCATCAGGTGGTGCGCTGATTACAACTTTTTTTGCTCCGCCTTTTAAATGCATAGCTGCTTTTTCAGCAGTTTTGAATAATCCTGTAGCATCCAACACATAATCCACCCCAAGAGCAGACCATGAAATTTCGGAAGGATCTTTATGAGAAGTAAAAACAATTTTTTTTCCATTTTCGAAAATCAAGGTGTTTCCATCGGTAGTGAACGCTAAACCTAAACCTCCGTGAACAGAGTCGTATTTAAGCAAATGAGCGAGTGTATGGATGTCGGCCAAATCGTTCACTGCTACCACGTCGATGTCGTCTCTCCACAAGGACAACCTTGTAAAATAACGTCCAATACGTCCAAAACCATTAACCCCAATTTTAAGAGACATATACAGAAGATTTGAGCAAATATAGGAAGTTCGAGTAGATAATAAACCTAACTTGATTGAAATGACAAAGAATGAACAAAACAAATCATCTTTTGTTTTGAAAATCAATCAAAGTCGGTATTACCTTTGAGCATTATGAAACCAATACTCATCGCTTCAACATTACTTGCCTTGACATCGTTGTCTGCTTGCATGCGGCCTAAAAATGTGATGGTTGACCAAAATAGAACAGAAAATAACCTTACAATCAAAAAAAAAATGAAAATCGAAATTTGGAGTGATGTCGTTTGTCCTTTTTGCTACATAGGAAAAAAAAGATTTGACGAGGCCTTGTTGCAATTTAAGCACTTAGACAAAATTGACATTGTATGGAAGAGTTATCAATTGAATCCAAATCAAGTCACGAATCCGAATCAATCTGCCATTCAAAGCTTGGCAGAAAACAAAGGAATCACCTTAGAAGAAGCAAAATCAATGTCTGATTACGTTACTGATATGGCAAAAACCGTTGGATTGAATTACAATTTTGACAAAACGATTACTGCCAATACTTTTAAGGCACATTGCTTTGCGCACTATGCTAAAACTAAGGGTAAACAAACAGATGCTGAAGAAGCGCTTTTTAAAGCTTATTTCATTGATGGGCTCAATATAGACGATGAATCCACTTTAGTCAACATTGGAAAAACGCTTGGTTTTGATGAGACCGAATTAAAAAATGCGCTGCAAAACAACGCATTCTCTAAAGAAGTCTATCAAGATATATACGAAGCCCGGCAAGTAGGTGTTCAAGGTGTTCCTTACTTTATTTTTAATGATAAGTATGTGATTTCAGGCGCTCAAGACAGCAAAACCTTTCTCAGAGCCTTAGATCAGTCCTTTGAACAATGGCAAGAAAACTAAACTATTTTTGCTTAGACTTCCACATAGCAAGTAGCGAAGTCATTGTTTCGTCCAATTCTTCTACTTTCGTGCTAAAAGAAAGTTTTTTGAGTTTGTTGCTCCAATAAATTACGCTAAAGTATTCAGGACCTTCTTTACCATTGGTTTGAGAAACTGTTTCAAAAGACATAGAATTCAACAAGTACATATAAGGCCCTTTAGTATCAGTTTGGAATAAATGTACTTCTCCAGCACTAGAGAACTCATAAATAGCTTCTCCGCAAAGTTTTCCATTTTCTTCAAAAAGTCTTTTCGAACTCAATTTAGCATTTGGGAATGCACTCACCAATTGATCACCTTTGATGTAGTCGTTGATTAACTCATCATAATGTTGATTCAGCTCCTCCAATTGAGTCAGCCCATCTTCTTCTTCACTGTATTTCGACAAGATGTTGTTGTATTTAACCGTTAACGTACCTTTGCCTTTACCAGTGAAAGCATAGGTATATTCTTTTGTCTCACAGGTCAAACAACTCGAAACCAAAAAAAGCATTAACAAAGCAACAAGACCGAACAAAGATGAAATTTTCATGATATCTGTTTTTAATTTAATAATTGGGGTAAAAGTAGAATTATTAGAGCAATCAAAATACAAACTTACCATAAACTACGCAATATATCGGATATTAGTGAAAACGAGAAAAATACTCCAAACGGAGAACCTTAGTAAAAAAAAGTATCTACAACCTATTAAAAGCATGTATTTTTACATAGAAGCCCATTATAATAATCGTATTTTTCAATCAATCTGTTTTCGACATGGTGGAATTCCGATTGATGGAAGCCTCACGGGGCAACACAAAAGCCGGATTATCGATTGAAATAAAAAATCAATCACAAAGATTTGGGTTTAACATGGAATACAGCCTTGAAACAGGTGGTGTATTGGTAGGAGAAAAAGCAAAAATTACAGCAGAAATTCTAATCGTAAAACAACAGTTCTTCTTCACGATTAAAAAGAGAAGGGTGATGTGTTGTGCTTTGCCCTCTCAATATTTATAAGGTCAATAATTTACTTTTGAACAAAAATAAACAAGGCAAACATCTCACTCATCATATAAGAGCGCGCTGCACAGATTGGAATTTTTATTTCGTCGCCTATAAAAAGATTGACAAAAGCGAAAGAAGATTGGATAGCACAGCATTTCCTAAAATTAAAAACGAGTATGGAATTGTGTCTTATCTAGTACGAAAATTTTATTTGAATACATAAAATTTACTAGGCATCATCCGAAGAATCATCATTTTTTTGTACCTTGTGAAAACCAAAAAATAATTTATGGAATTGAATCAAATTGACAAAATAGATTTAGAATTTTTAAAAATGGAGGATTATCCAGCACTCAAGGAATTGATGTTGGCCTCTTATCCGAGCATGCCAAACTCCTATTGGAAGGAAGACCACATAGAAAAGCTGATCAACATTTTTGCCGATGGACAAGTAGTGATTAAAGTAAACGGAGAACTTGTGGGTTGTGCCTTATCGATTATTGTTGATTACAGTCGCTTTGACGACAACCACACGTATAAAAAAATCACAGCAAATTACACGTTTGACTCTCACACCGCTGCGGGCGACGTGCTATATGGCATTGATGTATTCATCCAACCAGGCTATAGAGGTTTACGTTTAGGACGCAGACTCTATGATTATCGAAAAGAACTGTGTGAAAAACTTAATTTGAAAGGCATTGCGTTTGGCGGAAGAATTCCGAATTTTCATGAATATGCCGACACACTCTCACCAAAACAGTACATCGATAAGGTAAAAGAGAAAGAAATTCACGACCCTGTGTTGAATTTTCAGCTTTCGAATGACTTTCAGCCGACGAAAATACTCAAAGGGTATTTAGAGGGAGACGAAGCTTCGCAAGAATATGCTGTTTTGCTCAAATGGTACAACATTTACTATGAGAAACCATCTAGTAAGGCCTCCAGCAACAAATCCATCATTAGACTTGGTTTGATTCAATGGCAAATGCGCCCTTACGACAATGTTGATAGTTTAATGCATCAGGCCGAATTCTTCATAGACGCAGTTTCGGGATACCGTTCGGATTTTGCGCTTTTCCCTGAGTTTTTCAATGCGCCCCTAATGGCCAAAGACAATCACCTTAGTGAACCAGAAGCCATTCGAGAATTGGCCAAATACACAGATGAAATTGTGGAGCGATTCTCTGGATTTGCGATTTCTTACAATATCAATATTATCACGGGTAGTATGCCCAAATTGAAGGATAATAAATTGTTCAACATTGGCTATCTTTGCAAGCGAGACGGAACGATTGAGAGTTATGAGAAAATCCATGTAACCCCTGATGAAGCAAAAGTTTGGGGAATGCAAGGAGGAAGCGGCATTCAAGTATTCGACACCGACTGCGGGAAAATTGGCATATTGATATGTTATGATGCCGAATTTCCGGAGTTGAGTAGAATTTTGGCCGATCAGGGTATGTCCATACTCTTCGTGCCTTTCTTGACCGATACACAAAACGGCTATTATCGTGTACGGAATTGCGCAAGAGCTCGAGCAATAGAAAACGAATGTTATGTAGCAATCGCTGGTTCTGTGGGCAATCTACCAAACGTGCATAACATGGATATACAATATGCGCAATCTGCGGTATTTACACCGTGTGACTTTTCATTTCCCACCAACGGAATTAAAGCTGAGGCCACTCCAAACAATGAAATGACCTTAATTGCCGATGTGGATTTAGACCTACTCAAAGAATTGCATGAATTTGGCAGCGTGAAAAACTTGAAAGACCGACGTTTGGATTTATTTGAAGTAAAAAAGAAGTAAGGGTTGAGTGGATTACAGCAGCGGTTAGAGATTATTGGAGCGCTTTGACAGCGTGCAGCAAATGAACTCTGATATAATTGCAAATTACTCACATGAAGGAGAAAATGAGTGGTAAATGACTTACCACTCTATAAAATATGTCGGAGTACGCTAATGTTTAAATATAAAATTAAACATTTATACCAAAAAGATGACCAACTAATGCAGAAAGCCTGATGGCAACCGTTCCTCAATCGTAATTCTCACTATTGCTTTAGGTATACTCGACCCACTTGTTTTGGCAGATATTGCGCTCAAAACCACAAGAAATAAGAGCGAAAACCCTTAAAGCCTATATTCGACATTGGAGATTGGAGCCACTCAAGATACCACTACTAGTAAAAGTCCGCCAACGGTAAAAGCAGCACCCGATGCCAGAGCGGCTTGAAAAGGTTTTGCGTTGGTCAAGAGTTCTTGGAGAACTTTGATAATGAGGTGCTGCAGCACAAATTCCACAGGGCTCTGGCACCTACATTGGCATCCCAAGGGTCGTCGCCCACTTCATTGAGGTCAAACCCGATGATTTTTTTTCCAGATTCAGCCAAAGCAAAAAGCAGATAATTCACTTGTTCTAAAGAAAATCCACCTGGCACTGGCGTTCCGGTATTCGGGCAAAGTTCAGGTCTCAAGCCATCGATATCAAAGGAAATGTACACTTTATCGGGAAGCACTGAGATTATTTCAGTCACTTGTTGCGCCCATGTTTTCCCATCAAATTCAGCATTTTTTATGTCCCAATCAAAGAAAGTATGAATTTTGGGATTGGAGGCAATGAGATTCACTTCAGATTGGGCCACGTCGCGGATGCCAACTTGCACCAATTTGCATACATTGGGCAACTGAATCGCGTTGAACATCACTGAGGCGTGCGATTGAGAAAATCCTTCGTAGGCATCGCGTAAATCTGCATGGGCGTCGATCTGTAAAATGGCAAACTCGTTTTTTTCTGCCAAAGCTTCAATCAATCCGAGCGGTGTTGAATGCTCTCCACCCAAAATCGCTACGAATTTGCCTTGCTTCAAAAAAGTAGTAGCTGTTTCTTTCACCCAATCGGTAAGTTCGCGGTGTGCGTCGTTAATTTCTTGCAAAAACGTTTGAAATTCAATGCTTTCTTTCAATTTCCCGCCAGATTCCAAAAACTTAATGTATTCCATGGCCAATGTACAGAAAACATCATTGCGTTTCTTCCAATTCTCGTTAATCGGAAGCATGGCAATTTTGGTTTTGTAAGCATCTTTCAAGCGGGGATGATAAAAATCTAACTGCGGCGAAGCATCCAAAATTTGTTGCGGACCATTTGAAGTGCCTTTGCCAAAAGACGCAGTAGCATCCCAAGGCACGGGAATAATAATCAATTCTGCTTCTTCAATGGAATATGGGAATCCAAAAAGATTACCATTGGTTACCCCCACACCATTGGGGTCGAAATTGGTTTGTGACATGTTTTGATATTAAATTGAGCCCAACGACATAAAATTATCGACATAAGAATTTTTCAATCGGTGCATCAAACAACTCATCCAAACGATTCAAAGCAAGTAGATTATCTTTTAGCGTTTTTAGTGGTTTGAACTTGATGTAAACAATAAATTTGACCACAAAGTTAGAAAAAGTAGTCAGAAAGAAACGCAAAGAGTATAAAATTGGGGAAATACACATTATTCAACTTTGAAATAATTCTTTGAGCGGAAACATTAAAAAAACCATCAATCTTCCGACCGATGGTTTCAATTATTTTTAGTAAAAGTTACTTCAACAATTCCTTAACAAAACCAGGTGTAGCAAAGCTTGCCACGTGGATTTCTTCGTTGTAGTAACGCAAATTGTGTTTTTCAGTGAAAGCGCGAACTTCATCAACGTTTTTCAAAACTTTTGGATTCAAATCGCCTTTTACGCCGTATTGGAAACTCCACATACCTGTCGGGTAAGTTGGAACGAAGAACAAACTCACGTAAGTATTTTCTTTCCCAAAAATATCAGCAATAGTACTGTTCAATTCAGTAAATACTTTGTCGTTAAATTTTGGTGATTCGCCTTGAGTTAATAAGATTCCACCAGGCTTCAAAGCGCGGGCACAGTCGTTGAAGAACTTCACAGAAAACAAACCTTCGGCAGGCCCGACTGGGTCAGAGCCATCCACTAAAATTAAATCGTAAGCCTCAGATTGTGCATTGGCAGCATACTCTATTCCGTCGCCAACAATGAGTTCCAAACGTGAGTCATCAAAGGACGCTGCAATGTTTGGCAAGAACTTTTTACAAGCATGTATTACCTCGCCGTCAATTTCGACCATAGTAACTTTTTCTACCACATCATGACGCAACAATTCGCGCACCGTTCCACCATCACCACCACCAATAACCAAAATATTTTTAGCATTTCCGTGCGTGAACATGGCGGGATGAGCAATCATTTCGTGGTAATGGAATTCATCTTTTTCAGTAGTCATCACCATGTCGTCCAAGGTCAACATTTTACCGTATTTGTAAGATTCTAATATCTTCACTCGCTGGAATGGCGACTGCACATCATGAAAAACTTCACCTGTATATCTCAAAGAAAGTGCTTGGTTATCGTCTTTATCAGTAAACCAAACGTTGCGTGTATAAAATTCAGGATTGTTGCGCACTTTCGCTTCTTCGCGCATGGTTGTTAAATCAAAATCCAAACGTTCCAAAAGGCTGAGAGAACCACGACGCAATTCAATAGCAGAATAATTTTTTGCTTGAAAAACCTCTTTCAAGTAATCAAAAGATATCCAAGAGTCAATATCACCACAAGTGAACAAATCGACAGCAGCATAGCCATATTCAGGCCAAGTGTGAATTGCCAAGTGGCTTTCTTGAATCACCACAACACCAGAAACCCCATATGGAGAAAAATGGTGAAAAGTTGAATTAATTACAGTTGCTCCAGCCTTAATAGCTGCGTCAACCATACCTTTTTCAATCGTTGAAACCTCGTTCATAATTTGAGGTGTACAACCACTAAACTCAACCAAAATGTGATTTCCTAATGCACTCATTCTTTGTATTTGTATTTATTGTTAAAAAATTAGGCACAAAAGTACTGAGAATGTGGGTCTCTCCATAAAAAACAATGTGTTTTTTGTGTTAAACTTTCATGAGGTTCTTCAGAGTTGTTATTTTCTCGGAAAAATTGGTTAAATACTCATAGAATATTTTTATTTCCCAATCTAACTTTGGCATAACTAAAAATCAACATTATGAAATCCGTATTAACCCTTTTTCTTTCGTTTGGCTTTTTGAGTATGTCTTTGGCACAACACGACCATTTCAATTGCGGAACTCATCACAAAGAGGCTGAATTACAATTGCTTCACCCCGAAATTGCAGAGGCTTACAGAGCGATGCGAAAAATGACAGTTCTAAGCACAAAATCAAATGATTCTACGATCGTCATTCCAATTGTTTTTCATGTTGTTCATCAATATGGCAATGAAAATATTTCAGATCAACAAATTTACCGTCAAGTTCAAATTTTGAATGAGGATTTTCAAAAACTAAATACAGATACGGCTGCTATAGTCTTTGAATTTCAAGAAATTGCAGGAAATGCTAATATCAAATTCGAATTGGCGCGTTTCGATCCTTTTGGAAATTGCAGCAATGGAGTCAACCGATATTTCAGCAACGAAACCAATATTGGCGACGACTACTCAAAGCTCAATTCATGGCCAAGAACACGCTATTTGAATGTTTGGGTAGTTCGCTCAATGGAAAATGGAGTTGCTGGCTACGCCTATTACCCATCTTCTGTTGAGGGCACTGGATTTTGGCGAGATGGCATCATTATCCGACACAATTTTATAGGTGATTCGGGAACCTCAAACACGTCCAATTCTCGCACGCTCACTCATGAAATTGGTCATTGGTTGGGCTTAGCGCACACATGGGGTTCAACCAACGAGCCAGAATTATTGAATAACTGTCTTTTAGATGATGGAATAGAAGATACGCCAAACACTATTGGATGGACAAGCTGTAATTTGAATGGAATGACCTGCGACAATGAGCTGGACAATGTTCAGAATTATATGGACTACTCCTATTGTTCAGTTATGTTTACTCAAGGACAGGTAGATTTTATGCGCAACATTCTATATTCAACCATTTCAGGACGCAACGCCCTATGGAATGAATATAATTTGGATTTAACATTGGGCGATTTAGATGTGCCAATCACCTGTGAGCCAATTGCCGACTTCAACAGCAACATTAAAACGGTGTGCATGAATACACCCATCCTGATAAGCAATCATTCTTGGCGAATCGTTGGAAATGAAAGCTATTTATGGGAATTTCCAGAATCTAACACACCAACATCAACGAACGAAAACCCAAGTGTTTCATGGAGCACACCTGGATGGAAAACGGTTCAACTCACAGTTGTAGATGATCAAGGCACACATACAAGAACAGAAACCAACTACATTTTCGTTTCACCTGATTATAGAGACTTCAATGGACCAAAAACTCTTGCTTTCGACAATGAAAATGAAGCGATGTATTTAATTTTCAATCCACAAAACAATGAAGCCACATGGAACATAGAAAACAACGTGGGTGTTGGTGGAAGTAAGGCAATCATTCTCCGAAATGCTTCACCTCACTCCAATTTTCTGCCATTCTCAAATGAATTCTTTTATCAGAATCGTTTGGGTGGAAACACAGACGAATTTATCACTCCGTCATTCGATTTATCCAACACAAGCAACGTAAATGTATCTTTTGCTTTTGCAGCAGCGACCAATGCAACAGCAGTTTCTGATATGAGTGAGCGTTTGCGAATTTTTGTTTCAACCAATTGCGGACAAACTTGGTCATTGAGAGAAACCTTAACGGGAATGGATTTGATTAACAATGGTTTAGGACACAACAGTTTCACGCCTAGTCAAAACTCAGTTTGGAGCGAAGCATCGTTTAGCTTAACTGGCGCTCAAACCAGTGGAAATGTTCGTTTCAAATTTGAATATACAGCATCTGATTTCTCGAACAACATCATTATTGACAACATCAATGTATCTGGTATATTGGGCATAGAAAATAACTCAAATACACTTTCTGATATCTTGGTTTACCCAAATCCTGCCAACTCAAATGAACCAATAAAGATTACTATTCCCGAGCATTTGGATAAGCTAGTACTCACCGTGCTCAATAATGTCGGACAACAAATTGCGGTGCTAGGCGAAGATCAAATAAGCAATCAAAATCAAATTAATTTGAGTGATTTTGCTAATATGAGTCAAGGTGTTTACTATCTAAATTTCTCTGACAACACGCAATCTTACACCATCAAACTAATCGTATTGTAGGAAATAAAACTGTAATTACTGGCACAAAAAAGGTGGACAACTTTGTGCCCACCTTTCTTCTAACTATAAACCTGCTTATGAAAAAACAATAGAATTATAGTTTCAAGTATTGTGCCAAAATCATTTTACACGGATTGGAAGTCTCCATTTTAATGAGAATTTAACTTTATTTAAGTATCTGCGTTGCTACTTATTGGAATGTGAAAACCATTACATTTGCAGCAGTATGAAAACCCAGAAATTGAAGTATCGATTTTTTAGCATTGTTTTGCTTGGCGCATTATTGATTCCTGTTTCTGTAGTTTTCATTGGGCTCAAAAATCAGCAACGCCAAATCCGCAAGGAAGTTAAATGGAAAATGATTGCTGGAATAGATAAGAGCGAATTGGTGCTTTTGAAATTTACCAAAGACGAAACAGAAAGCAAACTTCGATGGAAACACTCCGGAGAATTTCAATATCTGGGCGATTTTTACGATATTGTTGAAACAGCGCATCACGACGATAGTGTTTATTATTGGTGTTGGCTGGACAGAGCAGAAACCGAATTAAACTGTAAACTACAGCATCTACTCGGAGACAATTTTAAAAACAATTCCACGCAAAAAAGCAAGCATGATTATTTAAAATCATTTATAAAATCGCTTTTCGTAGAGGATAATTTTTGTTTCAGAGGCATTACAAATGTGGCAGAATTCGAGCAAAAAAAATTCAGGTACAAAGCAAGCATCTTAAATTTTTTAATCCCTCCACCCTCCCCTCCCCCTCAAAATATTTAGTTGATTCGACCTAACCGTTAAATTTCATCTTAAACTAAATATTAATCATGAAGAAAAACATTCTTTTATGTATCCTTGTGTTCATTGCTCAAGGAGCCTTGACACAGATTGTGACAATTTCCAATCGGGAAACTGGCGACTTACTTGACGCAGCGTCTTTATCGAGTGACAATCCACGCGCGTTCGTAACGACGAATTCCAATGGTGAAGCCGACATAAGTAGTTTCAGAGGTACTGAGAAAATCACTATTCGCAGGTTGGGATATAAAACCGAGCAGCGCAGTTTTGCAGAATTAGAAGCCCTGAATTTCAAGATGAGAATGACTGCAACCTCCACACAATTTGACGAGGTTGTGGTTTCTGCAACGCGTTGGAATCAATCCGCTTCAAATATTCCATCAAAAATTTCGATAATTTCGTCTGAGGATGTGGCGCTTCAAAACCCACAAACAGCAGCGGATTTATTGGCAAGTTCGGGCGAAGTGTTTGTTCAAAAAAGTCAACAAGGTGGTGGAAGCCCCATGATTCGTGGCTTTTCGACCAACAGATTGCTTTACACCATTGATGGCGTGCGGATGAATACGGCAATTTTTCGAGGTGGAAATATCCAAAATGTAATTTCGCTTGATCCGTTTGCAATAGAAAACACAGAGGTCTTTTTTGGGCCAGGCTCCATAATTTATGGGAGTGATGCCATTGGCGCAGTGATGAGTTTTAGAACCTTAACGCCTCAGTTATCAATGAATGGGAAGCCTCTGATAGCGGGAAGAGCAGCCGCTAGAACTGCCTCTGCAAACAATGAGTTGACCAATCATTTCCACATCAACATGGGATGGAAAAAATGGGCAATGGTAAGCAGTGTTTCACACAATAAATTTGGCGATTTGCGGATGGGGACCAAGGGGCCTGATGAATATCTTAAAGTATTTTATGTGCAGCGGGTAGATAGCGTAGACGGCGTATTCGAAAATAAAAATCCTTTAATTCAAAATCCAACGGGCTACAACCAATTCAACTTGATGCAGAAAATTCGGTTCAGTCCAAACCAAAATTGGGATTTCCAATATGGATTCCACTATTCTGAAACATCGGAATATTCGCGCTATGACCGTATGATTGAACAACAAGCAAATGGGCTTCCTTCTTCGGCAGTTTGGAATTATGGTCCTCAAAAATGGATGATGAATAATCTATCTATCAACTTCTCCAAGTCTAACAAAATTTTCGATCAAATGTCTGTTCGTTTGGCGCAGCAATATTTTGAAGAAAGTCGCATAGACCGAAGGTTCAATCACCATCGCTTGCGAACACAACAAGAGGAGGTGATGGCATATTCTGCAAATGTGGATTTTGAAAAAAAGGTCAACAGGCACCATTTCTTTTACGGTATAGAATACATCTTAAATGATGTAAAATCAATCGGTTCGGCCGTTGACATCCGTGATGGCAGTCCGATGCTTGTTGCAGACCGCTATCCACAATCGCAATGGTCGAGTTATGCCGCTTATCTCAGCTATCAGTACGAAGTATCAGAGAAGCTCATTGTTCAGGCGGGGATTCGCTATAATGTTTTTTCTATTCAATCTGATTTCACTAGAAATTTGGCGTTTTATCCCTTCGATTTCACAACAGCCAACTTGAACAATGCTGCAATAACGGGGAACTTTGGGTTGGTTTACAAACCCGATGAAACGACAAAAATCAGTTTAAGCGGAGGCACTGGTTTCCGCGCTCCAAATGTAGATGACATCGGTAAAATTTTCGATTTTGGCGCCAACGATGTTGTGCTACCGAACGCCAACCTTAATGCAGAATACGCATACAATGGGGAACTGAACATTTCTAAAATATTCAAGGATTTGGTAAAAATTGATGTATCGGGCTACTACACTTATTTAGATAATGCTTTGGTGCGACGCGCTTTTCAAGTAAATGGACAGGACAGCATCTTGTATGATGGTGAAATGAGAAAGTCATTTGCCATTCAAAATGCCGCGTATGCGACTGTTTACGGATTCAATGCAGGTATAGAAATTAAATTACCTGCTGGATTTGGCATTTCGACAAGATACAATTATCAATTGGGCAATGAAGAAATGGACAACGGTAGCTTATCTGCATCAAGGCACGCAGCGCCTGCTTTTGGAATCACACGACTGACTTACAACGCTGGGAAGCTTCAAATGCAAGTATATGCAGTGTATTCCGCTGAGGTTTCTCATGACAATTTGAATGAAGAAGAACGACAGAAAGCTGTAATTTATGCAAAAGATGACAATGGCAATCCTTACTCGCCAAGTTGGTACACCTTGAATTTCAAAATGATGTATCAATTTCACTCTAATTTGGCTTTAAGCGCTGGCGTTGAAAACCTTACAGACCAAAGATACAGGCCATATAGCTCTGGGCTGGTAGCTCCCGGAAGGAATGTCATACTTTCCTTAAGAGCTAATTTTTAACGACAGATTGTTTTTCAAACCTCCGTTAAGTTCGGTTGACGGAGGTTTTTTGTGTTTTAGATTGTTAAGTTTTGTTCAGCAGCATTGCACAAAAAAATCAGGATAGTTGCCTACCCTGATTTACTAAAATTCTATAAAAAGATGTTTATTGCTTCACCATTTTTTTGGTGGCAATCATTTGACCATCATTGGATATCATTATCGCTCTTGTCCAACCTGACCCTGTGGCAACTTGACTGCCTTCAATGTGAAGTCTAAACTGAGGATTGGTGGTTCCTATGCCTACAAAACCAGAAGTCAAACCAATGTCGCCGTTGATATACATCCGGGCTAGATTGTTGGTGCGGATGGTGAGAGGGTTGGCTGCACTAAAAGCATTCCAGCCTAGGTAGCCTCCGTTAAATGCATTAGTTGCAGCACCCCCTTGGCATAAAGCTTGATTTACAGCTACCAAACTAACTGATAGAGTAAAAAGATAATAAAATAATCGTTTCATAATAATAATATTTTATCTTATCAAATGAACAAAACCTGTTTTTTTTGTATACTGCTTAAATTCAAGTATGTAATAATAGACGCCGTCTGCACAGGGTGTTTGTTGGTGTTTACCATCCCAAAAAAAAACATCATCCGACTGATAAACTATACTACCCCAACGATTTAATATGGTCAACTTTTCTAAAGTCTTTGATAAATCAGTAAAACTAAAATAATCATTTACGTCATCATTATTCGGTGTAAATACATTAGGTAAGGCAAAATCTAATTCGTTAAGCGAGACATTATCGATGTAAAATAAAGCCTCAATATTCTCATTAAGCAAAATATTGCCTTGGTAGTCAGTTTGATTTATTTCGCTGCCTTCTTTAAACAACCCAATCGTCATGTACCTCTCACTTCCATCAGAAAAAAATGTATAATTCAATTCGTACCACTTATTTGTATCGCAAAAAAACATATTGGAATCACTCATAAATTGCGGTTCACTTTGAATTAGTGTCTGATGTTGTTCATTTATCTCATATTGAGAAAAAAGAACACCTATTGTGTTAGTGCATCGAATTCCTGGATTATGAGCGTAGAATTTTAAGTTATATAATTTTCCTTCCTCCAATGGTTTAACTAGCTCAATTTGAATATATTCACAATAAGCTGGTTGACTATAATTATCGGTTTGTCCTAAGTACAAGAAAGCATAAGCGTCACCATCTTCAGCAAATTGATTACCAGCAGCATTTTGAGGCACACTAAATAAATAAGTATTTAACGATGAGTCGAAATCGACACTACAAGCATTTAAATAATCAGGACTTCCCAAAGTTGGTGATGTCCAATATTTACAAGCATTAATATAAAAACCCTCAGCGTAACTGGGGCAATTATAATACTCTTCAAAACTCCCATTGGGCACTAAGTTCTCTTGTGCTTGAATGGAATTTTTGAAAGTACTGCAAAGCCACAGCCCCATAAAGATATAAAAAACAGGTTTATTCAAAAGATAAGATTGTTTTAAGAAAAGATTCACCTCCTACAAGGCTGGAAGTTTGAGCGCTTGTGTAGCTGTTTTGGGATAAAGCCAACCCCATTGGTTTAGGGAGGGTCGCCATTGGAAATTACGTGTATTTTTTGAAAGTAATGAACATGTTTTTCATGGATTTGGTGTTGAACTGTGGTGTACGTTGTGTTTAAATAAAGTGCATCGTTGTGGGATTTAGAGCTAAGGAACAAGCCCGGTTGCGTGAATTTTTCGAACACGAACGGGGGGGTGAGCAGCCTTGTAACTTATGCAACATGAAATCTATTTTGTGTTCTCAAATTTAGAATTTGTTTTTTAGAAAAACAAATTTTTTTCAAAATATTTAATAGCATTGTGAATTGTAAAGAACTTGTTGATAGGCGTGTAAGTGGGGAGGTGGGGAACAAAAGATTTTCGGATATATTAAGCGGTTGGTGTTTTAAGAAGAGGCAGGCTTGGAATTACTTGTTATTTTCATCTATCTTTTTCAAGTCATGAGATGGCTCCGTTAAGTTCGGTTGACGGAGGTTTTTTGTGTTTTAGATTGTCATATCTTTGCCACATGACTGAAAACGAACAAGAGACTCCGAAAAAACACTTCAATTCATTCGGGCTCAACGACTCATTACTTGAGGCAATCAACTGGATGGGATTCACACATGCTACACCTATCCAAGAACAAGCCATACCAGTTATCATGGAAAATCGTGACTTGATTGGATGTGCTCAAACGGGCACAGGAAAAACAGCGGCCTTTGTTTTACCTATTCTAAATAAGCTAGCCGACAAACAAGACAATTTTGTAGACACTTTAATTTTAGTACCTACGCGTGAATTGGCTGTTCAAATTGAGCAACAAATACAAGGATTGTCTTATTTTATTTCTGTGAATTCCATGGCCATTTATGGTGGAGGCGGTGATGCCAAATTGTGGAACAAACAAGCCGATGCGCTCAATGAGGGATGCGATATTATTGTGGCCACGCCTGGCAAATTGCTTTCACATTTGAAAATGGGCAAGGTAAATTTTTCTCATGTAAAACATTTGGTTCTCGATGAGGCGGATCGCATGCTCGACATGGGTTTCAGCGATGACATCAATCAAATCATGTCCTTTTTGCCAATGAAGCGCCAGAACTTGTTGTTTAGTGCGACAATGCCTAGTTCTATTCGCTCTTTGGCGAAAGTTTTGTTGCACAATCCCGCAGAAATCACACTTTCAATTTCCAAACCTGCTGAAGGCGTTACGCAACGTGTTTACTTAAGTTATGACAATCAAAAGCCGAAATTGATTCCGTTGTTACTCAAAGAACGTGAGCATTATTCGAGCATCATTATTTTCACTTCGGCGAAAGAAAAAGTGAATGAAATCATCCGTGAGTTAAGGCAAAATAAAATTCCTGCAAAAGGTATTTCTTCTAACTTAGACCAAACGCAACGTGAAGAGGTTTTGTCTTCATTTCGATCTAAGAACACGCGTATTTTGGTAGCTACGGATGTGCTTAGCCGAGGCATCGACATCAAAGACATCAACTTGGTAATCAACTACGATGTGCCTCACGATGCTGAAGATTATGTACATCGTATTGGACGAACAGCGCGTGCCAACACCAAGGGAGAGGCAATTACTTTGGTAAACCCGAAAGATATGCAGCGCATGGACCGCATAGAGAAGCTCATAGAAAGAGTGCTTGATAAAACCAACTGTCCTGAAGAATTAGGGGACAGTCCAGCGTGGGAAGTACGTTCTGGCGGAGGTGGAAAGAAGAAATTCTTTAAGAAGAAATCAAAAGGATCTGGCGGGGCTAAGCAGCAGTAGAACTTTGTGAAGCTTTGTGACCAAATCTGATAAGCAACAATCAGTACACGTGCCGATGAAAATGTGGCTATGATCAGCTATGCCATTGATTGCTACGAGCTTTAGACCCTTATTTGTTACAATTCCGTTATGTATTTAGATAGCTCTTCTTCTCACGATGCATGAATCAAACTTTGTCTGCCCTTTACTGCGAATATTGTCTGAATGCAGATTTGCGAATATGTTCCTGCCACTACTTTTGGATTTTAGTGTTGAACAAAAAAAATAAAATTTTGAGAATTTGACAAATCTTCATTGAATGTCAAATTAGGTTTATGGGACCCCATCAGGGCAGCAACACGAGCACAAATATCTCGTCTAAAGCATGAAAGACATTGAGGGAAGAGGCAAGAAGATTGAAAAAACTTAGTAAAAAAAACAAGTCACTCCGTTTTGGAATGACTTGCTGTGCACAAAGCAACTAATACATTTTAGGTTTAATGACGATAAATATTTAAAAGACTATTTATGCGACATTTCCAACCATCATCGGTATAAAATCATTGAGTACAGATAACTCCACTACTCGCTGCGCGATATTCAAACAGAGCGTCTAAGACTGATCTGCATCTATTCAACCCTGAGCAATAAGTTATAAAGACGAAGTTGGAAGCTAAGGCTGCGCAACATTCCTCCTTTTTAATATTTGATGCAGGTGGAATATACTTTTAACGTCCTAGAACAACAAAAGCATGAATCACACCGGGCACATACCCTAAAAATGTCCATAAAACATTATACACAGTTGGCATACCCCAATTCGTATGAATACCAACAGCAACAGGCGGAAGTAAAACAGCTAAAACATACAACCCTACAGAAGGCGAAGTGGCACCAGAAAGTTGAGCTTGCTTAACGTCTGCAATCGACATTTTAACAAGTTTCACTCTTTCAATAGTTGACAATTGTTTCATTTCTGCTTTAAGAATATCTTCATCAAATGATTCCATATTTTGCGCAAATGCAAACACAGTTTCTGCTGTTTTCTTAATTTCATTTTTTGCATTTAACCCTAAACTAAATGTTAAGGTGAAAATAAATGCGAAAATCGTTTTAACATTTCTCATGTTTTCTATTTTAAATCTTTTCCTACTCATAAGGCTTTTCAGTATCGCCCCGTTTTTTCAAGTGGTTTCTGGACTCCACATTTTATAATTTCTTTCACCTTGGTTGACTAAACAAAATTTTACTCGTTCTGTGATTTGTTAATGGCACAGCCAAAAATCATTCTCCCATAAAAATTTGCTCAAGCCAGAAAAAAAAGAAGAAATAGTGTAGCTAAATTACTCTCAATCAGCCAAATATAGTAAAATTTCAATATGCTTATTCGTGTTGCGAAAGATTTAATATGTTCTTGTAACCCTGTTGAAATTGGAAAATTTTAAATAATGTAAGGCTAAAAGAGATGAAAATGAAAGTCGCTAGTCGTTTTTGTGTCGTAAAATTACCTCTGAATAATGATAGGTTTCCTTGTATTTTTAATGACTGTTAAAATAACTAAATTGGAAACCACTACTCTATCCAAACACAACATTTTATATTTTTCATCGTTAACTCCGCATGAAAACAAGCTTATTAAATCTCTCATTTTTACCTTTACTTGGCGTTTTGCTATGGAACTGCAATACTACAAGTTCTGCACCAGAAGCTTTTATAAAACCGAATCCAAACGCTACTTTCCACGAAAAACTGGCCGATTCTGCTTACCTACTTACCTTTCAAAAAGTGATTTACGACCCTTCGTATTTTTCTATTCCCTACCCCAATGGCGATGTACCTGCAGACAAAGGTGTATGCACAGACGTAGTGATACGCGCTTATAGAAAAATGGGCATCGACCTACAAAAAGAAGTTCACGAAGACATGAAGGCGAATTTCGGTATTTACCCAAAAATCTGGGGACTCAAAAAACCCGATAAAAACATCGACCATCGTCGTGTACCCAACCTCATGAAGTACTTTTCGCGCAAAGGCACAGAACTAAAAATCACCGACAAAGCCGATGATTACGTGCCTGGACATATTGTTTGTTGGAATTTGCGTGGCGCAATTACACACATCGGCATCGTGTCGAACATCAAAAACAAAGACAACACCCGCTATCAAATCGTGCATAACATTGGTTCAGGGCAAGTACTAGAAGACTGCTTGTTTAGCCACAAGATTATCGGGCATTACAAGTTTGCGAAGTGAAGAAGGGGAAAGAGAGATGAAATAGTTTCGCTTGGAGTTGGACATATAAAAGATGTAGGCCTTTTGATTGGTTTGCTCAGATTATTCCTCCACAGAGGGCGGATTGAAATCGAAACCTGTAACACCTGCGATAATCAAAGACAGACCCGCCAATTCCTCCAAGAATTCCTTTTTGATTGGCGTCCATTTTTTTGCTGGTGAGGACAAAAACGATGAGCGGATGAAAAGCAATGATGGCCACAACGAGTCCTAACTGACTCTGCATAAAGAACATCAGTTAGTTTTTTTTCAGTCGCGGGGTCTAATCGGTTTGATTTATTGTTAAAGTTTATTCTATTTTGAGGGATCTTTCTCCATATTTACTCGTAAGGTCGCTAAACTCATTATTTTGCAAATTCAAAAAAAATATGAAATATTGAGATTGCAGAATTGATCTCACTGAGTTTATAGAAATTTAGTGCCTCAATATTGGTTTCAGCAAAAATGTAATTTTCTTTCCATGCGCATCATTGCTCAGCTTCAAAGTTTGCTTGACAAGGATTCGGAAGTTTTCTTGGTAACATTTATCAGAAATTTAAGACTGAATTCTTCCATCTTGCATGGTGATGATTCTCTGGGTTTTATCTGCAAAATTTAGGTCGTGAGTCACCACAAGTAGTGTTTTATTAAAAGAATGCACCAATTCATTAAAAATCTCAAAAACGCTATCCGTATTTTTGCTATCTAAATTACCGGTGGGTTCGTCGCACATGAGAATAAGAGGTTCATTAATCATCGACCGTGCGATAGCCACCCTTTGTTTTTCGCCACCAGAAAGTTGGTAGGCCATTTTTTGCGCTAATTTTTCAATGTCAAGCTTGACTAATAAACCGTAGGCCCGATGTTCTAATTCTTCTTGAGAGAGTTTATTCAATTTAAAACCGGGAAGCATGACATTTCTCAGGACACTAAACTCGTTCAATAAATAATGAAATTGGAAGACAAATCCAATCTTCTCATTACGCACTAAGGCCAATTCCTCATCGGTTTTATTGTTCATAGATTGGTTGTCGATTAATAGTTCTCCGCCATAGTCGGTATCCAGAGTAGAGAGGATATACAACAAAGTAGACTTTCCACATCCAGATTTACCTGTGATGGATAAAAACAGGAGCGCATGGTACTTTTTCATCGGAATTTAAAGATTTTTTTTGCGATTGTAAGTCTACTTTCTGCAAAATACGACATTTTATTTAGTTCCTAACTTAAATTGCCATATGATTTATGCACGTTTTATGCGGATTGACGCGCCAAACATGAAAGTTTAATTTCCAAATTCAGGCGCTCCCCTATTTCACTTTTTCGACTTCGGCTTTTAGCGCATCGATTTCTTTTGAAAAAACAGCTTGCTGGTCTAGTTGCAACTGCATTTTTTCCATTAATTCATTAATCCTGTTTTGGCTATCAGACATGTGGCAGGTTTCATTTGATGTCAATTATTAGGAACAATATACAATATTTGAAGCAATTGAAAACGATGTTTTTACCCTGCGCTTATTCACACGACCAAACGGTAGTTCCGGAAGAAGATGCTTCGAGATTAGCAGCTTCATCATCTTAACAAACCTCTCTCTCTTCAGCAGTTATATTTCCTGTAAATCCACCAATTGTCTTGGTGCAAGTCTGTCAGTTATGCTTATTGCACGAAATTAAAGTGAGAAGCAGAGTGGTTAAAAGTATTATGAGTTTCATATCGTCGTCAATCTAAATCGAAATTTTACCTCGCCAACAACTTTGCAGAAACTTTGTAAGTCGCGGAATATTCCATTCCTGGTTGGATATGCTTAGATGTTAAAAAGGCTTTGTTATACCATTTAGCATCCGTCGCTTTTTTCTTGAATTTCTCGTGATTAGAAACTTCAACAGGTGCGCCGTTGAATCGAGGTTCAATGGTATAGATTCCAATTCCAAAATATTCTGCGCGTTGAAGTACAACATTAAAGTCGGCTTCAGAAAAATAGTGAACTGGATTTTTATCAAATTCCGCGTTTAAATTTTTCAAGTTCGTAAAGACATTTTTTGCTAGAAATTGGTGTTGCTCCATGTGTATTGCTTTTGATTTTACCTTTTGAGATACTCAAAGGTAATTGTTAATTAGAGATAATTACAAATAATTAAAGACCTTGTTACTTGTTTAGAATCGAACTCTGGTTCTTATATTTGTAGGCAATAACCTGAGTTTGACTCTAAACTTTGTTCAGAACGCCAATAAATGTTCAGATTCGAGGCAAACTGATGCAGAAATAGCGGGCTAATTTTAAGAAGTTTAACGAAGAAGGTGTATATTTATAGGTGAAATCTAATTTTGCGACTCATTTAGAAAATTATGAAACAGCTTGTTATTACTCATAAACATGCCTCTAAATTCTTGATTCAAAATGAATTCTGAATGAAGAGTTAAAATGAAACTCAGGTTAATAGATAATATGGATTGTACATTAATTTCTTCGCCACTTCAGGGCTTTACCGATTATCGTTTTCGGAATGCATTTCAGCGATATTTTGGCGGAATTGATGTCTTTTACGCTCCATACGTTCGGTTAGATGGAAAATTTGTCATTAAACCCGTTTACGAACGTGATTTAAATCCTAAAAACAATCTGGATATCAACGTGATTCCCCAAATCATGACAAATGATGCGGATGAGTTTCTATTTGTTGCCAATTACGTTAAAGATTTAGGATACAAGGAACTCAATTGGAACTTAGGTTGTCCTTATCCAATGGTAACGAATAGAGGAATGGGATCTGGATTGATTTGCAACGCCCCGAAAATTGATGACATTTTAAACCGCGTTCACAATGAATCCGACATTATCGTTTCAATGAAAATGAGAATGGGGTATGAGCATCCCATGGAAATTTTGGATGTTTTCCCACTATTGGAAAAGTATCCTATTAAAAACATTGGAATTCATGCTCGAATAGGCAAGCAATTGTACAAAGGAGACGTTGATTTAGATTCTTTTCAGCGGTGCATAGAAAACACAAATCATAAGCTCTACTACAACGGTGATATAACATCTGTATCTGCTTTTAACGAATTAAAGGAACGTTTTCCTTCAATAGATCATTGGATGATAGGAAGAGGGTTAATTTCGGATCCGTGTCTGCCTTTAATGATAAAGTCGAATACCGTTTCGTACCCAGAAAATCGAATGGAGTTGTTTGAAGCCTTCCACAATGAATTACTTTCAGAATACACGCAACAGTTGTCAGGCGACAAACATGTAATCCTTAAAATGAGTCATTTGTGGGAGTATTTTGAATTGGTTTTCGAATCGGCTCATCGACTGATTAAAAAGATGAAAAAAGCGAAGAAATTGGAAGACTATAAAGAGGCCTTTTTAAATTTCATTGAAGAAGAATCTTTGGGTTAGATTTTAGTCAATCTTTTCAAATAGCCAACGCAAGATTATATCGTGTGGTTATGTCTTTTGAAGCATATTTTATATCAGTTGAATTAGATAGATTTAATGACTTAGACTTAAATTTATTTCATTGACCACGCGATATAATCGCGCGTTAGCGGGGGTATTTGCTCTCTGCTTCATCTGCATGCCAATCATTATACTTTTTTGGTATATTAAAGTATAATTCACCCTTTCTCAGTAAACGCTCCATATGTGTTTTACTTCCAAACTTTATTAGGCAAATGATTTTATCAGAATTTATCAAAGTAGTTTGTTTAGTGAATGGCTCTGCTGGCATACAACGGTCAGCGCTACACCATCGGTGCAGATTTTTACTAGAATTTGTTTTCCGAAAATACAAATAGTTTTGATCAGTTCGAACGATAGACCAAAACGAGAACCTATACTGGGGTGTAGCGTGTGTTATAGCCATCTATTTTTTAGTAAATATGTATGTGCAGGCCATTAGTGTTGCTTGGATAATAGCTTTCTACAATTATAAAGTCGTACTCTTGGTTCTTCATTTTATTCCTCGTTATCGGTTTGAATTGCTAAATTCTCAATATCTCTTGGTAAAACCTTTTTAGATTTTAAACCAAGACTCTTCAATTTAGTTGCTTGCAAAACTAAGTTATCATTTCCTGTTGATAATTGCTTGAATGCTTCGTCGTATTTCCCTTGAGCTTTTACTAAATTATCTCCGACGCCTTTCAGATTATCAACAAAACCAACAAATTTATCATACAGTTTTGCTCCACGATCTGCAATTTCGATTGCATTTTGATTTTGATATTCTCTTTTCCACAAATCAACAATCAGTTTCAAAGATGTAATAAGGTTCGTTGGATTTAATAAAAGAATTCGTTTTTCGTAAGCATAGTTCCACAAATTAGGATCGCCCTGCATTGCAGCAATGTATGCTGGTTCGCTTGGAATAAACATCATCACAAAATCTAATGCTTTGTCGTAGTCATCATATCCTTTCGTACTTAATGCCAAAATATGTGTTTTAATAGAAGTTACATGAGCTGCCAATTCTGATTTTTGGATTTCAATATCAGTTGCGTCTAAGTAACGTGAGAAAGCGGTTAATGAAACTTTTGAATCAATAATAACACTTCTATTATCAGGATATTTGATAACTGCATCCGGACGCATTTTTTTTCCTTCTGATTCTGATAAAATCGGTTTCCCTTCATCATCCGTTAATTGATGCTCCATGAAATATTCACGATCTTTTACCAAACCCGATTTTTCCAGAACACTCTCCAAAATCATCTCTCCCCATAAACCTTGTGTTTTAGATTCACCTTTAAGAGCACGTGTAAGGTTCTTAGCTTCTTCGCTAATTACTTGGTTCAACTCTGCCAGTTCTTTTACCTTTTCACCTAATGAAAAACGTTCTTTGGATTCTTTGTCATAAACCTCTTCGACTTTGGCTTTAAATTTTTCCAAATTTTCACCTAAAGGTTTTAATAACGATTCAATATTAGTCTTGTTGGAAGTAGTGAATTTTTCGGTTTTTTCTTCTAAAATACGATTAGCAATGTTTTCAAATTCAGTACTGAATTTTTCATTGAGTTTTTCAATCTCTTTCTTTTGGGTTTCGTGTTTTTCCAATAAAGCATTATAATTTGCTGATGTGGTTGCCAATTCTTTATTTGTATCGTTGAACTCTTTTGTAGTCGTGGTCAGTTCTTCTTGCGTTTTTTTAAGTTTTTCAGTTGCTGAAATTAATTCCCGTTCGCTACTTTCAAACTTAACTTCCAATTCGATGGCTTTTCGCTCGAAACCATGCTTTTTTACTTTTTCAGTATCAAGAATTGTTTGTGCATTGCCTATTTGCTCAGATAATAGCGTGATTTTACTATTTGAGTTTTCGAGTTGATTTTCCAAAGTCGCTATTGTACCAGCGCTATTTTGTTTTACAAATAGCCAGGCGATTAATGCTCCAGTGCCAAGGCCTGCTATTAATACTATTATTTCCATGTTTTTAATTGAAATTTATCTATCACGACATTGCTACACTTAAAATGTTGCGATAGAATCATTGATATTGCTAATTGGAATCATTTGCCTGTTCCAAGGTATATTTAATTAAGCCATTGTCTTTTAAAATCTTGACGTAATCTTTGAAAAAGGCATGATAATAAAACAAGTCTTCATATTTAATTGTATTAATTTTTACCCAAAACCCTCCCGATCTGCCAAACCATTCTTTCTCGTGAGCCTAAATCCAAAGCTCTTTGCCCACTCAACATAGATGAAAACAATACGTGCGTATGTGCTAATTCGGGTATATTTATGATTCTATAAGTACCATATTCAATGTCAAATTTATATTCAAATCCCATCCAAACCAAATGTTCTACTTTAGTTTTTACATGAATAAATCTATCTTTCCCCATTAATTGTCTTGCTTTTGTATTTGAAACTACAATCACTTTGGGTTGAATATGCAAAATACGATCTCTCGCAATCATCACTTGGTCATATACAAAGGGAATACCATTTTCTTTCTGTAAAAGTGTGTCAATGTATTTTTGATTCGTTTCTCTAAAAACTAAAACATCCAAATGTGTCCATTTTAAGGAATTAAGAGAATAAGGTTCTTTTTCTAAATCCCCCTTTATTTTTCTGAATGGGTCGAAATAAGGATGACGAGCAGTTCTATCAAAAGGAAAACTTTCAAATTCAGTTTCTTTCATTATTTTCACTTCACTTCCTTCAGTGTAGGAAGGATTAATACCAACATACAAGATGTCACTTCCTTTTTCATCTTCATCATAATGATAGGCATAACCACGATTTAATAAATCTTGGAAAGGCCCAGCATTGTATTTTCCCCATAGGGAATTATAGTTATTTTCTATTTTATTTTTCATTATTTGAAGCAATTATTGATGTAGTTATTTTTAAGATAAAACTTCTTTTTTCAGTTTTCCAAAAGTTTCAAAATTATAGATTTATTAATATAATTCTGTCCGATTATTTAAGGGGCTAAAACACCACCCATTTATTACGTTATTGACTATCCAATCATTATCAAAACCTGATAAATCAAACATTTCCGTTCAAAGTGGTTTCAAAGTTGACCACCTACTCCCTTAAACTTCTCAACAAAAGAGACCATCTTTTGAAAAACACTCTGTTTTTTTGTCAAATACTGCGGGTTTAATGGACTCATTTTTGGCAAAATAGCGTTTAATTCTGTTCCATTTTCACTCGCATATTCACGTTTTAATGAAGCCGCTATGTATCTCTTTGTTGCTTCTTCATTTAAGTTTTCATCTAAAATTAATTCAGCTGCCTCAGATTTCTGTTTGGCTTGCGCATAAGCAAAGAATGAATCTATAACATTCGCTTTATCTTGAATGGTTTCAAGGTCTGTTTCATTAATAAAATCTACCACTAAATTCTCTTTCGCTCTATTTCCAATGCTCGCTCGAATCACTCTGCGGATTTCTTCTATCAAGGTGGCTTTATCTTTGTTCTTTTTCTTATGCTCAAAAATCAATTCAAGAATATAATCAAGATTTATTTCTTGAGATTTAAGCAAGTCTATTTCAAATACCACATCATCCCAATCAATAGTTGACTCTTCTGATTCTTTGCCGTTTTTCTCGCGTCTTAACCAATCGCGTATATCATTATAAGTGGAGCGATAATCTTGAATTGTTCGTTCAGGTAGCAAGCTAATCTTTTGCATCACAGATAATTCTTCGTCTGTTACAAAATTTGCTTCTTTAAATGCTTCAAGAGCTTCAATATCCTCAACATCTATTGACTGAAGTGCTTTTAGATTGTTGAACTCATCGTAATTTTGTAATATATTTTCTACACGCAAGTACTCTCCAAATAGTTTCGAGAATTCTTTTTTGTCTTTTTCTGTTTCTATTTCATCTGGGGTCGGGAACTTTTCATTTAATTCCTTTACAACATCCATGAAACCTCTTCGTGCTTCTCCTGTGGCAATATCCGTAAAGCCCTCTAAATATTCTTTGTAGCTCTTTTCGAGTACTACATTTTTAGTGTTTTTATCTCCAAATAAGGTTATAGCATCCACAGTTGCCATTTCTAAATCTCTGAAAGTAATAATGTTTCCAAAGGTTTTTGTAGCATCATATATTCTGTTTGTACGAGAAAAAGCTTGCATTAATCCATGGTAGCGTAAATTCTTATCTACAAATAAGGTGTTCAGTGTTGGTGCATCAAAACCAGTAAGGAACATACCCACAACTATAATTAAGTCAACTTCTTTACTTTTAACCCGTTTGGCAAGATCACGGTAGTAGTCTTGAAAACCCTTACCATCAATTCCAAAATTCATTTTGAACAGTAAGTTATAGTCGTGTATTGCAGCTGTTAAAAATTCTTTGGCACTGCTATCCATAGCAGAAGGCTCAAAGTTTTCATCTGGAATTTCACCAATGGCACTCTGTTCTTCATTGGCTGCAAAAGAAAATATCGTTGCAATTTTCAACGGCTTTTCAGTATCTTTTTGAAGACGGTTTAATTCCTCATAATAACATTTTGCTGCCACAACACTACTTACGGCAAACATGGCATTAAAACCTTGATTTCCTGCATAATTTCTGTGCGTTTTTATTCTATAATTCTTTAGAATGTAGTGCGAAATCTCTTTGATCCGAGTAGGATGAAGTAATGCTTTTGTATTTTCTGCAGCCGTTAACTTTTTCTCGTCAACTTCTGTTTCAAACCCTTTGAACTTTGGTTGTACATTGTTGTAATCTACTTTAAATTTTAGTACTTTTTCATCCCTAATGGCATCCGTAATAACATAGGAATGTAATTCGCGACCAAATACGCTTGCTGTTGTTTCGGCACCTAAAGCATTCTCAGGAAATATTGGAGTTCCTGTAAAACCAAATTGATAAAACTTTTTAAATTTTTTGTTTAGGTTTTTTTGAGCTTCACCAAATTGAGAACGGTGTGCTTCATCAAAGATGAATACCACTTGTTTTTGATAAATGGCCAAGCCACTCTCGGTCTTCATTAGGTGGTTTAGCTTCTGAATGGTTGTGACAATAATTTTATTGTCGTCTTTTTCAATATTTCTCTTCAAACCAGCCGTACTATCAGAACCGTTAACACTATCAGGAGAAAAGCGTTGGTACTCTTTCATGGTTTGAAAATCCAAATCCTTACGGTCTACTACAAAGAATACTTTATCAATAAAATTTAGATTGGTTGCAAGTCTTGCCGCTTTAAAACTGGTAAGGGTTTTACCAGAGCCTGTTGTATGCCAAATGTAGCCTCCGCTTTCTCTATCGGACCATTTTTTAGCATTAAAGGAGCTTTCTATTTTCCATAACATTCTCTCAGTTGCAGCAATTTGATACGGTCTCATTATTAGCAATGTATCGCTTGTATCGAAAACGGAATACGTAAGTAATACATTTAACAAGGTGTGTTTTTGAAAGAAAGTTGCTGTGAAATCTTTCAGGTCTTTAATCAAAGAATTGTCTGATTTTGCCCAGTTCATTGTGAAATCGAAACTGTTTTTATCTCGTTTAACGGTGTTGGCAAAATAGCGGCTATCAGTGCCATTTGTAATTACAAATACTTGTACATACTTAAAAAGTGAGTTTTCACTATTAAAGCTTTCCTTACTATACCGATGCACTTGGTTGAACGCCTCACGGATAGCCACTCCTCGTTTTTTTAATTCTACTTGTACCAACGGTAAACCATTGACTAAAATAGTTACATCGTAGCGATTAGAGTGTATTCCTTTTTGTTCGAATTGTGAAATTACCTGAACTTTATTGCGAACAATATTCTTCTTATCTACTAAAAAAATGTTTTGAATATGTCCATCATCAAAAACAAAATCGTAAATATAGTTTTCATGTAACTTTCTTGTTTTGTCTACTGTATTATCACTTGGCCTGTCTAAATACTCTTCTACAAAACGGGCCCATTCACTGTTCGTAAACTCCATGTCATTGAGTGCTTGCAATTGTACTCTGACATTTGCTAACATGGCTTGTAGCGTATTGAGGCTAGCTGGATTTTCATATCCTTGATTGATTAAATCTTGGATAAATTCTTTCTCTAATGCGGCTTCTGTTTGATAACTTGCAGGAGCTTCATTTACGTCTAAATATTTGGTGAATTTATCCAGTACTATGAAATTGTTTGATTCCGCTATAGTGGTGTATTCTTTCATTTTTATTAATTATTTAGTTTGATTATTCATTTTCTTCATAATAATATGAATAATCGATGCCTTTCATATACATTTCTCTGCTGTTAATGTCAGTGGTAATTGCTGTCTTAAGTAGTGCGTTTAAAACGCTGCTATCTACCGAACTTATAATCATTGCATTCATATAATTGGTTTTGCTTATTTTGCTCCAATCGATGCATTTTTTTTCTTGTTTTTTCAATATCAAGTCTAGCCAAATTCGGGTACTTCTGCCGTTGCCTTCCATAAATGGGTGTGCTTTGTTCATAGCCACATATTTTTCTACAATTTCATTAAAATTGGTTTCGGGCATAGTGTCTATTTTTAGCAAAGTACTATTTAGATAGTGTGCATATTCAAATCTATATCCTCCTTTTGAAATATTTTTAGTTCGTAATTGTCCAGCAAAATCATATAATCCCCCAAATAAATAAGCGTGTATTTGTTGTAAACCTTTGGCTGTTCCTACTTCAAGACTCTCTACAAAACTGGTTTCAAATAAGGCATACGCCTTGGTTTTGCTTTTGCCATCTATACTTTCTGGGCTATAAATAAACCAATTGATAAATCTGTTGGCGGTTTTGCTAGGGAATTGTTTCCCCAAGGCTATTATACCTTCATAGTCGAGCATATCTGTTGCATATCGCTTGCCATCGTTAGCTACTAATTTCAGTTGGGTAGTGTTACTAACCAACTCACTATTTTCTTTCTTTAGTTTAGCTTTTAGGTATTTCCAATAGTTTCTGTTTTTAGTGTAATCGTTTTGGTTTCTTAAAACCGCCACCATATCTAACACGCTAAACCACCATTTGGTATTTTCATCATCCCAAACGGCTCGCACTTCGCGATCATCAAAAAAACGTATAGAAATTTTAGACATTTTGCTGTTTGAACGTTAATAATAAATCTCTGTAATATTCGTACTGCTTTTTTCTTAACTCAATCTCTTTTGGTAAACCTTCGCTGATAGAATTAGTTAAAATGTCAAATTTGTCTAGAATGGAAACGATGCGGTTTTGTTCTTCTGGAGAAGGATACGGAATAGTAAAATTATTTAACTGCTCTAAGTTTAAATTTGGTTGTGCAGAACCTTTAATATTCTGTTCAATATACTTCTTCAAATAATTTGATTTTATCAAATGGAATACATACTTTAAATTAACATCTGCATTAAGTCTAATGATTGCTAAAGCTTGATTTGTATTTGCAGGTAAAATTTCTTTTGGAACAATCGCACACTTACCTATTGTTGCGCCTGCAATTGTTATCAATATATCGTTCTGTTTTAAAATCGACCTCTTTAATTCTTTGTTGTGAGTATCTTCATCAATGAAAGATAATTTTTTAGAATTAATATTTGAACCATCGAATGCCTCTGTTTTAATAAAAGCTATTCCAGTTTCAGTAAATCTTTTGGGAGTTGTGCCTTTTGTAATTAATGATGTTAATTCTCCCAAAGTCTTCCATTCCACTTCCCCTTCATCAAAATTCAACAATTGCTCCCGATAATAATTATATTGCTGTTTACGAGCTTTAAGCTCTGCTGTAAGCTCTGCAGTAAGTTCTGCGGTAAGTTCTGTAAAAGAATCGAGAATTGCAACAATTTTTTGTTGAATTTCAAGTGATTTTTTTGGGTTTTCTGGGCAAGGAATGGGGATTTTGAATTTCTCCGTATCAGGAATTGATATTTGAGGCATTTGCATTCTACCTGCTATGTTTTTAAAATAAGGTTCCTGAATTTTTAGCAAATAGTAAACAAACTTTATACTTATATTTTCGTCTTGTGAGTGGTATGACCACATCTCATTTTTATGAGAATATGGTTTGTCATAATATTCAAATTCTATAACTCCACGTGACTTTACAATAATTGAGGGTTCTCTATTTATATCTTTTAAAGGAATATCGTCATAATTAAAAAATGCTATTGTTTTACCTCCTGCAAATATTTTTAAAGGGGCTCCATCTTTGTGCAATTCTTTCATTTGACCAGCAGTAATATTTGTTCCTTTCGTACGAACAAGAACCTCCCCCAAAGGTTTCCACTCCACTTTAACGCCATCTAATAATTTATCTAAATAACTCATGGTTTGCCTATTAGCTTTTTATTTGCAATTTCTTTGTCTAAAGATTTCACCCTGCGTTCCAATTTTTTAATGTCTTCTTCTACAGGTAAATCTTCGGGCTTAATACCACTTTTCCCTAGAAGAACTCTTACATCTTTGTTGTTTTTAACGTGTTCGGATGTGATGCTGCCCTCACCATTTAGGTCGTTTTTCTTTACGTTAAAATTGGTGATTTCAGTAGCTAATTGCTTGGCTGTAATAGTAATGGTAGGCAAAAAATCGGCTAAGGGTCTATTTTCTTTTATTCCTAATTTACGCTTCATTTCGGTAGTATTGTACCCTCCAAACATAGCCCAATCGCCTTTGCTTCTAATTCTTGCAAAACCTGAATTGTCAACACCTCTTTCATATATATTTTTGGAAAGTTCGGTTTCGGTAGCTGCTAATTTTTCACGAGCTTGCAGGCGTTCCATCAGCTGAATACGTTCTTCCAACAGCTCTTGTTTTCTGGTTTGAATAGCAAAATAACTTTGTGCAAAAGCAATTTGCTCTTTCTTTGGGTCTCCATTTTGGGCTATGAGGTAACATGCATAGCGAGTAAGTATAAAATCAAGCACTCCCTTGGTTGCACCTTTAGGCATTTGTATCGTTTTGCTAACCTCAGCAAAATGATCAGCAACTGCATTGCCCGAGTTTTCGCAAGCAATTTTTGCTTTGGAAATAACATTCTCGAAATTACGCCATTGGGTGTATTCCAAAAGCTCTTGCAATTCACGAGCCAACCAGTATTCAACGCCATCTTGCTCGTAAGCGTATTCCTCAAAACACTTGTTTAATTTTATAATTGTGTCTTTTTCCATATTAGATTTTTTGCCTTTTTGAATCCATTACGCTTCAATCTCCTTTATAATTGCATCAATATCAGTACGGAGTTTATCAATTTTTTCTACCGTTTTGGTAACTTTAATGTTCAACTCAACTATATCAATCTTCTCTCGGTTGTCTTTCGCTTCCACATAAGAACTCACCGATAGGTTGTAATCGTTTTCCCCAATTTTGTTATTATCGATAGAAATTGCCACATGTTCCACATTTTCTTTGCTGTCAAATAGCTCCATTATTTTTTCAATATGTGCATCGGTCATCATATTGTTATTGGTTACCTTCTTAAAGAAATCTTCACCACTTGCATCAATAAACTGCGTGCTCGTATTGGTTTTATTTTTTGAAAGTACGAGAATGGTTACCGCTATAGAAGTTCCATAGAACAAATTGGGTGCAACAGAGATGATGGTTTCTACAAAGTTATTATCCACCAAATATTTTCTAATTTTTTGTTCGGCACCACCACGGTAAAAAATACCAGGAAAACAAACTAAAGCTGCTCTTCCTTTACTTGACAGATAATGTAGGGCATGGAGTACAAAGGCAAAATCTGCTTTTGATTTAGGAGCAAGAACGCCTGCTGGTGCAAAACGGTCATCGTTTATCATAGTGGGATCTTCATCGCCTATCCATTTTACCGAATACGGGGGATTTGAGACAATCGCATCAAACGGTTTTTCGTCGCCTAATTGAGGATTACGAAGCGTATCTCCTAGAACAATATGAAACTTGTCGTAATTGATGTTGTGTAAAAACATATTCATACGCGCCAAATTATAGGTCGTGTGGTTTATTTCTTGTCCATAAAAACCTTCTTCAATAATGTGGTTATCAAAGTGTTTTTTGGCTTGCAATAGTAAGGAACCTGAACCTGCCGCAGGATCATATATCTTATTTACAGTGGTTTGCTTGTGCATTGCTAATTGTGCAATGAGTTTGGATACATGCTGTGGTGTAAAAAATTCTCCACCCGATTTTCCCGCATTAGCCGCATAATTGGAGATAAGAAATTCATAGGCATCTCCAAAAAGGTCAATTTCGCTGTCTTCAAAATTTCCAAAATTCAGATCTTCTACGCCTTTTATCACTGCTGCTAAACGGCTGTTTTTATTTTCAACGGTATTTCCCAATCGTGAACTTGTAGTGTCAAAATCAGCAAACAATCCTTTTATATCTTCTTCTGATGGATAGCCATTTGCAGAACTCTCAATAGCATTGAAAATAGTTTTTAAATCTGTATTAAGATTTGGATTAGTATTAGCCGTTTTAGTGACATTCACAAAAAGTTGACTCGGATAGATAAAATATCCTTTTGTTTTTATTGCATCATCTTTTATTTCTGATGATATTTGATCGTCTTGAAAACTTGCGTAATCAACACTTTCATCTCCACCTTCGATATATTTGGTGAAATTTTCACTAATAAATCGGTAGAATAGTGCCCCTAAAACAAAGTGTTTAAAATCCCATCCATCTACAGAGCCACGTACGTCGTTGGCTATTCGCCATATTTTCGCTTGTAATTCTGCTCTTTGTGCTGTGCTTGTCATGTTTAATTTTTTAAAGGTCTTTTACTTTTATTAACTGGGGTATTTCCGAAAACTTGATCATAATGCTTTCCTCATGATTTTACGAATCCATTCGGGAGCCAGTGGAATATCGTGTTCCAAATTCTTTCTAATTTCTTCTTTTAGGAGTTTTACTATTTTTTCCTCCAGTTCACCGTTTATTGCTTCTTGTCCAAACTCACGCAAGGCTTGAATAACCAATCTGCTTGTTTTTCCTTTTGCAATTAAATTTTTCGGTGTGGTTTTCTTTAGTTTAATGGTTCTGTTTCCGATTTGTATTTCACGTGGTGCTCCATCGGTTAGATAAATCAACTTAAGCGGAATCTGTGTGCTTAAACCCAACAAATTCATTGCATGCGTTCCGGTTGGAACAATTTTAATCTTATCACGTTTGGCAATTCCTTGAGCAACTTCTTCAGCTGTTGGCATTACTTCACCAATGTATTCGCTAACTATTGGACGAACGTAAATTCCTTGCGCTACACGGGTAATAACTTTCTTATTGGTTAATCTTTCTAGAGCTTTGAGTATTGTTTTATTGGAGCCGTAATCATAAAAATCATTAGTAAAGAGAAGAACTCCTCTTTGCTTAGATTTTATTGATTTTTCTATTTTATCCTCAATACTTTGCATTGGTATATTAGTTCTGTTTTGTCGCAAATTTAGTAAATATTTGCGACAGAAAATGTAAATATCATTATCGTTTTTGGTAGTGCAATGTAACTAAATATGACGAATTGAACAATTTTGACACTCACCATCGGTGATGTCCACGCCACAAACTTCATTGATCAAGACATGCAACCTAACAACCAATATACCTATGTTGTAAATACATCACCGCCAAAGGCATTCATTCGCTTGCGGTAGAGGTTGTGGTGGTGTATTGAGTTCTGCTCAAACTTCTTTCAGCGTATTATGCACCTGAAATTCAAAATAAACCAGCACCAAAATCAAGAGCAGCTCAACTAAAAAATAAGCCCAAGCAAGCGGGGTAAGTTGAGTATAAAAAAATACAACAAGCTTAAAATCAACAAACAATAAATCAAATTGGCAGATCCAATGATGCGCAAGTAAAACATAAAATTTTTCTTTACAAATAGAAAACACATAACCGAATAGACACTAAAACAGGTAGCAATAAGCGCGAGAGTAGTCAACACATGGCCTGGTACGCCAAAATGTTCATCCAAATTGAACAGCACAAAAAAGAGCGACACCGCTGTGAGCAAAGCACCCAAACTGTCAATTAGGAACAATTTTTTAGGATTGTTTCCGAATAGCCTAATTGTTTGCTGCAAAATGCCTCTCATGGTTCGCCGTTTATTCTCTGCATTACTTCATCGGTAAATAAAGTCGTTTCAGAAATTCATTTTTCTGGCGTATCGAAAGCACACTTCACCAAAATATCCATATAGTTCATGGCTTGAAAAATTTCTTTACCCAAGTTTCACCTTCTATTTCTTAATTCCTTCTAGGTCCAGCATAAACGCATACACTTTGGCCACTTCTTTCAAAGCTTCATATCGCCCTGAGGCACCACCGTGACCTGCATCCATGTTTGTATCAAGGAAAAGCCAATTTTTATCCGTTTTCATAGCGCGCATCTTCGCAACGTATTTTGTCGGCTCCCAATATTGCACCTGTGAATCGTGGAAACCAGAAGTAATCAAAATGTTTGGATAATCTTTCGCTTCGAGGTTGTCGTAAGGCGAGTAAGAAAGCATATAATCGTAATATTTCTTGTTTTTCGGATTGCCCCATTCGTCAAACTCACCTGTTGTTAATGGAATTGTTTCATCCAACATTGTAGTAACGACATCCAAAAATGGTACTTGCGACACAATACCTTTGTACAATTCTGGCGCCAAATTCGTTATCACACCCATCAACAAACCGCCAGCCGAGCCACCTTGCGCATACAAATGATCTGAACTTGTGTATTTCTGAGCAATCAAGTGTTCTGAACAAGCGACAAAGTCTGTAAACGTGTTTATTTTCTTAAGCATTTTGCCGTTTTCGTACCACTCACGACCCATGTATTGTCCACCGCGAAGATGGCAAATCACATACACAAAACCACGGTCCAACAAACTCAAGCGCGACGTAGAAAAATAAGGATCAATTGTATAGCCATAAGAGCCGTAAGCATATTGCAAAACTGGATTTTTACCATCTTTTTTCATGCCTTTGCGATACACTATCGACATAGGGATTTTTGTTCCATCAGCTGCCGTGGTCCAAATGCGTTCTTCAACATAGTTGTTTTTGTCGAATTTCCCGCCCAACACTTTCTGCTCTTTCAAAACAGTTCTTTCACCAGTGGCCATATTGAAATCTATCGTCGAATTTGGTGTCACCAACGATTGGTAGCCATAACGCAAAACATCGGTGTCAAACTCCAAATTAGTCGTGGTATATGCAACATAAGTCTCGCTTTCAAAAGGCAGATAGAAATCTTTCTTCTTGTCCCAAGCCATCACGCGGAGTTTGTTCAAACCTTTATTGCGCTCAGTAATCACCAAATAATTTTTGAAAATTTCTATATCTTCTACAAAAAAGTCCTTGCGGTGCGGAATCAAATCGACCCAATTCTCTTGGCTCGTTGCCTTTTCAGAACATTTCATCACCTTGAAGTTGGTCGCTCCATCCTTGTTGGTTACAATGTAAAATTCACCATTATAATAACTGATGCTGTGCTCCAAATCACGCTCTCGTTTCTGAAATAATTGAAATTCACCCGTCGGATTGTTGGCATCCAAGAAACGATATTCGTTAGACACAGTGCTCCCGGAACCAATAATCAAATATTTGTTGGATTTTTCCTTGAAAACGAAAGTTGAAAATGTTTCATCTTTCTCATGAAAAACCATGGCGTCAGCACTCGTCTTTGAACCAACTGCATGTCGGTAAATTTTATTAGAACGCAAAGTCACCTCATCGTTCTTGGTATAGAAAAATACTTTATTGTCATTTGCCCAAGTGCCACCGCCTGTTGTATTATCAATCTTATCTGCTAAAATCTTACCTGTTTCTAAATTTTTTACCTGCAAAGTATATTGTCTGCGACCAATCAAATCTGTGCTGAACAAAGCCAATTTGTTGTCTTCACTCACTGTAAGTCCGCCCAAATTGAAATATTTTTGCCCATCTGCCATTTGGTTGCAATCGAACATGATTTCCTCTTTGGCATCAAGTGATCCCTTTTTGCGTGAATAAATCGGATAATCTTTGCCTTTTTCATAACGCGTGACGTAGAAGTAACCATTTTTCAAATAGGGCACCGACTCGTCGTCTTCCTGAATACGAGATTTCATTTCCACGAAAAGCTCCTCCTGAAACTTGACGGTGTGAGCAGTCATTTGATTATAATACTCATTCTCTGCATTTAAATAGTCCACTACGCGTTGGTCTTCGCGATCGTTCATCCAATAATAATTGTCTATTCTTGTATCACCATGCATGGTCAATTCTTTCGCTTCAATAGGCGCAACTGGCCCTTTTAAATCGTTGTTCATATTTTGTGATTTTTCTGTATTTTCAGAACATGAGGCCAAAAGCCCAATCAATACTGCTGTGTTTATAATCCGATTCATAAAGCCATTCTGTTTGGACAAATGTAGACAGAATGACGCAAATTTAACAGAACTCAAAAAAGTTTTAATTCACTGAAAGCAACTCTATTTTTACAAGAATATTACTTTAGCACCAAATTTAAGCTTGAACTACAAAAAAATGCGATTATGAAGAAATTATACGGAAGCTCTACTTTGATGATGTTTGCCCTCCTTGGAACTGCTCAAACAGTTTTGCACACGGAGAATTTTGACACTCCTAGCTCTTTTACATTAGATGCTGGGCAGTTCAACAACTGGGCAATAAATAACGTGTATACTGGCGGAACACTCTTCTCAGGAGGCATTATTCCAAATGTGCCAAGTCAACCTGGCTCTTTTTCTAATCCCAATCAAAACTATTTGCACCCTGTTTCTCCTTTGGCCTTGGGCAGTAACTTTCAAGTGATTCTAAACGCAAATTATACCTTGGCTCCTAGTTTACTCCCTCAAAAAGCCATTATGAACGCTGGAGTAAATGCAACTGACTATCAAAACATTACTCTTAGTTTTTGGCGAACAGGTGGTCTCAACGGAATGCAAGTAATTTATAGTATTGATGGCGGCACGACGTGGCTCAGTGCTGGTCTAACTTTTCAAGGAAGTCCAACAACTTGGATAGAAGAAACGATAGTAATTACTGCTCTTGCTGGTCAAGCAGATATCCGAATTGGCTTCGAAATGGCAGAATCATCCTTAGCTGATCCCATGCCGAATCATTACCACAGCATCGATCAAATCACAATCACGGGAACACCAAATGCTGGTGAAATGTCTTCAACATTGGCTCCTCCTGGCACATCGTTTTGTGAAGGAGACGACATCTCTGTAAACTTTCTAATTCTTTCAGGAAATATTTCTGGAAACAACCAATATACACTAGAAATATCTGATGCTGTTGGAGATTTTGATAATGCCACAACAATTGGAACTTTAACGAGCATACAAACTTCAGGAACAATTTCAGGGACATTTCCTGCAGGTTTGTTTGGCAACAATTTTAGGATTCGAGTAAATGCTTCCAACCAAGTTATTCAGGGCAACAACAATGGTTCAGATATCGCCATTACACCATTGCCAGTAATATCTACGATTACTTCGAATGCAAATGGAACATTGCAAGTAACTGTATCCGCTGGTTCCTTTGAATGGCTCTTGAATGGTATGCCGATTGCAAATTCTCAAAATCAAAGCACGATTACACCTGTGTTCAATGGAACATACACAGTAATTGCAAACAATGGGGCCTGTGGAGCAACATCACAACCATTTGTCGTAAACTTTGTAAGTATTCAAGAGGAAAACCAATCCGTAAACAGCATATATCCTAATCCTGTTGGGAACATCTTGTTTTTAGACTTTGATGTCAATAAAGTGAGTCAAATCTATGTAACTGATGTGACAGGTAAAGTTGTTTTTGAGACATCTCCAAACGAAAGCACAATTGACTTCTCTGGATTCATAAAAGGTGTTTATTTTGTGAATTTTATTGGAGAAAACATTGAAACCATTCGAATCGTGAAGCAATAACGCAGCTCGAGAAAACTAGGATTCATCTGGCACCTTATCATGGCCCCAAACACTGCGGATGCGCTATTTTTTATGAAATAAGCAATTCTTTGAAAAGCTTAAGATTTACATTTTTTTGCGTCAATATTGAGCGTAAGACTTTGGTGATTTTTTAAGCGTAGCTCGAAACACTGCCTTTATCCAACATCCTAACTAATCGAGATTTGGTAGCGCTATCGTTCATTTCTTGAAAAAACTAAATCAAATCAAAATTCATTAAGCCGAGGTATAGATTTTATGCGCTATATTGGCTACTTTTGCAACACAAAATCCACAACTATGTCTGACGATAAAAAAGTAATATTTTCAATGCACCGTGTGTCTAAAGCGACACCGATGGGAAAGCAAATCATTAAAGATATTTCTCTTTCTTTCTACTACGGCGCCAAAATAGGCATCATCGGTTTGAATGGTTCAGGTAAATCCACCGTTCTCAAAATCATCGCTGGTGTCGATAAAACTTTTCAGGGCGATTTGACGATTTTGGATGGTTATACCGTAGGTTATTTGCAACAAGAACCCGAACTTGACCCAAACAAAACGGTGAAAGAAATTGTGATGGAAGGTGCCCAAGAAACGGTGGATGTGCTTAACGAATACGAGGAAATCAACAATGCCTTTATGGACGAAAATGTGTTGAATGATCCTGATAAAATGGATAAACTCATTGCGCGACAAGGCGAAGTGCAAGATAAAATTGACGCTTTAGATGCTTGGGAATTAGACACAAAACTAGAGCGTGCCATGGATGCATTACGCTGTCCACCAGATGACCAGCCTGTGACACAGCTTTCTGGTGGTGAAAAACGACGCGTTGCCTTGTGCCGTCTGCTGTTGCAAAATCCTGATATCTTACTCTTGGATGAGCCAACCAATCACTTAGATGCTGAATCGATTCACTGGCTTGAGCAACACTTACAACAATACAAGGGAACTGTAATTGCCATCACCCACGACCGTTATTTCTTGGACAATGTGGCAGGCTGGATTTTAGAACTCGATCGCGGTGAAGGTATTCCATGGAAAGGAAATTACTCTTTATGGTTGGAGCAGAAATCGAAACGTTTGCAACAAGAAGAAAAAACGGCCTCCAAACGACAAAAAATGCTCGAACGTGAGTTGGAATGGGTGCGAATGAATCCATCCGGACGACGTGCAAAAAACAAAGCCCGCTTGACCAATTACGATAAAATGATGTCGGAAGATATCAAAGAAAAAGAGTTGCAATTGGAAATTCCGATTCCAAACGGACCGCGCCTTGGCAACAACGTGATAAACGCGGTGCACGTAGCGAAATCATTTGGAGATAAACTTCTTTATGATGATTTGAATTTCCAACTTCCTCCTGCAGGTATTGTTGGTGTTGTTGGTCCAAACGGGGCGGGTAAAACAACCATTTTCAAAATGATTATGGGAGAATTGCAACCAGATTCAGGTACTTTTGAAGTAGGAGATACAGTAAAAATTGGTTATGTAGATCAAAACCACAAAGATCTCGACCCAGAAAAATCAGTAATCGAAGTTGTTTCAAACGGCTTGGAATTTATTGAAATTGGTTCGCAGAAATTCAACGCGCGTGCTTACATTTCTAAATTTGGATTTGTGGGCGGCGACCAAGGTAAAAAAGTGGGCGTACTTTCAGGCGGTGAAAGAAATCGATTGCACCTTGCCATGACCATGATGACAGAAGCCAATGTTTTGCTTTTGGATGAGCCAACAAACGACATCGACGTGAACACCCTGCGTGCTTTAGAAGAAGGTATTATGGGCTTCGCAGGTTGTGCAGTGGTCATTTCCCATGACCGCTGGTTCTTAGATAGAATTTGTACACACATTTTGGCTTTTGAAGGCGATTCTCAGGTGTACATCTTTGAAGGTTCGTATTCCGAATATGAAGAAAATAAGAAAAAACGTTTGGGAGATGTGAGTCCGAAAAGGTTGAAGTACAGGAAGTTGATGTAAATACCGCTTTTTATGCTTTTAAGCATTTAGGAACTTGGTCTGATTCTTGAAAATTTACCATAAACCAAAATATGATGAATAGAGTTTTTATATTCTTTGCCGCCTTTGTTTTAACTTTTGCTACCGCATGCAAAACCAACTTCAGAATCTCTGTGGTTACACCTCCTGCTATCTTGCTGAATCAAAACGCCACGAGCTTACTCATCATCAATAATGTGACCCACGCCAACAGTCCAGACAAATTGCTCTTGCAAGCCATGCAAGGTATGCAATATAACGGAAACGTTATGGCCGCAGAACGCAGTGTTACTGGCCTGCTTCGCTCACTTGATGATTCTCGCTATTTAAAAGGTGTTGTGAGTAACCCTATTGTATTGAGAAACGGTGAACTTATCAATTGGACACGAGTCGATTCGCTCTGTGAAGCAATGGGAACTCAAGCAATAATAGAAATTGCAAATTTTGAATCTCAAGCGCCTGTAGGTGGAACTGTTCTGGCGAATGCTACAGGTCAACAATCTAGCCCGCTTCGGGGATGGGCTTTTTCAAATGTTTACGTTGCTGGAACTCATGAACACATAGATCGTCTAGAGGTTGGAGAAGTTTATAACATGCCCATTTCAGGAAACACTAATCCCTTGTCGCTACTTAACGATATGATGCGAAAAAGAGAATTGTATGGCCATCTCGGGCAAAGTGTAGGGTATCGAATCGGATTGATGTTTTACGCGAATTGGATTTGGGTAGAACGACAATTTTACAACAAAGGCAGTATGCAATTGCGCAGAGCCAAACGACCTATACGCTCAGGCAATTGGGATTTGGCTGAAAAAATACTACTACAGGAAATTAACAGCCCCAACAACAAAGCTGCAGGTCGATCAAAACTCAACTTGGCCTTGGTCTACGAGGGACAAGGAAGAATCGATGAAGCAATCGCCATGGCGGAGCGCGCTGCTTTTGAAAACGGAACTCGGTTGGCTTACGACTATATCAATGTCCTAGAAAGAAGACTCATGGAGCAACCAAGAATTGTTTTGGTGCAGGAATAATTGCTCGCAACTATCTACAAAAACACAACTTATCGGTTTCTCAAGCATCAAGTGAAAGATTGTTTTCAAAACTCTAATCCTTTAAGAACCTAATATTTACCTTGAGGCCGCTCAAGCCTGCATGTCTTTTGATTGTAAGGAGCTGATCAAGAGCATCGAGAGCATAAAAAGGATCCAACAATGTTAGAGAATCCATTGTTTTTACCCTTTCCGTATTATTTAAATATTGATTTTGAGGAAGTTCATGCATCAATAAGAAATTTTTGAGCGCCTGAACACCAAGATTTTCACTCGCTGGAAAGTCAGCATACTGCACCGAATGAAAGAAATGTAATGCTCTGCGAGCACGTGAAAACAAGACATTCAACCGTTTCTCACCACCCTCTTGATTCAGCGGCCCCATTCTTAAAGCAAAAGCTCCCGAAGCATCCTTTGCATAAGCCATGGAAATGAGTAAAACATCAAACTCATCGCCTTGCACCTTCTCAACTGTCGTTATGGTTATTCGCTCCGAATCAATGGATTCAAGTATTTTCTGATTAGCCAATTCACCCAATTGCTTGTGTATGATTTGCATTTGTTTTTCTGAAAAAGCGACAATTCCAATACTCTCCGAAGATGAAAAATTGTTGAAATTTTTATTTAAAAAATTAATGAGTGCATGGGCTTCTCGTTCATTTTGTCCAGAATCGTACAGCCCATTTTGAACAAAATGAGAAAATACGCCATCTTTTTCATCGTCAGTTCGCGACGGAAGTACTTGCAGACGATTGTCGTAAAAATAACGATTCGAATAGGCAATGAGCGACTCATGTCTACTACGATAATGAAAATTCAACGATGCTGAAGGCAGATAATGTCTGGATTCTGTCAACAAATCAGCGCGATGAGCACACCCTTGTAAGAAGTATGCCGAAGGACTCAACTGCTGGCTATCACCAAAAATAGCCAACTGTTTTGCGCGAAACATAGCAGGAATGGCATGTGAAAACGGAATTTGACTGGCTTCATCAAAAATCATCAAATCAACGTACTCACTTTCGTTGGGCAATACTTTGGATATGACCAATGGAGGTAAAAGTAATATCGGCTTTAATAAGCGAATCCATGGCGCTGTATCACCAGCAAGTAAGTCGCGCATGGTTTTGTGCTGACGGGATTTATTGAATTCTTTGATTAACGTAGAACGACCCAATTTCAACTTGGCCTTCAATTCTTTTTCTTCAGCCGAAAGCTTAGCGCTATTGCTTGAAAGTAAGTGATGAAAATCCATGAATTGCTTTACTTGAAGCTGAATGAATCGTGAAACTTGTTCTGCAAAATGAGCCTCTTCCTCCAAGATAAGCGCATCAATATCAGCACTCAAATCTCGACCAGTATAAAAGTATAGTTCTGGATTTCTTGTCTTAAACTGCTGAATAGAACCCCACAAAACCACCCCATCTAATTGATGAAAATCTTGAACTTCAGGTAAAAATTTAACCAAGCTCGGTTCGCAGTAGATGAGCTTTTGAAGAGCAGCGCGCTGGCCAAAAATAAAATCAGAATCACTCAGAATTTGTTCAAAAAGCTTTGGCAAATCAAGGGTCGCTATGCCAGAAAAATAATGATTCAAGAATCGATAAATCTCCTGTATGCGTAAATGATGCTTCAACATGCGAGCGAGAAGTGCAGGACTATATTCCTTTTGTGTTTTTGCCAAGCCATCCGCATCTTGACTGGCGTTGCGCTGCAATTGTAATACGAGAGGAATATCTATCTCAGGATGCATTACACCAAGGCGGTGAAAGGCCTTTAAGCACTGTTGGTGTTCGAACATGGTTGCATGCACCTCCAAACATCCATCAATGGCTCGAATGGCCAAATCTCTAGTAAATACTTCTGGTTGATAAGATTCAATAAAACGCTGCTTCCATCGTCGAAAAGTTCTACTCCAAAATGATTTTTGTGATAAACAATGTCTGGCTTCAACAAGCTCTTCTTTCGACCAAGGTTGGCGCCACTTGAATCCTTCTTGCTTTTCATGAAAATCCAACGCTTGTGTGCTCACCAAATATTTATGGTAAACGGCTTGAAACTTCTTGAAACTCTTGCTGTTTTGTGTAAATAAATCTGGGTTTTGAGTAAATATTGGCTGTGTAAGTATTTGAGCATGAATCAAAACGCGGTGCATCTGCTCCATCTCTGCTTGAGACTGCATAGGCAAATTATCATTAGCCTTTGAGCAAATACGCCACGATTCGAAATGGTTTTCCAACTCATTTACAAAATCTCTTACGCTTTTGTCACTCTCAAAAACAAAGGATTTCAAATATACAAATGCACTCTTCGATAGTGGTTTTTCTTTAAGCAAAACATAGCGATTATTCAATTCAAACAATTGCTCTCGATAGCCTTGATAATTCTCCCAATCTGGGTAAGCAGTAAGCAAGAAATTTGGCTCAACCAAAGGCCCTTCTAATTTCGGAAATAAGCGCAAACGATCCATTTTTAAATCCAATGCAGCTCTGTTTTCAAGGTATGTTGATTGCTGTGATGTGCCTGTTTTTTGCTTGGCAGCATGCTCCTCCAAAAAATTCCAGGTTCGTTCTAAACCGCGAACAAAAGATGATTGCGAACGGTCGTCATTGGCAACGTCTTGGCAAAACAATTCAAGTCCCTTGGCAGCCAATTTGGCAGCAATCACTTGTAGTGCCGTATGTTTTTCTGAGCAAAGTACTACATGCTTTTGTTGTAATGCAGCGTTGAATAATAAATTACTAATTATCTGACTTTTTCCGGAGCCAGGCGGACCTTCAACCACCAAATGATTGCCTGCCAAAACTTCGTCGAACACGTTTTGTTGACTCTGATCCATCGGATAAATAGCCGCAAATGATGGCTTGTTGATTGGTGATATTTCGGGGGCTCGATCTTGTAAAAAAATACCCAAAACACACTCTGATAAAGATAAATTGTTCTGGTATTCATCATAATCTTTCAAGAGTACAAAACGGTGGTAATGGAAATTACCTAAGTATCTAACTGTCTTGCGCGACCATGTTTCGGGCATGGAATTTTTGTCCAACCAATCCCTAAAGGATTTATCAAACTTTTGCTCAAATGTTTTTTCTAGAAAGGGATTTAAAAGTTGTTCATCGTTGATTTCTAAGTTTACACACTGTTCAATTTTATCAATTTTGAACCGAACTTCACTCAGAAATATGGGCGTCTCAAATTGCTTATTGCCATCTGACCAAACCAAAACTTCATGCACCAAGCACAACACATTTACACCAGATTGCTTGAAAAAATCTTGCTGCTCCGCTAACAGCCTTTTCGTTTTTGCATCCCAAGGTAAATAGACTTGATTTTCAGAAATATCGTGCAACTCAATCAATTTCATGAGATGCCCCGACAAATCTACCAATGGATCACTACTCGAACCACGAAGCAAATCGTTTCGCCATTCAGCGAGCCAAGAAGTAGATGAAATTTGTTCAGTGAGCATCTTCGAAAATCAAGATTCAAAGATAATGGTTTTAAAGTCAAAAACTAGCCTACTAATGAATACAAATCTGATTCAAGTCTGGGTGAAAATGACTCAGAATTTGAATTTTCAAATTTATTCGCTCAAATTCGTGCCAACCAAATCATGCTAATGGAAGTTCTTTAATCGAATCAACACATAATTTTAGCTTATCAAAACTTCTACTTTCCGTATCCTATCCTTTTGATGCTGAAAAAATGGACTTTACATGTTCGTTTAAATGAAGAATTAAGTATTCCTGAAAATCCTAATAATTGGATTAAAGCTTTTCCATGTCCAAAGATGATGTTCAATGCTGTAAATTTTCAATTACCCTATCACCCTCACCTGCACATCTTCATGCTTACGCAAATGCAAACTGATAATCGAGCGGTCGTCTTTGTCCTCGACTTGAAAATCAATAAATTCCTTCCAGTTTTTGGGAGATACTTTCCAAGCAGCAAATGGAACAAATCCAAAACCTAAATAACTACCGCGCTCAATCCAAACTATCGATTTTTCCGTTTTCACTCTGCCTGAATCAACAATCACAAAATTGTCATGTGTAAACTCCATTTTTTCCAATGCCAATTGAACACGTGCGTTGTAATCTTCTGGTGCTTCCTCTTTGACACAAGCGCCACGACATTCTTTGGTGTGGAAACGAAAACAAGAATTGACACTTTTATACAAACCGTTCAACTTTTGACAAAGCTCGTATTTGTCGGTTATGGCTTGTAACACTTGTGCGCCTTCAGTGGAACTTGAAAAAGAAGTCAAGGGTACATCTAAAGCTTTACTCAAACTCTTAACATGAAAGCAGATATACCCGCTTTGGTCGATGTATTTAAACAAGCCATGCGAGAATCTGGATTTGCGAAGCATCCGATTGTATTTCGGGCGATGCTGTTTGATCAACTTGGATTCCAAAAGCAAGGCTATCAACTCAGAACCAGATACAATAAACTCTGCTCGACAAATAGCTTTGCGCATCTCGCCATTCTTATTGGCTTTAAAATTCGTCAAATGCTGTTCAACACGCTTCTTAATGTTCTTGCTTTTGCCAATATATATCAACTGATTATCTTCATCAAAAAGCTTATAAACACCAACTTTTTGTGGCAATTCATCGATGGAAATCAAATCAATATTTGGATTTAAATCTTTGGTGTTTAACTCATTTTGAATAAAACCAGATAGATTTCCTTCTGTCCTATTAAGTAAAATATAAAAGAGCTGAGCAGTCGCCAAGGCATCTCCCGAAGCCCGGTGTCTGTTTTGTATTTGTATGCCTAATGCACGGCACAGTTTCCCCAAACTATACGATTCATATCCAGGCAAAAGAAAACGCGACGAACGAACCGTGCACAATTGATCTCGGCGGTAGTCATAACCCAAACTTCTGAATTCTCCACGCACCATGCCATAATCAAAGCCAACATTATGCGCCACGAAAATACAACCCTCCGTAATTTGAACAATTTGCTTGGCCACTTCAAAGAATTTAGGTGCACTGGCCACCATACCATCCGAAATCCCTGTTAGCCGAACAATAAATTCTGGGATTTCAATTTCAGGATTGATCAAGGTACAAAGACTATCAACCACTTTTTCTCCATCGTGAATATAAATGGCAATCTCAGTAATCTTAGACTCCTTAGGCCTACCGCCAGTAGTTTCAACGTCGATTATGGCGTAGCGCATCACGTTGTCAAACTAAAAACCACGACTCCATTGAGCCGTGGTAGTGTGAAAAAAGCATATTTTCTATTCAGAAAAAGCAAAAGACTAAACCAATCGATCTGTTTCTTCTTCATTCTCGTCATCATTCGATTCTGTCGAACTACCTCCTGCCTCAGCAGCAGTGTTTTGTTCCTCATCAACGTGCTCTTCTTCTATTGTTTCTGTGGAAACCAACAATTCTGTCTCGTCCCATGGTCTTGACCCAAAAATTTCTTCCACATTGTCCTTAAAGATTACCTCTTTCTCCAAAAGTTTCTGAGCAAGAGCTTCTAATTTATCCTTATTTGCCTGTAAAAGAGCAATGGCGCGCTTATATTGTTCTTCAATCAACTTGCTCACCTCTTCATCAATCATTTTTGCCGTATCCTCTGAGTATGGCTTAGAGAAAGAATACTCGTTTCTCCCCTGTGAGTCGTAGAAAGATATATTCCCTAGTTTTTCACTCAAACCATACATTGAAACCATAGCATATGACTGTTTGGTGACTTTTTCCAAATCGCTTAAAGCACCAGTGGAAATTTTGCCAAATGTCACATATTCCGCGGCACGACCACCTAAGGTTGCACACATTTCATCTAACAATTGCTCGGTTCTCGTAATACTTCTCTCTTCAGGCAAGTACCATGCTGCCCCCAAAGATTGTCCGCGAGGAACAATAGTCACTTTCACCAACGGAGACGCATATTGCAACAACCAAGAAACGGAGGCATGACCTGCTTCATGAATAGCTATAGCATATTTTTCGTCTTTGGAAATGATTTTATTTTTCTTTTCTAGACCACCAATAATTCTATCTACTGCATCCAAGAAATCTTGAATTTCAACTACTGTCTTTTTCTTGCGAGCAGCAATCAACGCAGCTTCGTTGCATAGGTTAGCGATATCTGCACCAGAGAAACCAGGCGTTTGACGAGCAAGGAAATCGACATCCAAGTCAGCAGATTTTTTCAATGGCTTCAAATGCACTGCAAAAATCTCTTTGCGCTCATTAATGTCTGGCATATCTACATAAATCTGCCTGTCGAATCGACCAGCACGAAGTAATGCTCTATCCAAAATGTCAGCACGATTGGTAGCCGCTAAAATGATTACGCCGCTGTTAGTGCCAAAACCATCCATCTCCGTAAGCAATTGATTCAAAGTGTTTTCACGTTCGTCATTTGACCCCATATTTACACCTTTACTCCTTGCCCTACCGATAGCATCAATTTCGTCAATAAAAATAATTGCGGGAGCTTTGTCTTTCGCTTGTTTAAACAAGTCGCGCACGCGAGATGCTCCAACACCCACAAACATTTCAACAAAGTCAGAACCTGAAAGTGAAAAGAATGGTACTTGTGCTTCGCCAGCAACAGCCTTAGCCAATAATGTCTTTCCTGTACCTGGAGGACCTACAAGCAAAGCACCCTTCGGGATTTTAGCTCCTAGTTCTGTATATTTTTTTGGATGCTTCAAGAAATCTACAATCTCTTGAATTTCTTCCTTTGCGCCTTCAAGGCCAGCAACGTCTTTGAATGTAATGTTTGTTCCTTTACCCTTCTCAAATAGCTGTGCACGCGATTTTCCAATGTTGAATATTTGACCTCCGCCTCCACCTCCGCCCATGCGGCGCATCATCACAAACCATAAACCAACAATCAATAAAATAGGAAGTGCTAAACTCAACAAAAGACTCATGTAATTGGTGCGAGACTCGTTGTTGAAAATCACTTTAGGCTGACCATTAGTGGCAAGTTCGGCGTTGATTGTGTGCAATTGATCCATGAAATACTTAATCTCTGGCGCCGTGTAAACTATATGCGGAGTAGGTCCGAAATTGTTCTTTTGCTGCTTTATAAATTCATATTTCTTATTGGTTGCAATCAAATCGTCAACACGATCTTTTTTAATGAACACCTCGATTTGTTCATTATTAACAATTATAATTTTGTTGACATATGCGTCTTTAGCAATTTCCTCAAAATCGTTTTGCGAAAAGTCTTTGACTGCAGGAGGTGACATCAAAAACTGCGAACCGATAATTACCAACGCAATTATGGCATAAATCCAATAAAAATTGAACGATTTGCCCGGTTTAGAATTCGTATTTGATTTTTTTTGATTGTTACTGGGTTGTTCTGACATATAATAGGATTCTTAAATATTTGATTTAAAGCAAATTAAACTACAAAGCATCTGGCACATCTGTTCTTTTGGCATCAGCCCACAAATCTTCCAAATCATAATAATCGCGTATTTCACGATAAAAAATGTGTGCAACCACATTCACATAATCCAACAACACCCACTCAGCATTGCCTTTCCCTTCCACGTGCCATGGCTTTTCTTTGAGCGCTTTACTCGTAAACCTACGCACAGATTCTGCAATACCTTCTACTTGTGTTGAGGATTCTCCTGTACAAATCACAAAAAAATCTGTTACTGCACCCTTAACATGACGCAAATCAAGAACTGTAATTTTTTTCGCCTTGTTTTCTTGCATCCCTTCAACAATAGTGTCGCACAATAACTGGGAATTTATATCTTTATGTATCTTAATCATGTTCAAAATTTGAGCCGCAAAATTACTCATAATAAATGAGCGCAATGCAAGTCTATGTTTAACTAAACTTTTTTGGCCGAGAGTGTATTTTTCCTGATACTTCACTTATTTTCGCAGACTCATAAGCCCTAAAAAATGCAAATAGAAAAGTTTTATCCGAAAAGTATTCATCTCAACGACGTGGATTCAACTAACAATTACATTGCCAATCTTGTTCGAACACATCAAATTTTGCATGGAACGGTAGTTTCGGCAGACTACCAGCACGAAGGTAAGGGGCAACGGGCGACAAAATGGCAGAGTCTCGTTGCTCAAAACGGATTGTTTTCCATCTATCTTCAGTGGAATCAATTCAAAATAAATGACCAATTTCAACTTTCTATGCTTGTCGCTTTATCCATAGTTGCCTGTTTAAATAGTGAAAGTGTGCAGAATGTTTCTATAAAATGGCCAAATGACATTTATGTTCGTGATAAAAAAATAGCTGGTATTTTAATCGAAAATGACTTATGCAGTGACTCTATCTCATCGTCAATTGTAGGAATTGGAATCAACATCAATCAAGTGGAATTTGCTCTTGACTTGAATGCCACCAGTATGAAACTTGAAACTGGCAGAAGCTTTGATATTCAATATGTCATTCAAAAAATTGGATTGTTAATTAATGAATTGCTGCAAGAATTCACCAACCAACCTGATCCTCACCCCAACATCAAAGACCTGTACTTAAAAAAGTTGCTCGGCTTCAATCAAATTATTTCAGTTTTCGAAAATCAAAGTAAACTAAATATCAATATTACACCTATAGATATTAGTAGATCGGGACATTTACTGGCGCTAAATGAAAATAAAGAGCTCATGAAATACGATGTCAAAGAATTCATTTGGACACCCAAACTTTGAACTTGATAATATTTTGTAGAAGATTTATTTAAAAAGTATAAAACAATAAAAAAATAATACTAATTTTGCGCTCCCATTACGGATTAAAGATAAAGATTATGAGAAAAGACATTCATCCAGAAAATTACAGATTAGTCGTATTTAAAGACATGACTAATGAATTTTCATTTGTAACGCGCTCAACTGCTGCATCTAAAGAAACAGTTACCTGGGAAGATGGCAATGAATATCCATTGATTAAAATGGAGATCACTTACAAATCTCACCCATTCTTTACGGGTGTTCAACAGTTTGTTGATACAGCTGGGCGTATCGATAAATTTAACACACGTTACTCGAAGTTTAAGAAATAATTCTTCTACTTAATAGATAAGAAATTTACTCTGCTCGGCAACGGGCGGAGTTTTTTGTATTTTAGCCGAAAAATTATCACATGAATTTGGTTCTTTCTGACAACGGACTTCATCTTAAATTCGCTCCACTTACCTTAACTCGACCTTTGGCAGAGTTACGCATGGGGCTTTTCACCAATGCAGAAAGATGGTCGCGGCTTTTGAACATATCCTCTTGCATTCACTTTCAGACCGATAATCCATTTATAAAAGAATACTACACGTATTCTCCCGAATCAAACGATTTGCTTGTAAACGCAAGCATAATTTCAGACCTTAAACTTGCAAAAGAAGTTGAAAAATTAAAAAATGGGGAGTCCTTGTATTGGAAAGAAACGTGGATCGCATCAAAAGGAATTTCAATGCAAAAAGTGCTAAGCGAAATCGAACCAGTTGCAATTCTTGAGCAGCGATGGGATTTGTACCTCAAAAACGAACAAGTCTTAAAAGCTGATTTTGACCTACTCCGTCTTCAAGGCAAGTCTCAGACCTTATCCAAGTCAAATACAGTAATAGGTGAAATAAGTCTCATCTATTTAGAAGAAGGTGCCCAAGTAGAAGCCTGTATTCTGAATACGTCTGGAGGACCAATATACATCGGGAAAAATGCTGAAATCATGGAGGGATCTATGGTGCGCGGACCTTTCGCGCTAGGCGAAGACGCAACAGTGAAAATGGGTTCAAAAATTTATGGCGGCACATCTATTGGTCCAAACTGCAAGGTCGGAGGCGAAATATCCAATTCCATTTTTCTTGAATATTCAAACAAAGGTCACGATGGATTTATTGGAAATGCCTACATCGGAGCGTGGTGCAATTTAGGCGCGGATACCAATTGCTCCAATCTAAAAAATAACTACAGCCCAGTAAAAACTTACGATTTCGTTAGTGAATCCATGATTCAAACGGATGTCACCTTTATGGGAGTTTTTATGGGCGACCACAGTAAATGCTCCATAAACACCATGTTTAACACAGCTACTGTTGTGGGCGTTTCAACCAATATTTTTTCCGTCGGATTTCCAGTAAAATTCATCCCTTCTTTTGCTTGGGGAGAAAATGACAAATTCAAATTCGAGAAAGCCCTTGAAGTAGCAGAAGCAATGATGAATAGAAGAGGCCTAAAAATGAGTGATAAAGAAAAAGGTGTTTTGAAAAATATTTATCAAAAATTAGGCTAATTCTGCCCTGCAAACAAAAACTTATTCGGTGTTACCAAATTCGTTTTCACAGCATACATAACTATACCAGCCGTATTTTTTACTCCTAATTTACCCATGATATTCTTGCGATGAGTATTTACAGTATGCGCCGAAAGAAATAATATTTCTGCTATTTGAGTATTGGTATGGCCCTCTGCAATAAGCGTAATAACCTCCATTTCTCGCTCCGACAAACTCAAAGGTTCACACGAAAGCGCATCACAATCTATATCATCTACATCAATATTTGCTTTGTGAATGGTTTCCAAAATCTGTCCACAAAAATATCGATTTCCTTTATGAGTCTCTAGAACTGAATCTACAATTTCAGAAACATCGCAGTCTTTTTTAATGTAACTCAAAATCCCGCCACGTAAAGCGTCAACCAGTGTTTGAGCCGATTGTTCTGGAGTGACAGCCACAAATTTTATCTCAGAAAACTTACGCAAGGCTCGCGGAACAGAATCTATTGAAAAACCAGGCGCCGTGTAATCAATCACAACCAAATCTGGCTGAAACAGTCGAATGTGCTCCAACAATTCATCCTCATTTTTTGCCTCACCAGTAATCGTTATTTCGAAATGATTTGATAAAATCGCACGCAAACCATTGAGTGAAATGAAATTTGAATCAGCGATTAGAACCTTCATGTCTTATTTAGAATAATTTTAAACAAAGGTAGTCTATAAGCATCAATAGAGCCCCATCCGTTTTTACCTTTTTTTGAACAATAAGATTCTTGAAACTACATTTTAATCATCAAACAATAGTAAAACAGCGATAAACAATTGAATAAACTCAGAAACTTACTTAATTCTTCAAAACCTGCTTATTCATCGCTTCGCCGTTCGTCAGTTGAATATGCAAAAAATAAACACCCCTGAGAAGAGTTTCTGTGCTAATCAAAACAGGCTGACCTTCAATATAATTTAAGTCCTCAAACTGCATCAAAACTCTGCCTTGCAAATCTATTAGTGAGATAGATTGAATCTGTGTATTTGAAGTCATAACATAGAGCTCATCGGTAAAAGGTACAGGAAAAGCACGCAAATCATTATTCAGCTCATCGTTAGCAATAGACGCATAGGCAGATGATGCAATCCAGTTTTCAGCCAAGGCATTGTTGGAGTCCAAATCAACTAAACTCAAAAATGGTCCATCGCCATCAGCAGCCGTTGGCCAAGGCAATGAATCAAAATAATGTACTTCATCAATGATATTGCCAAAGGCATCACACAACACAAAGTTGTATTCTTTGTTCGATAACGCTCTTGTGTATTGACCAAATGGACTGAAACCATGAAACTGAGTGAAAACTAATGAATTACTCGACAAAACTATTTTTTCGTTTGGAGGAATGATTTCGCCAAAAGGAAATTGATATGAAATTCCAAGCTCCCTGAAATAAAATCCGCTTACATCCACAAGCTCATTTGAATTGTTCGTGATTTCAATATACTCCAAATCATCGCTCAAAAATCCAGCCTGATTCACAGGATTGTAGTGTATTTTGGATATAACCAAATTAGGTAAAATAGGATTAGAGCAAGCTGCAATACTCCCAATATTTGCGCTAATCCAAGTTATGCGCTCCTGTAGCCAAGTTTTCATGTCGTTTACATTAGTCAAACGATTCGAAACTGAACCCCAACGTTCTTGCTCTCTCACCGCAGACTCGTCAAGTAATGTAGTGTAGTAATCAATAATACTCTCTATTGTTTCAAAATCTAAAAGTTCGCCTTCAGCACTCAACTCAGTCCATCTGCGCGCTAACAAGCAATTGTAGGTTGGATCGTTAAACAAATTCAACCAAAAATAGGCGCCCGTATTATCCCCGTTATTGAACTGCCAAACATCGGTGTGACTGCGGTCATAACCCCAAAAAAATAAATCATTTCCAAACGTCAAATTATAGTCCCAAACTGGACCAGCGCGCAATTTTCCATTTCTATCTTTGTGGAAATAGGTGCTGAGTCGGTAAGCATCAACATTCGAGGAAATTTCCGCAACCAACATAAAATCGATGAAACTCGGAATATCCAATATTCTAGGATAGCCATTTTCAATAGAGGAGTTTATTGGTCCTGTCAAGTACTCCAAACCGAAAAATTGGCTTTCGATATAATTCGCTTGAAAAACTGTAATATCATCCGCATCTGGATAATGATAGATGAATTCAGAGTTTCCAGCAGGCCCATCCATGTACCACGCCACAAAGTCTCCACCTGTAGTTTTGTCAGATTTCACAATATAACCTCCAGAAACATTGGGGAGAATATTATCCGAGTTCGCCAATTCTAGTAGATTCACCCTCTTGCTGTCTCGCTTAATTTTCTCCATAAGCACGTACACCCCACGATAATCTCCATTGATGATTACTTCAACGTATTGACCTCGAGGCGCATAGTTTCCCATGTTTCTACTTAAATCGTAAGAAAGCATATCGCGAATCATCGATTCATCAAATGCCAAAGAATTTAATATCCAATCATTCTCCTCAGGCATCCCCAATAAGCTAACATTGTTGTTCGTTGTATTATCTGCTAATTTTGTTGAAAATCCGTACGGTTTTTTCTCCAAAGCTTGCGAAGATGACCCGCGAGTTTCAATCATAATTTTACCGTCATAATTCAGGTATGTTGGGTTGGAAATGTCTGTTAAATAATTCCTCGAACCGTCAGGACGATAAATTAGCCTCATGGTAGCCGGAACTTTGGGGTTATCAACTATTTGATAAGGCTGATTATTGTTCGGGTTTACATCCGTTTCAATAACCAGTACAGGTAAATTACTATCTGTCAAAATGGACTGTTGTCCCAAAACAAAAAGATGGGGCAAACATATAAAAATGAAAAGTGCATGTTTCATAATCCTTAGAATTTAATCAGGTAAATGTAGCGCAATAAATTATCATGAAACTAATGTTAATGAAAATTTAAGGAATCATTTCTTCTCTGCCTTGAATTTCTCGATAGCATTTTTCGTAAAGTCTGAAAGCACCAACTTTCCGCTCATCTCAGCGCGCTCCAACAATAAAGTATCCCAGTTTTCGGTACCTTCCCAAAAAACCCGTTTTAACATTCTCATCGCCTCTGGATTAGACTTCGATAATTTATCTGCTAATGTTTCAATGGCCGCATCCATGTCTTCAATGCTATCAAAAACCTGCGTGTATAGCCCTTTTTCACGAGCCCATTCTGCACTTTTAAATTCTGAAGCGTTGATTGCAAGTTGAGACATTGCGGAATTCCCCATTTTGCGTGCCACCACTGGTCCAACTACAAATGGTCCGATACCAACCGCCAATTCACTCAATTTTACTTCTGCATATTTTGTGGCAAAACAATAATCTGTCGCACTTGCTAATCCTACACCACCTCCAACAGCTTTTCCTTGCACACGGCCAATTATAAATTTTGTGCTTTTTCGGCAAGCATTGATGACATTAGCAAATCCAGAAAAAAATCGCGTACCCGTGTCAAAATCTTCGATTGAAACCAATTCGTCAAAACTCGCTCCACCACAAAAAGTGCGGTCACCAGCAGAACGCAAAACTAAAACTTTGACCTCTGCACGATTACTCAAATTGGAAATAGTTTCAGCCAATTCAGCCAACAAAAGTCCTGGCATGGAGTTAGACAATGGATGAAAAAACTCAATATGAGCAATTCCATTTTCTGTAATTGTTGTGCTTACCCGGCCTTGTTCTAACACACTCATCTGCAATTATTTTTTTTTGTAAAACTACATATTTTTTGAGCATTGTATAATATCTAGTGCTAAGAGATTATTGCTACCTTCGTTCGACTTTAAAACAAAATAAATGGGGTTTTTAGGAAAAGTAAAACAGTTTTTAGGTATCGGAACTGTGAAACTAGATCTGAACATGGAACCAACTGTAGATTTAGAAAGCAGAATCCTTACAGGAACTTTAAGAGTAACGGGTAAAGGCAATCAAAACATCAAGGACTTTGAACTGAGTTTTGATGAAAACTTCTCAACTGGCAAGTCAGACGAGAAATCGACAAGTAAACTCAATTGGGGAAAAATAACTATCCAAGGATTTGAAATCAAAAAAGATGAGGTGAAAGAAGTGGTATTTGAACTTCCTTTCTCATACGCAAAGTCTTCAAATGAAGCCATGGCCGACAAAGGCGGTATCGTCGGTGGATTAGGTAAATTCAGCACTTTCCTAGACGGCGAAAAACAAAAATTTGAAGTGACTGCAACGGCAAATATAAAAGGGGTTACATTAAGCCCGCTTGTTACAAAAGACCTGAAAAAAGCAAAGAAATAAATAATAATTACGTTTTTTCGCCTAAAATTTGATGGAAAGTACTTTCTTCGTACTTTTTTTATATGCCAGCATAGAATAAATAAAATCCACAATATGAAAACACTATATATTACTCTGTTTTGTTCTTTAGTTGGCCATCTATTTCTAGCTCAAAATCTAATCAATCACGTCGACCCATTCATCGGGACAGGCGGACATGGTCACACGTACCCAGGTGCAACTGCACCATTTGGCTTCATGCAGCTTAGCCCTGATACACGATTAGATGGCTGGGATGGTTGCAGCGCATATCATCATTCAGACGATAAATTATACGGTTTTAGTCACACCCACCTCAGCGGAACAGGTGTTTCAGATTACGCCGACTTACTCATAATGCCCTTCGACCCTACCAAAATTTCAAAAGACAGCTATGGAAGAATTTGGTCGAAATTTTCTCATGAAAACGAAAAATCAGAGCCTGGATTTTATTCCGTAACTCTTGAAAATTATAACATTCAAGCCGCTCTGTCTGCAACAAGTCGGGCTGGAATTCAGCAGTACAAATTCGGCAACAACAAAGCGCATATGGTCCTTGATTTGGATCACCGCGACCGTGTACTGGATTTTAAATTTGAAATCCTTGACGACAAAACGATTAGAGGGAAACGAATTTCTAGCGCATGGGCCACAGAACAACACTTCTATTTTTTTATGAAATTTTCTGAATCTTTCAAAGTAGATTCTACTACTCTGGGTGGGAAAAGAATTTATCTAAACTTTGGTAATCAAAGCGAAGTTGAAATTAGAATTGGAATTTCTGCAGTAGATTATCGCGGCGCTCAACTTAATTTAGAAGGAGAAATCGGAATTAAAAATTTCGAAAACGTCAAACTAAAAACACAGGTAAATTGGGAAAATGAACTCTCCAAAATTCAAATTTTCACCTCAGATCAAAATTTTCTAAAAATTTACTACACCGCACTTTACCACAGTTTTTTGAGCCCAAATATCTTCTCTGATTTAGATGGAAGATATCGGGGTACCGATAAAAAAATACACAGAACTTCTGACAAACAGTATACTGTTTTTTCACTTTGGGACACTTTCCGCGCAGCGCATCCATTGTTCACTATTGTTCAGTCTAAAAGAACTGAACAATTTATCAATACCTTACTAAGACATTATTTGGATGGAGGAAAACTGCCCATGTGGGAACTTGCAGGAAACTATACCGGTTGCATGATTGGATATCATGCTATTCCTGTAATCGTCGATGCCTATATGAAAGGTTATAATAATTTTGATAAAGAATTGGCGCTTCAAGCCATGCTAGATAGAGCAAATCAAAATGAATTAGGCATTCCTGCTCTGATTAAATTTGGATTTATTCCAGTTGAAGAAGAACACGAATCCGTATCAAAAACCCTAGAGTATGCCTACAACGACTGGTGTATCGCTATAATGGCTCAAGATTTAGGGAAAACTGATATAGCCACAACATTTTTTGAAAGAGCTCAATTCTATAAAAATCAATTCAATCCTATGCACGGCTTTATGCAAGGAAAATTGTTTAACTCATTTCAAGAGCCTTTTGACCCGCGCGAAGTAAATTTCAATTACACCGAAGGGAATTCTTGGCAATATAGCTTTTTTGCCCTTCATGATATTCAAGGAATGATTGAATTATTTGGTGGAAATGAAGCATTTATCGAAAAACTTGACGGACTATTTTCCGCTTCCACAGAAACTACAGGACGACAACAAGTCGATATTACTGGACTCATAGGCCAATACGCGCACGGCAATGAACCAAGTCACCATATAGCTTTTCTATATAATTATGCAGGTCAGCCACATAAAACACAACTTCTTATCCGACAAATTATTCAAGAAATGTATTCCTCCAAACCAGATGGTTTGAGCGGAAATGAAGACTGTGGTCAAATGTCTGCTTGGCTCAATTTGGCTGCACTAGGCATTTATTCCGTAACACCTGGCTCTACTCAATATACACTCACAAGTCCCTATGTCGATTCAGCTTTCATCAACCTAGAAAATGGCAGTCAATTTAATATTATCGCTCATCATTTAAGCGACAAAAACATATATATACAGCGAATTATGCTCAACGGGGAATTGTACGAGAAACTGTATATCGAACATGCCGATATTATGGCTGGGGGTTGTTTGGAATTTGTGATGGGCCCCAATTCAAGTGATTTTGGCGCGAATAACCCTCCGCACTCGAAGATTCAAACCCAAGCGTTTTCAATTGTACCTTATTTCGATAGTCCGAAACGTACCTTTTCTGAAAGCTTGTGCGTTAAAATTAAAAAGGTGAATCCGAATCAACAAATATTTTATACCCTCGACGGAAGTGAGCCTAATCGCCAGAGCACACCTTACTCCAAAGAAATATGCCTTGACTCTCAAACAAAAATTAAAGCAATTACTTATCTCGGTCAAACAGCAAGTAAAGTTATAGAAACAGAGTATTTTAAAATTCCTGCAAATCGGAAGATTTCCATTCATAGCACCTATTCAACCCAATACAGCGCCGGTGGTCATGACGCACTAATTAATTTGCAAAAAGGTGGAAAAGATTTCAGAACTGGTGCTTGGCAAGGCTATCAAGGACAAAATTTCTCGGCAACTCTAGATTTGGGTAAAAAACAAATAATAACCAAAGTAGGTGCAAATTTTATTCAAGATATACGCTCTTGGATTTGGCTACCCAAAAACTTGACTGTGGAAGTTTCAGTCAATGGGAGAAAATGGGAGAAAATAGCGTTCATCAAAAATACAGTTTCCCCCGAATCGTATGAAATCGTAGTCAAGGAGATGATCCAAAAAATTAAACCAACAAAAGCACGATACGTGAAATTTACCGCCTCCTACTACGGCAAAATTCCATCTTGGCATGTTGGCGCTGGAGGCGAATCTTATATCTTTATCGACGAATTGATTGTGGAATAGAATCCGAATAAAATACTTCATCCCTTGATAGCTAAAATATGTACTTTTAGGTCATGCAAATCTCTTCATCATCCGAAATTAAAATCATGGTTGATAGTTTTTACGACAAAGTAAATTCAGACGATATTTTAAGCCCAATTTTCAACAAAATTATGCAAGTGAATTGGGATACGCATTTGCCCATTATGTATCAATTTTGGGGGAGTTTGCTCCTTGGTGAACATAGCTACTATGGCAATCCGATGCAGAAACATATGCAAATCTCAAAAATCGTTTCACTTGGACCTAAAGAGTTCGAACGCTGGCTTTACTTATTCAAACAAAATATTGACGAGCTCTTTGAAGGAGAAAAAGCAGATGAAGCCAAACTCCGTGCAGAAAACATCGCTAGACTCATGGAATTTAAGGTGAACCATAAGCCTTGAATTAATGCTGGAAAATACTAAATTCGCGACGTGACCAAAACCTTTCTTTCCAATTTGATTTTAATTGTGTTTCTCAATATCATTGTGAAGCCATTTTTTATTTTGGGTATCGACGCGGAGGTGCAAAACCAAGTAGGCAGCGAGACCTATGGCTTATATTTTGCCCTACTCAACTTTAGCTTTTTGTTCAACATCCTACTCGATTTTGGCATCACCAACTACAATACCAAAACATTGGCGCAGTATCCGCATTTGGCGAAAAATCAATTGGGAGCGATTCTGGGTTTACGTAGCACGCTATTTATTATCTATACTGTGTTTACTTTAGGCCTGGGTATGGTCATCGGCTACCATAATAAGGACCTCAGCCTCCTGGCTATTTTAGTCTTGAACCAATGTTTTGTCGCTGTTATTCTCTTTATGCGTAGCAATTTTTCAGGTCTCCACCGCTTTCGATTGGACGCCATCTTCTCTATTCTTGATCGATTCTTATTGATTCTCATTTGCTCCTATTTGCTCTGGTTCCGAGAGACAAACACGCCTTTTCGGATAGAATGGTTCGTGTGGGCTCAAACGGCATCATATGGCTTGAGTGCAGCTTTTGCATTATTCATAGGCCACCATAGCATTGCACGAGCAAAAATTAAAATCAAAAAACTATTTTCTATCGTCATTCTTCGGCAATCTTTTCCCTATGCCTTACTTATTCTATTGATGATGGTTTACAATCGTATGGACTCTGTGATGCTAGAGCGCATTCATCCGGATGGCGCCACTCAGTCAGGAATCTATGCACAAGGGTTTCGATTGCTTGATGCAGTGAATATGTTTGCCTTACTCTTTGCAGGACTCCTCTTGCCTATTTTCGCTAGAATGTTATCCAAAAAAGAATCTTTGACAGAAATTATAGAGCATGCTGGGAAACTATTGTTAGTTATAGCAGTCATATTTTCTGTAGGCTCTTACTTTTACAGCAGCGAAATCATAGCTTGGCGTTATAATGAGTTCATAGCTGAATCAAGTAAGGCTTTTCAGTTTTTAGTACTCAGTTTTGTGCCTATTTCCCTTACTTATATCTTTGGCACAGCGCTTACAGCCAACGGAAGTTTAAAACAACTGAATATTATGGCTATTTTCGGACTAGCCATGAACTTCTTCTTGAATATTTGGTTAATTCCCTCCCTAGGGGCAGAAGGCGCAGCAATCGCCACTTTGGCAACACAATGGTTTACAGCTATTTTTCAAATTATTTTGGCCATTAGAATTATGAAAATTGAAATTTCTTGGCAACTACTCTTCCGATTAGTCGTGTTTACAATTTTACTTGTTTATGCAGGAAAATACGTGCATGCTTTTTCAAACCAACTAGCAATTTACCTCTTATTTATGTCTGTGATGACTATATATGCAGCGATTTCGGGCATTTTACCAATCAAAAAATCAATAGCTTTGTTTGTCAATAATTCGAATAAAAATGAAAGTAGTAGCAGGAGTTGACATAGGTGGAACTAATACAAAAATAGGTTTGGTCAACGAAGATGGAAAAATCTTCAAACACACCAGATTCAGCACTGTAGCGTGTGGCACCTATGAAGTATTTATAGACAAAATTGGGTCCGAGATTCGAAATATGCTAGAAATCGACCAAGAACTTGGAGGTATTGGCATTGGAGCTCCAAACGGTAATTTTTTTAGCGGTGCGGTAGAATTTGCGCCTAATATGCCATTCAAAGGATTGCTGCCAATCCGAGATTCACTTCAAAAATCTTTCGACTGCCCAATTGTTCTCACTAATGATGCCAACGCTGCAGCCGTGGGAGAAAAACTCTACGGCGGAGCTAAGGATTATAACGATTTTATCGTCATTACGCTTGGCACAGGTGTCGGAAGCGGCATATATTGCAACGGTCAACTTGTTTATGGTCACGATGGTTTCGCAGGAGAATTGGGTCACGTAATTGTATTCCCAGGCGGTCGACTATGCGGCTGCGGAAGAAAAGGCTGTCTCGAACCCTATGGAAATGAACGAGGTATTCAGCAAACTTTCAATGAATTGAAAACCCTCTACCCCAACTCGAGCATCCTTCAAGAGTCCGCTATCAACGCAAAAGTAATCGCAACACATGCCCATCAAGGCGACAAACTCGGCATCGAAGTATTCAAAAAAACAGGCGAGTATCTAGGATTTGCCTTTGCTAACTTCATGGCGTTTCTTAGTCCAAAAGCCATATTCCTATATGGTGGTATCTCTCACGCAGGAGAACTTCTTCGACAACCGCTGATCGCAGAAATGGAGCGCAACATGCTCAACATCTTCCAAAACAAGCTCGAAATTTGCTTCTCTGAATTACCAGACGATGACTCAGCGATTTTAGGCGCTGCCGCTATGGTAGGGTAGAATTGAATTATGCTATATCAACGCTATAGGAATGATAAGTTTGTTTGTTCAAGAATGTCTCTGCCAAGCAGATTGTCATAATTATCATAAAAAAAGGAGATCCTTTCGAATCTCCTTTCTATCTATTATTCAGTGACCTGCACTATTTTTTCTCATCAACTTCTTCGAAATCTACATCTGTAACTTCATCAGCATTGCTTGTGTCAGCTCCATCATTTCCTGACGTTTCACCTGCGTCACCAGATGCGTTATACATGTCTTGTGAAGCCGATTGGAATGCGATTGTAAGCGCTTCCATCTTTGGCTTGATATCACTGATTGCTTTCGCTTCGAAGGCCGCTTTTAATTCTAACAAAGAACTTTCAATAACGCCCTTTTTGTCGGCTGGAATTTTATCTCCGAACTCCTTCAACTGCTTTTCAGTTTGGAAAATAAGAGCATCCGCACCATTCAAAGTATCAACCTCTTCTTTACGCTTATTGTCGGATTCAGCATTTGCTTCGGCGTCGCGCTTCATTCTTTGAATTTCTTCGTCAGTCAAGCCAGAAGAAGCTTCGATTTTGATTGATTGTTCTTTTCCTGTGCCTTTGTCCTTAGCAGAAATCTTCATGATACCATTCGCATCAATGTCGAAAGTCACCTCAATTTGTGGCAAACCTCTTTGAGCTGGTGGAATATCTGTCAATTGGAAACGACCCAATGATTTATTATCTGTTGCCATCGGACGTTCGCCTTGCAACACATGGATATCAACAGATGGTTGGTTGTCCGATGCTGTTGAAAATGTTTCAGATTTTTTGGTTGGAATGGTTGTATTAGACTCAATCAATCTTGTGAATACACCGCCCATGGTTTCTATACCTAAAGACAATGGTGTAACATCCAAAAGCAAAACATCTTTCACTTCTCCTGTCAAAACGCCACCCTGAATTGCGGCTCCTAAAGCTACCACCTCATCAGGATTCACTCCTTTTGATGGCGCTTTGCCAAAAAATTTCTCCACCGCTTCCTGAATCGCTGGAATTCTTGTTGAACCACCAACTAAAATCACTTCGTCGATGTCACTTACACTCAGTCCTGCATTTTTTAATGCTGAACGACAAGGAGCAATCGTACGCTCCACAATCGTAGCAATCAACTGCTCAAACATCGCTTTGGATAATGTTCTAACCAAGTGCTTAGGAATACCATCTACTGGCATGATATATGGCAAATTGATCTCAGTTGATGTACTTGAAGACAATTCGATTTTTGCTTTCTCAGCAGCTTCTTTCAAACGCTGTAAAGCCATCGGATCTCTGCGCAAGTCAATTCCTTCATCTTTTTTAAACTCTTCTGCCAACCAATTGATAATTGAATCATCAACATCGTCACCACCCAAGTGTGTGTCTCCGTCTGTAGACAAAACTTCAAATACACCATCACCCAATTCTAATACAGAAACGTCATGCGTGCCTCCACCGAAGTCGAAAACTACGATTTTCTGGTCTTTGTTTGTTTTGTCTAATCCATAAGCCAAAGCTGCTGCTGTTGGCTCATTAATGATTCGTTTTACCTGAAGTCCTGCGATTTCGCCAGCCTCTTTAGTTGCTTGGCGCTGAGCATCGTTGAAGTAAGCTGGCACCGTAATCACAGCCTCTGTAACTTCTTGCCCCAAATAATCCTCTGCCGTTTTCTTCATTTTTTGAAGAATAATTGCAGAAATTTCTTGCGGTGTGTACAATCTATCATCGATTTTTACGCGAGGAGTATTGTTGTCACCTTTCACAACTGGATATGCAACTCGAGATACTTCGTTGGCTACTGAATCAAAGGTAGTACCCATGAATCTTTTGATTGAATATATTGTCTTTGTTGGATTGGTAATCGCCTGACGCTTTGCAGGATCACCAACTTTTCGCTCGTTTCCATCTAGAAAAGCAACAATTGACGGTGTCGTTCTGCGTCCTTCAGCGTTGGTAATTACAACCGGCTCATTTCCTTCCATGACAGCAACGCAAGAGTTTGTCGTTCCTAAGTCAATTCCTATTATTTTTCCCATAACTTTAATTTCTTCAATTTAATTCTTGAAGGTTTTGACAACTTTTATGCCATGAGAAAATAACTGACTTTTTTTGTATAATCACCAAAAGCATCTGCCGAATTGTCAGAAAAGAATTGTGAAATAGTAAGAAATACTGTCAATTATTAACGTACAAGGTTTACGATTCCTCTGTATTGTTCAGGATATCCCTCTTCGTTAATCAATGTTACAGACCATACATAGGCACCCAATTCCAAGGTTTGTCCATTAGAAGTTCCATCCCAAGATTGAGACGAATCGATAGTTTCATACAAGACTTTACCGCTTCTGTCAAAAATAGTCATCTTGAAATTTACTGAACGTAAATGCAATGCTTCAGGTAAAAAAACATCGTTGATGCCATCACCATTTGGAGAGAAACTATTTTCAACATATAAATTGTAATCAAAATCTACATCAACAAATCCAGTAGTGGTAGCAAAGCATCCCTTTTTGTCATAAGTATCAGTGGCGTAGATATGCTCACCTTTCGTGGTCATATAAACTCCACATAACTGTTCTTTGCAGACCTTGCTTTCAACCCGCCATACAATATGTTCGATTTCCGAATTACTGTTGCTCAATTCAACATAGTTCTTTGTGTTTCTCTCACTTTGAGTTATCTCAACCTTAGGTACTTCTGCATCAATTACAACTATACCGTTCCAATCTATAGCATAACTTAATTTATCGTCAATCAAGTTGGTTAAATACAAACGAACCTCAAGGCCTTTTATCGCTTTAAATTCTGCAGTGCCGCCTTGAATTTTAGCTCCATTACTCAAAACCCAAATAAGTTGTGTGTTTATTGGAACATTTACAGCATTTAAAATCACCTGACTATTTTTGCAGTAGTAATTTTGAATACCCGATATCGAAGCTTTTTGAGCTTCGAATAACCATACTTGACCAGAATTTTCGTGAACGCCGCTAGAAATAGCACTAAGACGATCCATTTCATCATATACCCCTGATCTTCTAACCAAATCTGGAAGATTTCCTCCCTGAGGATTTGCATTCTGATTGGGTTGATCCACCAAATCCGCTTGCTGTAGATTGCTAGAAGGTATAACATCGTCAATTTTAACTGAGCCAACTTCAGAGCTGTTTTCAGCGCCCACGTTTCCTTTTGTCATTGATTCAGAATCAACTTCTGAGAAATGTTCAATATCACTTTTTTCTTCAAGAACTACTTGCGTATCTGTATAAATCGAAAATACAAGCGCAGCAACAAATAACAAGGCCGCAGCACCTCCAATTAAGTACCAAGGCGTTTTTGCTTTGGGAAGCTTCTTTTGAACAGCATTCCAGGCTGCCGCATCATAAGGCATCTCGTAATTGTCGAGTGCCTCTAAAAATGCTTTTTCTAATTTATCTTTCATCATTTCAATTTCATTTTATCATCTGCTATCAAGCAGTTTAAACTGTTCTTCAAGAATCTTTCTCAAGTTGGCTTTGGCTTTGAAATAATTCGATTTTGACGTTCCTTCAGAGATATTCAAAATACCTGCAATCTCTTTGTGCGAATAATTTTCAAAAACATACATGTTAAATACGGTTTTGTACATGTTAGACAATTTGTCAATGGCTTTCATGGCTAATTCTGCCTTCATTCCATGATTTTCTAACAATTCATCCAACTCCAATCCACTCGGATCAGCATCAGAGGCATTCGAGTCATAGATCTCAACAAAAGATTCTCGCTTATTTTTGCGCAGCGTATCTATCGCTAAATTCGCAAATATTCTGCGCATCCATCCGTCAAATGAACCCGTAAAATCAAAACTACCCAACTTTTCAAAGACCTTTATAAAACCCTCTTGCACAATCTCTTGCGCAGAATCTCTGTCGTGAATATAACGCATACAAACTGATAACATTTTACCGTAGTAAGCCTTAAAGAAGCGCTCCTGATAATCTCGGCCACCAGCTATGCAGCCCTCTACCAATGTCCTCAGTTGTTCACTCTGCTCCTTCACTTCATCTAGTTTGACGTTAATTTCATCTTTCCGTTGCCTGCAAAAATAGATTTGTTTAAAACATATACACTACATAAACAAATGTTATCGAAAAATACTGTTTTTTGGGGTCTCAATAAATCCCAATTCAACACTAATTTGTCCAACAGTTTGCAAATCCTACAATTTTGACCTTATTTTGCATCGCGAAAACCAAAGCGAGTTTCGTTTGTCCCCATAGAAAAAACTGGCATGAGCAAAAATTTAGTTATTGTTGAGTCCCCGGCGAAAGCCAAAACTATTGAAAATTATCTTGGAAAAGATTTTATCGTGAAATCAAGCTATGGACACGTTCGAGACCTTTCCTCAAAAGGTTTAGCGATAGATGTCGATAACAATTTTACACCTAATTATGAGGTCACAAGCGATAAAAAAGCTGTGGTCGCTGAATTGAAAAAGTTGTCAAAATCTTCTGAAATGGTCTGGCTCGCAACGGATGAGGACCGCGAGGGTGAGGCTATTTCTTGGCATTTGTACAAAACGCTTGGCCTAACACCTGAAAACACAAAACGCATCACATTCAACGAAATAACTAAAGAAGCTATTCTTCGTGCTATTGAAAAACCTAGAAACATCAATGAAGAATTGGTTAATGCACAACAAGCAAGGCGAGTTTTAGACCGCTTGGTAGGTTTCGAACTTTCACCAGTACTTTGGAAAAAAATTCGTCCATCACTCTCTGCTGGCCGTGTACAATCCGTGGCTGTTCGACTAATCGTTGAACGTGAACGTGAAATACAGAATTTTAAAATCAACTCCTATTTTAAGGTTCAAGCAGAATTCATAAAAGGAAGTTCATTCAAAAGCGAACTTTCTAAAAATTTGGAAACTAAAGAAGAGGCCGAGCGCTTGTTAAACAATTGTATCCATGCGAAATTTAGCATCGACGACATACAAACCAAGCCTGCAACGAAATCCCCGGCAGCACCATTCACTACGAGTACTTTGCAACAAGAAGCTTCTTTGAAACTTGGCTTTTCTGTTACAAGAACGATGCAAGTGGCGCAAAACTTATACGAATCCGGACATATCACTTATATGAGAACCGACAGTGTAAACCTTTCACAAGATGCCCTGAACAAAGCAAAAACAGCAATATTCTCGCAATTCGGTGAGCAATATTCTAAAACAAGACAGTTTAAAACAAAAAATGCTGGAGCACAAGAAGCTCATGAAGCCATCAGACCTACCGATTTTTCTGCACCCTCAATTGACGGAGCTAGAGACGAAGTTCGACTGTATGAATTGATATGGAAGAGAACAATGGCATCGCAAATGGCGGATGCTCAATTGGAACGCACAGTAATCAAAATCTCAAGTTCAAGTATTCAAGAACACTTCGTAACAAGAGGGGAAATTATTTTGTTTGACGGTTTCATGAAGCTGTATCTAGAATCTACTGATGAAGACGAAGATGACGAAACCATGGGATCAATTATTCCTAAAGTAACTAAAGGCGAACAATTGGATTACAAATCCATTACTTCCACCCAACGCTACTCAAGACCTCCATCAAGATATGTGGAAGCCACCTTAGTAAAGAAATTGGAGGAATCAGGAATCGGACGCCCTTCAACGTATGCACCAACAATATCTACCATTGAAAAAAGAGGCTATTCAGAAAAAGTAGAGCGGGAAGGAGAAAAACGTAATTTCGACTACATTACCCTTAAAGATGGTCAACTTCTACACGAAGTTCGGACAGAAACAACAGGAGCAGAAAAAAATAAACTTTCTCCAACAGATATAGGCATTGTTGTAACGGATTTCCTTGTGGAACATTTTAGCGACATCATGGATTATAATTTTACTGCCGATGTGGAAAAAGAATTTGATGATATTGCTCAAGGTCTACTCAACTGGACAGACATGATTAAAAAATTCTACGGACCCTTCCATAAAAATGTTGAAGTTACCCTAGAAACATCCGAACGCGCTTCTGGTGAAAGACTTTTAGGCAATCATCCAGTTTCAGGTAAACAGATCATCGCACGCATCGGAAGATTTGGGCCAATGATTCAAATCGGTCACCCAGATGATGAAGATAAACCACAATTTGCCTCTTTGTCTGCAAACCAAAGTATCACCTCTATTAGTTTGGAAGACGCTTTAAACTTATTTAAACTGCCTCGCGTTGTGGGAACTTTTGAAGACAAGGAAGTGAAAGCCAATGTCGGCCGCTTTGGCCCCTATATCCAACATGCCAGTGCTTTTGTTTCCATACCAAAAGGAGAAGACCCGATGAGCATCATGATTGATCGTGCCATTGAACTTATAGAGGAAAAAAGAAATGTTGAAGCCAATAGACTTATTAAAACGTTTACCGAAAATCCAGAAATGCAATTGCTCAATGGGCGCTATGGCCCTTATCTCAAAATTGGTAAAGAAAATTATAAACTCCCTAAAAATATCGAAGCTGATAAGCTAACTTATGATGAATGCCTCAAAATCTCGCAAGACCCAGCAGCTCAATCAAAAAAAGGCAAGGCAAAAAGAACTACTAAAAAATAGGTCTATATGAAAGACATTTCCATCTACTTTCACCCAACGATTCAACGAAATCAAAATAATGATTCCACGCGTCTAGAAAATGTCATTCTATCATACAACACCCATTTCCCTGAACTCAATAAAGGGGATATAGCGCTGATTTTTATTCCAGAATTTCGCAATTTGAATTCTGCAGCATTCAACGCTCAAGGAACTGAGCACATACGAAATGAATTGGCCTCGCTTTTCCCAAAACGATACTGGTCAAAAAATATTATAGACCTTGGCGATATATTGCCCGGCAACACTACCTCTGATTCATTACATGCACTATCTACAGTTGTTGAGGAATTGCTAAAAAACGAAATTATTCCTATAATAATTGGTGGTTCCCAAGACCTTACATTAGCGCAATTCGACGGATATAAAAATCTAGAACAACTTGTTAATGTTGTGTCCATAGATTCTATGCCCGATTTTGGTGAACTCAGCGAAGAACTTTTTCCAAACAATTATCTGCAACACATTCTTCAAAGAAAACCAAACAATTTATTCAACTACAGCACAATAGGAACACAAATGTATCTTGTAGATTCTAAAGAAATTGACCTCTTAGAAAGTCTATACTTCGACATTTGTAGATTGGGTGATCTCAATAAAGATTTTACCATAGCGGAACCTTTAATTAGGAATGGCGACTTGATTTCTATAGACTTGCTCGCTATCAGGAATAGCGACATGCCTCGAGATATATATTCATCACCAAATGGCTTCTACGCCGAACAAATTTGTCAAATTGCGCGATACGCAGGTTTTAGCGATAAAATGACTTCTATTGGATTGTACAACTTTTTTAATCCAAAAAATCGAGAATCTGAAAACAAACTTTTGGCGCAAATCATATGGCACATAATAGATGGTATTAATAGCCGGTTAGAAGATTTTCCCGTTGGAAGTAAAAATGATTATATAAAGTTTAGAGTGGCTCTGACACAATTTAAAGACGAAATTGTTTTCTACAAGAGCACAAAAAGTGACCGATGGTGGATTGAAATTCCTTACCATAAAAACGAAGCATCGAAATACGAAAGACATTACATGGTTCCTTGTAATTACGAAGACTACAAAACGGCCTTGGAAGATGAAGTTCCCGACTTATGGTGGAAGACATACCAGAAAATTTTTCTTTAGACCGAAAACTCTAGCCAGTTCTTATCCATTCTGTAAAACGATTTTTTAATGAAAAATGATGCACTTCAAGAAAATTATCTATTTTAGCGCCTTATTGTACCCAATTTTCAGTGGGATTCTACTGAAATAATTGATTCTAAAACCGAGTTTATGAAAAGAAAACTATGCTTATTCTCAATACTTTGCGCATCATTTGCACAAGTAAATTTTGCTCAGCAAGACCCTGCCGTAACGCACGGTATGTATACTAAAATGACCTATAATCCAGGGGCTACAGGTTCTGAAGACGGAATCTGCGCATCTTTAATTTACAGAAATCAGTGGGATAAGGTAAATGGGGCGCCAAATACTGTATTCTTTAACGTAGAAGCTAATTTGAATAGGTTTGTTAGAAATCTTGGCGCAGGTATTAGCGTAGTGCACGATGCCATTGGTTTCAACCGCCAAAACAACATTCATCTAAATTTGTCCTATAAAATCAAACTTCCAAACAGCGACTTTATTTCTGTTGGTGTAGGTGCAGGCATAGTAAATGTAGGTATGAATCCAACTTGGGTTCCACCTCAAACCCCAAACGATAATCTTTTGCCTGTTGGTTTTGCAGCAACTGGATTGGATCTTAATTTCGGTATATTTTACAAATCACAACAAAACTTCTATGTAGGTCTTTCATCGACGCATTTATCACAGTCCATATTGACATCAAGCGTGTCTAACCTGATGACCTATAACACCGCACGTCATTACTATTTAATGGGTGGTTGGAGAAAAGATCAACTTTTTGGAGATTTCGATTTGGACCTGAATACTTTGTTGAGAACGGACGCCAATAAATTTTCTTTTGACTTGTCTGCTCGCTTGTTTTTTCAAAATAAATTTTATGGTGGTTTGGGTTACCGAAGCTCTGACGCAGTGCTAGTGCTTTTAGGCATGGAAGTGACCCCTAACCTTACCATTGGCTATAGCTACGATTTTACTACGAATAGATTCGCAAATATCTCTTGGGGAACTCATGAAATCATGTTGCGCTACTGCCGACCAATCCCTGTTCCACCACCAACAATTCATAAAAATCCACGACACTTGTAATTCATAAGATTATTTTATCGAATTTTGTAACCTATTTTCTGAACCTTCGTTATAAACCTGAAGTCCGTTGCGTTAGTTATTAACCTAGCGCTGTTAAAATAAAAAGAATGAAAAGACTAATTTTCTTAAGTTTCATCGGCATGACTCTTTACGGTTGCTCTGGCAGGTCCGGACACTTGGAGGGAGTACAAGGCAGATTACCCTATTACCCTGAGATTCCAATAGGGATGGTTTACGTGCCCGGAGGTTCGTTTAACATGGGTCAAAATGACTCTGACGTGCCTTTTGTGCATCAAACAAGAAACAGAGCAGTTTCTGTTCAAGCATTCTACATGGATCAAACTGAAATCGCGAACAACGAGTATCGTCAGTTTGTGTTCTGGGTGCGTGACTCCATCGCGAGAGAGTTGATTTATGCGTACGAAGATTACGAAAACTTGGACGAGACTGATATCGAAAGATACATCAACTATGAAGACCAGTATTTCGATGAAGACGCACTTGAATGGGTTGAGTACGACCCAGCCGAAAGAGCAACTAACAGAGAGTATTTTAATCTAAATTGGGATAGAACCCTAGATTGGTATGTTGATGACTTCGCTCCAGTTTTAAATCAACTGTATTTGAAGAAATCTGAACGATTCTTCAAAAGAAAAGAATTGGACACTAGGAAATTTATCTACAGATATCAATGGATTAATATCCGTGAAGCTGCTTTGCGTGGGAGGATTGATGTAATACCTGACGGTTACGATCAGGATGGTGAAAAAGATGACGCTCACAGGGAATTGTTAGGTCCTGAACATCCTTTCCAAGAAGATCGACTGGTTGGAGAAGATGCTGATTTCGGATTCTTCAACAAACTTGGTCACAACAACGCCATCCGTGGACACAGCGATAGAGGCCAATTCATTATAGATGAACAAATCAACGTATATCCCGATACATTGTGTTGGATACGTGATTTTACTTACTCTTTCAACGACCCAATGACTAATATGTATTTTTGGCATCCAGCTTACGATAACTACCCAGTAGTTGGTGTAACTTGGCAGCAGGCTAGAGCATTCAGTATTTGGAGAACACAACTTCTCAATAATTGGTTGGTCGAAAATGGTGAAATGTACGTTAATGACTTCCGCTTGCCAACAGAGGCAGAATGGGAAAGAGCTTCACGCGGTGATTTAGATCAATCTCAATATCCTTGGGGTGGTCCTTACATCCGAAATGAATCTGGTTGTTTCTTAGGAAACTTTAAGCCGATGAGAGGTAGATACTTTGATGACGGCGGATTCCATACCGTTAAAGTTTATTCTTACAACCCAAATGGCTGGGGTTTATTTTGTATGGCAGGTAACGTAGCTGAATGGTGTGAAACTGCTTACGATGAGTCGATGTATGAATTTTCTCATGACATGAACACAGATTACAGATATGACGCTATGGACTGGGACCCACCAGCCATGAAGCGCAAAGTAATTCGAGGAGGTTCATGGAAAGACATAGGTTACCATCTCCAAAATGGAACAAGAACTTATGAATTCCAAGACACAGCGAAATCGTATATCGGATTCAGAAATGTTATGACCCATTTGGGTCGTGGCGGACGTGACTTCAGCAGAGAAGGTGGTGAAGAACTAAAAAGTGACATTCAGCTTCGATAAAAATTTTAAAACCAAAATCAAATCAAGTATAAATCTAAATCTCTAAATCAAGGACTATGAAACCAGGAAGCAAAAATTGGAAAAAGTTTATGGCTAAACTCTATGGATGGGGTGCAGCAGTAGTAATTATAGGTGCATTGTTTAAAATTCAGCACTGGCCATACGCCGACCTTATGCTTATCATCGGTCTTGGTACCGAAGCATTTATCTTCTTTTTCTCAGCTTTCGAACCGATTCACGAAGAACCCAATTGGGAGTTGGTTTATCCAGAATTAGCATTAGGCAATGACGAAAGTGACCATGATGCACTACCTACAAGATCATCTCACGGTCGTGGATCAAGTCTTACCGAAGAATTTGATAAAATGTTGGAGGAAGCAAAAATTGATAGCCAATTGCTTGAAAGACTTGGAGACGGTATGCGTGCTCTAGGAGAAAATGCTTCTCAATTAAAAGGAATTACTTCTGCAGCTGCGGCAACTGATTCTTATGTAGACAGCTTGTCTAGCGCATCTGATCAAGTGAAAATTTTATCTCAGTCTTATGAGAGAGCATCACAGTCTATCGTGGGCTGGACTTCATCAGTTCAAGAAGGTGAATCATTTGGTGAACAAATGCAGAAAGTTTCGAAAAACTTAGGCGCATTAAACAATGTTTATGAACTACAACTTAAGGGTTCGTCTCAGCATTTGGAAGCTACAGAACGCTTCCAGTCGCAAGTTGTTGAAATGATGAAGAACCTCTCTGATTCAGTTGAAGACACGAAACTTTACAAAGAAAACATGTCTATGTTGTCTAAAAACTTGACCAGTTTGAATCAGGTTTATGGTAATATGTTAAAAGCCATGACAATCACAAGAGACTAATTAGTCGACTGATTGTAATAGTAAATAACCCATAAAGTTATAGAATCATGGCAGGAGGAAAAGAAACCCCAAGACAGAAGATGATCGGGATGATGTATCTCGTTCTTACAGCTCTTTTGGCACTAAATGTGTCTAAAGAGATTATTGTAGCATTCGTTACACTAAACAACAAATTAGAGGAAAGCCGCGTGTTAGTTGCTAATAATGCAGGTGCATCTTATGACGGATTTAAGGCAAAAGAATTGGCACTTCAGACTACTAAAGGTGACATGTCTACTTTGATTTTGTGGAAAGCCAAAGCGAATACCTTGCAAAAGGAGTCAGCAAAACTAGTCGGAGTCATTTTAGGTCATGCCAACACGATGATTGGTCAATCTGAAAAAGGGAAAGACTGGGTGGCTGAAAGAGATGCAGATAATAACATCAGCGCCCTAAAACCACTTGGTGAAATGTCAAAAATGGACGATTATGATACGCCAACCAATTATTTTATTGGTTCGGACATCAACAATCCTGCTGGAAAAGGCCCTGAGTTAATAAAAAGTATCCACGACTACCGCGACAAATTATCTCAGGAAATGGCGAATTATAGCTCTAACGGAAAAAAATGGTCATTCAAGGCGCCTAAAGACCCTTCTGGACTTAAGGATGCCATGAAAACTGCGAATCCAGATGACACGAGTAAAATTCGTCAAGTTTATGAATTGTTAACCCAACCAGTAACAAGAACAACAACTTACGGTGGTAAAACAAAGGAATTGCCTTATGTTTCGGTTCTTTTCTATCACACTCCAATTGTTGCTGCAACGGCTATGTTGACTGCCATGACCGTGGACGTTAGAAACGCCGAAGCTACACTAGCTGAATACTATCTTGCTAAAGTAGATGCACCATCTTTCAATTTCAACAAAATTGAACCAATGGCCTTTGCTAGAACAGGTTACTTAAATCAGAATGATACGATGAGTTTGCGTGTAATGATTGCTGCTTATGATTCAACTGAAACACCGCGAATAGTGTACAATGGTACTGAATACGATGGTCCTATTCCAATTAAGGCATCAGGAGCCCCAGGAATTCAAAAAATGACCGGTGTAATCTATGTAAAAGAGCGTGGGCAAGAAGTGCCAAAAAACTGGGAATATAGCTACTCTATTGGAAAACCAACAGGAGCTGTCTCCTTGCCAGAATTGTTTGTTTTGTATAGAGGATATCCCAACAAAGTTATTGGTGCTGCCTCTGGATATGCAGACTACAAATTGGTTGGTACAAACAACGTGTCTTTGACAAAATCTGGTGCAGAATACATTGCTTCGCCAGGTGCTGGTAGAGATGCTACAATAAGTATTCAAGGCGTATCTCCTGATGGTAAATCAGCAAATTTAGGTTCTTTCCAATTTAAAGTGAGAAACCTGCCTAAACCAAACGTATATTTAGGTAGTTGCGAAGATGGTGGTTCATATCCAGCAGCAACAGTAAAAGCACAAACAAGATTGTTCGCTAAATATGGTGAAGAAATTACACTTACGGCAACATTTAATATTACCAGTTGGGAAGTAAACGTTACTGGTGCTCCAAGACCAGAAAGTGGATCAGGTACAGCTTTATCTTCTGGTGCACTTGGTTTGATTAGGCAAGCTCGCGCTGGAAATACAATTACAGTAATGACCACAGTTGTTGGTCCTGACGGTAAGTCGCGCAAGTCTGGGGCGAGTTTTAAAGTTCAATAAAAACAAAAGGTCATGAAAAAGTTAATCATTTGGATGTGTGCGTTTGCAGTAGGTACTGCTTATTCACAAGATTTTTCTGGAGGACCAATAAACAATCCTTCTCCTAACGTAATCGATGGTGTTTACATAAAAAGTAATGTGCCAACAAAACGTTTGATTCCATACGAACATGTAAGAGAAGCAGATGTGATATGGGAAACACGCGTTTGGCGTACCATCGACCTTAGGGAGAAAATCAATCATCCATTGTATTACCCCTTTGATGATTATGATGCGAGTAACAATTGGGTTAAGCACGGAACAAGATGGAGTTTATGGACAATCATTAAGACTCACGTATTAAAAGGTGACTTAATCGCTTATTCTCCTTATAATCCTTTGGACTTTCAAATCAAAGACGGCGACTCTTTCAAGTACCCAGTAATGCCTCCTCCTGGTAAGAACTTTTACAATAACGAGGAATTTAGAGACCGTTTGTTCTATTACTTTGGTACACTAGGTGCTGATTCAGATGATCCCTTGAAGGACCAATATGGAGATGACTCTATGGATGTTAATGGTAACTATATTTATCCGCCTCGTGATACAAGCTGGTATTTGTCTGAAGACATCGTACAATACAAATTGAAGGAAGATTGGTTTTTCGACAAAGAGCGTTCGGTTCTTGATGTTAGGATTATGGGAATTTGCCCGATAGTTTACCAATTAAATCCTGATGGAGTAATTGAAGGTGTTAAGGAATTGTTTTGGTTGTATTTCCCGCAATGCAGGTTTGTATTCAACAACTATTTTGCTTACAACCCTAAGAATGATGCCATGTGGTTCTCATTTGACGATTTGTTCTGGAAACGCCAATTCAACAGCACAATAATTAAAGCATCCAATGTATTTGATAGAAATATTGAGACATTTAAGAATGGTATAGATGCACTCTATGAATCTCAGCGCATTACTGAGCACATAAGAGAAATCGAACACGATGTTTGGGATTTCTAATTAAATATTAAGTCTTTTAAAAAAAGCCCTCCGTCATTGATGGAGGGCTTTTTTATTAATTTTGCACTACAATATTTCACCGATGATTACAATTCAACAATTGGGGTTATTTCTTCCTCAAGGATATTTATTTCAAGACGTTAGCCTTCAAATAAAAAACAAAGACAGAATAGGCTTGGTAGGGAAAAATGGAGCAGGAAAGTCTACCCTACTCAAACTGTTGTCAGGATTAGAAAAACCTAGTGAAGGTCAGATACACCTACCAAAAAACATTTCTATAGGTATGCTAACTCAGGATATTGAGGTGAAATCTGAACTGAACGTATTTGAATATGTCAAACAATCGAACAAAGAAATCAACGACGTAAAGCACCGTTTAGACGAAATTAACCATCAGCTAGAAACACGAATAGATTATGACAGTAATTCCTATTTAGAACTTTTAGATGAATTGACAGAAAAAAACGAGCGCTTCCAACTTATAGGAGGCTATCAATGGGAAGAAAAAGTGAATGATGCTTTGGATGGATTAGGTTTCCAGTATGAAGAATTCTCGAAAACATTAAATCTATTCTCGGGTGGATGGAAAATGAGAGCTGAATTAGCCAAGATATTGGTAAACGACCCAGACATTCTGTTACTTGATGAACCAACAAACCATTTAGATATCATCTCTATTGCCTGGCTAGAAAATTATCTATCCACATTCCCAGGTGCTTTAATTTTAATTTCGCATGACCGTTTATTTCTAGATCACGCAACAAATAGAACTTGGGAAATATCCAATCAACGTGTTCTAGACTTTCCTTACGCCTACTCTGCCTATAAACAGATTCGCGCTGAAGAGTTAGAACGATTGGGAGATGCACAGAAAAATCAGGAAAAGGAAATCAAACGAACAGAGGAGCTCATTGATAAATTTAGGGCAAAAAAAAATAAGGCAGCCTTCGCGCAAAGTTTGATTAAAAAACTTGAAAAAACAGAAAGAATTCAAATAGAAAAAGACCCTTCTAAGAAATTAAAAATTAGATTTCCACTGAGTGTTCAGCCAGGAAAATGGGTTTTAGAAATGATCAAGGCAGAAAAATCCTTTAAAGAAAAAATCATATTCGAGGACCTGTCAATTACCGTTGGCCGAGGAGAAAAGATTGCACTACTCGGTCCTAACGGTGTAGGAAAATCGACACTTTTGAAGTGTGTAATGAGAGAAATTGATTTTGAAGGTCAAATAGAACATGGCCATAATGTGAATATCACATACTTTGCCCAAAATCAGGCAGAAAAATTAGACAAAACAAAGACCATCTATGAAACCGTCGACGATATCGCAGTTGGAGACATTCGAAAAGATTTACGATCCATACTGGGCGCTTTTTTGTTTAGCGGTGAAGACATCGAAAAACAGGTAGGTGTTCTCTCTGGTGGTGAAAGAACCCGATTAGCGCTTTGCCAACTCTTACTCAGCCCTTCGAATTTACTGATTCTAGATGAGCCTACCAATCACTTAGACATACAGAGCAAGGAGGTGTTGAAAGAGGCGCTCAAGCAATATGAAGGCACTTTTATTATCGTTTCTCACGACAGAGAGTTTCTCGACGGTTTGACAAATCGCATTTGGGACATAGATAACAAAAATCTTAAAATTCACCACTTTTCAATTCATGAATACCTTGATTTAAAATTGAAAAGAGAATCAAAAAACATTTCAAAAAGTAGTAAAAATAAAATTTCAGTGGAAATTGATTTAACCAGTGACGAAGACAAAACTACGAGTAAGTATATTGAGCAAAAGGAGGCAAAAAAACAACTGCAAAAGCTTCATAACCAAGTGAAATCTTCTGAAGAGAAAATTTCTAAGCTAGAAAAAGAAATTGAGCTTCTAAACAACAAAATCTATCAATCAGAATTCAAGGATACTGATGAACAAAACATCATTTTTAACCAATTAGGGGAAAAACAGGCAGAGTTGGAAAAGTCCATGTTAAAATGGGAACATCAATTGGAAGAGGTGGAGGCTCTTAGTAATTGATATTCAGTGCTGTTAAAAAAAGTTAATCAAACAATCTCTAGTCATGAGTTTGCTACTTTTGGGATTCAAACACAAGCGCATTGAATAATTACCGTAAATACGCCTTACTTGGGCTTTTGAGTCTTGCTATCATTATGTTAGTTGGGCTACAATACTATTTTGTGCGCGACTACATAAGGCAGGAGAGGGAAGATTTTTCTGAGAAAGCGCAAACCTTGGCAGAACTTATTGCTATTGGTCATGAAAAGTTGGAAGAAAAGCGAAAATATGAGATGTTATTATCGGAAAATTTCGAGGACAAATATCATGACATACTTCGCAATGAAGCAAAAATACACTTTTCAATTCAGGATCAAATAGAAATTCATGACACAACAATTCAAATTAATGATCACAATGAGAGTTATGTTGTTATCACAGGTTTCGCAATTGATTCGATAACAGGTTTAAATGTGCAACATCGAGTTCTTGCAAAAAAATACAGCAAATTACAGGAGCTAATCGATACAGACCATTATTTTCCTGACGTTCATGACGATATGGAGATCATGAATCTTCAAGTACAAGAAACACGCGAGTTATTTAATAAATCCAAATACATCAACGACATTATCGTTCAGGCATTTCGTGAAGATTTATTCATGAAAGCCGCAGAACGAATCGACTATAAAATACTAGAGAGCGTAATTGTAGAAGAATCGAAAAATAGCGATTTAGGTTCAGATTTTGAGTATCGCGTTTTAGACTCCAAGAACCAGCCATTAGTACCCAACCACGATTCAAAATTCTACAATGCAAAACTGAAAGGAAACAGTTACGAAACGTTGTTGTTTCCTGCTGACATATTTCATGACGCTGTGAAATTACAGATACACTTTCCGAAGAAATCGTTGTTTATTTGGAAGAGATTGACCTGGGTTATAATAGTGACCGTTATTGTTTTGATTTCGATTATCACATCTGTTTTGATGCTTACAAAAACTTTGCTCAACCAGCAGAACTATAATGCGATGAAATCGGACTTCATTTCTAATATGACACATGAATTTAAAACGCCAATTTCCACAATTTCTCTGGCTTGCGAGGCTCTAACAGACAAAGATTTGAATTCAAACCTAAATATAGACGACCCATTTATAAAAATGATTCGCGAGGAAAACAAGCGCCTTGAATCACTTGTAGAAAGTATTTTACAGAGTGCCGTAATAGAAAAAGGAGAATTGAAAATCAAGTCACAATTGATTGATGCACAAGAAATATTAATAAACGTTGTAAAAAACACACAACTTCGAGTGGCATCCTTGCACGGTGAAATACACACCGAATTTAGAGCTGGGAACACGAAAATTGGGGCAGACCCGATGCATCTAACCAATGTGTTTTCAAATTTACTTGATAATGCGATAAAATATTGTGACAAAGCTCCGTCTATTAACATTTCCACACGAAATGAAGCATCCAGTTGGTTTGTATGTGAAATCAAGGATAACGGGATAGGAATAAAGAAAGAATATCAAACAAGAATTTTTGAGAAATTATATCGTGTACCAACAGGTAATGTGCATAATGTAAAAGGCTTCGGTTTGGGTTTGAGCTACGTGAAAACAGTTATAGAACTGCACGATGGGAAAATTGAAGTTGAAAGTCATATTGGCGGGGGATCTACATTCATCATTAAATTAAAAAATTATGGTAAAGTATAGTCTATTATTGGCAGAAGACGATGAGAATTTAGGTAAATTACTCAACACTTTTTTGATTGCAAAAGGATACAACAGCGAGTTGGTAGACACAGGCAGGAAGGCCGTAGAACGCGCGGCAAAAACTGCTTATGATTTTATCATTTTAGATGTAATGATGCCTGAAATGGATGGATTTGAAGCAGCAGAGGAAATCCGCTCTTGGAATAAGGACGTTCCTATTCTTTTTCTCACTGCAAAATCTTTGAAAGAAGACAAATTGCGTGGGTTTAACATTGGCGCAGATGATTATCTCACCAAGCCTTTTTCGATGGAGGAGTTATTGGCACGAATACAAGCAATCTTGAAGAGAACGATCGGTGTTTCATCCGATGAAGTACGAATTGAGAAAATTGGTGGTTGCACTTTCGATCTTCACACTAGGATTTTAACAATCAAAGGGAATCAGTCACAACTAACGACTAAAGAGGCACAATTGCTTAATATGTTGATTAAAAGTAAAGACGACCATCTCGATAGGCAAGTTGCTCTGCGGGCTGTTTGGGGTGATGACAATTACTTCAATGGCAGATCTATGGATGTTTACATCACTAAACTGAGAAAGCTATTGAAGGAGGATGAAAAAATACAAATTTTAAACGTCCATGGAAAAGGATTTAAACTTGTGGTCAACGATTAGCATATTTTTTGCGTCCTTTGTAAAAACAAGTACTGATATGAAATTTTCTCGACTTCAAATTATTCCTTTTCTTTTACTTTGGTTATTTTTATTAGACTCTTGTAAAAGTGAAGTGCAACCAAAAGAAGCTCTTTCTGAAATTCTCGATTATGAGGCAGTCGACGGAGAAAGCGAATTACGAAAGCTCAACGATCTGCTTATAAAAGAACCAGAAAACGCAGAACTATTGGCGCAAAGAGCCGACATTCTTTTCAAGCTACTTAGACAAGACGAGGGCTTGAATGACATTTCAAAGGCCTTTCGCTTAGACTCCAACAGTTTAGTTGTGCGAAGCGTGCATGCTGGATATATGCTCGGACAATTAAAAGTTTTATCTGCCCGCGACGATTACAATTTTATCATCCAAAAAGACCCAGGAAATGCAGATGCCTATCTCGGTTTGGCGCGAACATATGCTGTAGAAAACAACAATGCCAAAGCCTTTCAATATGCAGATGAAGCACTAAAACGAAACATTCGATTGAGGGATGCATATGTGCTCAAAGGTTTAATTTTTAGAATAGAAAATAAAATTGATCTTTCCATTTCCTCTTATCAAACTGCAGTTGAAATCGATCCAAATTATTACAGTGGATTTGTCTCTTTAGGTGATTTACATAAGATAAAAAACAATCCTTTGGCTTTAGAATATTTCAATACTGCGCTTCAAATTAATCCGAAAGGCACAGACGCCTTATATGGCAGGGGGCTCTATCTACAAGATGCTGGGGAAATTGATGAGGCACAAAAGATTTATCGTAAAATATTGAAAATTGACCCTGATTTTTATGTCGCCTACTACAACCAAGGATATATAAAACTTGTAAAGCAATCACAATTCGATAGTGCAGTATACTTTTTTACAAAAACAATAGAAATTGAACCTTTTTATGCCGATGCATGGTATAATCTTGGTTTAAGTGAACAGGCTCTAGGCAAAAACCGAGAGGCCATTGCAGCATTTAAAGAAACATTAAAGATTAACAAAGACTTCAAAAAAGCAGAAATTGAAATCAACAACATCCTGAACATGAAATAATGCCGTCATTTAAAATTATCTCGGTTTTAGGAGAACTGTTTTTGCCTTTACTTTTGTTTTATTTATGGGATTGGAATTTGCATTTCATACTTCTCTTTTTTTTTATAGATTGGATTGCTGCATTAATATTGATGCTAGCAAAAGAATTCAAAGTATTAAAAAACAAGGAATCCTCTGGTACAGTTTCCAATATCCTTACTTCTTTTTCTACCAATATAATCTTGATATTCTTAGCCATTTTCTTTTTCGAAATTGCCATAAGCAGGATATACGCACAAATTGATTTCTGGCAATCTATTCAAGAATTTTTATGGATTAAAGAATTCGGTATACCGCAAATTTTTCTACTTGTCCCTTTGCTTTTCATAATGAATTTGCAGCAATACAACTTACTTTTTATAAAAACAGAGCATTTCAAAATTCTACCACTCGCCTATTTGAAAAGTGAACATTTTTTCACGAATCTACTTTTAGTCTTTCAGGGCGTTATTTTTTTATCCTTTACATATATCATTAAGGCTGATAATGTGCTTCTTATCCTACTTATTTTGATTAAACTAATTGTTGATCTAATCATACTTCCTAAAATAAGGAAGCGGAGCATCGAGAAATTACTAAATTCGCAATATGGTAAATCGCGATACAATTGAAATTATTTTAAAACTAAACCTGAGTAGGGTTTGGAATTTAATTTTGTTGAGGAGCTCATTTGTGTTGGGGAAATATTTCAAGCGTCCTGTAGTCTGGGGCACACCTTATGCAGTAAGTATAGAGCCTACAACGGCCTGCAATTTAGGATGTCCTGAGTGTCCTAGTGGACTCAAGCAATTCACTCGGGACACAGGTCGTTTGTCGGAAATAGAAAACAAAAATTTTCTTGACCAGCTGGGAAAGAATTTATTCTATATCAACTATTACTTTCAGGGCGAACCCTTTTTAAATCCCAATTTCTTAGTATTTGTGCAGGAAGCAAATAAAAGGAAAATATATACAGCCACTTCAACCAATGCGCATTTTATAAATGCCAAAACGGCCAAAGAAATCGTTCAATCTGGCCTCAGTCGATTAATAATTTCTATCGACGGAATTACACAAGAGACCTATGAAAATTATCGCATTCACGGAATTTTGCATAAGGTTTTAGAAGGAACAAGAGCGATGGTTGAAGCTAAAAAAGATGCACAATCACCTACCCCTCACATCATTTGGCAATTTCTTGTAACAGGAAAAAACGAACATGAAATAGATGCTCTTTTAGAAATGGGCGATAATTTTGGTGTGGATGAAGTTCGTCTGAAATCCATTCAAGTATACGATTTTGAAAACGGGAATGACCTAATTCCAAAAAATCAAAAATACAGTCGATACAAGCGATTACCGAACGGAAAATACAAAATGAAAGCGGGCATGAATAACCATTGCTGGCGCATGTGGAGCTCAGCTGTTTTAACTTGGGATGGTATAGTTGTACCTTGTTGTTTTGACAAAGATGCCAAGCATCAACTTGGGAGAATTGAAGATTCTGACTTTGTGAATATATGGAAATCGAAAAAGTATAAATCTCTGCGCAAAGGAATTCTAACAGCTCGCCAAGAAATTGATATTTGCAAAAATTGCAGTGAGGGAAGTAAAGTTTGGGTGTAATTAGTAAATTGTCATTCACGAAAGACAATCTATATAAAAAAAGGCAGACTTTTAATTCATAGAATAGTTTGCCTTGCTACAAGATTCTGCGTCTTTTAAACCAAAGATAAATCCAAACAACAATCGTAATCATGATCCCCCAAATAAAAAGGTACCCGTAGGGATGATCAATTTCCGGCATGTATTTAAAATTCATTCCATAGACCCCAACAATGAATGTCAAAGGCAAGAAAAAAGCCGAAAAAATTGTCAAAAGTTTCATCACATCATTACTTTTTTGAGCATGAATAGACAAATACGCACTCAAAAGGTTGTTCGTGTCATCTGTAACCTCATCACAAAGGTGAATGAGTCCAAGCAAACGGTCTTTTACGTCGTGCATACTCGATTTCAACTTTTCTTCGACCACAATTTGGGACACTACATTTTGGGCATATTGAAGTAACTTCTTGGCTATGCGGGCCTGTGCCTTGTGGTAATACAAATCCTCAAGTGAAATCTTATGATTTGTTCTGACAAAAATGGTATGCTCCAAGAGTTCCACTTTTTTCGCAAGTACCGAAATCGGTTCATGGTAACTTTGAACCATTTTTCGGACAATGAAGATGAACAACTCCTCTACGCTCTTCATAGAATCTGGTGGTGTTTCCAAAAAGTCGAAATTCGCTCTCCGTATAGTAATCAAGCGATGCTTACTGAGAAAAAAAGCTACTTTGTTAGTGAGTTTGTTCACATTGGTTTGTCGCTCCTTCAAATTTCCAGTGAAAGCTCTCAAAATTAAAAAAGTATATTCAGGATGTATCTCTATTTTTGGCAAATGCCCCATTTCTATACTGTCCTTGATTTGAAAAAAATCTAGTCCATAATGTTCTGACAATTCAATAATTTGGTCCTTTTCAGGATTCAAAATATCAATCCAAACAAAACCGTTGAAACTATGCTCTTTGTGGTGGCTGATGTTTGTCAAAGCAAAATAATTTTAGACCAAAGTAAACAAAAAATCCCGTCATTTGACAAACGACGGGATTCAATCAAGTAATGCTGAATTTATTTTTTCACGAATTGAATTACGCGAACATTTTCGTTGGCTTTAATCACAGCAAAATAAATTCCTGCAGTTAATCCATCAACTGATATACTTTGGGTATTCTCATTGACTTGTTGAGTCGTAACCACTCTTCCTTGTGCATCGGTGACAGTAACTTGCGCTTCAACCCCTTTAACAAAAATAATGCTTTCTGCTGGATTTGGATACAAAACCAAAGATTCTAAATTATGTGATTCTAAAGATGAAAAACCTACCTGTTGAACATCGGAAACAAATCTTGGCAACATCTTATATTCACCAAAGCTAAACCACATTAGGCCTTGTACATTGTATCCAGCGCCCAAAATCGGTGTATAAGCATACATATCATCGTCTACAAGCATATCCCCAGGGCCGTTATTCACTCTGAACATTCCAAAACCAGCATTCGTATTGGTGCATATTGTGTTTTCCACGCGTACCAAAACACCTTCATATTGTTCTGCGTTTGCTGCAAGGGTAGTAATAACTGCCGCTGAAGGTAGTGGGTTATTTGAACTAATAATTTCAGAACTAGAAACACTTGACAATTGAGTTACCCCAAAAAACTCGACTACATTGGCTGTAAGCGAAATTGAATCGCCAAGTACAGGATTAATAGATGTGTTGAAAACAAAAATCCCATTCCATGCACCAGGTCCATCTTGAATAAAAAATCCTTGGGTTGGCCAAATTGCAGTTACGATACCACCGGTAGCAACTGACTGTCCTGATAATGGTGATACGCCATCTAGTGCACTTGTAAATTGGATTTCATATATCGAAACTTCGTTGATATTGCTGTTTCCTACCTCGATATCGTCTATATTTCTTGGGCAAACTCTAAACTCATTAAAGGAATAATTTATAACACCAGTGATGTTATATTCGGAACCAAGAATTGGCGTATAATCATAGAACAAACCATGAACTTTTGACGAATCTACTCCAGAGTTGATTTTCCACATTCCAAAACCAGAATTCGCATCTGTACAAACAGCATTCATTACTTTTACTAGAACCCCTTCGTAAGCTTCAGTTTTGGATTGTGCAGAAGTGATTTCTTCTGCTACGGGTAGCGTATTTCCAGAACTGTGATTGATAAACGTTGTGATGCTCGTGATTTGAGTCAAACTGAAGTATTCCACAACATTCCCAACAATAGAAATACTATCACCAATAACTGGTGTATTTGAGTTATTGAATACATGAACGCCAGTCCATGGCCCATTGCCATTTTGAATAAAATAGCCACTTGCATAGATACCCGTTACAATACCACTGGTTTCTATTGTTTGACCTGCGTATGGGGAATCACCATTAGGAATAGAAGTGTTTTGAATGTCGTAAATAGAAACATAATCATTTGAAGAAGACCCTCCACTAGTAATACTCACGTTATCAATCATCACGTGGTTTGGAGCAACCGTACTTTTTACGGAAATAATAAATTCACCGATATTTGTGTTCGAAGATGTGACAGTTTGAGTGTACTCTGTCCAAGTTGGTGTCAAACTGATATACGGGTTGTAAGTGCCATATGCTGGAGCCCCACTGGAACTCAAAGTGACAATTGATGTCCGTATATCACCAACACCCTTTGCCCAAAAAGTAATTTCATAAGATTCACCTTGCGTAACATTTATTGCCTCTGTTGTGAAACGTTGATGTGTACCTGATGTGTTAATCAATTGGCAAGAATACGTGCCTTGCTGTGCGTCACTTGATTGAACAATGTTGGACAAAGTGAAATTCGTAGCGTTACCAGCAACCGTGTTCCCAATCCAATTGGTTGGACTGTTGGGTCCGCTCCAAGCTTCAAAAGAAGATGTGAACACCTGCGACATTGAAATATGAGTAAAAACTATAAGAGCCAAACTCAAAAAACTTGCTTTTTTCATTATTAGTTAATTTTAAAGTGATTTTATTTTTAGTTGATTAGAACATTATCAATGCGATACGAACTCGTTGCATCTGTGCCGTTTCCTTGGTATTTAAAACCGATGTAAAAGGAACCTGTAAACCCTTGAGGCATAAACCCAAATAAGGGTATCGCTCCAGAAGAAATCCAAGAACTTCCGCTACTCGCACCTGCCAAAGTTGCAGGAATTTGGGTCCAAGAAGCTGAATTTGGATTACTCCCATCAAAATTTGTTGAGATATAAACTGTTAATCCATTATGCACCCAAAAAGACGTTTGCGTTTGAAAGCTTAATGTATTAACTCCATTCGAAGTAATTGGTGGTGTGATCAACCAAATTTCATTGTTTTCACCTGAGCCAAAAGCAGTTGATTGAACACATTTTCCGTTGGCATCCGTACCATCTCTACCACGCCAAACACGTGAGCCAGCTGTGGCAATATTTTTCCAACAAGTAATCGCAACATCCATATTATTGGACGTCGAAGTAAAATCATCTGAAACAGAAGCTACAGGGTCACATACTTCAATACCACCAGTGCAACGCTCGCCGGTCATGTTTAATTCCGACACTCTTCGAATATAAATTTGACGAGTATCGTTGAAAACACCTAAAACACCAACAATACTGCCATTCCCAGATGGTACAATCGTATTTGCGAAAGTGGCATAACCACTAGTTCTAACGATTGTTGCATTTCCATCACAGTCGATTAAGTTTCTATTTTGAGTTTGCAGCAATGAACCATTTGCGAATGATAATCCTAAATCAGTGCCAGCAAACTCAACATTTTCAATTTTGATAAGCTTTGCGACTAAACTTGCGTCAGTTAAGACTTGCTCTAGAGTAACTGTTTGCGGTTGAATAAACCTTTCCGTGGCTTGCTTAATAACATTTTTGTCAACATTAACAGAATCCAACTGCATCATGCCGCTGTATTGGGTAAGTGTAACGCCTTTCAAATAAACGCGAACTGAATCGCCTTCATTTAAACCACCAGAAAAAAGCGTTCGAATAAGTATCGCTCCTGTTTGATCTTGAAAATAGAAATTGCGGTACAAGTTCCCTGATTTATCGTCGGCCGTAATCGTACCATAAATTGAAAAATCTTCATCAAACGTGATTGGCACATTGTTGAAGGTGTCTTTCAAATCTTGAATTGTAAGTACGTTGCCAATAGGAATCGTATTGATTGGTGGCTCGTCCCATTTTTTCTTAACACAAGATGATGCCAAAAATGCTGTGATTAAAAGATAGAATGATAGTTGAGTGATTTTTTGCATAATATTAAAATTAAAAGCTTAGTGACAACATGGTAAAGAAATTGATGCCGAACATATAAGAATACATCGGAGGAAAACGGTCTAAATCGGTGGGCACAAAACGCATTTGCTCAAACCCTCCAACACGAAAAGTTGTGTTGTTTAATACATTATTAATACTCACGTTTAAATTGATAAAGTACTTATAATTGATTCTCCAAGATTTCCCACCATACAAATCCAATGTAAATCCTGGATCGAGTCTTTCTTGACGAACAACATCTGTCCATTGTGGGTCTGTATCAACAAAAGAACTTATTGCGCCTTCTGTTCTTCTTTCTGGATTCGGATCAAGATAGATGTGATCGAAATAATTCATATTGAACCCGATGTACCAAAATTTGGGTGCATTATATTTCATTCCGATACCGACCGCTGTTTGAGGCATACCACCTAAGCGATAATTTTTAAGATAAACCGTTTTGTTCTCGTCCAAAAGTTCCGCACTATTATCACGAGAAATAGTAGCAATTGGTCGTGAATCGTAAACGCTGTGGCCTGCACCAAAAACGGCAGTTAAACTTATTGTTGATGTAGCTTTCCATTCTGCGCCTAATTCAACACCTTGGTGCAATAAGTCCACGCCCGTCATGAAATAATTAACAATATTTCGATACTCTTCATGAAAAAAACTGCGCATCCAAACTTGGTCTTTTATCGTAGTGTGATACAGAGTTGCGCGGCCTTTAAATCTTGGGTAGCGCACTATGTAATTGATATCATACGATTGCACTTTTTCTGTAGTAATTCCGGGCAAAATATCATGTCGAGTTCTCGGAGAAATAAAAACATTGGACATGAGCGGAGCGCGTGTTATGAATGCAGCATTTGCTGATACGTATTGTCTTCCTGAAATCTTGTAAGTGAAGCCTGCCTTTACACCGCCGGTATTGAAATTTGATTTTTCTGATTGGCCAAAGGAATTGTCGAAGAACCTAGCATTGCGCATATTACTAATGCGGTAATATTGAGTAAACGCGTAGTTAGCAGCGATATAAAATGAATAGTTTTTGGTTTCATGTTCCAACTGACCAAATACCGTATGTTTGTTTATGTGGTTGTAATAATCATAGCCATACACATCTCCTTGTCTGATAAGTGCATTTGGTCGATCTACATTATTTACAGCCAATGCAGGATCTTGCAAATCGCGTTCTGCAAATTGGTCAATATCAATCCAAAAATCTCCGCCAAGTAGATCATTTACAAGACGATAATTTCTGCTGCGATAAACATTTAGATTAATTCCTCCAGACAAGATTGTTTGGGTAGACAAGTATTTCGAGAAATGAGAATTAACGCCATACTGAACGTGGTCGTTTCTCACTTCTTCAATAATATATTTTGAGCGCGCACCAGTAAAATTATTTCCAGCAACACCATCTACATTATTTACCGTAAACAAATTATTTCTATTGGCATTATATAGAGCATGCCAATCGACTTGTTGCGTATTTACGTCATTTTGCCAATCATTTGTAGCTTGCCTATGTAGATCAGTTCCTTCATCGAAAAAGCTTGGTAAATATCTATAATAGTTAGGTCTTGGGTCTGCTGCTTCATACCAGTTTAACCTAGTTACTCCTCCTCTTCCGCCATTAACGTAGGCTGATGTTGTAATCTCGGTTGTTGAATTTGGTTTGAAATAGTGCGTAAGAATTGCTGTTGGTTTGTGTGTATTTCTAATTCGAGAATTGCGTTTTTCACCGTTTTGATAGCCCCAGTTCGGGTTGTAGTAGTTGGTACCCACTAAATCATAAATTTCTTGAAAGACAGGATTTTGAAGACCTTGAATAGATTTTGAACCAAAAGCTACAAAACCTAAGCTATGCTTTGAGTTAAACTTCTTTTCAACACCGAGATAATAAGAATATGCGTCCATAAAAGTGCCATCGACATAACCCTCTTGAGCCCATCTTCTAGAAAAAGAAGCTGCAATTGCCCAACCATTCTCCATCATCCCTGTGGCATGCGTAACCATTGCGCGGTGCCTGTAAGTGCGGTTAGTTTCGGCAAAAGAGGCGCGAGTTCCAGGGCGAATCAATGACGCTCGTGCATTAATTGAAGAAAAACCACCAATTCCAGTAAAAAATTCTCTTTCTGGAGACAAACCAATATTCATTGTTTGATTTCTTGTCACATCATTCAAACCACCCCAAAATGCCCAAATCGGACGTCCCATTTCAGCGTCATTCATTGGGACGCCATTAATTAAAACATTGGTATTTAATGCATCATAACCTCTAATTCGAAATCGTGCTACACCAAATGAAAAACCTGCGGTTGACGTAAAAACATCTCTTGAGGCTTGCAACAAACCAGCGACGTCCTGACCTCCGCCATCTTGATCATCCTCGTCAGAAATATTCATAACTGGGATTTTGAAAAGCATGGAGTCTCGACGGACTCCTAATGAGTCTGGTGGACCAGTGTTCGATTGGGAAAAAGCTGTACTGCCTAAGAATAAAACTGCTGCAAATAGTGGCGCATTTTTCAGAACAGCCCCAAAACGGGAAGCGTAAAATCTTGTCATATTCATTTTGCCAATTAGCGATAATCTCTTGAAACAAAATATTATTTAATTTTCTCAAGAATAATGGGACAAATGTAAATTAATAAATAATGTGTAAACTTATTTGTGGATAAATTAATGATTTGTTAATAGCTCAAAAATAGAAGAGAATTAATGCGATTAAATAAGCGGTCCTTCTCCAACTGGCGATACGAAAACTTGTTTATAATCAACATTATCCAAATCAGAAAATCGCTTGAGTAATCTATCGACAAGGCCTTTGTGTAAAGATAAGTTTTTGATGTAAATTGAGCTTGATTTCGAATTCAAATGTTTGAGTACTTTGACTGCTTGCTGTTTACTTTGACAAGGAATCACAAGCTGCGCCACCCAGTCGTTTGCCTTAGTAATAGCCTTCAAAGTATCATAATAACCCGTGTTCATCTTGTACAGTTTGTCAAGATGATCTTCTGTTTCCCCGAAATAAAACTCGTTCAAAGAGTGGGAATAAAATACATAAACATTTCTCTGTGCCATAGTGTGTGTGTAGGCAAATATTGAACCAAAAGTAAATCGATATTTAGAGAAAATCAAATTTTTATTAGTTTTTAGGTAAAAACATATGAATCCATAGAAATTACACTAATCAAGCATAGCTTTAGCGCGTAGCAAATTAAATCCTTCGCAGATAAATAGTGAAAATCGTGAGAAAAGTAATTCTCGGAGATTTAATTAAAACAGTCCAAACATACGCTTAATTGCAGAAGGTCTGAATTCATCTAAGATTTCGCCATGACCTGCTCCCACAAGTTTCTTTTTGAGCGCATTGACCCCTCTTGTAAATTTATATTCTAGTTCCTTTTCGAAAATTGGAATTAAAAAGAGCCAATGTACTTCGGTTTGTTCAAGCATCACTATTGAAAATTCATTTTCATAAATCAACGGTTTTGACAAGAAAAGATGATTTTGCTTCATGGATACTGAAAACGGCTTATTAGGCTTTGCGTTGGGCATGGTGTGGCCATCCCAAAAATGAACGTTTTTTTGGAGAGCATAGCTCACAAGAAACTTTAGTTTTTCAATAGGCCATTTTGAATTGGGCGACTCAAAATTAAAATCCCAATAATCTGGCAATGCGAAACAAAGTTCGACAAAAGGTGCATTATTTTCCTCTTGACGAAAAGGCATTTTTGAAGTAGACAAGCCACAAGTGGACAACAAACTGAATTTCCTATTGAAGTTACCACGAATAAGCACAATTACCACCTCTGAATTGGGTACTTTATCAATAACTGTTAGAGTCTCTTCACCGAATTTAGTTGAAAGCGCTTGCAAGAAAGTAGTCATTACACAAATTGGTTAAGTAGGTCAAACTGTTTTTGATTCGACAAAAGTAGTCCATTATTCATTAACGCGAAGATTTCCTCTTCACGACTTCTTGAATAAATCTTTTTCTGTTTGAATATCGACAATGCTGTTGGATAATTTTGAATGCTTTCAATTAGATTTTCAAATATGGATATGTCGAGTTGCGGGTCGCTCGATTGGACGGCTACCAATTCAATTTCTTCAGACTTAAAAGCAAAAATAAAAAATTGGCTTTTGTTACTAAATTCTCCAAAGTCAACTTTCTCTAGACTTTTTTGGAGAACTAAATCTGAAAAAAGGCCTACCAATTCTAAAGCATTTGCATGATTTTCGGAATTTATTTTTTCCCATTTCTTACCTTCAACACCATTTACAATGAGGAATTGAACAAAGTCTTCCTCGAGCAATTCCAACTCCTCATTTGTTAGATATCTAAATTTCATCTTGAATTAATCGATATATTCATTTTTTGTGAGTCTTTGAGCTATCTCATCTAAATGCTGCAATTTCTTTTCTTGGCGCAATTTTATTGATGATTGTGTAAAGTACTTGTGTTTGTGAAAAAAGGCAACTTGCATTTCATCCCATGTTTTATCACTCGAAATTTTGCCATGTTGTTTGAGTTCACGACGTAGTTTATCTGAAATTTCCCAGAAATCATCACGACCTAAATAATCTAAATCTGCATCACATAAAATTTCTTCCAAGTGATTTTTTGGTTTATGCGGGAAAATAGTGGCGTAAATAAGTTCTTCAATTCGATTTATTTGCGCTTGTGTATAGCCGAATTTGGGAAGATGCTCATTTGCCATTTCCACGCCTACTGGCTCATTGTTGTCGTAAATCTTCATAAATCCAGCATCATGATAAGATGCGGCACTTTTCAATAGGAATAAATCCTCATCGTCAATACCCTCCATAAGCGCCAAACGCTCGGCAGAGGCAGTAACATCTTTGGTATGCCAGATGCTGTGATAATACAAATTCTTTGGTAATTTTTTCTCCAACATAGTGTGGATATACCGCTCAGCTTTTGCGTAATTAATTGCGCTATACAGATGGAGGTGTACAATTTTCCAAAATTGTTCATTTGGTTCTAAACCAGAGCCATCAATCGACAATTCTGGTTTGATGCGCTCCACGAAATACATATTTACCAAGCCACTGTTTTTGGCCATAACTTTACCTCTTGGTGTACAGATAAAATAAGGCTCGATGAGTTCATAAGTCGACTCAGAAATATTAACTGCTCCAGGCTTACAATTGACCTCCATTCTTTGAGCTAAATTAACAGTTGCCCCCCATATATCGTATGCATATCGTTTTTTGCCAATTACACCAGCCACCACCTCACCAGTATTGATTCCCACTCTTAGCGTCCATGGTTTTAAACCATCGCGTTCGTCTTCTGATTCTTGTTTTTTCATGAATTGCTGAATCTCAAGACCAGCCAAAACTGTTCGAATAGGATTTTCCTTTGAGCGAATAGGCATTCCTCCAGCACAGAGATATGCATCTCCTACTGTTTTAATCTTTTCTAAATTCCATTTTTCAACTATCTCATCAAAACGAGAAAAAAACTTATCTAAACGGTCAATGAGGTCAATAGGTTCGATTTCTTGAGCTGCGGTCGTAAATCCTGCGAAATCCGTAAACATTACCGATACTTGCTTGAAAGCCCGAGCACGTGTTGTACCAGAATCGCTGAGTTCTCGAACAGTATCTTCGGGTAAAATATTCAAAAGCAACTTTTCAACTTTTTCCTTTTCTTGTTGTAAGAGAAAACTTTTGTCCTCTACCTCACGCTTCTGTATCTCAATCTGCTTACTTTGCTCCGCGATACGTTTATTTTGATTTCTAATTTCAGTTGTTCGCTCCATAATTTTCATCTCTAACCGAACCATTTGTCTTCGTTGCTGCTCAACTCTATATCGGTATACAGACAGGAAAATAATTATTATTGAGGCAATTGCTATAAATCTAAACCACCAAGTAATCCAAAAAGGGGGAACTACAATTATTTGGAGCTCCAAAGGGTCTTGATTCCATTCACCATAAGTGGATTTGGCAAAAATTCTCAAAGTATATTCACCTGGAGAAAGTGAGGTGAAAGTAATAGAATTGTCGCTACCCAAAACCGTATAATTATCATCATTTCCATCCAAAATGTATTTGTACTCGATGAGTTCAGCATTGGCCAAGTCGTTTGTTGCAAATCGAAAATAGATGTTTTTATCAGAATAATTAAGTATAACTTTTTTGGAAAGTGAAATTGGCCGCTCCAAAACATCAGAATCAGTCTGCGGGTGAATTTCTTTACTAGAAATGCGTAAATCGGTTAGGAAAAGCTTTAAATCTGTCCTAGATTCCTTTAAATATTCTGGAACAAAATGATTGAAACCGAAAATTCCGCCAAAATACATTTGTCCGGTTGAAGATTGGAAAAATGCTCCTGTATTAAATTCATCGCTTGTTAATCCATCCTTTTCAGTAAAATTCACGAAATTATTTTCTATCGGGTCGAATTTGGATAAACCCTTATTTGTACTTAACCACAAGTGTTTGTGTGTGTCTTGAAGAATTCCGTAAACCACGTTGTTTGGAAGACCACTTTTCATGTCAAACACTCTAATTTCTTCTGTTTTTAAGTTCACTTTTATCAAGCCAGATCCATAAGTGCCGAGCCACAAGACATTGTTTTTATCAGCCAATATTGAGTTGATTCCGCCTTTTACGATTGAAGAAACCTTATCTTTAAAAGAAGCCTGTTGAATAGCAACTTCACCCGTTTTACGTAATCCAAATGTGAAAACATCACCCGCTGCGCTTACGCCCCAATACTTCTTGTTGTAAGAACGGATGATGTGTTTAACAGACATAGACTCTGAAGGACCAGAGTAGTATTTATATTTGAAGGTAGTCAAATCCAATAATGTCAACCCACCTTTGGTGCCCAACCAGACCTGTGTTTCATCGTGACGCAAAATAGAATAAACTCGATCGTAGTCTTGATAAAACTCCAAATCATGAGGGATTTTTATAAAACTGTAAATATTTGGATTGGCCAAATCATACTCAAGAATATACAATCCGTCGATGCAACCTACAAGTAACTTATTGTCTTCTAAGGCAAGTAAAGAGAGGACGGGTACATCTGAAACAAACCTATTCTCCATTTCTGGATTTTGATAAAAATGAGTGAACGTTTTAGAAAAAATATCCAGTCTTGAAACGCCAGCTGAGTGGCCAATAAAAATTTGTGAACCAGATGCGTTTTCAGTAAACGACCAAACGCTGGGTACTGGAAGTCCGTAAGATAAGTTGGTGCTTGGTCCAAAACCCAAAATGCCCACATATTCTGGATTAAAAACACTTGCTCCTCGCTGCGTACCAACCCATATGTAACCTTGTTTATCTTGAAAAATACGCGTAGCCAAATCACTTAAAAGGGTGTTCTTTTGAAAAATATCTTCGCGGTGGTGATTCGTCATCACTACCTCATAATTCTCGTTTAGAAATACTTCTAGCAAACCGGCTGAGCCTGTAGTTAAGTAAAGCACGCGCTTATCGCTTAAATAGGCATCGGTAATTTCTAGTCCTTGAGACCAAAAGTCAAGATGAATATATAGTTGTTCGACTTGGCCGCTAAATAGATTGAGAATTAGCGTTTCTCTTTTTCCGACAATAATCACTTTCGAGGAGTTTATCGGCACTATTTTCACAACATTGCTAAAAACATCGGTACTGATAGGCATCCACAAAAAGCGCTCTTTATTTTGACTTCTTAGTACAAGTCCTTTTTCAGTTGAAAAAGCAAACAAACCTAACCCTTTGACGTTTTCAACAAAATTCCAATTGGAATTTTGAAAAGACTTGGAAATCACCTGAAAAGATTCATCTGATAAATCGAAACGGAAAATACCCTTATTTTCGACCAAAACCACAATCTCACCCGAGGCAGTTTCTGACACCATGAGAATTGATCTATTATCTCCAAATTCTTTTGGAGTAGCATAAGTTTTAAAGTTGTCCGTACGATAGTCGTATTGAATCAAACTTTTTTCTGTGCCAAACCAAATAAAGCCATCATTATCTTTGAATGAGCAGTAGAAATAATTACTGTTGAATTCTGGAAAACGCTCAGTGTTGTAAATATCAAACTTATATCCATCGAATCGATTCAGTCCATCTTGGGTGCAAATCCAAACGAAGCCAACATCATCTTGTGTAATGCTATTGACGTAGCTTTGAGAAAGTCCGGAAGCAATTGAATAGTTCTTAAAACGAATATTCGATTGACCAAATGAGAAAAACAAGATGAAGCTGACAAACAGATATGTTAGTAACCACTTCATCTAACAAACCACTATTGGGCAGAGATTGTTGTTGGATTCACCGAAATTGCGCTGTTCTCCAAATCTCTGTCAAACAAGTATAAGCCACCTTTGTCGGCGCCAATCATGCGTAATTTATCCAAAATTGTTCTTGCCAAAGCCTCTTCCTCCATTTGCTCTGAGACGTACCACTGCATAAAATTGTAGGTTGTATAATCCTTTTCTTTCAAGCAGAGGTCAACAATGTCATTGATACTTTCCGTAACACCAAGTTCATGTTCCATCAAGGACTCAAAAACGTGTAATATTGAATCAAAATCTTTGGGAGGTTGCGGCAAAGCAGGAATCAGTGATCTCCCCCCTCGTTCATTAGTAAATTTAACCAATTTAAGCATATGCAAACGTTCCTCGTCAGAATGGATGTACATAAAATTTGCTGTTCCTCCTAGTCCGTTTGCCTCTGCCCATGACGCCATAGACAAGTAAAACTGGGAAGAAGAAGCCTCTTTGAGAATTTGATTATTTAGGGCTTGTTCAATTGCTGGTTTCATAACTTATTGCTTTTAATGTTCAAATTTAACGAAATATGGATTGCGTAGAGGTAAAAAAATAATTTATCTAGATTATAAACAAATGATTTCGATTAATGTTGTGCTTCACTTTTGATTATAAGATGATTCTCTGATCTTCCTGATTTGAAAATAATCTCGAGTATATAGGAGCCAGAAGCTAATTTATCCAAAAATAGATTTTCGTGCATGGCATCGGATTTAAAGCTGTGCAATAGGCGACCGAACAAGTCGTAAACATAAATTTGCTTAAGTGTTTCGGCTGACTCAATGCTTATTTCTTTCGTAAAGGGATTTGGGAAAATGAACAAACCTTCCTGATTTTCTGTGTTTCCTAAATAGCAAGATTGCACCTCCAAAAAGACTGTATCAAATAGAACGCAACCTTGTGAGGTATAAGCTTGAACATAAATCTGCCAGATACCCGAACTATTAGGGGTTGCAACATAATTAGAACCAAAAAAATCTTCTTGCCACATCATATTATTCAGACTTCCTGGAAGGCTAAATTCAATTTCTGAATCCAAACAAATTAAATCTGGTTCAATAAATTCAATATTTGCATTGAAATATTCAGGTACCAAGTAAAAAAAAGTGTCCAGTCCAGCTGATCCACAAATGCTATTCACTTCTACAGCGATAAAAAAAAGACCTGGTTCAACTTCTAGCGTGATCTCCTCACTAAGGTCGCCTGTATTCCAAAGGTAGCCATCAAAATCATTTGTCAATCCAAATGAAATGTCAGTCCCAGGACAAATGGGAGGGTCGGAGAGTAACACAATCTGTGGAAACAGGACGTCCGATCCGATTTGAATACTATCGGTAGAAATACTGCATCCTAGTTCATTGAATACAATTACAGAAATCCAAGCTGCTTCAGACAAAATGATAGAAGAGCCTGTTGCTTGATTACTCCATAAATAAGAGAAATAAAGATCAGGAACACTTAATTCAACAGTTTCTCCTAGACAAAAATTTGTTGAACCTGTGATAGTAATGTCTGGCATATCGGGACTAGGTAAAACAACAAATTCAACTGTTTCTATAACTTGACAGCCATAGAAATCCGTAACTTGAACAGACAACTGATTGATGCCTGGCGTATTCAAAATCACATCTTCTTGAAAGCCTGTTCCACCACTCGACCAAAAGTAGGAAACGTAGTCCTCATCAGTGAAAACAAATGCAGTATCAAAAGCACAATAACTCTCTTGGGCATTGAAGATGTTTAAATCAAAGCCTTCGAAAACTCCAAAAAACAAAGTGTCAGAATGATAAGCGCAATTGTTGGTATCTACAGTATTGACATAAATTTCATAGCTACTTCCAATCAATAAATCACTCAGTTCAATAAAAGATGGAGTTGACCCGTCGTTCCATACATAAGTGTCAAAAATAATCGGCCCAACACCGATGGTGTATGTGTTATCATCGCAGATTGCGGTAACAATGTCATGAATTAAAACCGGAACAACGGGTGAACAAAATTGAGTCAAAAAACCATTAAACATCCCGCCGAAAGTTTGTGTTTGATGGGCGTTCTGTGTAGCAATTCCATTTTCACTCAAAGTAAAACCGACAGCATGGATATATGTGTTTGAACTTCTAATGGCCACTCCAGTGAATTCATCCGAAAAACTCCCACCGTAAAACGTACCCCATTCCAATGCTCCAGATGTGCTGATTTTCATCAAAAAGCCGTCGTATTGCCCTTGCAACGTAGAGAACAAGGCGCCAGGCGTCGCTATACCATTGTTACTCTGTGTTTTACCTACAACGATTACACCTTCATCGTAAAAAGATTCTATGGCTTTGAGATATTCAGCCTCATTACCTCCAATATAGGTAGACCATTGCAAGTTGCCAGATGCATTAAATTTAGCTACAAAACCATCATCTACACTTCCTGGCGCCAATTGGAATCCAGTGCCTAATGAAATGTTTACAGCGCTGGATGTGTTGCCCATCACATAAATATTGTTCGTGCCGTCCACACAAACATCATAGCCAAAATCGTCGGCAGGACCTCCAAAATAAGTACCCCAAAGTCTTTGTCCAGCAGGATTGAATTTTGCCAAAAACGCATCCATATTCCCTCCTAAAACTGTTTGTTGTGCACCAGGAGACGCAATTCCAGAAGAAGAAGTTGTAAATCCAGAAAAAATGATATTCTGTTCACTATCCAATGACAAACCGTAAGCCTCTTGAAAAGAGCTGCCGTAATAAGTACCCCAAATCAATTGACCTTGGTTGGTGAACTTAGCCAAAAAACCAGCAGAGACACCGAAGAAACTCTCCTGATGTGCTCCCAAAGTAGCAATATTGGCGAAACTGCTCGTATGCCCAGTGATGTATAAATTATTCTGATCATCAATGACAACCGATTCAGCGAAATCATGCAATTCTCCCCCATAATAAGTGCACCAAATTCGGTTTCCACTCACATCAAATTTTGCCAAAAATGCATCGTCAGCATTCATATTTACTGTTTGGTGAACTCCTGGTGTTGCGAAATTTGAACTAAACGAATTTCCACACACATAAAGGTTTCCATCTTTATATATTACGCCATAAGCGCGGTCGAAACTATTTCCTCCAATGTAAGTGCCCCACAATTTAATCCCATCAGGTGCATACTTCACCAAAAACGCATCAAAAACAGCTTCAAATGTTTCCTGAAAAGCTCCATTAGTTGCAATGTTGTTAATAGAATTGGTGAAACCAACAACGTAAATATTGCCTTGCTTATCAACAGTAACATCCTGAGGATATTCATCTAAATTGCCGCTGATGTAAGTGCCAAACCACAAGTTGGGCATCGGATCAATAACCAGTGTTTTGTCGAAAACGTTAACACCAGATAGGGTATGGAAAGAGAATAAGTTGTTTATTCCCTCATGCCCCATTGATACGTAATCTACTTGAATTTGCTCCTCGGAATTCAAAAAATAGCTCAGCGGCACAAATTCTTGAATCTTATTTAATTGAGCGTCAATGACAACGGAACCATCCAACAAATAGGTGTCAAAAGGCGATTTAAAATTCAAAACAATATCTTTAACATATCCGCCTGGATGAACGACAAAATCATACTTGAATCCATCAGTGTTTGCGTAAAAGACTACATCAATATTTGGATAGACTTCTTTGTATGTGATTTTTTGATAAGCTCCTGCTTCGAAAAAATCATTGCCGCGGTAAAATTTCTCCGAAAAAAGTTGATTTTCTGTTTCTGTTAATCCTTTGAATGATTGGTTTTCAAAAAAAATATCAACTCGGTTAAAGTCAAACAGTATCTCGGCGTTATCAAAAATCTCTTCCTTCGAATTGTTGTTCTGTTTTCTAATAAGCTCATAAGAAAAGCCATTCCTGTTCAGGTGCACCCTAAAATCCCCAAAATTGGCGTAATACAGAGTGCTCTCGTTTGGTTCATTTTTTTCGTTTCTCAACTGTCCAGTATTCTGAACAAAACCTTGAGCCACTGATTGATTAATGAGTAGAAAAGTAAAAAAAAACCAGATAAGTATATCGAAAACTTTCATAAATTGAACTTCGAATTTAATTTTTTAATTTTTCTGAAAGATTAAATTTAGTCTTTCTACTTGAATTGACGTAAAAGTAGTAGAAAAGTTCCTTATGTTTCGATAAATTGAATCAGTTTAATATACGTATCGAGGTATTTTTGTCGATTAAAATGAATTCTTAAGAATACAAACTATATTTGAAATTGCATATCTGTAAACAAAAATAGTAAAAATTTAATTTATCTTAATGCACACAAGCAACTAGTTAATGATTATTTTCGTCTTTTAAAAGCTGAAGTAATTTGATATGACATAGCCACGATTAAAAATCACTCCTGCAATGCTATGCAATGAAGTTAAACAGTGATGGGGATTTCATAAGGTAAATTCTATATGACAATTAAAAAAAACTTAGTGAAAACAATCTCATGAGCACTGTTAAAAAAAATAAAGAGCGAATAAATCATCCATTTATGAAAAAAATATTATCCAGTTTATTTGCACTTGCTACTACATCGGGTTTTGCTTGTTCACCATATCTACCTCCTTTGGTATCTCATACCATAACACCCTCAACAATAGATTTTCAAGTCATCAGCACCTCGCAATGGCAGTGCTGTTTTGTTTTTGAAATGGAACTCGTTTGCGAAGGCAGTGACTTTACAGGTATTGCAAATTTACAACCAGGAATTGAGGTTTGTAAGGGTGCTGGTAATGCGTCCGCTTCATCATGGGGCAGCGAGCCTTACCCTGTTTACTCCTTTCCATCAAGCGATTTATGCCCAGGCGTGCCATATAAATATCGCGTTAGAGATCGACATACAGGTTACAATTATTGGTCTGAATGGTCGGCAATAGGATTTTTCACCATCGATGGCACAGCACCTACTTTTGAATTAACACTAACTGCAGACCCCCTTGTGATTTGTGCACCGGATTGTTCCACAATCACAGCAACTTATAGCGAAGGTTGCTCTCCGCCAATTTTAACTTGGAACCAAGGATTAAGTTCTGCCAGCGAACATCTTGTATGCCCTACTGAAAATACGCTTTATGAAGTAAGTGCTTCTTTCGCAATCCCTTATTGTCCGTCAGTTACTCAAACTCAATTTGTAAATATTGTTGCAGATTTACCAGCTGTCGCAGGTACCTTGACTGCTTCTCCGCCGGCATTATGTCTTGGAGAATCGACCACAATCACGATATCTGGTTACTATGGTGCCTTGCAATGGCAGTCGTCAACAGTTGTCGGTGGTCCATTTGTCGATATCCCAGGAGCCACATCAACTACGTTCGTATACAATTCTGCTGTAGCAGGCAACATATACTTTCGTGTTCGCGTAAATACTTGCAGCGAAGAATTCACAGCGCCTATTTTGATCCTGGTATATGATTATCCTCAAACTGATTTCAGCGCTTTGGACGTTTGTTACACAGAGCCTGTAGTCTTCGAAAATTTAACTCAAAATATATTTCCTATCACGGAGTGGGGATGGAACTTTGGGGATGGAAACACATCAACAGCAGAGTCTCCCATGCACACGTTTGCGCCTGGAACATATCAAGTTACCTTAACTGCAACAAATGCCGGTGGATGCTCCAACTCGACATCTAATGACATCACAGTTTATGGCGCGCCAGTAGTGAGTTTCAGTGCAAATCCATTGGCAGGATTTGAACCACTGGTTGTTGACTTTATTAATACTTCCATTGGTGCCACCAATTACACTTGGAATTTTGGTGATGGCAACTCAACTTTCGGCAATTTCATTCAAACTTCGCACACATTCGAAAATTATGGCACATACACCGTCACCCTTTCGGCTATAGAAAATGGTTGTAGCGATACAGCTACGTTAACGATTGTAGTTTATATAAATGATATTACCTATCAAATACCTAACGTGTTCACACCAAGCTCTGGGGACGATGTAAACTCCTATTTTCAATTGATAAATCCTATGGGCTTCAATCGAATAGAGGATTTTGAGGTGATTATCATGAATAGATGGGGTCAAGTCCTTAGAACTTATGACAACTATGATTTTGGATGGGATGGAAAAAATGATTCTGGTATTGACGTTCCTGAAGGGGTTTATTTCTACAAATTATATATTTTAAGCGTTCAAGGTGAAACTTTTGAAAACCACGGATTCGTCCACCTGATTCGAGAGTAACTCAATGAACTATTTTATAACCATACAATTTCACAAACAATCAAATCTCATTTTCACAAATGAATTTGATGTCATCAGACTGCGTGTAATTGTGAAATAATTTTACTTTTGGGCAACCTTGACTTATATTCATACGTCAGTAAACTAAAAAAATGATGAGACTAAAAAATTTATTTATATTATTCATTTTTGTCTTACCCTTATTTTATGGTAACCAGCTTCAAGCTTGTTCACCTTATGGTACGCCATTTGCTTCGCACAACATTGTTGGAAACAACCTGCTTGTTACCGTTACCAATACTAGTGCTTGGTCATGCCAATATCATTTTCAATTAGAGCTTATATGCAGTGCAGCAAACTTCTCGGGAACTGCAAATTACGGTTTTCAAACTCCAATAGCCAATTCGCCTACAATCAGTAAGCCATCCACAGCCAATATGGCCTATCCTGCCTATAGCATCGATATAAGCCAACTTTGTCCGGGTATAACTTACAAGTATCGCGTGCGGGACAAACACCTGAACTACTCCTATTGGTCTGAATGGTCTGCTGTTTATACTTTTACAGTTCCTGGCCCTCCATACTCCATCAATATTGAAGCAGACCCTATTGTTATTTGCCCTCCTGAATGTACAACCATTACAGCATCATCAACTAATAACTGCGGACCTGTAACATACACTTGGAACCTCGGCTTAGGTACAGGTGCCGTCAAAACAGTTTGTCCAACTACACCAACAACTTATGCTGTTACGGGTTCTGTTCAAGTACCACTTTGCCCAGTGCCAATTACGCAAACTACATCTATTTTCATACAAGTAGACATTCCTGCAGTGAATGGTTTGGTAGTTGCCGCCCCACCTATTTTATGCCAAGGAGAATCATCTATTTTAACTGTATCTGGTTATTATGGTTTTTTACAATGGCAGTCGTCAGATAATGTGAATGGCCCATTTATCGATATACCCGGAGCCACTTCCGATACTTACACATTTGATACCGACCTTAATACAGAGGACACCTATTTCAGGGTGCATATATATACATGCACTGATGAATATACCGTTCCTGTGCTTGTAGAAGTTTTTGACACTCCTCAACCCAATTTTAATACGAGCAATATTTGTGCGGATGCCTCATACGTTTTCCAGAACACAACGGTGAACGTGAGCCCAATCACTACTTGGTTATGGGATTTTGACAATGGAGTAACATCGAATCAACAAAACCCAAATTATTTCTTTGTCCCAGGCACATATCTTGTTTCCTTATATGCGGAAAATGCGGCTGGATGCTCAGACCAAATCACCCAAGAAATCACGGTTTTCCCGATGCCTGAGCCTTCATTTACGGTAGATAATGTTTGTTTAGGGGCAATTAGTGTTTTTGTAAACACTTCTTCGGTCGCCGCACCAAGTACTATCAATCAATATGAATGGGATATAAACACGAATGGAACGATAGAATACACAAATCTTAATGCCAATCACAACTATTTAAATGAGGGTACTTATCCCGTCAACTTGACCGTTACAACCAATGATGGGTGCTCGGCAAGTTTTAGTTTAATGACTTCAGTTTATCCCAATCCTGTGGCTGGTTTCACAACAAGTGCGGTTTGTCATAACGTGGCAAGCGCCTTCTTCGATGCGTCGACTGTCTCTAATTTAGCCACAAGCAACACCGTAGTAGATTGGCAATGGGATTTCGGCGATGGTAACTTAGGCGTTGGTTCAAGCCCTTCTCATACTTACGATACACCTAGTAATTACAACGTTACACTTACAGTAACAACTAATAATGGATGTATTGATGACGTAACTCAAAACTTGTTCGTGTACCCTATTCCAGTTGCCTCTTTTGTGAGCAACCAGATTGAGGGATGCAGTCCTATTTTTCCTGTAATTACATCAACATCAACGGTTGCTTCTCCATCGGTAATTGAAAACTATTATTGGCAAATGAGCAACGGTTCACAGCAAAGTTCAGGTGTGAACACCTTTTTAAATACCCTATTTAATAATGGGAGTGAAACCATTACTCATGGAGTTCAGCTTACTGTAACAAGTAATCATGGGTGTACGAACACCATTAATGACCCTAATTTCATCAATGTTTTCCACAATCCGATTGCCAGTTTCTACTATGAGCCATTTTATCCCAACATTCTGAACACGGAAGTTGATTTCTTCAATACCTCTTCGTATGGTGATTCTTATTTCTGGAATTTTGGGTATACAGGCACCTCAATAGAAATCAATCCAACTTTTACTTTCCCTGATGCAGGCCCGGATATTTATCGCGTTTGGTTAGTAGTTAACACCGAAGAAGGATGCGCTGACACAACATATGCCAATGTAGAAGTTCAAGATGTATTGCTATTCTATGTACCCAACACTTTTACACCAGACAACGATGATTATAACCAATATTTCACGCCAATATTCACCTCTGGTTTTGAACCGCTAACCTATCATTTGACGATTTTTAATCGTTGGGGTGAAGTGCTTTTTGAATCCTACGATTATGAAATCGGTTGGGATGGTGCTTATGGTGTTGGCAGCACTAAAATTCTTCCAGACGGAATTTATACTTGGCAAATCACATTCAGAGAAACCATGTCTGACAAGCGACATTTGTATCGCGGACATGTAAACATTTTGAGATAAATCTAGTTTATAAACTCAAAGGAAATTATCTGATAATCTTCACAACTAATTTGTGATTGTTTAATGCATATTGCTTTATCTGTAAAAAATGGGCAACTTTATTGTAGATTTGTACGTCTATAAGAAAGAATATCAACATTATGCAATATAAATTTTTAGTATTATTATCGTTCTATCTCAGTGCCTTGTCTTATCAAAACAATGCTCACGCTTGCTCTCCATACGCTACTCCACTTGTTCAACACACACTAAGTGTAGCATATTTAAATTTAACCGTTACAAGTACATCTCCTTGGCAGTGTTGTTATATTTTCGAAATGGAATTAATTTGTCAACAGGCCAACTTCACAGGCGTGGCCAATTTACAGCCAAATTTACAAGTGTGTAAAGGCAGCGGATCTGGTTCTTCATCCAGTTGGGCCAATGAAAACTATCCAGTTTATTCTTATCCTTTGTCTAATCTTTGTCCAGGATTTACTTACAAATATCGTGCAAGGGAGCGTCATACGAATTACTCTTATTGGTCAGAATGGTCTGCAGTAGGAACATTTGTAGTTTCAGGAGCGCCATACGTACTGAGCATATCTGCAGATCCAGTTGTGGTTTGCCCGCCAACTTGTACCACTTTAACTGCAACTTCTGCTGCAAATTGCGGTTCTGTTAGTTATATTTGGAATCAAGGTTTAGGTTCAGGCACTCAAGTTAACGCTTGCCCAACTGTTCCTACTACTTACGCTGTTACTGGCTCTTTTCAAATTCCTATGTGCCCTGTAATAGTTAGTCAGACAGCATCAATTTTTATTCAAATTGATCAACCTGCGGTGCCGGGTACAGCTTTGGCAAATCCTTCAATAATTTGTCAAGGAGAATCATCAACACTAACGCTCAATGGGCACTATGGTTTAATTCAGTGGCAGTCCTCAGATAGTCCCGCGGGTCCATTTATAGATATCCCGGGTGCCACAACAGCAACCTACACATTTGATACAGATTTAACAACATTGAGCACCTATTTTCAGGCACATGTTTACACCTGCACAGATGAATATACCGTTCCTGTTTTGGTACAAGTTTTTGATACTCCACAACCCAATTTCAACACAAGCAACATTTGTGCTGATGCGTCTTACGTTTTTCAAAACACAACTATCAATGCGAGTCCTGTAACAAATTGGCAATGGAATTTTGGCGATGGAGCAACATCAACACAACAAGCCCCAAATCACCAATACATTCCCGGAACTTATTCGGTTTCATTATACGCGGAAAATGCCGCAGGTTGTTCGGATCAGATAACCCAAGACATCACCGTTTATCCTATGCCCATCCCTGTATTCTCTGTTGCAAATGTTTGTCAGGGCACTGCAAGTAATTTTGTCTCCAGTTCATCTGTGGCTGCACCAAGCAGCATTGTCACCTATCAATGGGATTTCGACAACGACGGCGTGATTAATTACATCACACAAAACGTAAATCACAATTATCAATTTGAAGGAACATACCCTGTTACTTTAACTGTACTTACAGAACAAGGATGCGCAGCAAGTACAACAATTGTAACGTCTGTTTTTCCAAATCCAATCATAAACTTCAGTAATTCTCCAGTTTGTCATAATGTTTTGAGTAGCTTCTATGACCTAAGTGAAGTATCTAATCAATTTACAAACAACGCCATTGTTGATTGGCAATGGAACTTAGGTGATGGCACCAATTCAACTTTGACAAATCCAACACACACTTACGACACGCCAGACAACTACAATGTAACCTTAGTGGTAACAACAAACAATGGTTGCAGCAATACTTTAACCATTCCGATTTCTGTTTATCCAATTCCAGTAGCATCCTTTGATGGCTCAAACACCACTGGGTGTAGCCCAATATTTTCAATTATTACTTCAACTTAAACTGTTGCGGAACCATCTGTTATAGAGAATTACCAATGGCAACTTTCCAACGGAACTTCTCAAAACTCTGGCGTATATACCTTTTTAAATAGCATAACAAATTCGGGAAACGAAACGATCACACTTGGCGTTCAATTGACCGTAACGACCAATCACGGTTGCACCCATTCAGTTAATGACCCAGCTTTTATACAGGTATATCACAATCCTATTGCGAGTTTCTACTATGAGCCATTTTACCCAAACATATTGGATACTGAAGTTGATTTTTTTAACACATCGCTATATGCCGACTCTTACATTTGGAATTTTGGCTACGCTGGTACTACAACCGAAACCAATCCGAAGTTTTTCTTCCCAGATGAAAACCCTGATATTTACAGGGTTATTTTGATTGCAAATACGGAGGAAGGCTGTGCCGACACAGTTTTTGCCAATGTAGAAGTGCAAGATGTGTTGTTATTTTATGTGCCAAATAGTTTTACTCCTGACTTTGATGATTTCAACCAAGTGTTTTTACCCGTTTTCACATCGGGCTTTGCACCACACACCTACCATTTAACAATATTTAATCGGTGGGGAGAAATTATTTTTGAATCTTATGATTATGAAATTGGTTGGGATGGCACATTTGGAAAAGGAAGTTCACAAATTGTTGGAGATGGTGTTTTCATCTGGCAAATTAGTTTCCTTGAAACGATGTCTGATAAGCGCCACATGTATCGAGGTCACGTGAACATTCTGAAATAATCTGACAAGCTGTCAGCCGTTTATATAGGGTATGGTCTTTGTCTAAATCAGGCATGAATCAATTCGAGACTAACGCGAAAATCATTTTTGGATATCCTGCTCTTATACTCATTTTTACGTGGTCTATATTTATTTTAGAAATTTCTACTGATTTTGAATTTTACAAATTGGGGATTTTGCCTAGAGAATTTTCAGGACTTATAGGGATTATTACTTCGCCATTCATACATAGCGCAGAAGACGTTAAGCATATCTTGAGTAATTCTGTGCCAATATTTATTCTCACTGCAAGTCTAATTCATTTTTACAAGGAAATTGCTCCAAAAGTCCTCACAATAATTTGGTTAGGGGGAGGATTTCTTACATGGATCTATGCAAGAGAGAGCTATCACATTGGGATGAGTGGTGTAGTTTATGGACTCACTGGATTTCTTTTCACATCTGGTGCCATAAGAAAATACAAACCTTTAATGGGATTGTCTTTGTTTGTCGTATTTCTTTACGGCAGCTTAATATGGGGCATACTTCCGTTGGAAACTAAAGTATCTTGGGAAGGTCATTTATCTGGTCTAATTGTAGGCGTTTTAGCTGCAATAATATATCGCAAAGAAGGACCTCAACAGCCAAAATTCAGATACGAAATAGAAAAAGAAATGGGTATAGAACCTATTGACTACGAGAACATCTGGAGATCTTCTTTTCCTAAAGAAAATGAATCTTTAGATGAAGAGAATCAAAACCAAATAAAACGAGAAGATCAATCCTTCACTTATACCTATCATATTCGAAAAAGTGAGGACGAATCATAAAAAATCCTCTGAGGCCAGTTGCTACAGAGGATTAATTAGTCAATGAATTAAATTTTTAGTCTACTTCTTTCTCTCAAAATCTAAATATATATCGAAGTTAATTTTTGGTGAAACAAATTCACCTTCACCACCGATACCGTCCATTTTAAATGCAGAAAAATCAAGATTGAATGTTCCAGTAACTTTTGCAAAATCATCGTCTAATGCAACTTCAACTGGTGCATCAAAAGCCATTTCAACGCCTTTAATAGTAATGGTACCTTGTAATTTCCCATCTTTGTTGCCTGAGATAATCACTTTTGCAGTTGGAAATTTCTCTGAATCAAAATAATCACCGCTTTTCAAGTGACCTTCAAATTTCATCGCTTGTTCATCACCAAACGGAGGGTTCAATTCTTTGATGCTTGCCATGTTTAATTCAAACTCTCCAGAAACAATATTTCCCTCATCCGTTTGAATTGTCCCGCTATTGAACAACAATTCACCCTCGTGGCTATGATCCAAAGCACCAGCCTTAATAAAATCTCCAACCCAAAGGATGTTGGATCTTTCTAATAAAAGCGTATATGTTTCAGTTGCGATGTCTTGTTCAACGTTTTGTTCCTCAGAACCAGAACAGCTATACAAACTAAACGCTAAAAGGCCAAATGTCAAGAATCTAAAAGTTTTCATTTTTAATATTTTAAATATTTCTCAAAATTAAAGCAAATAATTGAGCTAAATCTTGTCCTACATCAAGAAGCAAGAATCTACAGAATTATAGAGCTTCTGAGAAATAAGAATCGACAAGCATACCACAACCTTTGGTGACTTCGTTCCAATGTTCGATGGGTAATTGAAGGTGAACGTATCCAGATGTCGGTACATGTTGATATTCATTCAACAAATAAGAAACCAAATCGGAAATACCATCGTTGTGTCCAATTAACAAAATATCAGAACTTTCGAATTCTAAATTCTCTATAATATTCAAAATAGCATCTGCTGAAGCCAAGTACAAATTATCTAAAAATTGAACTTTGTTTTTAGGGAAAAGAGGTGATAAAATACCATGTGTCATTTTCGTTCTTTTGGCAGAGGACACTAAAATTATGTCAAACTTTGTCAAACTTTCTTTCAAATAATGACACAAATCATTTAATTGTTTCCGACCGCGATCAGTTAAGTCGCGATCAAAGTCGCGTTGATTGGGTTTCACCTTCTCAGTTTTCGCGTGGCGAATCAAATGTAAGTGCTTCATTGCTTATATTTTCCTTTAAATCGTTTATCTATATGGTCTTGGATTTCTGTTTCTTTGATTGAGCTACCCGATTTGAAAAAGCTAAACCCAACCAATTCAGTTGGCAGATATTCTTGTTCAATAAAATTCCCGTCGTGGTCATGCGGATAATCATATTCTTTTCCGTAGCCCATTGATTTCATTAATTTTGTTGGAGCATTCCTTAAATGCAAAGGCACTGATAAATCTCCAGTTTCACGAACCACTTGTTGAGCTCTATTAATTGCCAAATAAGCTGCATTGCCTTTAGGTGAATGGGCCAAATAAATAGCACATTGCGAAAGAATGATTCTTGCCTCTGGCCAACCAATAATTTGAACGGCTTGAAAAGTAGAGTTTGCGATAACCAAGGCTGTTGGATTTGCCAATCCGATATCTTCTGAGGCCAAAATTAACAGGCGACGGGCAATAAATTTTGGGTCTTCACCAGCTTCAACCATTCGAGCAAGCCAATATACGGCTGCGTTCGGATCACTCCCTCTTATAGATTTAATGAGGGACGAAATGATGTCATAGTGCTGTTCTCCCGTTTTGTCATACAAAACCGTGCTTTGTTGCGCAGATGAAAGAACCACATCATTGGTTACCACAACCGGGTCTTGGCTTATACTACCAACAACCAATTCAAAAATATTTAACAAGCGACGCGCATCACCACCAGACAATTTAATCAAAGCTTCAGTTTCACGCAATTCTATTTTGCGATGAGAAATCACCTCATCTTCGCGTATAGCTTTATCTAATAAAAATTCTAAATCCTCTCGACTATGTGATTCCAATACATAAACTTGACAACGAGACAAAAGTGCGGAAATCACCTCAAAGGAAGGATTTTCAGTGGTAGCACCAATCAAGGTTACAGAACCTTTTTCAACTGCCCCAAGCAGGGAATCCTGTTGAGATTTAGAGAATCTATGAATTTCATCAATAAATAATATCGGACACCTGCCAGAATTAAAAATCGTATTTTGTTCGGCTTGTGCAATCACTTCTCGCACTTCCTTCACACCTGCATGAACCGCACTCAAGCTAAAAAATGGTCGATTCAAATATTTGGCAATAAGATTGGCCAAGGTTGTTTTACCAACGCCAGGAGGACCCCATAAAATCAGTGATGGCAGTAGGCCAGAGTCAAGTGCACGACGCAAACCAGCATTAGGAGCCATGAGGTGTTTCTGCCCCAAATAATTGTCCAAATCGTTCGGACGCATACGTTCTGCTAATGGTGTGTGGATGCTCATAAAAAAACCGCTCTATCAAAGACGGAGCGGTCAAAAATAAGGATAAATTATACTAACGTAGGATAACTTTATTAACAAAAACTGAACCCGCTCGTACTACTTGAACAAAATAAATTCCGGGAAGTTGATTCGATAAATCCACATTTAAAAATTCTTCAGACGATGTATTTTCATAGACAACACTACCTGCTACATTAATAACAGTAACAGTAGAAGTCTCGCCTGAATTAGCTAAATCTAATTTGAAAATTCCGTTAGACGGGTTCGGATAAAGCGAAATAGGGTTTAGATCATCTTGAGATACACTAGCAAAGACCTCTGGATTCTCAGAACTCAAAACAACAGCGACTTTAACTTCTCCGATAATTGGGTTTAATATTTTAAGTGTTGCATGCGTGAACAATGGAAAAGCAGAAGCACTTGCTTTTACATAGTCAAACTGCTCTCTAACAATAGTTACAGATGTTGGAATAGGCAGGATTGTAAGTGTAATATCGGCATACAAAGTATCTAATGAATGGATGCGTAAAACGTCGTTGTGCGTAACACCGTTAGACAAGACGAGCGTTCCTGAGCCATCAACTGTTACCCAAGTAGTTCCTTCAGCATAATTATCTTCCTCAAATATCGTAAGGGTACCCGCCATGTCATCAGTAAAAGCAGCACCAAAAGAACTTGGAAATTCGAGCATTTTTTGCAAATCTTCAAATACAAATGTTACAACACCGAAATCGGGAAATTCGAACTGATAACCGTGAGACATTTTGTGGTTTGTAGTTTCCTCATAGGTATATGCTGTATTCATGAATCCAGGAATCAGTTGGACATGTGAGGCAATCGGGAAAGTTTCTGCATAGTTAATCGCATCTTCAACAGCAACAATTCTTGAGTTTTCTTGATAAGCACCCAGCATAGAGTAATCCCATGTCTGCCCACTACCTACTGCACTTGCGTAATTCACGGAAGCAGTATCTACCAAGTATAAAATGGTTGATGCATTCATTGTTGGTTCACTAGAAAATGTCCAGGTTTGCGCTTTAACGTTGATGCCGAGAGTAAAAATTCCAACAACTGAAAGTAATATTTTTTTCATGTTTTAAAGTTTTAAAAATACGAATTTAGTACATTTCAAGCAAATATTCATCAAATCATAAAATTCATTTGAGGCGAAAATCATATTGCGATGAATAGAAAAAATATTTAGGCGACTTTCAAGGTGTTTAGCTTGGACTTTGAAATATGGTCTGCTGCATATTCTGCTGTAACAACCAACTTTTTCAGTTCATTTGAAGAAGGAGCTTCATACATAGCATCGGTAAGAATTGCTTCACAAATCGTTCTTAATCCGCGCGCTCCGAGTCCAAAATCAAGGGCTTTTCCAACCATAAAATTCAAGGCATCACTATTAAATTCGAGCGCTATTCCATCGAGTTCAAAGAGCTTAGTGTATTGTTTTACAAGTGCATTTTTTGGTTCAGTTAAAATTGACTTCAAACTTTCAGCATCGAGGGGCTGGAGATAAGTGAGTGAAGGAAACCTTCCAATGAGTTCTGGAATTAAACCAAACTGTTTCAAATCTGATGGACCGATATATTGCAACAAATTATCTTCATCAATTACACCATTTTTCAAATTCCCAAAACCAATGGTCTGCTTATTAATTCGTCTTGCAATCAGTTTTTCGATTCCATCAAAAGCACCTCCACAGATAAACAGTATATTTTTGGTGTTTACTTGAATCATTTTTTGTTCGGGATGCTTTCTTCCTCCTTGAGGAGGCACATTAACAGTTGCACCTTCCAAAAGTTTGAGCAATGCTTGTTGTACGCCTTCACCTGAAACATCACGAGTTATGGATGGATTATCGGATTTTCTAGCTACTTTATCAATTTCATCGATAAAAACAATGCCTCGTTCGGCTGCTGAAACATCAAAATCGGCTGCTTGCAACAAACGCGATAAAATACTTTCAACATCCTCACCAACATATCCTGCTTCTGTTAAAACTGTAGCATCTGCAATACAAAAAGGCACATTTAGCATTCTGGCAATAGTTTTGGCCAACAATGTTTTTCCCGTGCCTGTTCTACCGACCATGATGATGTTGGATTTCTCAATTTCCACTTGGTCCATTTCACGACTTGAATCGAAATCCAAGCGCTTGTAATGATTATAAACCGCTACAGAGAGCACTTTTTTGGCATCTTCTTGTCCTATAACATATTCATCCAAGCCTCGTTTAATATCAACTGGTTTGAGTGCTGTTTTTTTTAGACTTGTTTTGGGCTTTTGAGGTTTGTTGTTTTCGTTAGAAATCAACTGTGCTTGGTCGATACAATGGTTACATATATTTCCGGTAATACCAGAGACCATCAACTCAACTTGACTTGAACCCCTTCCGCAAAAGGAACAACTAGAATCTTTTTTTGACATGAGTTAACTTTGTTTGATTATTTCACAGAGCGAAGCAAAACCTCATCAACCATTCCGTAATCTTTGGCCTCTTGAGCAGTCATCCAATAATCTCTATCACTATCTGCCCATACTTTTTCGTAATCTTGTTTTGAATGAACTGCAATGATATCATATAGCTCTTTCTTCAATTTCTGAATTTCGCGCACTGTAATTTCGATATCCGATGCTTGTCCCTGAGCTCCACCTAAAGGTTGGTGAATCATCACTCGAGAATGCTTCAGTGCCGAACGTTTTCCGTCAGCGCCTGCGCACAACAAAACTGCTCCCATAGAAGCCGCCATACCAGTGCAAATTGTAGCCACGTCAGGCTGAATGTATTGCATAGTATCATAAATACCTAATCCAGCATGAACAGAACCTCCAGGAGAATTCAAATAAATTTGAATATCCTTCTTTGCATCAACTGACTCCAAAAATAACAATTGAGCCGTAATGATATTGGCTACAGAATCATAAATCCCTGTTCCCAAAAAAATGATGCGATCCATCATTAACCTCGAAAATACGTCCATTTGAGCTACATTCAGCTGTCGTTCTTCAATAATATATGGTGTAAGAGAAGATTCAATGTAATTATCAAGGTGCATGCTGCTTATGCCTTGATGTTTTGTTGCGTATTTCTTAAATTCGTTGTAATCCATAGGGTTTTGTTTTAGCGCCTAAATTAATCAAACTTCAATGATTTTTAGCGAAGTGGGAAAAAACTATTTTCTAAATTATGTATTAAGCATTTTTGGACAAGGTCACAAACTCCTCATAAGACACTTTGCGTTCTTTTTTGTTCACCAAATTCGATACAATTTGCTCAAATTTCATTTCGGTAACTTGAGATTGAACTTCGTTTCTCTGCTTTTCATCTTGTAAAATTCGCACTACAGAAGACATGATTTCTTGTTCAGGAATATCTTCAGTAGGAATTCCGTATTGTCTGTAATTGTCCATGAGCAATACTTTGGTTTGACTCACCAAATCTTCATATCTAATTTCCACATTGTTAGTTTCAAAGAACTTGTTTTGAATCAACCTGTATTTTAGCGACTTGAGATAATTACTCATTTCATTGTCCCACTGCTCGTCGTTAAATTGCTTTTCGGATGACATTTTCAGCCATTTTTTTAGGAATTCCTCAGGAAACACTGGGTTCACTTGATTCATCAAATGGTCATAAATTTTATTCATAAATACCACTTGTGAATTTTTAGAGAATATGCCTTCCAAATCAGCTTTGATTTTGTCGCGAAGCTCAGTTTCAGAATTCACCACACCAGGCCCGTGCACTTTGTCGAACAATTCGCTTGTCAACTCAGCCAATTCCATTTTGCGAATTTCAAGTATCTCGACTTTAAAAATTTCGCTGATGTTGGTCAACTCTTCGGGAGTAACCCCCAACATCGCTGACATATCTTTTTCGTCTTTGGTTAGTTTAGAAACTTCCATCTCCAAAATGTCTCCTACTTTTGCATCTTTCAGTGCTTTTAAAGCTTTTTCATCAGAAACCAACTCTACAGAAAATGATGAATTTTTTTTGATCCCATCAACCTTCGCATTACCAGTTTCATCGAGTTCAATAACGTGAATTGAAACAATTTCATTTCCAGTAATTACATCAGTTGGAGCCAATTTACCGTAACGTTTTCTCAAATTATCAACTTCTTCATCTATCAACTTATCGTCAATTAGAATAGAAAGATATTCGAAAGAATCCTTTTCAGAAAGTGGAATTTCAATAATTGGCGTATAACCAATTTCGTATAGAAATTCAAATTCGTTGGGGTTGTTCCAATCACCAATAACTTCTTCGTCTGATTTTGGGATTGGAGCTCCTAAGATTTGCAACTTATTTTCAGAAATGTAGTTGTATAAACCATCATTTACTAAACGATTCAACTCATCGGCCAATACAGCCTTACCATATTGCTTAATTATGAAGCCCATAGGGGCCTTACCTATTCTAAAACCTGGTATATTTGCTTTTTTGCGATAATCCACCAAAGTTTTGTCATATTTAGACTTATAATCTTCTGCGCTTACCTTTACTTTCAATATTGCGTTTAGCGCATCAACATTTTCACAAACTATATTCATTTCTCTGAACGGTAAATAAAAAATGGTATAAGTACATTTTCGTTCTTACACCATTTTAAGTTAGTGCGGATGGAGGGACTCGAACCCACACGCCGTGAAGCACTAGATCCTAAGTCTAGCATGTCTACCAATTTCATCACATCCGCAGGAAAAAAAGAACTACAATTTCGGGTTGCAAAGATAATACATTTTTGACAAAGAAAAGTAGAACTTTAAAAAAATGGACATTCGTTTGGTGTTTTTTTAAAAAAATAAGCAACTTTGGTGTTAAAGTTTGCGTCAAGTATTAAACACGAAAAAAAACTCTGTACTTTCGCACAGCAAAAATTTAAAGTATGAAAACGGTTATTTATAAATCACTTATTCGTTATTTCTTTTCTCTCGGTATATTATCCTTGTTACCCATAGCAGTTCAAGCTCAAAACAGTGCTTCTTTTAACTTTACAGGACAGGTTCAACAATGGATTGTTCCGCCCTGCGTTTATCAAGTCTGCGGAGTTGTACTAGGCGCAAAAGGAGGTGGAGGCAACGGCGGAAATGGCGCAACCATATCAGGATGTTTCCCTGTTCAACCGGGTCAAATTCTTTATATTCATGTAGGAGGAATGGGTACTCAAGGAGCCAGCTCTGGAGGTTGGAATGGCGGAGGAACAGGGCATGCTTCTACAGGTTCTGGACAAAGTTCTTGGGGTGGTGGAGGTGGCTCCGACATAAGAATTGGCGGAACGGCTTTGGCTAATCGCGTAATTGTTGCTGGTGGTGGTGGTGGTCGAAGTGGTGGATCGTCACCTGTGTGCGGAGGAACAGCGAATTGTAATAATGGCGGAGTTGGTTGTAATACATTTGGTTTTGGTGGTGGAGGTGGCACTCAAAATGCTGGTGGAGCTGGAGGAGTTCCATGGGCTGGAACACCTCCTGGAGGATCAGCAGGAGCTATTGCTCAAGGTGGACAAGGTGGCTTTTGGCAAGACGCATCTGGTGGTGGTGGCGGTGGTGGATTCTACGGCGGTGGTGGTGGTGGCAATGACGGTTGCTGCTCTGGTGCAAATGGCGGCGGCGGTGGATCTGCTGGTTCTAGTTTAGTGCCTCCTGGCGGAAATTGTGTAGGTGCAAATGTTCCAGGAAATGGTCAAATTACGCTCAACTGGGTTGGTGGTGGCGCTGGTGGCACAATGCTTGTTTCATCTACTGGTCCTTATTGTGCAGGCCAAGCAATTCAACTGAACGCAAGTTTGTCGACCGCTGCATTTTATAGTTGGTTTGGACCAAACGGTTTTACTTCTGCAATTCAAAATCCTATTATACCTGCTAATTTAGTAAATGCTGCCTCGTCAGGTGAATATTTTTTACATTATGAAAATGCAGGCTGTGAGGATACTATTTCTGTTAGTGTTGTAGTTTACGACTCAGTTGTTCCAACGTTCAACCAAGTGCCAGATTTCTGTCAAGATGCTCAAATCGGAAACCTACCTGGAAATGCAACGAACAACTTGCCAGGCACTTCAACTCAAATACCTGGTTCATGGAGTCCTGCAATCAACAATCAGCAAACAACGGTTTACACATTTGCTCCAAATGTTGGATCTTGCGCTACTCTTACAACTATGACCATTAATATTATTCCAAATGTTGTTCCACAATTCACGCCTGTAGGGCCTTTATGCATCGGAGCGCAAATTGACCCGTTGCCAACAACTTCTTTGAACAGTATTACTGGAACATGGTCATCTGTGCCAAATAATCAACAATCAACAACGTATGATTTCAATCCGGCAGTTGGCGAATGTGCCTTTGCCACGACTTTTACAATTGAAATATTACCATTGGTGTTACCTACTTTCACGCAAGTAGCTGCTATTTGCCAAGATGACAATTTGAACCCACTTCCAACAGTCTCATTACCTACTTTGTTGGGTAACATTACTGGTGCTTGGACGCCAGGGGCAATGAACAATCAGTTGACTACAAGTTATACATTTACGCCAGACCCTAACCAATGTTCATTGGAAAACACAATGACCATTCAAGTCTGGCCACGCCCGCTTCCTACGTTTACGATGGATGAGACCATTGGTTGCTCGCCCTTGCGGGTATTCTTTGAAAACACAACAGGTTTCTCAAATCCGGACGGATGTCAATGGACTCTTGGAAATGGAGATGTTGTAAGTTCTTGCGCCAATTTTATTGCAGGAACTTATACTGCACCAGGGTGTTATGATTTAACGTTGACGATGACCTACCCAGGAAATTGCGTAAACAGCTACACTGCGCTTCAGGCTATTTGTATTGAGCCAGACCCGATTGCGGCATTCACAGCAAGTCCTGCGCAAGTTGAGGTAGATGAAGAAATTTTCTTCACCAATTTGTCAAACGGTGCAGTTGCTTATGATTGGACATTTGGTGATTTCACTGGCGTATTCAACGAGGAGAACCCCGTATACTCTTACAGTTCGCCTGGATATTATTTGGTTTACCTCATTGCTTACACCGATTTTGGATGCTCAGATACTACTGCTCAAGCTATTTTGGTAGATGAGCCAATCATTTATTACGTGCCTAATACGTTTACGCCAGATGATGATGAGTTCAATCCTACGTTCAAACCAGTAATGACCCAAGGCATGGATATTATGGGCTACCAACTACTGATTTTCAACAGATGGGGTGAAGTATTATTTGAGTCGAACGATGCTGAATTTGGCTGGGATGCAACTTACGGCGGAAAAATAGTTCAAGACGGCACTTACATTTGGAAAATACGTTACAAAGTTGCAGGTGTGGATAAACCACAAGAAATTATTGGACACGTAAATGTTATACGCTAAACTATATTACCTACTACCGAAAGGTCATCAGTCATTAGACTGGTGACCTTTTTTTATTGTCTAAATTGATATTTCAATTTGTTTTTTATCTTTACGACTGTGAAAAGCATCCTTTTAAAAAGAGTTGTATTATTATCCTTGACTTTTGGGTCAAACATGCTCTATTCTCAGCACTTTCGTCAGATTGGCGCTCGACAATCTGGCATGGCTTGGGCGGGTGTCGCATTAACAGACATTTGGGCGTACCACAACAATCCAGGCATGCTTGGTTTTTTGCAAGAAGCAGGCGCTGGGGTATATTATGAAAATCGTTTTTTTTTGAAAGAGTTTCAATACCAAGGTTTGGTATATGCTCAGCCGTTGAAAAAAGGAGTTATTTCTTTTGGTGGTCAGTACAGTGGATTTAATGCATACAGCACTGCACGTACTGGAATTGGTTACGCATTAGGCTTGAGTGATTATCTATCAATGGGCGTACAAATCAACTACATGAATGTGCGGCAACCCTCTTATTACGGAACCAAACATGGTATTAGTGGTGAATTTGGTTTAGGTGTCAAAGTGACTTCTAAGTGGACGCTAGCATTGGCCATCAATAATCTTAGTAGAACAAGTTTTGCTGATGTGTCGAATGAGCGCTTTGAGACCATTTTTAGAATTGGTGCCCAATACAAATTATCTAAGCGTGTTTTGATAGTCACAGAACTTGAAAAAGACATTACATTCCCTGTGAGAATTAAAGCTGGAATTGAATATCATCCTGCTGATCAGTTTTATCTTCGAGCAGGCGCTGCATCGAATGCCACATCTGTAGCGATTGGCTTTGGATATAAAATAAAGAATCTGCGCATAGACATTGGCTCCATTTACCAACAGCCACTTGGTTTTCACACTGTGGCTTCATTACAATACAATTTCCTGAAAAAATAATGAACTTGCAGAGAAAATATCAACGTTTGGTGTTTTTCATGCCTGTCATATTGCTTTTAAGTTTTGGGATTTTTGCGCAATCTGAAGAAAACAAACACGAGTTAATACAGCAGCGCATTGAGTATCTTTCAGAGAATTTAGAATCTGAAGATATTGCGCTTGAGCAAATTACTGAAGATTTATATTATTTCATCGATCACAAAATCAACTTAAACAAAACGGATGGTGAAGAATTAAAAGCTATTCAACTTTTGACAGACATTCAAGTCGTTGCTCTTTTGAATTACAGAAGTCAATTTGGTAAGTTTATTTCTATTTATGAGATACAAGCTATCCCTTATTGGGACTTGAATACGATTTATTTAGTGCTTCCATTCATTTACGTCGATGACAAATTCGACCAGCTTCAAGTAACGTTTAAAGAAATATTCAAATATGGAAATTTTGAAATCATGACTAGATATCAAAGGATCTTGGAGCAAAAAAATGGTTTTCAAAATGTTTCAGATTCCATTCTTCAAAATACCAATTCAATTTATCACGGAAATCCAGATCGGTACTATTCACGATTAAGATTTACCTACAGAAACAATTTGAGCGTTGGCATAACTGCTGAAAAAGACCCAGGCGAGGCATTTTTTAGACGTAACAACAAATGTGGATTTGATTTTTATTCGGCACACGCCTTTTATCAAGGTGGAAAATATTTGCGCACAGTGGCTTTGGGTGATTTTCAAATGCAAATTGGTCAAGGTTTAAATTTATGGGTAGGACATGCATTCAACAAAACATCAGATGTCATCAATATCAAAAAAAATGCACGTGGTTTAAGACCTTACGCTTCTATTGACGAATTACGTTTTCTGCGTGGTGGCGCCATTGAATTGGCCTATAAAAACATACACCTAACTACTTTTGGTTCAGTAAAAAAAGTTAGTGCCACTTTACAACAATCTCTGGATACACTATCACAAGAAGAAGAGTTTGCGAGTGCATTAAATTTCACTGGTTTGCACCGCACTACATCTGAAATTGATAGAAAAGACGCACTTGACGAGCGTATTTTTGGTTCTTATTTACAATACAAGACGGCGACCCTTCAAATTGGTCTATCAGCTGTTCATCAGAGCTACAACAGAATTTTCAATCGCGACATTCAACCATACAACCAATACGACTTTCGCGGAAAATCGTTAATGAACATTGGAATAGATTACAATTACGTATTCAAAAACGCGAATTTTTTTGGTGAAGTAGTTCGTTCAGGTTCAGGTGCAATTGGAATGTTGCACGGCGCTTTGGTAGCTATAGACCCAAAAATGTCATTATCAGTTTTGTATAGGAACTATCCGCGTGATTTCCACACCTTTTATGCTCAAGGTTTCCGAGAAGGATCGCGTGCTCAAAATGAACAAGGATTATACACAGGTTTGTTTTGGAAAATCCATAAAACAGTATCCTGGGACAATTACCTCGATATTTTTAAATTTCCCTGGTTGCGTTACCAAGTGCACGGACCTTCAGATGGATACGAATTTTTGTCTCAGATCACATACCGCCCTGACAAAAAACTAGAAATCTATGCACGATTCAGGCAACAAACACGAGCTCGAAACAGCAGAACAGATAATGGTGCAATTCGAGAAATTGAAGATGTTGTACAGCGCAATTATCGTCTTCATTTTTCATATAAAGTAACGGAATCTATAACTTTAAAATCACGCGTTGAATTGGTAGGCAATCATCGCAAAAGCATGAATCCAGAAAATGGATTTTTAATCTATCAAGATATTATTTACAAGCCAAAAAGTTCGCCCATTTCGCTAAGTTTGCGCTATGCTATTTTCGACACCGACAGTTATGACACTCGGATTTATGCTTTTGAAAGCAACATGTTGAACGTATTTTACATACCTGCACACAGTGGTAAAGGAATGCGTGCCTATGCCCTACTCCGTTATGAATTCGCCAAACGCTTCGACCTTTGGGTACGATATGGTCTTTTTCTTTACGAAAACACCAACAGCATTGGCAGCGGCGCAGAAGGCATAAGCGGCAACAAAAAATCGGATATTGGAATACAGTTGAGAATGACGATATAAATATTTAGTGATAAAGCATAGACATCAGCTTAATCCTTATCAAGCAATAGCAATTTCTTCCTGAATACGCTTTAACAAGACAGCTCTGTGTTGTGTATTTTTTTTCAAATCATCAATGGAAATACGATTTCTTCGTTTAATGTCTTTCGTGTTTTTTATCCATCGGTGAAAAACAATAAATGAAGGTCCGGTAACCAAAACGAGATAAATGACGCCTAGCAAGACCGAAGGGTAGACAAAAAGATAGAAAGGAATCAAAAGAAGAGCATTATACAAACCAGCGATGAAATGCGAACTAATAATTTTGACGCTAGACCAAAACACGCTTCTTTTGAAAGACTTCTCCACTTTCGGCTTAATAATAAAGTAAGAAATCCAACCATGTAAAAGACCCAATAATGCCAAAGGTGCCAATAAAATGTTGAATAGATACTTGTTGATATTGCTTAATTTTCCTTTTTGGGTAAATTCGAAGACATCATTTTCGTTGATTTTTTTTGATTCTAGTTCATTGAAATACGACTCCAATTCGGCACTAAGAGCAAGGTAATGATTATCATCAGTGTCGTTTAAGCTATTAGCCAATTTCTGAGAATATTTAAATCGATTTTCAAGTGGAATAGAAAAATCTGTATTCTCAAAATTCATTCCTTTTCTGGTCAAACGCATGATATTCTCATGAAAATCTGACTGCTCTTGGTGTTTCAAATAGGTCATTTGTTTCAAGAGCATATCTTCACCAAGCATGGTCACATCAGTGATTACTTTATTGGGATTTTCCAAATATGCTTCTCTAAAATCATTAAGGAGTATTTTTTCTCCATAGGACAATAAAATTTCGCTACGAAACTTTTGCGGGTTTGTATAGTTCATTCCAAAGGCCTGTAAATAAATCGGCTCCGCCCAATTCATCTCTTCCAAAGCAATAAACGCCATACGCGCAAAACCTTTTTTTATCGGTTTCAAACTACGAATAAATACATCATCTGTGAATCCTTCAGCATACACCAAGATATTTTTTCTACGTTTCACTTCCTGCGCAACCCATTGAAATACTAGCTCATTCTTTGCTTGTCCATCTGTGCCATCTTGCTGGCGATAAACCGGGAGAATGTGTGTATTGTGATAGACATGCTTTAATAGACCGTCATAAATATCTGCCCGAGCCATAAAATGAACAATAGGCATGCTCATGGTGGCGGGAATCATTGGATCCATAAAGGAACTTGGGTGATTGGCCACAAAAAATGTGCGCCCAAGACGATCTTTAGGTGCATTAATCAACTTGATTCGTTTGAAAAATACATGCAAAGAATAAGGCAATGTGATTTTCAAAAAAAAATAAATATAGCGCATTTTCATGACAAGTGGTAAGTGTTAGAAGTTTGGACTTAAATCATGAGTTTTGTAGAAATCGTCAATATATTTTACGACTTCATCTGCTGTATCAACCAAGGCATAAAGATTAACATCGTCAGGCGAAATATTCTCTTCTTTCTTCAACATAACCTCTTCAACCCAATTGAGCAAACCACCCCAGTATTCCTTACCAACCAAAACAACTGGTCTATGCACTATTTTTTTAGTTTGAATCAATGTTAATGCTTCAAATAACTCATCCAAAGTGCCAAATCCACCAGGCAAAATGACAAATCCTTGAGCGTATTTTACAAAAACTACTTTTCTTACAAAGAAATAATCAAAATGTAAATTGTTATTTATATCAATGTAAGGATTATGAAATTGCTCGAAAGGAAGTTCTATATTTAAGCCGACAGATTGTCCGTTGCCTTGTTGTGCGCCCTTGTTCCCAGCTTCCATAATTCCAGGTCCGCCACCTGTAATGATGCCATAACCCTTTCTGGCTAATTTTTCTGAAATATCAACACCAATTTGATAATATTTGTTGTTTGATTTGGTACGCGCAGAACCGAAAACTGAAATACACGGACCAATTTGAGCCATTTTTTCATAACCACCTACGAACTCAGACATGATCTTGAATATCGCCCAAGAATCATTGTTTTTAATTTCGTTCCAATCTTTTTTTGTTAAACTCATCCTTTAAATTATTTTAATTCATCTTTCAAAAATCTAATAGTGTGCGATTTATCGGCAAACTTTTTCACTAAAGCTTCAGGTGTACCTTGGCAAAGAATCGTTCCGCCTTCCTTGCCTCCTTCTGGACCCAAATCTACAATATAATCAGCAACTTTAATAATATCCAAGTTGTGTTCTATCACCAAAACAGTATTTCCTTCGTCCACTAGCCGTTGAAGCATAATTACCAAAAGGCGAATATCCTCAAAGTGCAAACCAGTTGAAGGTTCATCGAGAATATACATGGTTTTTCCTGTACTTTTTTTAGCTAATTCAGCGGACAATTTGATGCGTTGTGCTTCTCCACCAGATAAAGTTGTTGCTGGCTGACCGAGTGTTACATAGCCCATGCCAACCGAATTAAGTGTTTCCAGTATGCGTGCCATTTTCGGTATATGCTTAAAAAAATCAGCAGCATCTTCAATGGTCATCTCCAATACATCGTAAATGGATTTACCTTTGTAGCGCACCTCTAGTGTGTCTTGGGTATAGCGTTTACCCATGCAAGTTTCACAATCAACCAACACATCTGGCAAGAAATTCATTTCCACAACACGCACACCAGCTCCTTGACATGATTCACAACGGCCACCTTTCACATTGAACGAAAAAGTGCCAGGTTTGTATCCTCTGATCTGTGATTCAGGCAATTGGGCAAAGAGGGCACGTATTTCGTCAAACAGTTTAGTGTAAGTAGCAGGATTAGAGCGCGGGGTGCGCCCAATTGGTGATTGGTCGATATCAATCACTTTATCAATATGCGCTATACCTTCAATCTTTTTGTAGGGCATTACCGGTTGAATACCGTGGTGCAAAGCATTGACCAAAAGCGGATAAAGAGTATTGTTGATTAGTGTTGATTTTCCGCTTCCAGAAACGCCGGTAACACAGATAAAGGTGCCCAAGGGAATTGTGAGATTTATGTTCTTTAAATTGTTTCCAGTAGCGCCAATGAGCGACAATGACAAACTGTTTCCTTTTCTCCTGGCTTTTGGAATTTCGATAGTTTTTCTGTTGCTCACATAATCTGCGGTGAGGGAGTTGGATTGGATAATATCTTCATATGTTCCAGAGGCCACAATTTCGCCACCATGAATTCCTGCTCCAGGACCGATATCTACAATAAAATCTGCCGCCATCATCATATCCTTGTCATGTTCTACTACTAAAACAGAGTTACCAGCATCACGAAGCTTTTTGAGTGATTCTATCAAACGGCTATTGTCGCGCTGATGCAAACCTATACTCGGTTCATCCAAAATATATAGCACATTTACCAATTCTGAACCAATTTGAGTGGCCAAACGAATACGTTGAGCTTCACCACCAGATAAAGAGCGCGCGGGACGATTTAAGGACAAATAATTCAATCCAACTTGCAAAATAAAACCGATACGCGCTTTGAGTTCTTTGATGATATCTCTCGCTATAATTTGCTGTGAATCATCGAAAGTTTGTTCCAAATGATTCACCCAAACATCCAATTCGTTGAAGTCCATATCGACCAATTCGCCGAGATGCTTTTCGCCAATTTTAAAATAATAAGCCTCTTTACGAAGTCTATAACCTTGGCATTCGGGGCAAGTTTTTTTGTTCATAAAACTTTGCGCCCAGCGCTTCACTGGAGCCGAAGGATTATCTTCAAAATGTCGTTGAATAAATGTTGCAATGCCTTCAAAATCTTCGTTGCCATTGAATAAATCATTCACCAAATTTTGAGGCAGGTCCTTGAATGGTGTATCCAAATTATAGTTTGGCGCCAAAAGCCCTTCGACTTTCGTCATGATATAAGTTGATTTCAATTCACCCAAGGGCAAGACTGCTCCTTTTTTGATGCTTTTAGAAACATCGGGAACAATTTTCTCTAGATCTACTTCAGAAACTGTCGCCAAACCGCTGCAGGCAGGACAAGCCCCATAAGGAGAATTGAAAGAAAACAAGTTTGGTTCTGGATCGGGATAACTTATTCCAGTGGTAGGGCACATTAAAAATCGGCTAAAAAACTTCTCAATTTTCGTTTCTGACTGCAGAAAAACTAAAGCGCCATCACCAAACTTCATGGCTTGAGCAATCGATTCGCTCAAGCGCTGTTTACCCTCATTGGAGACAACAATTCGATCAATAACAATATCTACATCGTGTATTTTAAAGCGGTCCAAACGCATTTCAGGGCTGATGTCCAAAATTTCACCATCTACACGCACTTTAGCAAAACCCCATTTGGCTATCTGCTGAAAAAGCTCGCGATAATGTCCTTTTCTGCCACGCACTTTTGGCGCCAAAATGATCATTTTCTGTCCATCAAACTGCTCAAGAAGCAAATCCATAAGTTGGGAATCACTGAATTTGACCATGGTCTCGCCAGTATTAAAGGAATAAGCTGTAGAAACCCTGGCAAACAATAGGCGCAAAAAATCATAGATTTCTGTAATCGTTCCAACAGTTGATCTTGGATTTTTGGAGACTGTTTTTTGCTCAATTGATATCACAGGACTGAGTCCATCAATTTTATCAACATCAGGGCGTTCCATACCGCCTAGAAATTGGCGTGCATAACTGGAAAAAGTTTCCATGTATCGACGTTGACCCTCTGCATAAATAGTATCAAAGGCCAAGGAGCTTTTACCGCTACCAGACAAACCGGTAAAAACCACAAGTTTATTTCTCGGAATTTTTAAGTCGATGTTTTTGAGGTTGTGTTCTCGCGCTCCAAGGATATGAATAAAACCAGCTTCTTCCATCATTTGCTCACTAAAGGTTCAATAGATGAAACGATCAATTGGATGTATTGTTTTCGATAGAATTTTTTGATGGAGCTTTGTATTTCAAAGTGATTCTATAAATCACAATGAAAACAATAATAAAATAGAGCAAGCCTAGGAAAACAGGCCAAATCAGACCAATAGATACAAAATAAACCAAAAGAATAGCCAAAGAGGTACTTACAAGTCCAAGCAATACAAAAACTCGACCTACTTGATTGTCTTTGAGTCCCATGTACACCAAATGATGAGTGGTATGGTCTTTTCCGCCTACCATCGGAGACTGCCCTTTTTTCAAACGGTTGATAATAACCGAAAGTGTGTCAATAGCAGCTGGAGTAAATGCAACTAGACAAATAATAAATCCAAGCCAGCGGTGGTTTTCGAAACTTTTGCCCACAAGCCAAAACGAATCTATGGAACTGTAAGCTAAGAATAAGCCAATAAATTGACTACCGGTATCTCCCATAAACATTTTGGAGGGGTGCCAATTGTAGTACAAAAAGCCAATCAAAACGCCGATTATAGCAACGTTAATTTTTGTATGAAAACCAAAATCTGAGGAAGAAATAATCAACAAACTGGCAGTTGATGCAATAAGTATAAAGATAGAGACCGTTGTTGTGATGCCATCCATATTATCTAACATGTTCAGCGAATTCATAAGCGCTACTACCCATACTATGGTAATGATTATGTCGATCCAAATAATATTAGAAAATGGAATAGTTGTTCCAGAAATTGCAACGATAAAACCTGATAAAATTTGACCAGAGAGCTTAATCAAAGGTTTGGTATTAAAGATGTCATCCATGAAACCCACAAGTGTAGCCACCAAAACAGCAACAAAAAAACCAATAACTTTTAGGTTTTTGGTAATTTCGTTGTAATCAAAAATCAACATCAATAGAATAAAGGAAAGGAGAAAACTAATGAAAAATGAAACACCTCCGATTGATGGTTTGACTTGAGAACTCCAGCGTATAGTGAATTCTTGGTGACTGCGAATGCCCAAATTTTTAGAAAATCGTAGCAACAGCCCGTTAATCACGAGTGAAACGAAAATATTTAGAATTAAAATGCCAAATAAAGTTAGCGCCATCGGGATCATAGAAAAGGTGTATCAAATGTAGTAAAAGATTCTAATTCCGCGTCTCTTTTCGATATTAAAGGATTTGGGAAATTCCAATTGATGTTCAATTTCGCGTCGTTCCAAAGAACTCCTGTTTCGTGATTAGCACTGTAATAATTTGAGCATTTGTACTGAAAAATTGTGTCATCTTCTAATGTCAAAAAGCCATGTGCAAATCCCTCGGGAACAAAAAACTGGCGTTTATTTTCAGCACTTAGAAGCACCAATTCACTCTGTCCATATGTTGGCGAGTTCAAGCGCATATCTACAGCAACATCAAGCACTGCACCTTGTACAACCCGCACCAATTTGGCTTGCGCCATTGGAGGACGCTGCATATGTAAACCACGCAAAACACCTTTTGACGACATGGATTCATTATCTTGCAGAAAATCACCTTGAAAACCAGTCATTTTTTTGAATTCCTCCAATCGAAAGCTCTCAAAAAAATAGCCACGCTCGTCTCCGTGAATTTTAGGTACGATGACCCAGAGCCCTTCAATTCTACTTGGTATAAATTCCATATTAGTTATTTGGTTTATCACCGTACATCATCAAAAATATTTTCAAGAAATCGTCAATTTCGCCATTCATTACAGCTTCTACGTTGCTAGTTTCATGACCTGTCCGCACATCTTTGACCAACTTATAGGGCTGCATCACATAATTTCTGATTTGCGAGCCCCACTCAATTTTCTTTTTTCCAGCTTCAATTTCTTCACGTTTTTCCATTCGGGCGCGGATTTCAAGTTCATACAACTGCGACTTCAACAATTGAATGGCTTTCTCCTTATTGCCCAACTGCGAACGTGTCTCCGAGTTTTCAATAATTATACCTGATGGAGCATGTCGTAAACGCACGGCGGTTTCAACTTTGTTCACATTTTGACCGCCTTTCCCTCCAGAGCGGAAAGTTTCAAAATTAATATCAGCTGGATTTATTTGAATATCGATTGTATCATCCACCAAGGGATAGACATAAACCGAAGCAAAAGAAGTATGTCTTTTTGCATTAGAATCAAAAGGAGAAATACGTACCAATCGATGTACACCGTTTTCACCTTTAAGATAGCCAAAAGCAAAATCACCTTCAAATTCTAATGTAACGGTCTTAATACCAACAACTTCACCCTCTTGGTAATTAATTTCTTTGACTTTGTAATTATTTTTTTGGCCCCACATGAGATACATTCGCATTAACATAGCAGCCCAGTCGCAGCTTTCTGTACCGCCAGCGCCAGCGGTGATTTGCAAAACCGCACTCAATTTGTCCTCTTCGCTAGAGAGCATATTTTTAAGTTCTAATTCCTCAACGCCAGTTTCAATATTCTTGAAATGATTTACAATTTCGTTTTCTGAGTAAGCGCCTTCTTTGAAAAATTCAAACATTACTTCCAAATCTTCAAGTGCCGTTTTCAGGTTCTGATACCCGTCTACCCAATATTTCAACTCTCGAATACCTTTAAGGATTTCCTCTGCTCTTTTGGTATCGTCCCAAAAAGTTGGATCTTGGGTTCGAATATCCTCTTCATGGAGGCGAGCTTGTTTGTCATCAATAGACAAAAAGGTGCGCATTTTATCGAGTCGCTGCGAAATTTCTTTGAACTGTTCTTGAGTAATCATCGCCGCAAAGTTATGAGTAATTCATCAATCTAAAAGTAGCAGCGTTTATCAAAACTACCCCTTTGATTTTTCTATAACCAAAGACAGGTCCAAGACACCTTTCAATAAAGGATTCATTACAGCATGCTCAATAGCAATAGTATGTTTTCCGAGCGCATTAAACCTGTGTTGAAGTGCAAAAACACCAGTAAACGTATAATTTGCGCCACTTTTTTTTCCTAACCATTTCCCTTTCTCATCGCAAATCAGAATATTGATAGTGTCTGTAGACATGACACCTTCAGGCTGAGTTGTGTGCATCAATAACCAGATGTTTTGGTATTCATAATCCGTATTGAGTCTAAGAACGAAAGACATATCATACACATCAAGCGAATCTTTGACTTCGAAGCTGAATTTTGGCATTTCTCCTGAACCCCATGTTCCGTCTGCGAAAGCATGGGTTTCAGAATAATATGGTATTTTGCCACAAGCCAGTAGCAAAAGCATCAATAAGCCAGTGAGTATGCAAGAAATTTTATTCACTCTTATCATTTTCACCTCTATTGGGATTTGGTTTTCTGCGTTTGTTTCTATTGTTTGGTCGTTTGTTCTGACCCTCTGCGTTTGCTGCATCAGGCGCTTTATTGGCTTCAGGCTTCGCTAGCCCAGGTTTGTTTATAGCAGGGTTATTTTGACCTTGACGATTTTCTGGATTTGGTTTGTCTGCGCGTGGCATTTGTTCCGGACGACGTTCTTTGTTCACCACTTGCGCTTCTTGTTTCGCCTGTTCGGGTTGGCGTTCTTTAGAAACTTGTGGCTGGTCTCCTTCTCTTTGCCCGCTTGGATTTGGTTTTTTCTTCTTTTTCTTTTTCCTCTTGAAAACATCATCAAATCGATCCAAACTATCTTGCCCTACGACATTGGTGTAATCTTGAACTACAATCACTTTTTCCTCTTCAAAGTCTTTGAGGTCAATTGGCTTATTGCCCTCTTTGTTCATTGCAATAATTTGTTTGGCGCGTTCAGGAGAAATCACCACCATTGAACTCGACCTCGATTCTTTGTCATTGGATTCATGCAAATACCAAAGCTGCTGCTTGAAAACGTCCGTTTTAATATGAAAGGCGCGACCACTTTGAGTGTACAACTTCGTTTCTGTAGAAGGAAATTCTTTCAATCCCTCAATATACATGTCGAGTTCATAATTCAAGCAACATTTAAGTTTCCCACACTGACCCGCGAGTTTTTGAGGGTTTAACGACAGTTGCTGGTACCTTGCGGCACTTGTTGAAACTGATCTAAAATCCGTAAGCCATGTGGAGCAACAAAGTTCTCTACCACAAGAGCCGATACCACCTAGTCTAGAAGCTTCTTGACGTGCACCAATTTGACGCATTTCAATTTTCACTTTAAAGTCACTGGCCATTGTTCGAATCAAATCACGAAAATCGACTCTGTTTTCAGCAGTGTAATAAAAAGTTGCTTTAGTCTTATCAGCTTGATATTCAACATCAGATATTTTCATATCTAAGCCCAAAGCATTTGCGTGCTTTCTAGCTTTGTGCATGGTGTCAGATTCTAGTCCTCGTGCATCTTTCCAGACATCTAAATCTTCCTGAGTGGCTTTTCTCAGCACATTTTTCGCCTCTTGAATCCTAAGATCTGGTGCTTTTTTGTTCAGTTGGATGCGGACTAAATCGCCAACAATAGAAACTATTCCGATATCAACTCCCGGAGCGGCATCAACCGCTACAGCATCTCCGACTTGCAAGCTTTGAGCATCACGGTAGCGATAGAAACCTTTTCTACTATTTTTGAAACGTACTTCAACAACATCAAACATCTTCTGCCCATTGGGTAAAGCCATATTCGACAACCAGTTGAAAACGCCTAGTTTATTACATCCACCTGAACTACAAGTACCGTTGTTCTTACAACCGCGAGGAACGCCGCCTGAATTGGAGCAGTTCGTACATCCCATAGTTCAAAATTTTGGTGTAAAAATAAACAAAAAAGAAGTACCAAAAAGGATTGATTTTAAGTCTTTAAAAAAAGTTTTTTAATCTTTACCCCAAACCACCTGTCCATTCAAAATTGTAGTTTGAATATTGTTTTTTCCGAAGGAATAAGGTAGGTAAGCCAATCCAGATATAGTATTGGTAATAAGTACATTTGCCTTTTTACCACGACTAATAGAACCATGAGTTTTTGAAATACCCATGGCGTATGCACCATTTAAAGTGATGCAACTTAAGGCTTCTTCTGGAGTAAGGCGCATTTTTATACAAGCCAAAGACCACAAAAATAGCATGTTGGAACTTGGGGTTGTACCTGGATTAAAATCCGTTGCCAAGGCTAAAGGAAGATTTCGATTCAAAATTTCACGAGCCTGACCAAATGGGATATTCAGAAAAAAAGAGCAACTTGGCAAAAGTGTTGGAATACAAGCGCTATCTTCTAGAGCATCATAATCATCCGTATTCATTTCTTCCAGATGATCTACAGAAAGTGCTCCCAACTCCACAGCAGCTCTAACAGCGCCAAAAGCATTGAACTGATTGACATGCACTTTAGGAGTTAATCCGTAAGGTTGGGCGGATTCGATAAACCTTTGCATTTCGTCGATAGAGAAATAGCCCTTTTCACAAAAAACATCAATAAATTCAGCCAGCCCCTCTTGGGCAATAATTGGCAAAATGGCAATCATAGCATCGATATAATCCTTGTGATTCTCACGATATTCTAAAGGAAAGGCATGTGCACCTAAAAAAGTAGCCTTTACAGTAATGCAGTGGTTTTCTCGCAATCTTTTGATTACTCGAAGCATTTTCAACTCAGCTTCTGGTGTAAGTCCATAACCGGATTTTATTTCGACGGCACCAGTACCTGTGGAAAGCATTTCGTTCAGTCTTTGAAAGGCCAAATCATAAAGTTCATCTTCACTCGTATTTTGTAAAACGCTCGCTGAGTTGAGAATTCCGCCACCCTTAGCGGCAATTTCTTCGTAACTGAGTCCATGAATTTTATCTACGAACTCCTCCTCTCGGGATTGCGCGAAAACTGTATGAGTATGACTATCACAAAAAGCAGGGAAAACGAACTTTCCTGAGGCGTCTATAATTGTCAGTTGGTTCCAATCTGTGATGCCAAATAAATCGTACATTGACCCATAATCGACAATCAAACCGTCCTCAATGGCTAAATATGCGTTTTCAATATAAGGAATCTTGGCAAGTTGACCTCCGCGCAGAACAAGAGGCAAATCATCTCCTGTCAAGTAAAGGCCTTTTATGTTTTTGATTAAAATTCGAGACATGAATTAAAAACCAAAAGATTGCAAAAATTCAGCGCTCATTTCAACAAAACCAACAGGAGCTGCCATAACAAAAACATTAGCATTTTCAATTTTATCGGAAAAAGACGCCAGGGTAAATCTCATGATGAACTTCTCCTGCTTCATTTCAAATTCGACCATTGCACCAGGAATACTTGAGTGCTGTCCGATATCAAAGCGAGATAATATCGGGAAATTTAGAATAGGGGAATACCAGACAGCAAATTCATTACCTTCGCTATCAAAAAGAAGGGCTTTTTTGCACTCTATGCCCGCAATTACTCGAGTTTCTTCAGTCAATTGTACCCGTAAATTGCTGGCAGGTGGCTCCAGTGATTCATCTGCCAAATTTGAAAAACCGAAAAAATTACCCATCATAGATTCAACTATGGTAAGTGATTTTTTAGTTTCCAAATTCACAATTGTTATTGTAGTGCTCAATGTGCCCAAACGCATAATTGTTGATGTATGGTTTTCATTAAAATAAAGTTCCATAGTACTTCCAGCAAGCATAGACTGTACTTCAGCCATTTCAGGATCAGCAGTCAGAAAATCGATTTTATACTTGAGTGTACCCGATTGGCCAAATAGGACACTTGTAATCAATATGGAAAAAGACAAAACAAATATTTTACGCATGGTTCAAGTAATTAAGATTAAAATTGCAATCAAATTAAGAGCCAAAGATAAACAGAGTTCACAGAAGATTCTTTTAAATCCTGAATTATTTAACTGATTTGATTGTAAAACTAAATGTTGAACCAACACCAAATGAGCTCCGGACGTTTAAACTTTGTTCATGTGCTTCAATAATTGTACGAACAATAGCCAAACCAAGTCCAGTTCCTCCTTCGTTTCTGTTTCTGCTCTTCTCTACGCGGTAAAAACGTTCAAACAAACGAGGCAATTCAGCATCTTCGATACCAGGACCATTGTCTGCAACTTCAACCAAAATAGAATTATCAAAAGCATTAAATCGAACGATAGTTTCACCATTTTCATTGCCATAGGCGATTGAATTCACGATAATATTAGTCAAAACCTGTTCAATTTTCGATTTATCGGCCTGAACAAAAATAGGTTCATACACTTTTGCCAATTTCAAATTTATGTGTTTCTCATCGGCTTGCGTAGATAACAATTCAAAAACATCTTGGACCAATTTGACAATTTCAAAACGCGTTTCTTGCAATTCAATTTTGTCAACCTCCATTTGGGTAATTTGGTCCAGGTCCTCAAGCAAAGTGGTAATCCTATCCACAGCTTTTGATGCCCGTTCCAAAAATAAGGTATTTACATTGGGATCTTCCAAACCGCCCTCCAAAAGTGTCATAATATAGCCTTGTATTGAAAAAACAGGAGTTTTCAACTCATGAGCCAAATTGCCTAGAAATTCGCGACGGAATTGCTCTTGTTGCCTCAACTGAGTTATTTCCAAATTTCTATCCGCCACAAACGACTCTGTTTCCTTGGTAACTTCGGCAAGCAAATCCTTGTTCATATCAATTAACACCTTTTCATTATCGTCAATCTTTTTTCGTCGAATTGCTCTGTAGATTACTTTGATGCGATTATAAAGAAAGTACTTAACGCTAAAATAATTCATCAAATAAGCAGATATACCTATGCTTGCTGAAAAAACAATAATCCAAAGCAAAGAAATTTGAACCCATTCATTCAAAAAGAGCAAACTCAGAAGAAATGAAATTAGGGATACGCCAATACTGGTGTATAGAATTATTCTTGCAGGACTCAATGTTTTCATGGGGCAAATGTATGAGAAATGTAAGTCTCAAGTTTTACCTTTAACACTTCTTAAGATTTAAATACATTGTTGTCCGATAAAACTAATTAAAAAGAAGCCAATATAATTGACTTCTTTTATTAATCGTAATTTTGAGTTGCAAAATTCCAAATACGATGGGTAAA
>Ga0209284_10000017_pt1 | contig 193742 bp, 153 predicted proteins | sample FRY03_FD_187211 | JGI IMG/M metagenome (GOLD analysis project Ga0209284, IMG submission 187211) | Freshwater microbial communities from Lake Fryxell liftoff mats and glacier meltwater in Antarctica - FRY-03 (SPAdes) (version 2) | ecosystem: Environmental > Aquatic > Freshwater > Ice > Glacier...
GTCTGGAAATGATCTGAGAGAATAACGTTATATTTACCATGGAGAAAGGGCTGTTTTTGTGCACCTCAAAGGTAACGATGAGTTAAAACTTTCCTTTCTCCTTTTTTAATCGTTTAGGACGCTATTGTTAGTAAATGTTTATTGCTGGAAATATTTTAAAACTGTTTTATTAAAACGTAAGTTCAAATGATAATGCCTTAATTTGTAAAGTTCACAATTTAAACTAATGAAGAAATACATTTCTAAATTTCATTACCTCACACAAGATTTACCTCATATCAGTCATTTAGAGCAAACGCAACTGGCTTGTGGTGCTGGCGCTAACTGGATTCAATACCGCTGTTTAAGTAAAACTGATGAAGAAATGCTTAATGAGTTACACCAAATTGCAGAAGTTTGTGACGATTGGGGGGCAACCTTAATTGTAACTAATCATGCTCATTTAGTAAATCTAGCTGATATACAAGGGGTACATATTGAAGATATGAATGCCGATTTAAATTTGATAAGGGCACAAATTGGTGAAAATAAAACTTTAGGCGCATCGGCTACCCACACCAATCAAATCATCATTCACATTCAAAACACGGCTGATTATGTGGGTTGTGGTCCGTTTTCTATTACTTTAACTAAACCTAGTGATAATGAGTTGTGGGGTGTAAAGGGTTATGAAAGCGCAGTAAATCAATTAAAGGAATTGGGTTTAGAAACTCCATTAATAGCCGTGGGCGGAGTAAAACTGACCGATGTAGCGGCTTTGCTAGCAACTGGAGTTAGCGGTTTGGCCGTTTGTAGTGCTATTAATGACACTGACGATATAGCCAATGCCTATAAGAACTTTCACCAGATGATATTTTAAACGATAACACCAATGTCTAGCCATCATATTGTAAGAGAAAAACAAGAGCCTGCATTGCTTATTGTTAACCTAGATGGCTTTAACGATGAATATTTGGGTCAGCTTTTAGAATGGTCGCCGACGGTAATTGTTACCGATACCATGATTGATGAAGTTCTTTCTTTGGGGATTAAAATTGATGCTGTTTTAGAAAATAAGGACTATAATATTTCTGATCAACAAGAACATATTTTACGAATACCATATAGTCAAGATGCTTTAGATAAAGGTTTAAAACATTTTGTAAAGGAAGGTTATCCTGCCGTTAATGTGATTAACAAAAGTTTTGAGTTTAAGGAATATCAATTCTATGTTGATTTGATTGATATCGTTGTTTTTATTGAGGAGCGTAAAATATATCCTATTCCATCTGGATTTAGCAAATGGCAGCGAGCAAATGAAGAAATTGCAATTCTGCATCCCGAGTATATTGACGATTTATCTTTTGCCGGGTTAGAACACATTCAGGAAAATATTTACCGCACACAGAAAGATGGCTTTTTTAGCTTTACTTTTTCTCAGCCTTATATTTTTATCGCCGAATATATATGATTGCGATAAGAAAAGCTTCAACGTCAGATATTGAGTTGATCAATCAATTAGCTCATGAAATTTGGTGGGACACCTATAAAGCTGTAATACCTGATGAGCAAATAACTTTTATGCTGTCTAAAATGTACAGTTTAGTAGCTTTAGAAGAGCAAATGAATAAAGACATTACATTTCTAATTCTTGCTTATGAAGGTGTTGATGAGGGCTTTGCAGCATACGAAAAACACGATATAGACAAAAGTTATAAATTAGAAAAACTTTATTTAAGTAAAACGCAGCAAGGAAAGGGCTTGGGTAGGGTTTTGATTTCTAGGGTAGAAGAAAATGTGAAATTTTTAGGTGCGTCTTTTTTATATTTAAATGTAAACCGAAACAACAATGCTTTTAATTTTTACCAAAAAGTGGGTTATGAAGTCATAGAGACTGTTGAAATTCCGTATTTCGATTTTATTTTAAACGATTACGTGATGAGGAAAGAATTAAAATAGTTTACAATTCTTGAGCTACCAATTCGGCAATTTCTTTTCCTGTTAAACTTCCAATGGCCACACCCATGCCATTGCATCTAGCAGCAACATATAAATTAGGCTCTACTTTTTCAATAATGGGTTCCAATTTGTTACCAAATCCCATTATCCCACTCCACATATAGTCGTATTCTATGGCTTGGTTAATATCTATACAATTAGCTAATAACTCTTTTAAGTAATTTATTATTGGTGCGCTATTGGTTAAATCGTAGGTTTCTTCGCTAGCTACGTCTAAATTTCTTCCTCCCCCAATTAAAATTCGGTTGCCAATATTTCTGAAGTAGGTAAAGCCTTTGTTGTAATGGAAAGTTCCTTTCAACTTTAAACCCTTTATTTCTTGGGTTACTAAAACCTGTCCACGAGCAGGCTTAATGGCTAAATCAGGAATTAATTGTGTTGCAAATGCATTGTTAGCCAATATCAGTTTCTTTCCAAAAAACGTAGCCTGATTGGTGTTTACTCTGTATCCTTTTTCATCAGCAGAAAAGTCTAAAACCTGGCAAGAATTAAACAGGTTAACACCTAAAGTCAAAACCTTTTGAGTTAATGCTTTCATCATTTTACCAGTATCAATTTGTCCCTCGTGTTTATTGTGAATTAAGGTGTTGATATTCTTTAAGCCAAATGCTGCTATTTTATCATTGCTTACTGTAAAAGTGTCAGTATGCTTAAAGGCGGGTTTTAATAATTTATTAAGGTAAGAAATAGCATCTAAAGATTGCGTTTCTAGTTCCAAATCGGCTTTAAAAAACAACTCATTTCCGCCGTAAGGCAGATATTCTATGTTATGATCTCCTAAATTTTCTCTTAATAAAGCCAAGCCTTCTATACGCTTCTCTACCAAATTAAAAACGGTTTCTTCGCCATAATCTGCTATCTCTTGTATTAACTCAGAAACACTTCCAAAACATGCAAAACCTGCGTTTTTTGTGCTTGCACCACTAGGTAATAGTCCTTGTTCTAGAACTGTAATTTTTAATGACGGCTGCATAATTTTTAGGTTTAAAGCGGCGTTTAAACCCACAATGCCAGCGCCAATAATAATCACATCGTTACTATTTAAGAAAGTTTGATGTTCCCAGAAAGAAAAATTTGTATTTTGCATGATAGTTAAATATAAAAATTATTATTAAAAGTATAGGAACACTTTTTGACTATCACTAAATACTTAAAATTAAGAAAATGGGAATCGCATTATTTATAGCCATTGCAATATTAGGATATGCAGTGCAATGGCGTTTTAAAAACAAGTTTAAAAAATATTCTGAAATAGCAATTACTTCTGGCTTAAGCGGAGCAGAAATAGCAAAGAAAATGTTGAATGATAATGACATTTTTGATGTAGAAATTATTTCCGTTGACGGACAGTTAACAGACCACTACAATCCGGATAATAGAACGGTAAACCTATCTCCAGATGTTTATGCAGGTAGAAGCATTGCTGCTGCCGCAGTTGCTGCACATGAATGTGGCCATGCGGTACAACACGCTAAAGCTTATGGATGGCTACAATTTAGATCTGCAATGGTGCCTATGGTAGGTGTTGCCTCTAACTTAATTCAGTGGACATTAATGATAGGTTTTATGTTGTTAGTTTTTGGTGGAATTCCTTGGGTTTTAATGGTGGGCGTAGCCGCTTTAGCTATTGTAACTTTCTTTAGTTTTGTAACGCTTCCGGTAGAATTTGATGCCAGTAAAAGAGCTTTGGCTTGGTTACAAACTAATAAAGGAATTATGCAAACTAGCGTAGAAAACGACCAAGCTAAGGACGCTTTATGGTGGGCCGCCATGACTTATGTTGTTGCAGCGCTTTCTTCTTTAGCTACCTTAGTTTATTATGCATCTATGTTAATTGGTAGAAGAGATTAATTACTGATCACTATTAAAAATGTATAAAAGACTTCTTAAAAGAGGTCTTTTTTTTTGCGTAAAGGATGGTAGTGGGTTACCGGCCTGTGTGTAACGCCACGTGTGCGTATGAGCGTACAGCCTGACCCCAATTTTTTCTATTGGGGTAACGCCCTTACTATAAAATAATTAATTCTCTAGTCTATAAATATCACAAGTGTTTCTGCCTAAACCATTGTAATCTAATCCATAACCTACTACAAAATCGTTAGCAATTTCAAAACATATAAAGTTTATTTCATCAAAGTGATATTTTAAAGCCGATGTCTTCATGAGTAATGCTGCTACTTTTACCGATTTTGGTTCTTCCTTATAAACCTTGTCCAGTAAATATTTTAGGGTGGCGCCGGTATCAATAATGTCTTCTACAATGATGATGTCTCTACCTTTGATATCTACCAAAAGTCCAATTTCTTCGGTTATTTTTCCTGTACTTTCTGTGCCGCCGTGGTAAGAGGCAAGTTTTACAAATGTGGTTTCGCAGCTTATTTTTACCTCTTTCATTAAATCGGCCATAAACATGAAAGACCCATTTAAAACGCCAATAAATATGGGCACTTTGTCTTCGTAATCTACATTAATCTGAATGCCCATAAGTCTGATTCGTTTTTCGATCATGCTGTTATCTATAAATAGCTCAAAGGTTTTATCGTCTATGGTCATGTTGTGGAAGGTTAAATTTATTCTTGTTCAAAAATTAAAGTACTTAAATTATTTGGGTCCATTACCTCGTTTGCAATGGCTATTAATTGTAGCGAAGTAACTTTGTTTATTTTCTCAAAAACCTCTTTAAGCGAGTCGATTTTGTTATAATCTAACAGACTTTTAGCCATAGAGATTAAGACACCAATTCTGTTTTCTTCGCCCAAGGCAATTTGTCCAATTAGCCGTTGCTTGGCTTGCGCCAATTGTATGGTACCTAAAGAATTTTCTCTGACTTTTTTTAGCTCTTTGTAAATTAGTTTGGAGGCTTTTTCTACTTTCTCGCTGTCGGTGCCAAAGTAAATTGAAAATAAACCAGTATCGCTTAAGGGTGTGTAATTAGATTCTATGGTGTATGCTATGCCGTGTTTTTCTCTAATTTCTAGGTTTAATCTGGAGCTCATACCAGTGCCGCCTAACACATTATTTAGCAATAATAAACCTGTTTTTTGTTCTTGGTGAAAGCTATAAGCAACGTTACCCAGTATACAATGCGTTTGATTGATGGGTTTTTTTAAAGTCTTAAATATAGCCGAATTAAGGGGTGGTTTTATCCTTCGCTTTTGCTGATTATTTTCTGGAATCTCGCCAAAATATCTTTCGGCAAGTTTAGCCACTTTGGTTAAGGAATAAGAGCCAGATATTGCTAAAATAATTTCGTGGGTGTTGTAATTCTTGCCTATAAAACTCACCATATCTTGCCTTTGTGTAGCTTTAATGGAAGCTGTGGTCCCCAAAATATTTTCGCCTAAGCTATGATTTGCAAAAATTAATGCTTCAAAATCGTCGTTGATTGCTTCTTCTGGCTGATCCTCATAGCTTGCTATTTCATCTAAGATAACGGCTTTTTCTTTTTCTATCTCATGTACAGGGAAAGTTGAGTTAAAGGCAATATCTTGTAAAAGCTCTACTGCCCTTTCTAAATATTTTTTAAGAAATGAGGCATGTAAACAAGTATATTCTTTAGAGGTATAGGCGTTTAAATCGCCGCCCACAACTTCTAATCGGTTTAAAATCTGACTGGTGTTTTTAGAAGTCGTTTCTTTAAATAGCAAATGCTCTATGAAATGAGCCAAGCCTTCTTTTCCTTTTTCCTCGTCTCTAGAGCCCGCGTTAATAACCAAACAACAGTGAGATACTGTTGATTTAGCAGGTTTTAATAAAACTCTAATGCCGTTTTTTAAGGTATAAATTTGATAATCCATGTACAGCAATAAATATAGTTATTATGTTTACTGATTTTAATAAATTTTAGAATTGATGGTTTTAATTCTGAATCGTTTAAAAATTAGTAAAAAGATGATTTTCTAAAAATTTCACGCAAATTTCACAAAGAGTACACGCACAGCCTGCAAAGGACTTATGTAGTTTGATTTATAAGAGCAATTAGATAAGTCACAAAGTGACTCCTTTGGAGCTTTGCGCTCTTTGCGTCTTCTTAATTTTTTTCTTTGCGTGAAAAAAAAGTTATTACAAGTCAAAATATCTTAATATGTAGATCAAAAGTGGAGTTTCCATGCAAAGAGCGAAAAGTTAAGTCCATCTGCATTAACCTATTGATTATAAAAACTCCCTTCAACCTACACCAAGCCATTTTGTTAATAACACAAAATATTGATAAACAATTATTTAATAATCTATTCTGCAAAACACTTGCACTTATCCACAAATTATAAGTAATTTCAACTCCATTTAAAATTTCGAATTATGTCTTCAAAAGTAAATATTCCTCGGTTAGATTTAAACGATTTTCTACACGGAACGCCAGAACAGAAACTAAAGTTTTCTAATGATATTGGCGGTGCATTTACCGAAACAGGCTTTGTAACCATCACAAACCATGGTTTAGACAAAGCATTAATCACTAAACTTTACGAGCAGGTTCAAAACTTTTTTACTTTACCAGAAGCAGCTAAATTAAAATACGAAAAAGTTGAACTAGCCGGACAAAGAGGATATACCTCTAAAGGGCGTGAAAAAGCAAAAGATTCTAAAACCCCTGATTTAAAAGAATTTTGGCAAACGGGGCAGTATGTAGAAGATGGAGATGCGATTAAAGCAGAATATCCTGATAACGTTTCAATAGAAGAACACCCAGCATTCAACTCAGTAACTAAAGAAGTTTACCAAAAATTAGAAACAGCAGGAAAGCAGATTTTAAACGCCATTTCTGTTTATTTGGGTTTACCTGAGCATTATTTTGAAGATAAAGTACATAACGGAAACTCTATTTTGAGAGGAATACATTATTTCCCAATAGAAAATCCAGATGCTTTACCTCCCGATGCTGTTAGAGCAGGAGCACATGAAGACATCAATTTAATTACCCTATTAATTGGCGCAAGTGCCGATGGTTTAGAGGTTTTAACGCAGCAAGGCGAGTGGTTTGCCATTACTGCACAAGGCGAAGATATTGTGGTTAACGTAGGCGACATGCTACAACGCTTAACCAATAATAAATTACGCTCTACCACGCACCGTGTGGTTAATCCACCAAGAGAAATGATGAAAAATAGCAGATATTCTGTGCCGTTTTTCCTTCACCCAAAATCTAACATGGATTTAAACTGTTTAGATTTATGTATAGACGCAGATCATCCAAAAGCTTATGAAGATATTACTGCCGGCGAATATTTAGACGAACGCCTCCGCGAAATTGGATTAAAGATGTAAAAGACTTTCAGTTCTGTAAAAATATGAATTGGAAAATAGGGGAAAAGGTGCTTTAGGGCGCCTTTTTTTGTGAGCAATAGTTTGGTAAAAGGACTAGAACTTTGGAGAAAATATTTATTTGGGCGTCCCGATAGCTATCGGATTACAGGTCAAGAAGTTACCCTCCAATGGAGTCCTTCGGACCTTTGGAGCTATCCGCTTTAGTTTTTTGTTGCAAATTGCAAAGTGGTCAAATCAACAAATAAGCCTGCCCGACCACTGTCGTGGCTGCCGCTGCTATCCTTAACGCAATTTTAAGTTAAACACCAAATTTATCGGAAGTAAAAGTGTGCTAGCAGGGTCTCTCGCAAGAGGACCCTGCGTTTTACATTATCTAAGCTTTATCGTAAATTAAAAAGGGAACATACATACTTCTATCTAGACAAGGATTTTCAAACGGAATAACAAAATATTCTACTTCAATCTTTTAACATTGTCTTTAGCAAATGCTTCCCAGCCACTATAGCTTTTTCCGCCGCCGCTACTGGTAATTTTTTGGAAAGAGTGGCAAACCGCAACACCTAAACCATCTGTAGCGTCTAAAAATTCTGGAGTTTCATTAAATTTCAGAAGTTGCTTCAACATGGCCGCAACTTGCTCTTTGGTGGCATTTCCGTTTCCGGTAATTGCTTGTTTTACTTTCTTTGGCGAATATTCAAAAATAGGTAACCCCTTGGCCAAGCCAGCTGCCATGGCAACTCCTTGTGCTCTACCCAATTTTAACATCACTTGGATATTTTTTCCATAAAATGGCGCTTCCAAGGCTAAACAATCTGGATTGTATTGTTCTATTAAAACTGTTGTACGCTCAAATATTTTCTGAAGCTTTAAAAAATGATCATCTAAATGAGTCATTTTAACCACACCTAAACTTATCAATTCTATTTTATTACCAGTTTCTTTAAGCACACCATAACCCATAACTGCAGTTCCAGGGTCGATCCCCAAAATAATACGTTCTTTGGATTTTTCTTTTAACATAGGGGCAATATTAAGGTAAATTCTTAACATTGCATTATATAGGAGGCGGTTTGACTAAAGCAAATAAAAAAATATTAGGCTATTTATTGAAGCTAACAATCGTTTGTTTCGCAGCCTATTTTATTTATCAAAAGCTAACTAACAATAAAAACCTAGACGAGTTCTTTCTATTAATCAATCAACTTTCTCAGGTTAAGGTTTATAGCTACTTAGCTTTAATTTTTACCCTCATGCTAGTTAACTGGTTGTTAGAGAGCTCAAAATGGCAGTTTCTATTAGTCAAAATTGAAAAAATTAGTTTTTATAAAGCTGTAGAATCAGTTTTTTGTGGCTTAACTTGGGCTGTTTTTACACCAAATAGAATTGGAGAATATGGCGGGAGAATACTCTTCCTATCACCCAGAAAAAGAATCCAAGGCGCTATTGCGATGAGTGTTGGGCAAATCGCTCAAATGGTAATTACTAATGTGCTTGGTGCTACGGCGCTACTTTGGTTCATCTATCATTTTAAACCGATAGATAGTTGGTTGTTTATTGCAATTTCATTATTAGTTTTAGGTTTCTGTTTTTTCTTTTTACTGTTTTATTTCAACATTAGGTGGTTAGAAAAATCGTTAAGCAGCATTAAATTTTTAAAGAGATTTCAGAAGTACTTTTCTGTTTTAAGTCAGTACCACCAAAAAGAATTAATGACAGTAATGCTTTACAGTTTAGCCAGATTTGCTGTTTTCACTTCACAATACTTATTGGTTATACATTTACTAATTCCAGAGATTAATTTGGCTCAATCAGCCATGATGGTTTTTTTGTTATTCTTCATACAATCTGCCCTACCATCGTTAGATTTGCTAGATATTGGTGTAAGAAGTTTAACAGCTACTTATTTCTTCAGTTTCATCACCAATCAAGATATCGCAATTATGGCAGCAGCGGCTTTAATTTGGTTAATCAATTTAATATTGCCGGCCATTATCGGTTCGTTTTTTGTATTTAAACTCAAATTCTTTGATTATAGCAATAGTTAGTGCAATTGCACTTTTTTTAGCATTTTTTTATGCTTTTTTGGTTTTATATATGCGTAGTGGATGGGAGAAAATTCCAACCTTTCAACTAGAAACAGAAACTTTTAAAACCAAAGTATCCGTTTTAATTGCCGCCAGAAATGAGGAGGAAAAAATACACTTAACTATAGAAGACATTTTAGCACAAAACTATCCTAAAGAACTGTTAGAGATTATTATAGTCGACGACCATTCTACAGATAACACTTCTAAAATTATAGCTTCTTATGCTAAAGATGGGGTAAAACTAATTCAACTAAATGAAGCTGCACCTTTAAACTCTTACAAGAAAAAAGCAATATCCGAAGCGATTAACCTAGCTACGGGCGAATTAATTGTCGCAACCGATGCAGACTGCCGTATGAAAAATAAATGGCTAGCTAATGTTGTTGCCATGTACGAGACAGGTAACTGGAATTTAATAAGTTCGCCTGTTGTATATTTTGAAGAGAAATCTTTTTTTGAGCGCATCCAAACGCTAGAATTTCTGTATTTAATAGGCTTAGGAGCAGCTGGCGTTGGCAACAAAATGCCCACAACCTGTAATGGTGCAAACTTGGCGTATAAAAAAGAGGTCTTTTTAGCTTTAGATGGTTTTAAAGGGATAGATGATTTAGCCAGTGGCGACGACGAACTTTTTCTACATAAAGTTGCCAAAGCATATCCCGGCACTATTGGTTTTTGTAAATCTTACGATGCAATTGTTTACACCCATGGTAAAGAAAACCTGAAAGAGTTTTTAAAGCAACGTAAACGTTGGGCCAGCAAAACTGTAAAATATGATAATAACGCCTTACTTTTAGTCGCTGTTTCTATTTGGTTATTTAATGTCTCTTTAGCTGTTAACTTTGTGTTGGCATTTTTCTTTCCAGCCTTTGCCAAGCTATTGGCGGTTCAATTTTTAATCAAATTTGCTGCAGAAGCTTTCTTTTTAGAGCGTTTAACCACGTTTGCAAAACGTAGTGGTTTACTCTCCAACCTTATTGTTATTACTTTTATTCATGTAATCTATTTTATTTACATTGGCTTAGCTGGTAATACGGGTAAGTACGATTGGAAAGGAAGATCAGTAAATTAATCATGAAGCAATGATCAATCAAGTCCAAGAATCTGTATGGAAAAAATTCTATCGACAAAGATTGGCCTTTTTAGGCTTATGCTTCATCGTCTTAGTTTCTATTACAGCTATTTTAGGATATTTAATCACTCCAGATGATACTCCAGAAGCAAATCAAATGAATTTGCAGTTGAATATCGAAAAACCAGGTTCGGTTTTTACATTAATTAAAGTCCCAAAAAATCCTCAACCGTTAAAGGTAAATTTTCTTATAAAAATGCTTTTTGGTCAGCAAGCTTTGTATGATGATATTCCAATCAGCGATTATCATTTTCAAGGAAATTATCTTTACTACCACGAGTATTTGGGTGAAAATGAAATAGGAGAACTCAAAAAAATAGCACTTTCAAACGCCGATTTAAAGCAAGATAAAAAGTTTTTAGAAGATAAGTATTTGGTAAATCAACGGTATTTATTAGGAACCGATGTTTATGGTAGAGACTTATTGAGTAGGGTAATTATAGGCGCAAGAATTTCTCTTTTAGTAGGTTTTATAGCCGTTATTATTAGTTTAGTTATTGGCGTTACTTTAGGCGCTTTGGCAGGTTATTACAGCGGTAAAATAGACGCAATAATAAGCTGGTTAATGAATGTTGTTTGGTCGTTACCCGCTTTATTAATGGTCATCGCAATTTCTTTTGCTTTAGGCAAAGGATTTTGGCAAGTATTTATAGCGGTAGGCTTATCTATGTGGGTAGAAGTGGCTAGGCTGGTAAGAGGACAAGTTTTAGTTTTAAAAAACGCACAATTTGTAGAAGCGGCAAAATCTCTTGGTTTCTCTAACCTCAGGATAATTTATAAGCATATATTACCCAATATTTTAGGACCAATTTTAGTGGTTACGGCTTCAAATTTTGCATCCGCTATATTGTTAGAAGCTGGTTTAAGTTTCTTGGGTTTCGGCGCTCAGCCACCCACTCCAACTTGGGGAAGCATGATCAAAGAACACTATGGCTACATCATTATGGATGCGGCCTACCTAGCAGTTATCCCAGGAATTATGATTATGTTAATGGTTTACGCTTTTAATTTAATTACTATTGGCTTACGTAATGTATTTGATACTAAGTCTCAAAATACAAATGTTTAGTTGTGTGTTTGTATGATTTAAGCTAATTTAGTGTCGTAATTTTACCCCTAAATGCCAGAGTTAAATCAACAGGAATCTGATTCGCAGATAGATATAGTAGAACTTTTATTAAAGCGACAGGCAGAGCTGAGTGCGCTTTTAGAAGTAACTAGAGCTATAAACAGCAATGTGGCCAGTCAAACCCTAATAGAAATGCTCGAAATGATTATGCGAAATAATCTGCGAGTAAAGAAATTTAGGCTCTTATTACTGAACATAGAAGAGTTCCATTGTGTAGCTAATTTTGGTGGCGAGATAGAAGCACAGGAAGATATACAGGCTATGGCCGCCGAACTTTTACCTAAAAAAATTCCTGTACATGTAACAGATAATATAAATCCTATTTACCACGGGTACGATTATTTTATACCCGTACACCACAAAGACGAAGCTTTAGCTTTTGTTCTTGTAGGTAAATTTAAAAACGAGGAGAAGATATTAGACAATAGTGTAGATTATATACAGACTTTAATTAACGTAATTATTGTAGCCTTTGAAAACAAGAAATTGTTTAAAGAGCGTTTGCACAGAGAACGTTTACAAAGAGAGGTAGAACTGGCAAGGCAAGTACAAAACATGCTTATCCCGCAAGATTTACCACATAACAAATTTTTAGATGTCGATTCTATTTATAAACCCCATCAAAGTATTGGTGGCGATTTCTTCGATTTTATACAGCTAAATAACGAAGAATTTTTGTGGTGCGTTGCCGATGTTTCTGGAAAAGGGATTTCTGCCGCATTAATTATGGCAAACTTCCAAGCCAGTTTAAGGGCATTGGTTTCTATTGATATTTCTTTAACCGAGCTCATTAAACGATTAAATCTGAGTGTATTTAAAAACACCAACGGAGACAGGTTTATTACCCTATTTATTGGCGTTTATAACGAAAAAACTAGAAAACTTAAATACATTAATGCAGGCCACAATGCGTCTATTTTATTGCAAAATAACAAAGCCTTTACGTTAAAAGAAGGTTCTATGATGATTGGTGCTTTTGACGAACTACCGTTTGTAAAAGAAGGCGAGATTATGATAGAAAAAGAAGCTATTATTTTTAACTACACCGATGGAATTATAGAGTTTGATGGCGAAGAAGATCAATCTATAGAAGAAGAAGAATTGATAGAATTTTTGCTAGCAAACAGCCACAAAGAAGTAAAAGTCATTCATGAGCTACTCTTAAATAAGATGGAAACCCTCAGAAACTTTGAAGAAGCCACAGACGATATCACCATTCTTTCCCTAAAAATCCATTAAGATAAAATCACTATCAATTTTAAGATTCATTATTTTTTGGGCGTTAAACACGCTTTCCGCTCATACGCCTCAAGGCCTTAAGCTCTTGGCCGGTATCCGCTGCAATCGTTAACGCACCTTGCAACCGTATTAAAAATGAGTTATTCACAGCTTTAATTTTTTACCATGAATGCGCAGATGAATTAGGATAATATTTTTAATTACCACCCAGCTCTGTGATCTCCTAGACATCTGCGGTAAAATAAATCACCACTCAGCTTTGCTTTCTCTGTGAAAAAACTTCTTTCACTCTTTATTTAAAAATAACAAATTATAAACCAGAATCATTAGCTTTTTCTTTCAGTTGCAATGCTGTAATCATCCCTAACATAGCCCAAAATATAACCGCTATTTTATCCTGATCTAAAAAGTTGTTCATTGCTCCGTGGATGTAATAACTAACTAACGCCAGCAATATGGCTAAGCTTAACACCTTAGTTTCTTTGTTTTTGGTGTTGTAATGAAGTTTTAAAAGTATGGCGATGGTATAACCAAAAAGGATAAGCGTAATTAGGAAACCAATGATTCCGGAATCTACTAGCGGACCAAAATATTCGCTGTGGATATTTCCCATATCGCCCTGTGTGGTGCTGATGCTGGTCATTTCGTGGGCTCTTTGATAGGCAGAATATTTAAACATGTATGTACCCGGACCAAAACCGAAAAATGGTTTTTCTAAAAACATACGATAGCCAGCTTCCCAGCGGTTTAAGCGCTCTACGTTAGAATCATCGTTTTTAATATTAGTTACTGATTTTAAATCGCCGGCAATACTTTTTCCAGATACCGAATTGTTGTTTCTAATTTTCTGATAAATCTCGTTCTGATAAAAAAAAGCAAAACAGGAGCTTACAAGAAGCACCATTAACATCGTTTTAAACCGAACTTTAAAACTGGTGATCAGGTAAAAAGCAAATGCAAAAATTAGGCTAATAACTGCCGCTCTAGAGTAAGATAATATCACACCTGCTAAACTAGAAATGGCAATTCCAGTAAAAATTAAGCGGGTAAAGAGATTATTTATTATAGATTTTGACAGCAAAATGGTAGTGCTGACACAAAGTACAATGGCACAAACAGCGCTGTAAACCGTGTGATCGTCCATGAAGGGTTTCATCATTAGCATGGCTCTTTTTTGGGAAAAACCATCGTGATAGTGATTGATTGTGGTATATATGATTACCAATACAAGGCCTAAACCAAAGGCTAAGAAAAACTGTTTTATCCGTTTTGGATTTCTAAAAATAATTGACCCCCAGAAGTATCCAAAAACCACTGTCCATATTCTAGCTAATAAAAATTTGAATGATATGATGGGTAAAGTGCTGGTGACGCTGGTTAAAAAGATCCAAGCTAAATTAATGATGATGATAAAGGTTAAAGCCTGCTTAAGAAGCTCTTTTTGGTTTTTATAATCTTGTAAAAGTTTGATGATGAATAAGATTAAAAAAACCAGCATTAAAGGTTCTGATGGGATGTTTATTCCAGAATCGCCGATGTTATATTTAATAGAAAATGGCGTACAAAAAGCGACTATCAGAAAAACCCATTCTATAGAAACCAGAAAAATGGTTGTAGCTAAAAGCAACAACGGAATGGCGACAAAAAGATAATCGGGATAGGTAAGGGCGCAAAAAGTTACTAAAAGAATAAAGGCTATACTTAGGGAATAAAGCTTTATAACATTGGCACTTTGCAACATTTATGATTTTAGTTTTGGAGCAATAAACGCTAAGTAACAAGCCAATAAAAAGGCAATTAAAAAAGCCGACAACGCAAACAGAATAACCACCAAAGTTTTATTTGGATATTTACTTTTCTCGGGGACACTTGCTTTTTGTATCAAATATTTTTGTGAAATGGTGCTTTTAAAATCTACTTCCGCGTTTTCGTACCGGAGTTGTAAGTTTCCTAAAACCTCATTTTCTATTTCGTATAAAGCTTCTAGCTCTAAATATTTTCCGCTGAGTTTGCCAAAATTATTTACGGTAGGCACTAAAGATTGGTAGGTTGCTTGGGCTGCGGCTAGCCTTCCTTTTGCCCTAATAATGGTGCTATCTGGCAATCTGGCGGCGTAGCGTTCGTAAACTTTTACTCGGGCTTCTTCTGCTTTTACCGCTGTTTGCGATTTAATAATGGCTTCGCTTAAAACTTCTGATTGTGCTTGGTAATCAAATATCCCTTGTGTTCTTATTTTGCGTTGTTCTAGCAAAATGGAATCTACCAAAGATTTTTTCTTGTAATATTGAGCGCCTATAATCTGGAAGGCTTGTTGTGCTCTGCCTTGTTGTAAAACGGTTCTTAAACTATCTAAAGAGGTAGAAATATAGTTAGCAATGTCTGCAGCGTATTGTGGATCTTCGTCTAGTACTTCAATTTTAATAGCAAGATAATCTGTACGTTTAAAATTGGTGTTTTTAGCAAATTTTTCCCTGGCTCTTGTTTTAGGATATTTGGCTTCATCAGAAATTTCGTAATGTTTGTTCAGGTTGAATTTATTAATTACTTCGTCTTTTAAATTATCCGAGTTTAACATCTCTAGCACCTGATCTATTTGGTCTTCATCGCCAAAGCTTAAGAAGTTTTCTAGGTTATTTTCTGCCAATACAGATTTAGAAATGGAATTATTTGCCGGAATGTAAAATACCGTAAAAGCCTCAAAATTGGGTTTAATGAGGAAGCTAACAATTACACCTAGTATTGCACCAAATAAGGTAATTAAAAGAATATGCTTACGATATTTTAAACCTACTTTGGTGAGTTTAATGAGGTCTAAACTTTCTTCTTTCTCTTGCATTAGATTTATTTGAAAGGCTGAAATTAACTAATTATTTAGCTGTTGCAAAACGTATGGCATTAAAAGGTATTGGAATAGTTTATAGATATTAAATGTCATCATTAAAACGCTAAACAAATTCCCTTAAATCTTTCACATTAATTAACCTCAGTAAAAAGGAAATCGCCAATCCAGCAATCAATAAAACAGCTAAAGATACCATCCAATTAAACGCCATATAATTTAAGAAATATGCTGTAAAACACATCAACACCACTAAGGCAAATAGCTTAAACCAATTGGTGTAGTTTGGTTTAAAATGAAAGTATTGGCTATAAGTAAAAATATACACCAAAGCCATTACCCCAAAAGAAATCAGGTTGCTTATGGCTGCTCCTAAAGCGCCGTAAACAGGTAGTAGAATAACATTGATTATGATGTTAAGCGCTAAGCCAGTAAGCGAAATATAGCAAAGTAATTTCAGGTTGTTATTTGCTGTAAACACGCTACTGTAAACATAATAAACCGTTTGAAAAAACACTGTAAACATTAACAATCCAAATACTAAAGCTAAGTCTTGACTAAAAGCTTTGCCATAAAAAAGGTCCATTATTTCGGTTCTGTAAAACCAAGCGCTAATTGAAATAATGATGCTAAAAGCACCCAATAATTTCATGCTATTGTTCACCAAATTGTTAAACATTTTTTGCTGACCTATGAGGTTTGCCAATAACGGATATAGGAATGACGCAAATAAAATAGGAACCATAGTGGCGGCATCTAAAAAGCGGTAGGCAGCGGCATAAATACCCGTTTCTAAGGGACCATTTACCGCTATTTTCTCTAGCATCACGCTATCTATTTTTTGATGCGCCAATACCAAAAAAGCAAAAATTGCAAAAGGAATTAAAGGCTTGATGACCTTAAAATCTAGCTTCAACCAAAAGGCTTTAAAAATGTCAATTTTGTTTTGGTATAAAACAATCGTACAAACCACAATGCTGATGAATAATGTAATGAGCTGGCAGGATGCATAAAAAATAGTGCTCCATAAAAAGTCATCGGCGAAAGCCAAAACAGGAAACAAAGCTAAAACGAGCAATAATTTATCTAAAATAGAAAAAACAGCATCGAGGTAGAAAAGCTGATGTACCTTTAAATAACTGCGTAAATAAATCAAAAACGACCATAAAACTTGGTAAGCGACCAAAACCAGCAAAAGCTGACGACTAGTGTAATTTAACAGATAAGCCGTAATTAACGTAAAGGCAAAATAAATTACGGAGAGCACAATTTTTACAGAAAGGAAAGAAAAATGACTGTCTTCTTGGTTGTCAGAAGCCATCTTTTTCACCATAAAATTACTTAAGCCGGGGTCGGCGATAACGCTTAAAACCAAAGTAAAATTGAAAATGCTGTAGTACAAACCATACTCGGCAAAACCCACCTTTAACTGAATGTTGCGCTCAATAAAGAATACCCAAATCAGCTTAACAATTAAGTTAAGGATAATGAGCAAAGAAACCTGGTTGATAAACTTTTTGGCTGTCATTCCATTTTAAACAGGTTCTAAATATAAAGTTTAATTTTATTATGTGTGATTTGAATATTGGGAGTATGTTTTTTTTGCCACGAATGCACTAATGAAAAAGGATAATGTAATTGCAGGGATTTAATTATTTTTTTTGATTTAGAAGAGTAATAATACAAGCTTTGGGCTCTTTGCGTCTTCTTAATTTTTTCTTTGCTTAAAAAATCTGCTCAGCATATTAATAGAAAAGTTTCACGCAAAGCTCGCAAAGACTTCACGCAAAGTTCGCAAAGAAAAAAGAAGCTTTTCATTTGCAGAGAACCATTCTTCACCACCCAGCTCCGTGACCTTAGCGTCCTCTGCGGTTAAAAACTTACCACTCCGCTTTGCTCCCTCTGTGAAAAAACCTTTGTGTTCTCCATGGTTAAAAGGTTCACGCAAAGTTTGCAAAGAAAAAACTGCTACAATCATTCTTCACCATCCAGCTCCGTGACCTCAGCGTCCTCTGCGGTTAAAAATTAACCACCCCGCTTTGTCCCCTCTGTGAAAAAACCTCGGTGCCCCTCTGTGGTTAAAAGGTTCACGCAAAACTCGCAAAGAAAAAAAGAATCTTGTCATTTACAGAGAACCATTCTTCACCATCCAGCTCCGTGACCTCAGCGTCCTCTGCGGTTAAAAATTAACCACCAAGCTTTGTCCCCTCTGTGAAAAAACCTCGGTGCCCCTCTGTGGTTAAAAGGTTCACGCAAAGCTGGCAAATAAACCCCACCCACATTTTGGTATTATGCAACCCTATTTTTATATTAGCAAATAACCAAAATAAATCCACCTTGCGGGTAGCAGTAAATACCAGATTTTTAATAGCCGATAAACTAGAAGGGATTGGTAGATTCACGTTCGAAACCCTAAAAATAATAGTTAAAAACAATCCAGAAGTCGAGTTTATTTTTTGTTTTGACCGACCATTTGACCCACAATTTATTTTTGCGCCAAACATCAAACCCTTAGTTATTAATCCGCCGGCAAGGCATCCTTTTTTATGGCACATTTGGTTTCAATACCGTTTACCAAAAGCCTTAAAACCACTTCAAATAGATGTTTTATTATCTCCCGACGGCTTTTTACCTCTAAACGCACCCTTTAAAAGCGTTGTCGTTATACACGATTTAGCCTTTCAACATTTCCCAAAAGGCGTAACCTGGATTAGGCAAAAATATTATCAATACTTTTTCCCGCGGTTTATAAAAAAAGCCACACAAATTGTTGCCGTTTCAGAATTTACCAAACAAGATATCATCCATCAATACCAAATCAAAGAAGATAAAATTGCTGTGGTTTATAATGGCGTATCTTCAGGTTTTAAGCCAGCAAGTCGAAAATTAAAAGAGGAAACCATCCAAAAAACAACAGGCGGAACGCCCTATTTTGTTTGTATTGGCGCCATACATCCACGCAAAAACATCATCACTTTGTTAAAAGCTTTCGATAATTATAGCTTAAAACAGAAAAATCCTTTTAAATTAGTCATTATTGGGCGCAAAGGCTGGAAGAATAACGAGCTAGAAAATGTTTACAGGCAGATGAAATCAAAAGATGATGTTATATTTACGGGTAAATTAAACGACAACAACCTGATTCACATTTTAGCATCGGCGAAAGCTGCCATTTACCCTTCCATTTTTGAGGGGTTTGGACTTCCTGTTTTAGAAGCGATGGCTTGCGGCGTTCCGGTAATAACCACTAGCAACACCGCCATGCAAGAAATTGCAAAAGATGCCGCATTTTATTTTAATGCAACAGAAGAAAAAGAACTTGCTCAAATGATGCAAAATTTTGAGGAAGACGCAGAATTGCTAGCATCAAAAACCCAAAAGGGTTTAGACCAGGCACAAAAATATACATGGGAAAACTCGGCTAATTTGCTTTGGCAAAGTATCCTTAAAACAATAAACTAATGCTGTTACCTTTTTACCAAGACCAATTAATAGAAGCCGGCTGCGATGAAGCGGGGAGAGGTTGCTTGGCCGGACCAGTATTTGCCGCAGCAGTAATTTTGCCCAAAAATTTTGAGCATCCATTACTCAACGACTCTAAACAGATTAAAGAAAAAGACCGATACCGCTTACGCAAAGAAATAGAAAACCAAGCCATTGCTTGGGCGGTGGGCGTGGTCACACACCAAGAAATAGATCAGATAAATATTTTGAACGCCTCTTTTTTGGCTATGCATAAAGCAGTAGAAAAACTAAAGGTAAAACCAGAGTTCTTAATTATAGACGGCAACAGGTTCAAAGACTATCCAAACATCAATCACCAATGCATTGTAAAAGGAGATGGTAAATATTATGCCATTGCAGCGGCATCCATTTTAGCTAAAACCTACCGAGATGATTTTATGGAGCAAATAGACCAAGAATACCCGGCCTACCAATGGAAAAAAAATAAAGGTTACCCCACCATTTTGCACCGTAACACCGTTTTAGAAATCGGGTTTAGCCCATACCACCGTAAAACTTTTAAAGTAACCAAGCCGCAGCTTAAATTGCAATTTTAACTATTCAATTATGAAAGTATTATTAATCACAAACCGAGTACCTTTCCCTGCCGATGGCGGCTACTCCATTGTGGTTTATAATACCATAGAAGCATTGCTGGCGCTTAACTGCAAAATTACGCTGTACAGCCTTAACACCACCAAACATTATGTAGATGTAAAAGAGGTTTCGGACCCTATTTTATCTAAAATCAAGTTTCATCAGTTTAAAATAGATAATCGTGTCAAAGTTAAAGACGCCTTTGTAAACCTTTTTTCTAAGCAATCTTACAACATCAGCAGGTTTTACCATGCTGGTTGCGCCAGTAAAATTGGCCATTTGGTAAGAACTGGAAAATTCGATATCATCCAGTTTGAAGGCCTCCAAGTAACGCCTTATTTAGAGGTGATTAAGGCAAATACAAACGCTAAATTGGTGTACAGGGCGCATAATATCGAGCATCAAATTTGGAAAAGATTAACCCAGCAAGAAAGCTTTTTGGCCCGTAAATTATATTTAACCCTGCTTAGTAAAAGGCTTAAGCGTTTCGAGTATAAGGTGCTAAATAGTTTCGATGCCCTTATCGCCATCAGTTTTGTAGACGAAGGTTTTTTTAAAAGCCTAAACTTTAAGGCGCCTACTTTTACCTTCCCCGTAGCTTTAAATTTAGAGCATTACCAAAAGCAATATCCAATTTCTGCGCATAAAAGCGTGGGCTACATTGGCTCCATGGACTGGCGACCAAATATCGAGGGTTTGGATTGGTTTATAAATAAAGTATGGCCATCTATAGAGCAGCTCAACTCGGGCATCACGTTTCATTTGGCGGGTAAAAACATCCCAAAGCAGTACCACATTATGGGTAACGATACCTTTGTAATGGAAGGGCGAGTAGAAAATGCCCAAGAATTTATCAGCAGGCAGCATGTTTTAATCGTTCCTTTGCTGTCTGGCAGTGGCATGCGGGTAAAAATTATCGAAGCCATGGCTTTGGGTAAATGCATTATTGCCACCTCCATTGCTGCCGAAGGAATCAACTATGAGCATGATAAAAATATTTTGATTGCTGATAAAGCCGACGATTTTTACAAACAAATTCTACGTTGTTTCACCAATAAAGGCCTCATTAATAAAATTGGCGAAGGCGCAAAAAAGCTAGTCGAGAAATACCATGATAACCAAAAAAACAGTCAAGAATTACTGAAGGTTTATCAAGAACTGGTTAAAAAGGCTTAAGGACAAAGGCTTAAGGCAGAAGGCTGAAAGCGGAAGGCAAAAACTTATAATTGTTGTATTTATCTTGTAGCATATCTTTTTTCAATAACATTTCACTACTCATTACTCACCATTTCCCATTCACTACTGACTATTCCCTCATTTAATCCGTCATTCCTTCAAAATTAACTCATTTCCATTCTCTATTTCCAAACACGGGCGTTCCCTTTTCCCAAAACACAAATCCACCACACACGGTCGGTTGCTTACATACTCCGCGTTGCTACGGTTTTTTTGCCCAAAAGCAAAAAGAACAGGTTTTTAGCAAAACCTTATTTCAGCCACCTAACGCAGGCAAAACGGATTTTTAGATTTACGATTTTACATAACTTCGTAAGTATGTGCTTACACTTAATTTTTTAACCCGAGTTGAAAAATTTTATCATTTGCGAATGAATGAATTTGAAAATTTATAAAACATAATATAGCGTAACTTTAACTGATGAAAAACCTGAATAGAAAAATCTTCTTAATCTCCGCAGTTCTTATATTAATTGCAATCATGCTTTACAATAGCCTTTCGCAACCTGGCATCGGAGAATTAAAATCAGAATTTAAAAAAATTACCGCTACCCGTAATGAACAAAATGACGGTCCAATTTTACGGGCTTATATTGTTACCATTGATAAGTTGAATTTAACAGATATGACTTCCTATGGCAACTTTATGCCACATACTAAATACGGAAATACCAAAGTTTACTTCTTTTACCCTAATAAACCGTTCCCCAAAAAAATAAATTTAATTGAACCTGTTTTTGACAAAACTTTCGACAAATATTGCTTAGCTGTTTATGAAAAAAATGGAATGGGCGAAGCAGTTGTAAGGGGTTTTTGATTAAATATTTTAATTAACGTTAAGCGTTTAAAATCAAAATTTTTAGTTTCTAAGATTTTTTGATTAAAATTTTAGCCTCAACATTTCACCAGAATAAAAAATGGATGCTTAGACTTACGAAGTTTTGGAAACTTCGTAAGTCTTTGTTGCTTAAGCTAAATAATTTTTAAACCGAGTCACAAAGACGCTATTTCATTTGCCAATCTGTAAAGACCGCTGTGCTAAAATCTGCGGGTATTAGATTGACCTAAAGTTTTGATGTTTCTTAATATTCTGTTCAAAAATTTTTTATCTTTCAAGTATCAATCAAAAACTAAGCTTATGAATAATTTAAAAATGATTAATAGGGAGGATTTTATGGACTTCTTTCGAAATAATGAAAAGTTAAATGAATTAACAGTAGATGATCGAGTTGAAATTTTCAGTACAATATTAATTGGAAGTTCTGATTTAAATAAAAAGCTATTGGATGGAATTTTATCAGATTATAATGTTGCTAATCTTGAAATAACTGAAATTTTTTAAATAAGAATAATTGACTAAGAACAAACATCTGTTACTTTTAACATTTTGTCATAGTGTGGTCTCTCTTAAGAAGACACTGCGTTAAATTTTACGGATTATCTGAATAAAATAAAAGCTTCAATATTTCTCTACATTAAAAAAATTGCGATATTGAATTAAATCTAAGAAATCCTAAGGGTAATAATTTAGCAAATACCCTAATCAACACAAAAATAAAAAATGAAAAAAATTGAGGTAGTTGCTGCTATAATACATTTTGAGAATAAAATTTTGTGTGTTCAAAGACCTAAAAATAAACTCTCCTATATATCAGAGAAATTCGAATTTCCTGGAGGAAAAATAGAAGAAGGAGAAACTAAAATTGAAGCTTTGAAACGAGAATTATTTGAAGAGTTAAATCTTACTGCAAATATTAAATCTTTGTATCTTACTGTAGTTCATCAATATCTAGATTTTGAATTAACAATGCATGGTTTTGAATGTGAAGTAAAATCACAAGAACTTGAATTAAATGAACATATTGCTTCAGAGTGGTTAACAATAAATGAACTTAAAAAACTTAATTGGGCAGCAGCCGATATTCCAATAGTAAATAAATTAATAACGAATGGAAGAGCTAACCCAAATCTTTAATAACAGTTTAAAAACAGGTTTTATAGATAAATCCATTTTATCTAATGTTGCTTATCAGCCTGAATTACTTGTAAATCAGAAAAATCCACCTAAAAAGATTCTTTCATCTATTATTAATGAACTTTCAAATTGTAATCAGTTTTTTATATCTGTTGCATTTGTAACAACTAGTGGAGTTGCTACCATCATTAATTCACTCAAAGAGTTAGAAAAAAGAGGAATTAAAGGAAAAATATTAGTTTCTCAATATTTAAACTTTACTCAACCTGAGGCTTTAAAAAGGTTAGCACAGTTTAAAAATATCGACCTAAGAATTGCAACAACCGGAAATGCACATGCTAAAGGTTACATCTTTAAAAATAAGGATCATTATAACTTAATTATTGGGAGTAGTAATCTAACGGCTCAGGCTTTGTCAACCAATAAGGAATGGAATATTAAGATTTCTGCTTTAGACGAAAGTGGGTTAGTTGAAAAAGTGCTTTTAGAATTTCAATCTGATTTTCAAAAAGGAATCCAAGTAACTGAGAAATACATAACCATTTATGAAGAAATATATCAGAAGCAGTTTCTTTTAAATAAGAGGAATAATTTTGAGAGTTTACTAGAGTTCCAAAGTCCAATAACTCCAAACTCAATGCAAATTGAAGCATTGAAAAACCTAAATAATTTACGCCTAAATAAGAAGAATAAGGCACTAATAATTTCTGCAACTGGAACAGGTAAAACTTATTTATCAGCGTTTGATGCAAAAGCCTTTAATCCGAAAAAATTATTATTTGTGGTTCATAGATTAACCATTGCAAATGATGCATTGAACACTTTTAAACGAGTATTTGGAGCTGAAAAAACTATGGGCTTGTATTCGGGTGAAAAAAGAAATCTTGATTGTGATTTTATGTTCTCAACTATTCAAACTATTTCAAAGTCATCACATTTAGATCTCTTCTCAAAAAGCCATTTTGATTACATAATTATTGATGAAACACATAGGTCGGGTGCTGATTCATATTTAAGATTAATAAATCACTTTGAACCAAAGTTTCTTTTAGGAATGACTGCGACTCCTGAGAGAACTGATGGAATTGATATATTTCAATTATTTGATCACAACATTGCTTATGAAATTAGATTAAACAGAGCAATGGAAGAAGAAATGCTTAGCTCATTCCATTATTTTGGCGTAACGGATTTAATTATTGACAATAATGAAATCGATGATAAAACAAAATTTAACCTTTTAATTTCTGATGAAAGAGTTAATAGAATCATTGAGCAAGCGAATTTCTATGGAAGTGACAATGGAATAACTAGATGTCTAATTTTTTGTTCAAGAAAGAATGAAGCTATTGAACTTTCTGCTTTATTTAATTTAAAAGGTTATAGAGCGGTTGCTTTAACGGGCGATAGTACTGAAGCAGAAAGAGCCAAGGCTATTGAACAATTAGAATCAGATAACTTGAGCGAAAAGCTCGATTACATTTTTACCGTTGATATATTCAATGAAGGAATAGACATTCCAAAAATCAATCAGATCATAATGCTTCGCCCTACAGAATCAGCAATTATTTTCATTCAGCAACTAGGTAGAGGATTAAGAAAAATCGGGGGTAAAAGCTATTTGACAGTAATAGATTTCATTGGAAACTATGATAATAATTATTTAATCCCCATTGCACTATACGGAGACACATCTTATAATAAAGATTCATTAAGAAAATTAATTAACGAAGGTAGCAGAATGATACCTGGCTCTTCAACCATTAATTTTGATGAAATCACCAAAGAAAAAATCTTTCAATCTATCGATTCTGCAAACATGCAGTTATTCTCAGATTTGAAAAAGGATTATAAACTTTTAAAATTCAAAATGGGTAGAATTCCAATGATGATGGATTTTATAGAACATGGTTCTCGAGACCCTTATTTGTATGTTAATTATTCAAATTCATATTATAATTTCGTTTCAAAGGTTGAGAAGGAATATAATTCCAAACTTTCTATAAAACAAATTAAGCTTTTAGAGTTATTTTCTAAAGAAATTAATAACGCTAAAAGAGTTGAGGAAAGTTATCTTCTAAAAGAGTTAATTATAAATAACGAATTGAATATATCACAATTTAAAAATATTATACAAAACCTTTATGATTATACACCAAGTAATGCCACTATTGATTCCTGTATAAATAACATTAATTTTTTATTTATTAGAAAAGAAGAAAAAATCATACAGAGAAAGAATAACATATTAAAGTTTTATCCCGAATTCCTGGAAAATTTAAGCAATCCAATTTTCAAAAATTTTCTTTTTGACGGTATTAATTATTCCATCAAAACATTTGAAAAGTTATTTAAGAAAGAATACTACAAAAACGGGTTAATTTTATACAATAAATATAGCCGTAAAGATGTGTGTAGATTGCTGAACTGGGCCAAAGATATTAGTAGTACTGTTTATGGGTATCGCACAAATGATGGTGCTACTCCATGTTTTGTTACTTATCATAAATCTGATGAAATAGATAGTACGATTAATTACAATGACTACTTCATTAACCCGTCAACATTTGCATGGGAGTCAAGATCAAATAGAAAACTAGAAAGTAATGAAATAAAAAATGTAATAAATTCCAATCGCATTTTACTATTTGTGAAAAAAGAGGATGGTGAAGGAACGGATTTTTATTTTATGGGAGATATTTCAATAGTTCCAGATTCAATAAAACAAGATTATATGAGAGATTCTAAACTACCTGTAGTTCATTTTAAATTTCATCTTGAACAACCTGTAATAGATAGTATTTATCAATATATCACGACTGATAAAAAATCAACCACTATCGAGAAGAACGCCACAATAGAAGATGAAATTGTTTCTCTAATTGAAAACAAAAAGATTAAGAATCTAATTCCATTTTATGACTTTTATGCTGCTGCTGGTTCATTTAGCGAAATGCAATTCGAAAAAGAATACGACTTAATCGAATGTCCAGAAAATATTAAGTGTAAAGAAGAGTATTTTGCATGTAGAATAATAGGGGAATCAATGAATAGAGTTATTCCAAATGGTTCAATCTGTATGTTTAAGCCGGACTCGGGAGGTAGCAGAAATGGTAAAATAGTTTTGGTTGAAAATAGAGACACTCAAGATCAAGATTTCAAATCAGCTTTTACCATAAAGACATACTCAAGTGAGAAAGAGGTTTCCGAGGATGGTTGGTTTCATACTTCAATTCAATTGAGACCAAATTCTTTTGATGATAAATTTTCAAATATCATTGTTAACGAAGAGAATGGTTCAGAAATGAGGGTGGTTGGGGAATTTATTTGTATTATTTAGAATTAATTTTCCCATCTACTGCCCGTATATTTTAGCTCATCGGTCTCTATAGATTCACAAAAATAAAGTCTTCAAACTTGCTAAAAATTCCAAAACTCACGGAAACATTTTGATAGTAGACGCTATAAGTGCGTTAACGATAGAAATGGATACCTGCCCAGTGATTAAGGCTTGCAGGCGTATGAATGGATAGCGTGTTAAAACGCCCAAAATATTAATTAAAATTTCTACCCTATCTTGTTAAATAAAAATCTCGCTATTTAACCTTTTTACGCTTTTACTTAAATAATAATTTCCTTATTTAAGTTTTTTGGTGTTTTTCTTAAATAAGCGTAAATATCTATTGTGCTAAGCCCTACATTTTCTACAGACTGACAATTAAAAATTGTGTTCAGAATTAGTATAATTTCAAATCCCCTAAGCCGCCTTTTTTTTCTCTAATAAATCTGTGGCTACCATTCTAGCATTCAATTTAGAAACCACAAAAATACTAACCAAGGTAATAACAATGCTAATGTAGCCGGTAATTTGATAATTTTCTAGGGTGTTGTTTGGTAATTTAACCACCACTAAACCTGCAATAACGGAGGCTAAACCTACAGATATTTGTTGTACAGAAGAGTTGATGCTCAAGAAGCTTCCTCGGCGTTCGCTACTCACTACATTGCTGATTAAAGCTTGTGCGGGGATGGTTCTGCCGGATGATACGACAAACCAAAAACCAGTGACTACCAAAACGGCATAAAAGGGTACGCTTGGTAAATTGGTGATGATGGCGATGGGAATGGTTGCGGTTAAGGCCATCATGATGAATAGGCGATGTTTCCCAATCCTGTCGGCGAGTTTACCTAAAAAAGGAGAGGCAAATAAAGTTAATGCGCCACCTACCATGTACACTACGGGTGTTTGCGATTTACTGAAACCTTTGTTAAACTCTAAAAATGGATTTAGAAATGGGATAATCATGAAATGCCCCAGCATAATAGTGGAAGATAAAACCAAGGCTAAAACTTGGTTTCGGTTTTTAGATATGTCTTTGAGTAAAACAAGCGGACTTACTTTTATTCTGTTGTTTGCCGTTAAGTGTCCGTCCATTTTTGGAAGATACCTGATTAAAAAAGGCAACAAGATTACACCCATGCCGGCAACAAAAAAAAAGGGGCCATGCCAGTTAAAAATATTGGATAAATACAAAGAGAATGGTACTCCAAATACAGAAGCGACAGAAAATGCGGCCATAATGAAGCCCATTGCTGTTCCGCGTCTTTCGTAAGGGATTAAATCTGCCACTATAGAAAGTACTTGGGCACCAATTAAGCCGCCAAAAATACCAGCGACAATGCGGGATAATAATAAAACAGCATAGGTTGGGGATAGGGCGCAAAATAAAGTCCCTATTAAAAACCCTGAATAACCGACTAATAAAACCTTCTTACGGTCGAACCTGTCTACAAAAAAGGCGGCCATAAAACCTGAGATTCCGGCACTAAAAGTATAAGCAGCTACCAGCATAGAAAACTGCTGAGAGGATATGTTGAAATACGGCATGAGGTAGTTGCCTAAAGGCATCATGATCATGAAATCTAATATATGGGTAAAGTTGATTGCCGCTAGTAATAATAGGATGATTCTTTCCTTGTTATTCATCAATTAAAAATTTTGAAGTCGCAAATTTAAAAAACTTGATGGGCGGTTTGGGTGGTTGAGTAAAACATGACTATATTTTGTTGTTGGTTAAGGCCAAGCTAATTTTCGTTTCAAGACGCAGGGTCCTCTAGCGAGAGACCCTACTAATTTTCGTTTCAAAACGCAGGGTCCTCTAGCGAGAGACCCTGCTGACACATTGAATACATGGCGGTTTTGACCTTACTTACAAACCCCTTTTAGCTTTAAAACCAATTGATGTTTTAAGCCCGTTTGTAAGCTTTTAAGGTTTATTAATGAATCTGATTGCTGAGTAATCAGAAAGTTTTCTGTGAATTTACCAAAGCGGTAGCAAGATTTTTCTGGTTTGTATCTAAAACTTTTGTCGACAAAAACACCGTCAAATTTGAGGGTATCTTTGGCTAAAGTGTAATAGCCTTTGGCGTATTCTTGCCATTCTTTAGCATCATAACAAGGGCCGCCTTGTAAGTTAACGGTAGAAAAAGAGTTGATTTGAAGATAGAAAGAATCGCAGGTGAAAGTGAAATGGTTGTGCTGATAATTGACCAATTGAGCTTTGTTGGCAATAGAATCTTCGTTCCAGCTGCCTTGTAAAAAAGCGACGCCACTTTCTTTTACTTCTTTGTTAAAGCTGCAAGCACCTAGAAAAAGTAATGTAATGGCAATCAATAAATAGTTGATTTTAAGCTTCATGCTTTAGTGTTCCGTTTTTTAAATTTGATGAATTCGAAAAAATTAATCTAGCTCTTTTTCTGCTAAATCTTTTATTTGGATTAATATGGGCATCCATCCTTCGCCATTGTTGTAAATGTCTTTATAGCGTTTTTCTTCCTCGGCAACGCCTTCAAAACCATCTTGCGTAACTGTTAACGTGGTTTCTTCTTTGTTATCGCTTAAACTGTACGTTACGTTTAGGTAGTTTTCTGGAAAATCGGGGTAGCTGGCATGCGGATCTATAACCGAGTATTTGAGCAATTTTGGATAATCCATTGCTAAAATTTCTCCTTTAACGGGAATAAAATCTTGCCCAACGTGTTTCATTTTCCAAAGGAGTGGACTGCCTACTTTCCAAGTGGAAATAACTTCACAACCAAACAAATATATTTTGGTGTAAGCCGATTCTGTTAACACTGCCCAAACTTTTTCTATTGGAGCACTGATCTGAATGGTGTTCTTTACAATTTTATTTTCCATTTTATAAGTTTTGCGTTACGATAGTCCCAAAGGGATGCCTTTGGCAGAGTGGCAGTTTTTTTGCCTCTTATCAATTTGCAAGAGGCAAAAAAACCACAACGGATAGCGTGTTTAAACGAACTTATATCTTTTTTATATTCCATCCTTCTCTCATTCCACCATTCCATCCTTCTCTCATTCCACATTTCCACCATTCCACTTTTCCACCCTTCCATCCTTCGTTCCTTCCACCCTTCCATCCTTCTTTCCTTCCACCATTCCCTCATTCCTTCCACTTTTCCACCCTTCCATCCTTCCCTCATTCCACTTTTTCACCCTTCCCTCATTCCATTCCCTACTTCAAAGAACCTACCATGTCTTCTGGTTTCACCCAGTCGGTAAATTGTTCTGAGGTAAGTAAACCCGATTCTACAGCTGCTTCGCGAAGGGTTTTATTTTCTTTATGTGCTTTTTTAGCAATTTTTGCTGCATTCTCGTATCCAATATGTGGGTTTAAAGCGGTTACAAGCATCAACGAGTTTTCTAAATGTTTTTGAATTTCTGGTAAGTTTGGCAATATCCCAATAGCGCAATTGTTGGTAAAAGACACACAAGCATCGCCAATTAACCTAGCCGATTGCAATACGTTTGACGCAATAACGGGTTTAAAAACGTTTAACTCGAAATGCCCGTTAGAGCCACCAATAGATACGGTAACATCATTACCCATCACTTGCGCACAAACCATAGTTAAAGCTTCTGGCTGGGTAGGATTTACTTTTCCTGGCATAATAGAAGAACCGGGTTCGTTGTCTGGAATAATGATTTCGCCAATGCCACAACGTGGCCCAGAACTTAACATTCGGATGTCGTTTGCAATTTTCATTAAAGAAACGGCTGCTCTTTTTAATGCGCCCGACATTTCTACCATGGCATCATGTGCGGCTAAGGCCTCAAACTTATTTGGAGCAGTTATAAAAGGCAAACCGGTTAAATCTGCAATATGCTTGGCCACCAAAACATCGTAACCTTTAGGCGTATTCAAACCTGTGCCTACTGCGGTGCCACCCAAAGCCAATTCTTTTACCGCCTCTAAAGCGTAATTAATGGTTTTGATAGAATTGGTAAGCTGTTGGGTGTAGCCAGAAAACTCTTGCCCCAAAGTAAGCGGCGTTGCATCCATAAAATGGGTACGACCAGTTTTGGTAATATTTGCAAACTCCGCTGTTTTTTTGGCTAACGTATCTCTCAATAAAGTGATGCCCGGTAAAGTAATTTCTACCACTTGCTTGTACGTTGCAATGTGCATGGCGGTAGGGAAGGTATCGTTAGATGATTGCGATTTATTCACATCATCGTTAGGGTGAAGCACTTTTTTATCGTCGCTTAGCAAACCACCATTCATCACATGTGCTTTGTTGGCAATAACCTCGTTAGCGTTCATGTTAGATTGTGTGCCAGATCCTGTTTGCCAAATAACTAAGGGAAATTCGCTATCTAAACTGCCGGTTAAAATCTCGTCGCAAGCACCAGCAATTAAGTCTCTTTTATCGGCCGTTAAAACGCCTAAATCTGCATTAGCCATAGCTGCTGCTTTTTTTAAATAGGCAAAAGCATGTATAATTTCCTTTGGCATAGATGCCTCTGGGCCAATTTTAAAGTTGTTTCTAGAGCGTTCTGTTTGTGCTCCCCAGAATTTATCTGCCGGAACCTTTACCTCGCCCATGGTATCATGTTCTAATCTGTATTCCATCTCGTTTTTTTGCTTTTTGTGTAAAAGTAAGATTTTTTGTTTTAGAAGCTTCCTAAAATTGTCATACTAAAAGTTAGAAAGGGTTAAATATTTAGGGCGTTCCTTTCCCCAATCACCAATCCACAACACAGGCAGGCTGTTTTGGGGTTCCGTAATTTTTTATCCGCTAGCTAGCGGATAAAAAATGTACCAAGCCCAAAACATCCTTAACGCAAAACTTATAATTAGTAATAAATTTCGACAGCTATAATTTGTAAAGTTAAATTTCAAATGATCTATCCAAATGTTCATTGTAAATTTTTTTTTAATGCTCTATGGCTTCATAACCAAAACAATAACTTAATGTGTATAACTCCTGTTGTTTTTATGCTTTTATAATTTTTAATTTCGGGCAATTAATAAGATTGAAATTTTCTACATGCACATACTACGTTCCGTTTTTTACTTATATATTTTTGGTGTTTTACTAAGCTCTTGCTCCTCAAACACATCAGAAAAAAAGGTTACTAAAAAGCTTCCAGATCCTAACAGAGATAGCATTTTATTAATTTATAATCCGGCTAAAGCCGATAAAAAATTAGCCGAATACTTTAAAGAACTACACCGAAAAAGAAACTTTAACGGGAATGTATTGGTCGCTAAAAAAGGAAAAATCATTTACGAAGGTACTTTTGGCTGGGCAGATTATTTGCACCGCGACTCGCTAAAGATAAAATCACAATTTCAGCTGGCTTCTGTTTCTAAACCCATTACTGGTACGGCCGTTTTAATGTTGGTTGAACAAGGAAAATTAAAACTCACCGATTCTGTAGAGCAGTTTTTTCCAGAGTTTCCTTACAAAGGGATTACCATAGAAATGTTGCTTTCGCACCGCTCGGGTTTAAACAACTACGTCTACTTTTCGGACAAGATTTGGAAAGAAAAGTATAAAGGTATGAGCAATTTAGACGTGATGCGTTTATATGCAGAATATAAACCTGCTCCGTATTTCCCGCCCAATAGGCAGTTTCACTACAACAACACCAATTTTATGTTATTGGCAACCATTGTAGAAAAAGTAGCTGGCATGCCTTTTAAAACCTTTTTGCAAAAGAATATTTTTGATGTTGCCGGCATGAAAAATACAGCCCTTTACCCTACAACAGAATACAGCAAAATCCCTGTAGACGTGGTGGGCCATGATCGTGTTTGGCGACGTTCTGTTCGTCAAGATTTTTTAGACGGCACCGTAGGCGATAAAGGTGTTTACTCTACCATAGAAGATTTATTCTTATTTGACCGAGCTTTACGCGATGGTTTGCTGCTAGAAAAATCTACGTTAGACTCTGCTTATACGCCACACAGCAAATTGCAAAATCAATATTTTGGCTATGGTTTGGGCTGGCGCATGTATGTAGATAGTGTTAGGAAAGAAAAAGTGATTTACCACACGGGTTGGTGGCATGGTTTTCGTCATATTTATTTAAGAGACCAAAAAAGAGATATTACCATCATTATCCTGAGCAATTTAGTTAATGGGAGTATTAATCGGATAGACGAAGTTTATAAAATTTTGGGGATGCCTGTGGTGCGAAGAGGCGTAAGTGAAGACGAATAAATCACCAAGGGTTTGGAGAAATAAAAAAAGGTTCGGTGGGAAATTTCCCACCGAACCTTTTTTGTGTAAACTGTATTTAATAATATTTATTTCAGTTTTACTTCTACAGCGCCATCAGGTTTTTGATGCGGCACATCTTCTGCTTTTAAGAAAGTAACATTGGTGATTTTTGCCTCACCAATTTGGTCGGCTATTCCATTTTCAATATTCCAATTATGGAAATACCATTGGTGCGCAATTTTTACGCCGTTTATGTTTTTATAGTCATCGTAAACGATAGCATGTGCATTTTTCTCTGCATCGGCAACAGCCTTACCTCCAAAAGTTACAATATAACCCATGGCTTTAATTAAGTTTTCTTTGTTTTTGTAAACCACGTAATAGTCATCAGAGGCATCTCCAGTACCGCTTTTAAAAGTTAGTTTAGATGCTGGCAGTTGCATGTCTTCAGCATATTTTATAGAACCTAAGTTTTCCCAAATCGTACCAGGGTCTGATAATTTAAAAGTAGCCATAAAGAAATATTGCCAAGTAAAAACATCAAATCTTGCTCGGCTATTGTTTTTTGCCGCTGGTGTAATCCAAACTTGTTTACCATCAAATAAAATAGTGGTGCCATCGTCTTTAATCAGCTTTACCCAAGCCGAGTTGGTGGCACTCATTACTTTTCCTTTAAGCGAGCTTTTGCCTCCAAAAATTAAATCAATATCAAAACTAATGGCTTCTTGCTTCTGAAATTTCTCTAGTTTAACCGCCTTTTCTATGCTTTTTACAAAAGTATTGCTGCTTTGCGCAAAACTTAAACTTACAATAGAAATGAGAACAATTGATAGGAATATTTTTTTCATAATCATAATTTTAAATGTATTGATATCGCTTTAGTAAGTCAACGCCAAGTATCCTTACAAGGGGTTAGCTAAATTTAATTTTTTACTTAAAATCCAATGTAATTAATGTTAATTCTAAAATGGCACACAAACTGTAAGATGACACTAAATTATAACTCGCAATTATGAAATGGATTGGTAGAAGACAAAGTTCAAACTTTGAAGATCGTAGAGGAATGTCTACTGGCGGCAAATTAATTACAGGTGGCGGAATTATTGGTGTAATCGTAGTTGTAATTCAATTGCTATTAGGTGGCGATCCTGGAGAGGTTTTAGGTCAGCTAACACAACAAATGTCGCAAGTGCAAACGGGTGGCTCAACTAGGGAAATAACAGCTGAAGAAAAACAACAGGGCGAATTTGTGGCTACTGTTTTTGCCGACACAGAAGATATATGGTCGGCTATATTTAAAGAAAACAACTTAGATTACCGCAAACCTACCATGGTATTGTTTGATGATGGCGTACAAACAGAATGTGGTGGCGCTTCATCTGCTGTAGGACCATTTTATTGCTCAACAGATGAAAAAGTATATATGGATTTAACCTTCATGAACGAGTTAAAAAGTCGTTTTGGAGCTAAAGGAGGAGACTTTGCCTTGTCCTATATTATTGCTCATGAAGTTGGGCATCATATCCAAACGCTTTTAGGCACCTCTGCCGAAGTGAGGAATAAGCAACAAGGTTTAAGCGCAACTGCAGCCAATAAATTATCTGTTGCTCAAGAACTTCAAGCCGATTTTTATGCAGGTATTTTTGCTCATTACAACAAACAATACTTAGATGATGGAGATATAGAGGAAGCCATTAGTGCCGCCAATGCAGTGGGGGATGATGCTATACAGCAAAAAACACAAGGCAGAGTTGTGCCAGATGCTTTTACGCATGGTACCTCTAAACAAAGAATGGGCTGGTTTATGAAAGGTTATAATACTGGAGATATTAAGCAAGGAAATACTTCTGAGGGTATAAATAATTATTAGAAAATTTTAATAAGTTTATTGAAACTATTGCCCTTGGCAAAGGCTTTTTTTGTGCTTTCTGCTCATAAATTTATGGAGTTATGTTCTAGATTCTATTAAGGCGAACGGTTTCATTTATGCTATTCTTTTAAAAAGTATTTGGTAATTGAGATAATACATGTTCTTTAAAATTCCAGACTAAAAGCCAAGCTTTTTAATTGGAAAACATTAAAGATTTTGCCACAAATAAATAATTAAGAAAATAGCTTGAAGAATTAATAAGGCTATTCTAAATACCTCATTCTTGAGTTTATAAAATATCAGCATGCTCAAACTTATTATTGTTAAAAATATTAAGGCAAGACTAACAGCTAAAACAGGCAAACCAAAAATGAAATTTTCAGTGAAATAATTTGTTCTCTCGGTTTGTACATCAAACTTATTAAAACAATAAAGCCAGCTTAGGTTGAAATATAAGTTTAAAGCGACAGATAGATAGGTAATGAAATTGGATATTTTTTTCATATCAGTTTATTAAAGCAATCGGTTTACAATATTGTAATAAGGACGAGTTAAAAATTAAGCTATCTTTTATTTTACTTATCTAGTTTAAATCTTTTGTCAAATGTTAATTGCTTTTTTGAAACCACGGTAATCCTTTTAGCATCAGGATGATTAGGATTAATTAAATAATTATATTCAGGAGGAACGATACAACTTGGAACCTTTAAAACTGCGGCTTCATTATCTTTCACAAAATCATCTCCAATGTATTGTGTCTCTAAAGATGGGGGCAGCATATCCCATCGATCTTGTAAATCTTCGGTTCTTAATTCTAAAATATCAACATCATCAGGAATATCAATCTCAACGTAATACCTGTCTGTTGGCAAATCTTCGCTAAAGTCTAAATGGACCGACACTTCTAAAATTGCAAGCGCTCTAGATTCTGCTGTGTAAACTAAATAAGTATTGATACTATTCCAACGATATCCCTCTGTTAATGATGATCCAAATCCTTTTAAAGTAGTTTCTAAATATTTCTCTCTCTCAATCCTATACACTCTCATTAGGCCATATTTCCATACTCGAGTCTGTTTAGACTATTTCTAACTTCCTGAATTCCTGTTAAAGAATCAAATAGGCTTTCTGGAGAGTTTCCGCCTAAAGAAATATTAGGTTTTTTTAACCAACGTTGAAATTTCTCTTTTTCATTATTGAAAACCTCTATTCCAAAATCGAGTAATTCTGTAAGCACTAATACTACCTCACTGTCTCTGCCAGTGAGTAAATCTTTATCTCTCTTTTTTTTATGGTAAGTGGTTTGAGGCACACCCATTAGGTGCAAAACTTGTTTTATTGGTAAATTTGTTCTCTTACTTATTACTTCAATGGATTCATAAGGCAATCCTTTTCTGATAATCCTCACCCTATCCATTTTTGTAACCCAAGCATATTTATCTTCCGCAATAACGATACTCCATTCTGGATTTTTAGCGCTTCTCGCTCTTTGGACACTTTTTTTAGGATCCAATGGTTTTGTTCTAGAGGATGTTTTATTCTTTTCTACTCCCATAACAGTATATTTGTTGTGAACTTACAGCAATTTTGCTATAATGACAAGTTTTTTAACTTTTTTGTTAGTGGTTTGCTCGACATTTATCCTTTTGCTGTCGAACTGAATTAATAAATGTTTTAAAAAAAAATTACCAGCCATTTTTGTTGATGACGAATAAGAAAGCGTTATTTCACAAGGGTTAAAAGCCAAATGCAGTCTGCATCCTGACAGGTACAAAGCTTAAAGCCTATATAACAGAATATTATATAGATTATTTGTGAAATTAATTAATGGACTCTATATCATATCCGCATTTTTAAAAACAATATAGGTTTCGCGTTAGGGATTGCAATGGAAATCCTTTTGTTCTTTTTCAGAACAAAAGATTGTAATGAAAAGCCCGCACCGCTTGGCCTTGAGCGAAAGTAAGCGGGGAACGCCCAAATAATGAAATTGATAGTCAAAATCAAGTTTTAAACAAAAATGGTCTGTTAAAGTCACCGACTATGCCAAAAAAAAACCACCTCAAATTAAGGAGATGGTTTATTAATAAATAACAATCATTTGTTTTGCTGAACTTGTTTCAGCATTTTATGATATTAATTACAACAAGCGTATAACTTGTTTTTATGAGTTCCTGAAACAAGTTCAGGATGACTGGCATTTGGTTATCCCTACTTGCTCAAATACATAGATTTCTCTTTGTATAGCTGTATAAAATGAGGGTCTTCTAAATCTTTAATGAAACGAATTGCTTCGCCAGTAGATTTCATTTCTGGACCTAATTCTTTCTGAATTTCTGGAAATTTATGGTGCGAGAAAACCGGTTCTTTAATGGCATAACCTTTCAGTTTGCGCTCTATGGTAAAGTCTTTCAATTTTTTAGTGCCTAACATCACTTTTGTGGCAATATTAATATAAGGTACATCATGCGCCTTGGCAATAAATGGAACGGTACGCGATGCTCTTGGATTAGCCTCAATCACAAAAACTTCTTCGTTCTTGATGGCAAACTGCATGTTCATTAATCCTCGGATGTCTAAAGCTCGGGCAATTTTATCGGTATATTCTTCCATTTTGGCAATCACTTGGTCCGACAAGTTAAAGGGAGGTAATACTGCGCTAGAATCTCCAGAGTGAATACCAGCAGGCTCAATATGTTCCATCAAACCAATAATGTGAACTTCATCACCATCAAAAATAGAATCAGATTCTGCCTCTTCTGCTCGGTCTAAGAAATGATCAATTAAGACCCGGTTACCAGGTAAATCTCCTAACAATTTAACTACGGCTTTTTCTAAATCCTCGTCGTTGATTACAATGCTCATTCCTTGTCCGCCTAAAACGTAAGAAGGACGCACCAATACGGGATAACCCACCTCATGAGCTACATTAATAGCTTCTTCGGCAGTTTCGGCAACGCCATATCTAGGATAAGGAATTTCTAATTCTTTTAATAGATCAGAGAAACGACCACGGTCCTCGGCAATGTCCATATTCTCGTAAGAAGTACCAATAATTTTGATTCCCCTTTCGTGAAGCTTTTCGGCCATTTTCAAAGCGGTTTGTCCGCCTAATTGCACAATAACACCTTCTGGTTTTTCCAATTCGATGATTTCTCTAACATGTTCCCAAAAAACGGGTTCGAAATATAATTTATCGGCCATGTTAAAATCGGTAGAAACAGTCTCGGGGTTGCAATTGATCATGATAGATTCATAACCTTCTTCGTTAGCAGCCATTAAGCCGTGTACGCAAGAATAATCAAACTCTATACCTTGACCTATACGGTTTGGGCCCGACCCTAAAACAATAACTTTCTTTTTATTTGATGGGATAGATTCGTTTGCGCCATCGTAAGTAGAGTAAAAATAAGGAGTTTGTGCAGGGAATTCGGCAGCACAAGTATCTACCATTTTATACACCCGGTTTACACCTAACTCTTTACGTCTATCATAAACATCGTCTTCGGTAACATTACCTAAAACCCAAGCAATCTGTATATCAGAGAAGCCTTTTTGTTTTAAGGTAATCAAGAAATCTTTAGGAATGTTGTTTAAAGAATATCGCTTTAACTCCTGTTCTAAAGTGGCTAATTCTTGAATCTGATTTAAAAACCAGCGGTCAATTTTAGTTACCTTACGGATAGATTCTACAGGAACGCCCATTCTCATGGCATCTTTTATGGCAAACAAACGGTCCCAGCTTGGGTTCTCCAATTTGTGCATAATATCTTCGATATTTCGGTTTTGCTTCCCATCTGACCCTAAACCTGCTCGGCCAATTTCTAAAGACTGACAAGCTTTTTGCAGCGCTTCAATAAATGAACGGCCGATAGCCATTACCTCGCCTACAGATTTCATTTGTAAACCTAAAGTGGTATTTGCACCTTTAAATTTATCAAAATTCCAGCGAGGGATTTTAACAATTACATAATCAATAGTAGGCTCAAAATATGCCGATGTTGTTTTTGTAATTTGATTTTCTAACTCGTCTAGGTTATAGCCAATGGCCAGCTTAGCGGCAATTTTCGCAATAGGATAACCTGTTGCTTTAGAGGCTAGCGCCGATGAACGAGAAACACGAGGGTTAATTTCTATGGCAATAATCTTTTCGTCGGCTGGGTTTACCGAAAATTGTACGTTACAACCACCTGCAAAATTTCCAATGGCTCGCATCATTTTGATGGCTTGGTTTCGCATATCTTGGTAACAACGGTCAGACAAAGTCATGGCCGGAGCTACGGTTATAGAGTCTCCGGTATGGATACCCATTGGGTCGAAGTTTTCTATAGAACAAATGATAATTACATTGTCTTTATTATCTCGCAATAGCTCTAATTCGTATTCTTTCCAGCCTAAAACTGCTTCTTCTACCAATACTTCGTGAGTAGGCGAAGCCTGTAAACCATGAGAAAGTGCGGCATCAAAATCTTCTTTTCTATGTACAAAACCACCTCCATAACCACCCAATGTATAAGACGGACGGATAACCAAAGGATAACCAATAAGTTGCGCAGCTTCTTTACCTTCTAAAAAGGAATTGGCAATTTTAGATTTGGCCACACCAATGCCAATCTCTACCATTAATTTTCTAAACTCTTCGCGGTTTTCGGTTTTTTCTATGGCAGCGGTATCTACACCAATTATTCTTACACCATATTTTTCCCAAACACCACGTTCTTCTGCTTCTATAGCTAAGTTTAATGCAGTTTGGCCACCCATAGTAGGTAAAACGGCATCAATTTGTCGTTCTTCTAAAATTTCTATTAAAGAGTCTACGTTTAACGGTTTAAGGTAAACATGGTCGGCAATAACCTTATCCGTCATAATTGTAGCCGGATTGGAGTTGATGATGGAAACTTCAATACCTTCTTCTTTTAAAGATAAAGAGGCTTGAGAGCCGGCATAATCAAACTCGCAGGCTTGGCCAATAATAATTGGACCTGAACCGATAATTAATACTGATTTAATGGAATTGTCTTTTGGCATGGCGTAATTTTAAGGGGATTTTTACGCGTAATAAATCAAAAATCCCGAATGCTTGTTCGGGATGCAAATATATAAATTGAAAAGGGTTTTTGGGGATTTAATTTAGAAATTTTATCTGCCAGCTAAATTTGAATATGCTTTAGAAGTGCTAGGTATGTATAAATTATACAATTATATTCCAATTAATTTTTTTTGGGCGTTCGGGCAGGTTCCAAAGGGACTCCTTTGGAGCTATCCGCTATAGTTATTTTTGCTATTTGCGCAATGGTTAGGCAACAAAAAAGCCTGTCCGACTACTGGCGTGGCTGCCGCCACTATCCTTAACACTACTTGTAGACATTAAATAATTTCTATTAGAACAAACTTAAATGTAATTTAATATTTTAGATCTAGTTGAAAAAATACTGGAAATGTATAACTTGTTTTTTGAGGAATTCCCCTTTTTAATGCGGGGTTCCATATCGGCGAAAGCTTTACAACTCTTAAAGCTTCATCATCTAAATCTTGTCTTACGCCTTTTGCGATTTTTAATTCAGAAAATGTCCCGTCTTTTTCAACTACAAAAGACATATATATTCGTCCTTGAATTCCGTCTCTAGCAGCATCAGGAGGGTATCTTAAATTTTCCCTTAAAAATCTCCCAAATGCAGATAAACCACCTTTAAATTCTGGCAGTTTATTTATTTCTTGATAGCGTATTATTTCCCCATTGGCTTTGGTGGTTTTTCCAGAGATATACAATCCGTCTTGATATACATCTGTATAAGTTTCGTTCTCTTTTTTATTATATGACTCCCAAACTCCAGTTTTTAATCCGTTTAAATAAATTGCTTTTTGCCAGTCGCCATTTTCTTCTTCAATATTCACTAGTCCAGAACCATTTTCATCTAAAAAATTTTGACCAGCTGTGTCGTGTAAAGAAACTGTTTTGTAAATGATGCGTTTTGGGTTGTAAGTTTTCTCTTTATTCTCCAAATAAAATCGTTCTTCTTTTAAAACACCACTTTCAAAATATAGATATTCTGAACCGGTTAAAACTCCGTTTTTAAAGGTAGAAATTGACGCCTTTTTACCGTCGGGAAAGTTTCTAATTAAGGTTTCTTGAAAAATTAAATTTGGATTAAATTCGCTTACTTTTCCTCTGCTTTTTACTTTCCTGTCTTTATAAAATTCTATTAAGTTAAAGAAAGTTGAACCGGAATCTGGTTCTTGAATTACCCTAGAATAGTAAGAACTATCTGGGTTTGTAACTTCTACATCTTGCTGATTAAAATAATAAATGTTTTGCTTTTTTTGAGCAAAGGTAGGGCTTGTAATAATTACATAAAGTAAGCCGATGATTAGGTGTTTCATTATTTAGTACAAGAATTAAAATTTAACATCCATGATCATGTTGTAGGTATTTATAGGTTTGCCTCTAAATCTAGCGGAATACCATTTTCTGTTTTTTGTCAAATTTATTGCTTCTTGGTCTGATGCTGGAGATAAACTTTTAATAATTTCTAAGTTTATTGCTTCTCCAAGTTCACTCAAATCGAAGCGTATTCTTACAATCCCATTTTTATCTATTTTTTTACTCAATAAAACTAAAATATTGTCATTTAATCTTTTTGTAATATCTTCCTCTACATTATTCTTTAACGAAGGTTTTGTTTGTAAATAGTTGTATTTTAAAGTTGCTCCCTCCGCTGTTTTGTTCTCGCCATTCTTCAAAACCCCTTTCTTGTAAACTTCGGTTATTATACTCCCATCTGTTTGATTCTCATAAGTCCAAATTCCAGTTTTAAATTCTTTCAAGTAATTACCCTTAGTTTCTACCCCATCAAAGTCTTGGATTAAAACTACGCCGTTGCCTTCTTTGTCTAATAAATTTTTACTAGTTGTATCTGAAACTTGAATGGTATTAAAGTTTAATTTTTGGTTTTTTAAAAAATAGTTTAGAGTCATTTTGTGTTTGCCGTTTGGGTAATAGTAAAAAGCATTTTTGTATAAAGAACCATGAGAAAAATATTCTGAAGATTTCATTTTACCGCCTGGAAAGTAAGAAACAACACTCCCTTCTCCAAAAACAATAAAGGGTTCAAAACTATATAAATTTCCAATTCTTTTGATTTGCTTATTAGGATAGAATTCAGTCATTTTGAAATATCTACTTCCCGAATCTGGTTCTTCAATTATTCTATAAAAAGCAATATCAACTTTATTGGTCGTCACTTTATCATTAATGTCTAGCGTATAAACATTTTTCTTTTTTTGAGCATGAGCGTCAATAAAGGAAAACAAGCATAATAGGATGAATAGATGTTTCATGGTAGATTAAATTTCGAACTAAAATAAGGTTTTTGGATTTTTAATCTAAATGATACCCAATTATAAATAAGTAACTAAAAGTATTTTGGGTAATACCGCGGAAACTTGCCGGGTGCCATTTCTTTTTCATTATAAACTCTAAAGCTTTTTTATCGCTGTATTTTGATAATGAAGTTATTAATTTAAAGTTATTTGCATAACCAAATCTATCAATATCAAAAGTATAAGCAACAGAACCATCCAAATCATTTGATTTAATAAGGACCGGATGTGGACGCATAACACCATCTCCTTCGGTTTTAATTCCAGGAAATCCATCATAGTAAGGAAAAGTTTGAATTTCTTTATAGGTTCTCAAATTACCATTGATGTCGGTACAGGTACCAGAAACAAATTCTTCGTTTTTATAAATATCTTCAAATTTATCTTTAGAAAAAAAATCCTTAATTTCCCACGTACCATCCTTGTATCCGTTTTTGTAATTGCCTTTTACGGTAATACGACCCCCTTCTTTAGTTTCTAAATAGCCATTTCCTTTATCATCTAAAACATTTTCGCCTTTCTCATTAAAAGCTTTAAGAACTTTGAACTTAACTTTACCATACTTTCTAATATTTACACCCTCTAAATATATTTTATTGGTACTGTAATATATTTTTGTGGGACCTTCAAATTGACCATACTTGAAAGTTGCTTCCATACTTTTTATACCATTATTAAAATAATAAGATACAATACCTTCATAATCTAAAAAATCTAAATAGTCGGCATTTATATTTCCCTCTTTCTTTAGTTTCCCACTTTTATAGACCTCCACTACTTTTGCTAATTTATCTCCATCTACAGGATAATAAATAGTTCTGGTAAATTCTGCTTGGCTTAGGCTATCTACTATTTGGTTGCTAAATTTTAGGTAAGTGGTTTTGTAAACTTTTTGAGCAAAGGAAGTTATAAATGAGAAAGTACAAAACAAACATAATAGATATTTCATAATAGATAGTAGATTAAATTTTCACCTAAAATAAGGTTTAAGATTATTTTATGGAATAGCTTTTGTCTTTTTATTATTAAAAATAGCAATCATGAAAAAAATAATAGGAACATTAGGCATTTTAACTTTTATACTAGTTAGTTGCTCTACACTACAATCAATAGTTAAATCTACCTTACCTTATACGTCTACGTTAATTATTCCGGCGACTTCACAAACTGGTAAAACCTTTTCGGCAACAAGTTCTGCTTCTAGTTTAGACCAAATTTTTACAGGGAGTGGCTCAAATACTAGTCAGATTAGTCAAGTACGAATGTCATCTGCTAAAATTGAAGCGATAAGTCCTTCAAATCAGAATTTAGGTGTTTTTAGATCGGTTAAAATTTATTTGTTAAATGGAAGCAATCAGGTTTTGGTAGCTTCTCGTAACGATGTATCTGCATCTTCTGGAAACTCAATAGTTTTGGATATTGATAACAGTAAGTTTTTGGATGAGTATGTAAAAAGCGGTAATGTGAGGGTAAAAATGGATTACGTACTCCAAAGCAACTTAAATGTAGACCTTAGTGTTAAAGCGAGTTTAGGTTTTAATACTAGTCCGGCACCAAGTAATTAGATTTTCTTTAAAAACATTAAAGGCCCTGTTCAATTTAAACTTGAACGGGGTTTTTTGTGATGTTTTCTATGACATAAATTGTGGTAAGGATAAAAATTGCGAGGATTGATATAAAAGATGCTGTTATATTTCCAAATATTTAAACTATACCTGGAACTAAACTCATAGTTATAATTTAAATTAATTGATATGTAACATTTTACGAATTAATTTTCCTCATTTTTAAAACAGTAAAAACACAAGAAATTAAAAATATGGATGATGTAAATAAGAACTTCCAAAAAGCAACTTGAGGATATTTTTTTAAGGTTAAAAAGCTTGGAATTAGGCTTACAATAAAAATTACAATTACACCATACAACAATTTATATTCATTTTTATAAGGAAAAACGAGAGAAGTTAGCAATAAATACAAAAAAGAAAACAATAATAAAACACCTAATAGTTGATAAAAAATACTTCCAAAGCCAAAATATACAAATGGAGATAATAATTGGGGAAGACTAGATATAGTTTCCCCAAAGTAATTGATGATAATACAGTAAGAAAACAATATTAAAAGTTTGTACTTGTGCATGGTCAAATTTTATTCAAAGTTTTCATAACTAGTTATTAAAATTTAAGCTGGTAACTTAACTGTATTCTCGATTTAAAATTAACTTCTAAAAGTAGGATACAAATAGAAAATAAAATTTATTGCATTCATTAAAAAAAAAAATAAATGATTTTTAAAACAACTCCTACTGAAATTATATAACCAATTAATGACCAAGGAATTATTGACAATAATACTGCATAATAAATCCATATCATTATTTTTGAACAAAATTTATTATTTAAAAGATGAATTATAATTGTGATTGCATATAATAATATATTGAACAAAATTAACGCAACTGAAATATTGTCTCCTGTTTTAATTAATAAAAAATTGTTAAAATACATTATAGTAAATAACGAAAGATAGATAATACCTAAAATTAAATAAGTAATACGTCTTTTTTTAAAATGAAAAAACGCAAAAATAAAAAGTGAAGAAATTCCAATTGATGGATAAATGATAAATAAAGTGTCTATTCCTTTATCGTCCCACTTCATTATGTAAGAAGTAATTCCCCAACCAATTGCCACAAACATTGGTATAAACAAATACAAAATTTGTGATTTAATCTCTGCTATAGCTTTGTTCATATAAATATTTAATTACATTCGCCTTTACTTGCCGGTGCCGTACTATTTGATAGCGAAGATGATGAATTAGGGTTTTCTCGCATATTATTACCCATATTTGCTGGCTTTGCATGCATAGGAAATATATTTGACGCATTAAATGGGTTATACGGAGATGGGGTATTTATTCCACCTAAAATCCCAAGTGTATATACATAAGAAGCACAATTGAAGTTTAAAAGATCGTATTCAGGAAGTGGGTTACTTATCGCAACCAGAAATGAATTAAAACTTGATGAGGAAATATTATAACCTAAACTTACATTGTAATCCATACCTCCATTATTGTGCAATTCTCCTGGACTTTTAAGTTTATTACCAGAAGGATAAAATCCGATTATTTGAGTAATTGAATTACCATTTGCGCCTGTTTTTGTTAATCCTATTGCAGCATGCCCAACAGAATTAGTCCCAACATTAAAAGGAGTTCCAGGTAGCGGTTCTTTAACATATAAAGTTGCTTTATAAGTAGCACCAACTGAACTTATATTTTCAAAACAATCCATCATTTTTTTTCCATTAACTTTTGGATCATCTTCCCCTGGTAAATAAGGTTCTGGTATTTCTACCGTCGTACCACCACCACTAAATAAATCCTCTCCCAAACTATCCATATCATCATTTATAATACTGTAATATGGAATATTATTAATTGGAAAATAATCTGTTGTACAAGTTAAAACGGTTACCCATTCCCAGAATCCCTCCCCATTAATTCTGCTATAACCACTTTGTGAACATGTTGTAGAGTTAGTTTGATTAGTGCTATTTACGTCTTTGGAGTTCAAATCTTTAGTTTCGTTAATAATTTGATGTTTTATCTTACCATTTTCGTATAAAAAACCTTGTATCGGTTTGTAGTATTTATCATAGATAAATAATTTCCCATCAAAACTATCCTTATTAATTCCGTTAAATTTCCATAAATGAATTAAATCAGGAACAAATTCTATAATTACAATATCTATGTCTCCAGATGAGTCTTTGAAAAATAAAGCTTTTCTAAAACCTATCTTTATACCATTTTCTGTAGGCGCTCCCTCAAATTTTCCAATTAAAGCTTTACCACTATCTATTTGTGAGGCATTTTTCCAGTCAATTTTTTCTAATAATGATTTTGGGTTAAAACCATGGCCATTTTCAGACTCGGTTTTTAAATCGCTTAAATTGTTAAGAAATACTTTTGCATCATTAACGGTTACGCCTTTTTCTTGTTTGATAAGTTTTTCTGTACTTTCTTTTTTACACCCAATAAAGAAAATAACCAATAGCATTGAGGTAATAATTTTTTTCATGTCTTTAGTTTTGATTTACCCAAATTTATCTCATCTAAAAATCAAAACTTTTGACATTTGTCAAAAAATTATTTTTGTTTTCTTATTCTGCTTAATGTTTCTTGTGTAATACCTAAATAGCTAGCAATGTGTCCTAAACTAGCTTTTTGTAAAATGTGAGGATATTGTTTAAGTAGCAAATCGTACCGCTGTTTAGCACTTTGTTTTTTTAATGCAAAGCTTCGTTGCTCGCTGAGCATATAATATTGCTCGGTAATAATTCGCCCATGTAAATTAAACTGAGGGAATTGCTGATAAAGTTCTTGTAAGCCTTGATAGCTCATGCTATATAAAACCGTGTCTTCTAATAATTCAATGTTTTCTAAAGAAGAGCTTTGGGTAAAAAAGCTAAATACAGAAATTACAATATCTTTATCGCTCATAAACCAGTTGGTTATTTCTTTTTCTTTGGAGAAATAGAAGGCCCGGCAAGTTCCTTTTTCTAAAAAATAAATGTTTTTAGAAATTTGACCTTCTTTAACCAAAAAATCTTTCTTTAGAAGATGAGTTTTTTTAAGTCTTTCTTTTATTGCATTTTCTAAAGCCAAACCTAAAGGAGCAATAGCATTTAATTTTAAAATCAAGTTTTCCATAGCAGGATAAATCTATTAATTCCTCCTCAAAAAGTAAAACATTATTTTGCCAACAAAAATCTTATCCTCATCTTTCGGGCTTAAGAAACAATAATTGCAAGATTTACTACTTCATATTTGGGAACAGTTTAAAGCCATCAGCTTGTTAGAGTGGCTGGGCACTATCACAGGTGCTTTATGTGTTTACTTGGCGGCAAAAGAAAATGTACTTAATTGGCCCATAGCAATCATCAGCGTAAGCATTTACATTTATATTTTTTATAATGCTAAGCTTTATGGCGATACCATTTTACAATTCTATTTTTTAGCAACCTGTATTTACGGCTGGTATTATTGGACTTTTGGGAAAACTACCAATTTAGCTGCCGAACGAAAAGTATCTACACTCAGCAACAAAAATTGGCTTGTTATTATTGTATTACAAATTGTTTTAAGTGTAGTTGTAGGTTATTTATTAGATATCAAAACGGATACCGATGTGCCTTATATAGATGGTTTTTGTACCGTGGGTAGTTTTATTGCTCAATATTTATTAACAAGAAAAATTTTAGAAAATTGGATTATTTGGATTGTGGTAGACATTGTTTACATTCCACTTTATATCCATAAAAATTTATTGGCTACTGCGGTTTTATATTTCATTTTCTTATTTATAGCGGCCAAAGGCTACATCGACTGGAAAAAATCGATGAAAAGAGAATTAATTCATGAATAAAAAGTTAATTAAAATAGCTGTCGTAGGACCAGAATCTACTGGAAAATCTACCATTTCATCGGCTCTAGCCAAACATTACCAAACCGTTTGGGTGCCAGAATATGCTCGTTATTATTGCGAAGGTTTAACAGCGCCTTGCACCTTGCAAGACGAATTAAATATGTTTTACGGTCAAATTGCTTTAGAGAAATCTATGGAAGTAGTAGCGACAAACAACCTATTAATTTGTGATACTACTTTTTTAACCGTTAAAATTTGGAGCGATTATCAGCTTGGGGAAACTCCACAAACGGTTTTAGATGCCATAAAAAACCATCATTACGATTTCTACATTTTGCTTAAAAATGATATCCCTTGGCAGCCCGACCCTCTAAGAGATTTCGAAAATATGGGCGACTATTTTATGGATGTTTGGCGAACAGAACTTAACAATATAGACGCTAAATATGTTGAAGTAGGAGGGTTAGATCATCGTTTACAAAATGCTATAAATGCCATAGAAGTATTTTTAATTGCTAACAACAAAAGTTAAATAAATGTTAAATTTCTATTTTATGTAATAATAAGCTTGTTAAAGCATCTAATAGGTCTTATATTTAAAATATTCCTATAATCCATTTTTATTCATTTAAAACTAATATCAAAAACATGAAGTATAAATATCTTTTGTCATCGCTAAGCATTGCTTTGTTTATTGCAGCTTGTAGCCCCAAAGCTACAACGGTTAAGCAAGATGCAGTTGTAACTACAGCAGTAGAAAAAAATCTACCTGCTGACAATAATGTTAAAATTGGAACACTACCTAATGGATTAACTTATTATATCCGTAAAAACGTGGAGCCAAAAAACAGAGCCGAATTGTATTTGGTAAACAAAGTAGGTTCCATTGTAGAGAACGAGGACCAACAAGGTTTAGCTCACTTTACAGAGCACATGGCTTTTAACGGAACTAAAGATTTCCCAAAAAACGAGTTAGTGGGTTATTTACAAAAAGCGGGGGTACGTTTTGGTGCCGATTTAAACGCTTACACAGGTTTTAACCAAACCGTTTACCAATTGCCATTACCAACAGACAGCACTGCCGTTTTTGAAAAAGGTTTTGATATTTTATCTAACTGGGCAGGTTATGTAACTTTTGAAGATAAAGAAATAGACCAAGAGCGTGGTGTAATTGTAGAAGAAGACCGCCAAAGAGGTAAAAATGCACAAGAGAGAATGAGTAAGCAATTGCTACCCGTTTTATTGGCGAATTCTAAGTATGCAGATAGATTGCCTATTGGAAAAATAGATATTTTACAAACCTTCAAATACGAAACCATCAGACAGTTTTACAAAGATTGGTATCGCCCAAACTTACAAGCTGTAATTGCAGTAGGAGATTTTGATGTGGTTAAAGTAGAAGAGTTAATTAAAGCTAATTTCTCTGAACTTAAAAATCCAGAAAACCCTCGTCCAAGAGAACAATATAAAATCCCTGGTAATAAGGAGCCGTTAACCAAAATTGTAACAGACCCAGAGTTTCCATACAATATTGCCTTGGTAAACTACAAGCATCAATCAGAAACTTTAACAACAGAACAAAGCTTAAAAAATAAAATGATGGTTGGCTTGATTAATACCATGCTAGCAAACAGGTTGACAGAGGTTGTACAAAAAGGTGGTGCGCCATTTATTTTTGCGCAAAGTAACTTTGGCGCTTTTCAAGGTGGCTTAGTAGATTTAGATGCTTTCAGTAGTGTGGCAGTTTCTAAAGATGCAGCAGGTTTAGAAGCCGCTTTAAAAGGAGTTATTGCAGAAAATGTAAGAATGAAGAAATTTGGCTTTACTGATACAGAGTTAGAGAGGGCTAAAACTAACATGATGACTGGTATGGACAAACAGTTTAAAGAAAAGGATAAAACCAAATCGGCTGTTTTTGTACAAAAATATGTGAGCAATTTCTTAGACGGTACTGCAATTCCAAGCATAGACTATACTTACAATTTTTACCAAGAGAATTTAAATGGTTTGGCTTTAGCCGATATTAATAAAATGGCAGCTGGTTTCATTACTGATGATAACATGATTGCTGTTGTTCAGGCTCCCGATAAAGAAAAAGAAAATTTACCAAGCGAAGCTACTTTGCTAACTTGGATAGCCGCCGCTGGCACAAATGTTACTCCTTATGTAGATAATGTAGTAACAAAACCATTAATGGCTGTTACACCAAAAGCAGGTACTGTTACTGCGGAAAAGAAAATTGATGCCATTGGTGTTACCGAGTTAACATTATCTAATGGCGTAAAAGTGATTTTAAAGCCAACAGATTTTAAAAACGATCAGATTATTTTTTCTGCAACAAGTAAAGGTGGAACATCTTTAGCACTAGATCAAGATTTCAGATCGGCAGAAATGGCTAGTCAGTTAGTAGGTTCTTCTGGTATTGCCGATTTTGACGAAACGCAATTGGGTAAATTATTAACAGGTAAATCTGTAGGCGTTAATCCATATATAAGTACTTATCGTGAAGGAATGAGTGGTTCTTCTTCTCCAAAAGATTTAGAAACCGCCATGCAATTGGTAAACCTTTATTTTACTGCTCCGCGTAAAGACCCTAAAGTTTTACAAACCAGTTTAGAAGAAATGAAAACTGTTTTGGCAAATCGTAGTTCTGAGCCAGCATCAGTTTTTCAGGATACAGTTAGTGCGGTATTAAATAGCTACAAAAAAAGAGCAGAACCGTTAACTGTTGCAGATTTAGGTTCAATTAATTTAGATAAAGCCATTAGCTTTTATCAATCAAGATTTGCTAACGCTGGCGATTTCACTTTCACTTTTGTAGGTAACTTTAAGGTAGAAGAAATTAAGCCATTATTAGCTTTGTATTTAGGCGGTTTACCTAGCACAGGTATTACAGAAAACTTTAAGCAATTAGGCTTAGAGCCATTAAATGGCACAATGACTAAAAAAGTTTACAAAGGTTTAGAAGATAAAGCCAATGTGACCATGTTATACCACGGTAATTACAACTACTCTGATAAAGAGAATTTACAGTTAGATGCGCTTAAAGCTATCTTAGACATTAAAATAACAGAACGTTTAAGAGAAAAAGAAAGCGGTGTTTATAGCCCCGGTGTAGGTGTTAATTATAACGATGAGCCTAAGCCAAATTACAGCATGGGAATTTATTTCAGTTGTGCATCTGCTAATGTAGATAAACTAATTGCCGCTGCAGAAGACGAAGTGAATAAGCTAAAGCAAAACGGTGCAACTGCAGAAGATATTCAGAAGTTTAAAGCAGAAGAAGCTAGACAGTTTGAATTGCAACAAAGAGAAAATGGTTTTTGGCTAGGCTATTTGCAAGATGCATACACCACAGGAAAAAACCCTGTAGATGTTTTAACTTACCTTAAAACGTTAGATCAAGTATCTATTGCAAGTACAAAAGCAACAGCAAATCAATATTTAAATAACAAAAACTTTAAAAAGTTTATTCTTTTACCAGAGACTAAATAAACTATTCGTTAATAAAAAAAACGCTCAAATCTTAATTGGTTTGAGCGTTTTTTAGTTTATGGTAGTTTTACCTCTTATGAGTTAGTTGTATTTAATTAGATGATTAGGATTGTGGATGATGTGTTTTGGTAGCAAAAAAGGTTTTGCCCCTAATGCAATAATAATATTTTATTAATGACTAATTTGGTGATGCAACCAGGGCAAAGTACTTGCATATTTTCATCTCTTTTCATCAGTGCATACGTAGCAAAAAACTCTTCCACTCGCTATCCGTAAATTCAAAACCAATAAAATACACTCATCTCTTTTCATTAGTGCATTCGTGGCAAAAAAAAACAATCAAAAACATCCCAAAAAGACTAAAAAAAACACCATTAGAAAATCATGCATCACGCTAAAATTTTACTCCAATAATTTATTACATTTATCCACCAACTAATTAACCATGACAACAACCCCAAGCAAAAGACTGCTATCATTAGATGTTTTTAGAGGCATTACCGTTGCCGCCATGATTTTGGTTAACAACCCTGGCGATTGGGCACATATTTATTCCCCGCTAGAACACGCCGAGTGGAATGGCTGCACACCAACCGATTTAATTTTTCCTTTTTTCCTTTTTATCGTAGGTGTTTCCATCGTCTTTGCCTTAGATAGCGGTAAGTCAGATCTCATTAGTCACCCAAAACTGATCAAAAGTATCATCATCAGAAGTTTAAAGCTTTTCGCTTTAGGCTTAATATTATCTCTTTTCCCCTATTTCGATTTTTCAGTTGTCCGCATTCCCGGAGTGTTGCAAAGAATAGCCATTGTTTATTTGGTAGCCTCGTTGCTATTCATCAAACTAAAACCTAAAACATTATTGCAAATATTTGGGCTCTTATTAATAGGATATTGGTTGCTCATGAGCTTAGTTCCTGTGCCAGGTATTGGAAGCGCAAACCTAGGAAAAGACACCAATTTGGGCGCTTGGATAGATAGAACATTACTTACCGAGGCACATTTATGGAAAAGCGCTAAAACTTGGGATCCCGAAGGTTTATTTAGCACCATTCCCGCCATTGCAACAGGTTTATTTGGCGTTTTAATGGGTATTATTTTAAAGGCAAAGCAAAGAACGCAAGAAAATAAAGTAGTATGGTTGTTCTTTTTTGGCTTCTTCGGTTTTCTTCTGGGTTTGATTGTCGATTTATTTTTCCCCATCAATAAATCATTGTGGACAAGCTCGTACGTTCTTTATACCGGCGGTTTAGCAAGCATGGGATTGGCTTTTTGTTATTGGCTAATAGACGTAAGGCAAGTCACTTGGTTTACTAAACCTTTTGTGATTTATGGTATCAACGCCATCACGGTATTCTTCGCCTCGGGCATTATTGCTCGCTCCATGAACATCATTAAAACCACGCTAAACGGACAAGAAATATCACTCAAAGGCTATCTTTATCAACAATTTTTCACACCTTATTTGTCGCCCTTAAACGCATCGTTAGCCGGTGCCATAACCTTTGTTTTAATTTGGTTATTAGTTCTTTGGCTAATGTTTCGTAAAAATATAATCATTAAAGTTTAAGTATCGGGGCGCAACCATTCCCATTTCACAAAGCCATCACACTGGTCGGGCTGCTACGGGGTTCCGTAATTTATTTTTTGCGTTTTAAAGCAAAAAAATAAATGTACCCAGCCCTTTGCCTCCCTTGCGCAAAACCTGTAGAATTTGCTATTCCTGATTTTGTGATTAAAATTATAGAAACTAAATATTCTTGCGTTAAGGATTGCAGCGACATCCTTTTTGCTTTTTTGGAGGCAAAAAGATACCTTGCCTTCCGGCAGGCAGGTAGTGGAAAGCCTGTTAAAACGCCCACAAAACTATCAATCTTAAAACTCAGCCAACCTTAAGTAACAACTTTGTTAAACCCATTCTATTTAAGTAATGAGTACATTTAAATTACTTAAAATCAAACTCATGAACAAAAAACTACTCTTAAAAGGTGCAATTGCTTTGTTTTTAACACAAGCGGCTTTTGCACAAGATCCTGCAGTTAATCAAAAACTGAAAGACGAAGGCTTAAAAAACTCCAAAGTAATGGAAACTGCATTTTATTTAACAGATGTTTCTGGACCACGTTTGTCAAACTCGCCAGGTTTAGAAAGGGCACAAAAGTGGGCAGCAGAACAAATGAAAATATACGGTTTAAAAAATGTGGCTTTAGAACCTTGGGGAAAATTTGGTAAAGGCTGGCAAATAGATAAGTATTATGCGGCAATTACAGTTCCTTACTATCATAATATTATTGCCTCTCCCAAAGCTTGGACTCCAAGTACAAACGGAGCAATTAAATCTGAATTGGTATTGGTAAAAATAGATTCTCTTCCAGATTTAGAAAAATATAAAGGAAAGTTAAAAGGTAAAATTATTTTAAATGAAACCTCTAACGCGTTAGAAACCAGTTTCAAATCGGATGGTTCTCGCTATACAGACGAAGATTTAGCCGAAATGGCAAAACCTGCTGTTGCAAGAACAGGAGTAAGAGCACCAAGAGACGCTAGTTTTATGGAGCGTTACCGTAAAATGTTAGCCTTAAGAGCTCAGCTTTCTACATTTTTAAAGGACGAAGGTGTCGCATTAATTGTTACTTATGCTCGTGGTATGCATGGTACGTTTTTTACCAGTAACGGTGCTTCTTATGCAGAAGATGCGCCAATGGTTTTGCCAGAAATGGAAACCAGTTCTGAAGATTTTTTACGTATGCAACGTTTACTAAAGGCTGGCATTAAAGTAGAAATGGAAGCAGATATTAAAACTTCTTTTTACGATAAAGATTTAATCGGTTATAACGTAATAGGAGAAATACCAGGTACCGACCCTCAATTAAAAAACGAGGTGATTATGATTGGTGGTCACTTAGATTCTTGGCATGCGGCTACAGGCGCAACAGATAATGCCGCTGGCTGCGCTGTGATGATGGAGGCCATGCGTATTTTAAAAGTAAGTGGGGTAAACCTAAAAAGAACAGTAAGAATTGCATTATGGTCGTCAGAAGAGCAAGGTTTATATGGTTCTAGAGGGTATGTTCTTAAACACTTTGGCGACCCTAAAACGATGGAACTTAAGCCAGATCATAAAAGTATTGTCGCTTATTATAACCTAGACAATGGATCTGGAAAGATTAGAGGTATTTATACCCAAGGGAATGAAGCCATTGTACCCATGTTTACCAATTGGTTATCTCCTTTTGCAGATTTAGGCGCAACAACGGTTACTACAAGAAATACTGGTGGTACAGATCATCAATCTTTTGATGCTTTGAGCATTCCAGGTTTTCAGTTTATTCAGGATGGTTTAGAGTACAACACTCGTACGCACCACTCTAATGAAGATACTTATGATAGATTAATTGCCGATGATTTAAAACAGGCAGCAACAATTGTTGCCTCTTTTGTTTACAACACATCAGAAATGACAACGCCATTTCCAAGAAAAGAACTGCCTAAAGTGCAAGCAAGTAATTAATTTCTTAATAAAATTTTCTAAAAGCTGCTTTCATAAAAATGAAAGCAGCTTTTTTTATGTCCTAATATTTCTACCGCTCATCTGCTGTTTTATTCCAATTATCTTTTAATAGATTCCAATCTAATTGGTTTGATTATTTTAGAGCATGGAAAATGTAATCATTTTTAAAACCGCCCTTATCCTTCATATTATTGCTGGAAGCACCGCTTTATTAACTGGTTTTTTAGCTTTGGTCTTTAAAAAGAAAAGAAACGGCTACCATGGGAAAGCAGGATTGGTGTTTCATTATGCCATGGTTGCAGTTTCCATTTCGGCTTTTGCAATGGCAATTATAAAAATGAATTATTTTTTGTTTGTGGTAGGTGTATTTTCACTTTATCTCACATTTGCTGGTTATAGAAGCATTAAAATTATGAAAGGCGAAAGAAAAGAAGGCTTGGTTGATCAATTAGGGATGGCTTTAAGCGCTTTACTAATGGGGGCTGTTACCTACCAATTTTTATCTACCACCATATTTAGTTTAACAGGTTTTTCTATGGTTATTTTAGTGTTTGATGCTATTTTAGCTGCGCTGCTTCTACTAGATTTAAAGATTTTTAATAAAAGTAAACCTTTCACTAAAAACCAATGGTTAATTAGGCATATCACCAGAATGGTTCCCGCTTATATTGCCACAGTAACCGCGTTCTTAGTGGTAAATGTAAGTTATGAATATCCAGTTGTAATTTGGTTAGCCCCTACGGTATTATTTGTTCCTGTTATAATTTATAATATTAGGAAGTATAGGGTGAGGAATATTTAAACACTATCAAATCTCAAAAACCTCATGCCTTTTTGGGATCTCTACATTTTTAAAACCTTCTTTCAATAATTTACTTTTGAAATTATTTTGTACAGGAAATTCGCCGTGGACCAAAAATATAGTCTTCACTTTACTTTTATCTTGGCAATCTAAAAACCGCAATAAATCTTCTTGATCGCCGTGGGCGCTCATGCTTTGCAGCTTTTCTATTTTAGCATTTACCTGAAAATAGTCACCAAAAATAGAAACCGGATTTACCCCATTTTTTAACCTTCCAGCCAAAGAAGAAGGCTCGGAATAACCAACTAATAAAATGGTGCAATTTGGGTTCTCAATATTATTTTTAATATGATGCTTTACTCGGCCAGCTTCGGCCATACCACTAGAAGAAATGATAACCATAGGCGATGGATCATTATTTAAAGCAATAGATTCTTCGGTATCTTCTATAAATTGGAAACCTTTAAAATCAAACGGGTCGTCATCTACTTTCAAAACATCTTGCACCTTATCATTAAAATTCCAAGGATGTGCTTTTACCACCATAGTTGCTTTTTCAGACAACGGACTATCTACATAATATTTAACATCGGGTAAAGTTCCGTTTGACTCTAGACTATTTAAAGCATATAAAATTTCTTGTGTGCGGCCAACGCTAAAAGCTGGTATAATCACTTTCCCTTTGCGCTTTACACAGGTATCTTCTATAATTTCCAACAATTTATCTACAGTAGGGCTCGCATCGTTATGTAGGCTATCGCCGTAGGTAGATTCTAGTAAAATATAATCTGCTTGTCTAAAAGTTTTAGGTGCCTTTAATAATAAATCTTTGTACCGCCCAACATCGCCACTAAAAGAAATATTAGTTTGCTCCCCATCTTCTTTAATGTTTAAATGGACAGATGCACTACCAATAATATGCCCAGCATCCTCAAAGGAAACTGTAACTCCATCAAATAATTGTTGCACTACCCCATATCTCACTTTCTTAAAAAAGGTTAATGCAGTTAAAGCATCTTGAGTGGTATAAAGAGGTTCAAAAGGTGGTTTATTGGTTTTTTTACGCTTTTTATTGGTGTATTTTATATCGTATTCTTGAATTTTTGCCGAGTCTAACAACATAATTTTACATAAATCGTAAGTGGCCGGGGTAGATAATATTTGCCCTTTAAAACCCTGACTCACAAACCTGGGAATTAATCCAGAATGATCTATATGAGCATGAGAAAGCAAAAGGTAATCTATGTCGCGTGGGTCGAAACCGAAATCTCTATTTAAAGTATCTGTCTCGCTGCCATGACCTTGAAAAAGCCCACAGTCTAACAATATTTTTTGCCCACCATTTAAAGTGATTAAGTGCTTGCTACCAGTTACGGTTTGTGCAGCACCATGAAAAGTAATTTGCATGTATTAAGGTTTTTAAAATATGGGCAAAAATGAAGCCACTAATCATTATTATTTGGGCGTTCTGGATAGCTACCGAGATAACTCCCTTTTCGCTAAATCTTTTTACCATTTGCAAAGTGGAAAGAGCAAAAAAGCTCCCCGAAAAATAGGCGGGTATTTCGTTTTGCCTAAGGCATTCCTTTGGAACAATCGTTAAATCACTTTTCAAACTTTAAAATCGAATTCAATTTACTAAAAATATGCCCTAACCTGTAAACCACCCGTATGTATGGTATTTACTTGATTAGATTTTCTTCCCTCGTAAGTGAAATTAAGTTGAATGCCGTTTGCTATCGTTCTTTGAAAACTACCTGTCCAAGTTAAGTTTTTGCCAGGTTGCAAACCGTCTAATAATTCGTAAGAAATTGCAGTATTATTTTGTCCATCAAAACCATTATTAATGAAATTAAACTGAGCAGAAAGTGTTCCTTTTTTAAGGATATTATACCTAATTTCCGATCCAAATTTAGCATTTGTAGTTTTCTCGCCACCCAATGCAGCAGCGTTATTTTGTTGTTTTAGGCTAAATAAAACCGACGTTTTAAAATCGGTGTTAAACTGATAACCAAATTCTTGTTGCAATTCATAATAGTTAATTTGGTAATTTCTTTGAGTAAAAAGCTGCGAATTAAAATCTTTTTCGCCGTTAATTAAGCTGATGTTAAAATTGCTCTTTTTTATAAAGTTCCACCTAATTCTTACGCTCTGTTCTTGGTTGTTTCTACTGTCAAAACCATTGGTCAGTAATAATTTACCGCTTATTTTTTGCAGACTCATATCGAAACCAAAAACAGGATTAGACCGATTAAAAAACAGCGTATTTCTGATAAAAGAATTTAAAGAAATTAAATCACTTTCGTTGATGCTGGTTTCATAAGGATTAAAAATAATTCCTTCTCCCGCCAATGCTTTTTTATTAATTCTAAGCGATGTGATGTTAGAAAACTTACTCAAAAATAATAAACTTTTATTTTTGGTGTCTCTAAATAATCGGGCTGGATTAATGGTTAACGTTTGATTAATGTTTGTGAAATTAGACTTTACAAACTCATTATTGGGTCTAAAAATTTTAATGTATTTAGCCTGATCTGGGTATTTAGCAATCTCAAATTCGTTCAATTCTCTAACGCCATTGCTATTATAATCTATCCAAGCGTATAAACCTTGCGGTGCAGCAACTTCTATGTATAAAAATTCCCTTTTAGGTTCTTGTCCTGTGCCTAATTCGTAAAAAGATTGTAGATTAAAAAAACCTTTTAAACTGGTAAAGTTATATTCTACACGACCTAAAAGAGTTTGTTCGTCGGTATTTAAAGAATCTAAACTTACATAATCTATGGCTCGGTAAGAAGCATTAATATTTAAGTTAGAGTTTGCTTTTTTACTCAATATTAAACCCGATGTAATCGTATTAGCTTTAGAGAATACCTTTAAGTTTACTCCGTTTGGTAATTCATCAAATCTTTGGTTGTACAATAAAACGAAACCAATTTTGGCGGTATCAACAGATTTAAAATAGGCTTCGTACTCTCTAAAAGCAAAAGATTGTAAAGCCATTTGTTGCGTATTTTTATTAACAGTTTGGTTATCTTCTTGCCTAAAAACTAAACCTGCTTGCGTGTTTTTAAATATTCTATTAAGCTGAGCAGTATTTTTATAAAAGACACCATCATCTATCAACGAATTCGCATTTAGTAAACTAGCTACATAAGTAAATTTATACTTTTTATGCTGGTAATTGCTACTTAAGCCTTGCTGCAAAGCATTGTAGGTGCTTCCTCTATTTAAATTACTTAAGCTGTAGTTAATCTGTTTACTATCGTTCTTAAAAAGTTTAACATTTAAGGTGCTCCAATATTCATCGGCTACAGCCAAAGCAACCCCTCTAAAATTAAAATCGCGGTCAAATTCTACTGGTCGGTATCTTTCTAAAGGCTTAAATTGTTTATTTACATATTCTAAACTAAACTTAGTAGCTAGCTTTAAGCCACTGCTGTCATTACCTTTTAGGGTGCGTAAATCGTCTAAAATAAGTTTGTAAGCTACACCCTTATTTAGGTTGTTTTGTAAATCAGAGAATAGGTTCACATCGTTATTAGAATAACCAATCTCGGCGAAAGCATTACTTTTTTTACCTATTTTATAATTAGCATTTAGCGTGACTAATTGTTGCTGTTTGGGTGTAATTAATAAAGAAACAGGCGAGTAGTCTCCCTGCAAAGCCCCATTAATTGGAGCTACAAAAACATAAACCCTTCCGTTAGCTTCGGAGGTATTGCTAATTCTATAACTGCCGCTATTTGGTCCGCCAAAAGTGAAACCCACCCTATATTTTGCCAAAGCTGGATTAATGCTGTAAACATAAACACTGTTGAAACCCAAAGTGTCTATGCGTTTGTATAAAATCTCGTTCGGGTTAAAGGGAATGCTATCTACATTGGGAAAAACAGCTTGATTGATTTGGTTGCCCAAACCTGCCAGAAAAGTTTTTTGCTGATTGCTCAAATTTTGTAACAAGGGCTTATTTTCATTGTCTTGCTCCGAGTAATAGTTGAAACCTATTTTTAATTTCTCTGATTGGTAATTTTGATTAAGATTATACAAACTACGGGCAAAAATTCTGTCAGAATATTCAAATTCTACTACAATCCTGGTGTTTCTGTTAATTAATCTTTTGGAGGTAAAAGTTAATTCGGCCGAATTATAATCCATCACATAATCATTATCCTGACCTCTTAATAAGGGAATTCCGTCTATAAAAACCCGCTCGGTGCCAGAAATTATAATAATAAATTGCTCGCCATTATTACCTCTTAATCGGTACGGGCCTTGGTTTCCTTCTAAGCCGTCAAATAGGTTTCTTGCCGAGCGGCCTTTTGCTACAGCGGCAGAAAATGTGGTTTCTAAAGACTGTTTGTCTTTAAGGTTTACTTTGTTATTTATTAAAATTCCTTGGGTACGCTTAAAGTAATTGGTGAAATAGCTGTCTGGTCGGCGTAGTTCGTAATCACCAGCAATTAAAGTGCTTTCTTTACGCTTAAGCTGAATAAAAACTTTATCAAAATCGTTCAGTTGTTGCGTATTTCCATCTGGCTGTATGGGTATATTTTCATCAGAAATGGCAGCTAAAATTTCAATCTCGTTATTCAGTTTGCCCGATAATTGCAAAACCAAATTAGAGTTTACGCCCAAGTTTTGGTTATTTCCAAAACTGATTCCTCTAGAAATACTTCCACTTTTATTAAAACCTTCAAAATCGAAAATGGAGTTTTCATTAGTATTGGTTGTATATATAAATGGGTTTTTGCCAATAATAACTTCTTCAATTATTTTAGGGTCTTTGTTGTAAATTTTTTTGGAAAGTAAAATGGGTAAGGTGTTGTATTGCACCATTACAGAGTCTTGCTTTGGCTTAACTTTCCAAACCAAAAGCGTACTGGCAAAGTTGATGGCATAGTTTAAATTACTAATTGGTGTTATTCCGTTTAGTATTTTAAAAGAGGTTGGATTAATACTTAAGGTGTCTAAATAGATAGAATCTTGAACAGGTATTTTTTTAAAAGTGGCAAAGAAATTAGTTTGTGCATACAAAGAACTTGTACTTAAAAGGAGAACAAACCCGAAGATGCCTTTTTTAATCATTTATTATACCAATGGAAGCGTAATGTAGAACGTTGTCCCTACATTAATTTCTGTGGTAAAGTAAATATTTCCTTTCATATTCTCTATGGCCTGCTTCACAAAAGCTAGTCCCAAACCCGTACCAGAGCTTTTAGTGGTAAAGTTTGGAGCAAAAATATTTTCTCTAAGATTTAATGGGATACCCGTTCCATTATCAGAAACGGTTATTTGCACATTATGGTTTACAATAGTGCCATTTATAATAATTATTCCAGCCTTATCTTGCGGTATAGCTTCAATGGCATTTTTCAAAACGTTATTAAAAGAGCGTAATAATTGGTCTCTATCGGCATTAACCACACATAGTTTAATAACATCTTCTTTACAAATAATTTGGATATTTTCCATTTGACCATAAACATCTATAGCTTTACTTAACAAGTCCATCAAGTTTATTTCCTCTAATTTAAGTTGAGGCATTTTAGCAAAGTTCGAAAACTCAGAGGCAATTCTGCTTAGACTATCTATTTGTTCTATAAATGACTTGCTAAACTTCACAAACTTATCGTCAAACTTAGGGTCCTTTTCTTTCCAAGACCGGTCTAGCATTTGTATTCCTAAGCGCAGTGGCGTTAATGGGTTTTTAATTTCGTGAGCTACTTGTTTAGCCATTTCTCGCCAAGCTGTTTCCCTTTCAGATTGCGCCAATTTATTGGCATTCTCCTCTAATTTTGCAATCATGTTGTTGTACTCTAAAATTAAAGTACCAATCTCATCGTTCCTTTTCCACGCTATAGGTTTGTTTTTTCTACCTATCATGGTGGTAGATATGCTTTTTTGTATTAAACTTAATGGGCCTGTTATTTGGTTTGCTACCACAAAAGCAAAAAAGCCAACAGCTAAAAAAACTAACACATAAATGTTAATGAGTAAGTTTAAAAAGCTGCCAATTTTTTGATTGTAATCTTCTTGGTTAGAAAAATAAGGAACTTGCAAATAGCCTAACACATTATGATCCATACTTTTAATTGGCATGTATGCCGATGTATAATCTAACGTTGCTAAGGTCTCTTCCTGAATATATTCCGAATTTTTATCAATATTTAATTTGATAAAAGCGATTGGATTCATTCTTTGCGCCAATAAACCATCGTCAAACAAATTGCTCTTTGTAGTAGAAATGAGTTTTCCTTTCAGGTTAAATAAGTTAATATCTGCACCATAAAGCTTAGAAAAATCTTGAAAAGATAAACTGCTATTATCTAAGTTTTTTGCTTGATTTGCACCTGCTAAATTATCTTGAAAAGATTCTGTTATAATTTTAATTCTGTTAGATAAAAATTCTTTTTGCTGGTCTTTGTATTGAATAGATATGTAAGAAAATGTGATAATTCCTATGATAAATAAAGAGCTTACAACGGCTAAAACCAAAGCAATCTGAATTCTAGTTTTATAAAGTATTCTATTGTTAAAAGCCAATAATTTCTTTTGGATATTTTTTAAACTGATATTAGAAATGTAGATAGAAGAAAAAATCCATCTGTAAGAATAGATTACAATAGCCGTAATTAAAAAAATGATAAAGAAAAAGGAAAGTGCCGCCAACTCTCGCCAAAAAGTTATTTTTTTATGTGTTATAACAATAGTATTATTGAAATTTGGTTTATAAATAAGATGTTCATACTGATCTTGACTTAAGGTGAAAAACTTTTTAGGCTTGAAAATAAAATCTATATTAATGATTTTATAAATATAGGATCCATTATGTTTTATTAGTTTCCTGTTTCTATAAAAAGCATAAGAATAATCGGCATAAATATCGTCTTTGTTGTTTTTATTAAAGACAGAGAAAGGCGGATATTTTTCCTCCTCGCTTAGCTGTAAAGCATTTAAATTAATATACAAGGTTCCAATAAATTGATCTTTATTTTTCACTTTAATTACAGCAAGATAATTCTCTACATTTGATTTATCACTGGTTTTATAAAAAAAGTTGGTCAGCCTAGACCCGTTCTCTGTTATAAAATTTTGTTGATAGCTTAAGCTCTTAACAGCTAAATAATTACTTTTTATAAGGGAGTCTTTTTGATTGTAAAAAGCATATTTAACCTTAAAATTACTAAAGTATTTTTTATCTAAATAAGTCTGTAAATCTGTATTGCTTAAGGAATCTTGTGAAAGTATTTGGGTAAGATTAGCATCATCATTCATCAAGCTATCTGCGGTTACTAAGCTGGCAATCACATCCGAGTCAGATTTTTTTATCAGTTTCTCTAATAAAGTTTTTCTGACCTCTAACTCTTTTATTTTTCTATAATTACTCAATTTTAAAGAACAAATTGCGGCAATTAAAAATGTGATGATGACTAAAGATGGGAAGCTTATTTTGGAGCCGTTATTGTAAATAGACTGAGCAATTAAAATAATAATAACTAGTATAATTATAGGGTATATTATGAATTGTGAACTAGCAAGTATATAAATAATAAATAAAGCGAAGGCGGAAAATAGAATAGTTAGTTTATGGTTTATATTAATGTTAATTTGGTAAGAAAGGGATAGCAGAAAGTCTATAAGGAGATAATAGATGAGTAAACCCATCATGATAATGACAAGGCCTAAAACACTAAACCTATTTAAATTAACTAAGTTGGATACATTAAAATTGATGTTAGAATTAAAAATTAAACTCTTAAAAATAGCAGAGCTTATTGTAGTAATTAGAATAAACAACAGGATAGATAAAATAATTACCAAATAGCCCGTCCAGCGGTTATCAATTGGTTTTAATATTTTCCCTTTAAAGGTATTTAGAAATACCATTACCCACAGTACTGCAAAAACATGGAGTAAAATATCTGGAAGGGACGGTAAAAGTTGATTATAGCTGTAAATTTTAGGATTAAATATTTCTAAGTTATAAATTGCTAATGGGAAATGATAGTATAAACCTACCCATCTTATGGCTATAAAAAATGCAGTTAAGAGGAGAGCGGCCGTTACAGGATAGCCAACAAAAGCAACATGTCTTAAATAGCTATTTAATAGGATGATCAATGTAATAAAGCCAATAACCCACATCATTATTTCTAACGTAGAATGGGGCATAAATTTAGTTTCTGGATTTAGCTTCACAGAAAATAAAAACTTTCCTTCTACATTGGTAATGTCTGCAACCTTGGCGTCAAAGAGAGGAGCAATTTTTAATAATGGGGTATTTATAACCGCATTTTTTGCGATGTTATTTTCGTCATTATTAATGGGCAACTTAATATATACCGGAATAAAAAAAGCCACAGTAAAACTTTCCGAGCTTCTTTTAATAACTTCATAATAGCTGTTATTCTGATTGATTAAAGTGCTGCCTTCCTTTAAATTGTTTAGGTTATTTATACTGATAAAGGCATCAGACCAAAAAACCAATTGATTGTTTTTATAGGTTTGAAAAGATATGTTTTCATTCGTAAATAATTTGATTGTACTTAATGCAGATTCAGAATCTGTCTCTAACTTTTTAAACCTTTCTATATTTTCTTCTTTCGATAAATAATCATAAACAAAAGTTTCTTTCTTGTTTAATGATGTTTCTACATCTTCTGCCAAGCTAAATAAGTTAACCAAATTAGCAGAAGACCACCTTGCCGTTAATGCAGTAGCAAACAAACCAATAGTTACCAACAATAATAACCAACGAATTTTAGTGGTAGTACTCAATTTTTTTATACGCTATCTGTTATTTAAATAATTTAGGGTTATAGCAATAATTCATCCAAAAAAGCAGGGATAAACCCTGTAAATTTTTATATGCTAGCACTTTTAGTGTCTGCTTGTCTATTCACTTTTTTGACCAAGCCTTGTAAAACATTTCCTGGTCCCACTTCTATAAATTCAGAAGCACCATCATTTATCATTTTTAACATGGTCTGCGTCCATTTTACAGAGCCAGTAAGTTGCGCTATTAAGTTAAGCTTAATACTTGCTACATTTTTGTAGGGCTTAGCATCTATGTTTTGGTAAATAGGGCAAATAGGCTCTTTAATATCTGTAGCTACAATTGCAGCTTCTAACTCTACCCTTGCCGCTTCCATTAAAGGCGAGTGAAAGGCACCACCAACATTTAATTTAATTGCTCTTTTTGCGCCAGCAGCCAACAATAGTTCGCAAGCCTTGTCTATACCAGCAATGCTACCAGAAATAACCAACTGTCCAGGGCAATTGTAGTTTGCAGGCACCACAACATCACTCACACGTTGGCAAATATCTTCTACGGTAAAATCATCTAAACCCAAAACAGCCGCCATGGTAGAGGGCTGAATTTCGCATGCTTTTTGCATGGCATTTGCTCTTTTAGAAACTAAGGTTAAACCGTCTTCATAAGTTAAAGCACCAGCTGCGGTAAGCGCAGAAAATTCTCCTAAAGAATGTCCTGCTGCCATATCTGGCTTAAAGTTATTGCCCAAAACTTTAGCTAAAATTACCGAGTGTAAAAATATAGCAGGTTGTGTTACTTTGGTTTCTTTTAATTGATCCTCGGTTCCGTTAAACATAATATCTGTGATGTTGAAACCAAGTATGTCGTTTGCTTTTTCGAACAGTTCTTTGGCTAAGGCCGAGTTTTCGTACAAATCTTTACCCATGCCAATAAACTGTGCACCTTGTCCGGGAAATAAATAAGCTTTCATGTATTTAAATTTATATGCAATAATAGCAATTTGAAAATTGATGATTAGCAATCATCCTTTATTTATAAATATGGTTATTTAAAATTAGTCAAAATTTTATTGAAGAGCTACTTTTAATAAGAAATGACGAAGAGTTTCGCGTCCCGATAGCTATCGCGAGGGATTGAAACGGCATTTTTTTTTGCCCTTATTCGAAATGCAAATTGCAAAAAAGATATAGTGAAGAGCCCGCCCCGCCAAAGGCCTAGAGGGTTTGCAAAAGGGGAACGCCCAAATCAAAATTTAGGAAATGAGCCTAACCTAAATTAGCTGATAGCAATCTTAAAAACTCAGATCTAGTTTTTTCATTTTCAAACTCGCCAGTAAAGGCAGACGTGGTAGTCACCGAGTTTTGTTTCTGAATCCCTCTCATACTCATACACATGTGTTTGCATTCCATTACCACGGCCACGCCAGTTGGTTTCAGTGTTTGCTCAATACAATCTAAAATCTCGTTGGTAAGGCGTTCTTGTACTTGTAATCTCCTGGCAAAAACATCAACCACGCGGGGTATTTTACTTAAACCAACAATATGTCCGTTAGGGATATAAGCAATATGTACTTTTCCAAAAAAAGGTAACATGTGGTGCTCGCACATAGAGTAAACCTCTATATCTTTTACAATTACCATTTGGCTGTACTCTTCTTTAAACATCGCCGATTTTAAAATCTCGGAAGCATCCAAATCATAGCCATGCGTTAAATATTGTAAAGCTTTTGCAACCCTTTCTGGTGTTTTTAATAAACCTTCGCGATTTGGGTCCTCGCCTAAAGATTTTAATATATGGGTATAATGACTAGCAATTTCTTGTGTCTTTTCTTCATTATATTGATCTATTTTCTGGTAACCAGTCTTCATCTTATCCGTTTTCTCCATAATACTCTACATAATTGCTAGCCGTTTCGTATAATTTGATGCAATGTAGTTGTGCATTTTTTGCTAGTATGTGTGGCTCTAATTGTTTCCAAACCTCTATAGCCAAAACCTCTGTAGATGCCATTTTACCTTTCATAAAATCTACATCTAAATTTAGGTTTCTATGGTCTAATTTATCAATAACGTGAATTAAAATAATATCTTTTAAATCCTTTAAATCCACCACAAAACCAGTTTCCGGATTAATTTCGCCCTTAATGGTTACAAACAAATCGTAATTATGCCCATGCCAATTTGCGTTTGCACAACGGCCAAAAACTTCCTCGTTTTTTTCTTTGCTCCACTCCTCACGATATAATTTATGAGCCGCATTAAAATGCTCTTTTCTGGTGATATAAATCATGTTATCTATCAATAAAAATGCAAATATACAGAAAGGATTTGCAACCATTAAAAAGTAATTGCTCAAGAGTTTGTAAATTTGCTGTCTTATTAAAGCAGAACAATACTTACTAAGCATACATGAAAATATTATTAGTTGCCGCCACTTACCAAGAAATAGAACCTTTTATAAAAAAAGTTGCTCCAAAATTTAATCCAGAGCAATGGATTACCTTAGGTAAAAACCAAGTAAAAGTGAGCATTACAGGTGTGGGTATGGTGGCAACAGCATACGCTTTGGGTGTTGCTTTGCAGCAAGAACAATACGATTTAGCACTAAACGTAGGTATTGCAGGAAGTTTTTACAGAAACATAAAATTGGGCCAATTGGTAGAAGTGAGGGAAGATATTCTTTCTGAACTAGGTGCAGAGGACGACGAAGAGTTTTTGTCGCTAGACCAGTTAGAACTAGGCGATGTAGAATTTACTGCAACAGATAAACATGCTATTAAACAACAATTTAGAAAAGTAACGGCCATTACCGTAAATACGGTACATGGAAACGAGGACAGCATTGCCATTATTAGAGAACGCGTAAACCCAACTATAGAAACTATGGAAGGCGCAGCATTTTTTTACGCTTGCGAGGAAGCCAATGTAGACGGTTTGCAAGTGCGAGCAATTTCTAATTACGTAGAAAAACGAAATAAAGAAAACTGGAACTTGGCTTTAGCTGTTAAGAATTTAAACGATTGGTTAGTCCAAGATATTAAAACTTTTTAGCATGAAACTTAGCTTAGGTTTTTCGCCTTGCCCAAACGATACCTTCATATTTGACGCCTTAATTCACCAGAAAATAGATACCGAAGGTTTAACCTTTGAGGTTACTTTTGATGATGTAGAAACCCTAAACCAAAAAGCTTTTAATGCCCATTTAGACATTACCAAGCTGAGCTACCACGCTTACGCTTACGCCATCAATAATTATGTGTTATTAAATGCTGGCAGTGCCTTAGGTTTTGGAGTGGGCCCGCTTTTAATTGCCAAAGACCCGCAAAATTTAGACAACAAAGAGTTGCTGGTAGGCATACCTGGCAAATACACCACGGCTAACTTTTTATTGAGCTTAGCTTTCCCACATTTGGAAAATAAAAAGGAACTGGTTTTTTCTGACATAGAGCAACAGCTATTGAACAACCAATTAGATTTAGGCTTAATTATACACGAAAATAGGTTTACGTACCAAGATAAAGGCCTACACAAAATTATAGATTTAGGCGAGTATTGGGAGCAAGAAACCAATTGCGCCATTCCCTTAGGCGGCATTGTAATGAAGAGAAGTTTACCCAAAGAAATTCAGCATAAAGTAGACCGATTGATTAAAAAATCTGTAGAGTATGCCTTTGCAAACCCAAAATCTGCTTTGCCATTTATCAAACAACACGCACAAGAAATGGACGAGAAAGTGATGTACCAGCATATAGATTTATATGTAAACAAGTTTTCTTTAGACTTAGGTGTGGAAGGTAAAAAAGCAATTAACACTTTGTTTGATAAAGCTTTAGCGCATCAAATTATCCCAGCAATAGCGCAAGATATTTTCTTGAGTTAATATTTCTTTGGGCGTTTCCCTTTGGCTTAATCACGAGGCCAGACAAGGGTCAGGCTATGTGCTGTTTTTTTTTGTTTGTCATCCTGAGCGAAGTCCGATAGCTATTGGACGAAGGACAAACAAAAAAGCTGTCGCTAATCCGAAGGAAACCTTTGGACTATCCCTAACGCGACTTATATTGTACATTAAATACCACCCAGATCTGTGTCCTTTGCAACCTTTATGGTTAAAAAATCTCCCGCAGATTTTGAAGATTTACGCAGATTTAGAAATTGAATGATATAATTAAGTTAAGAGATTTCTTTCTCCTTCACGTCATGTCGACCAAAGGAGACATCACACAAGTAAGTGGTAAATTCTAAAAGTTGAGACCATGCTTGTGTGACCTCTCGTTACTCGAGGTGACGGAAAACGCACCAAAAAATAAACTTTACCCTTTTGTCTAAGCAGGGTCTCTCAAAGAGGACCCTGCGCCTTTAATCTTCTACTATAAATTCCCTTAGTTTAGCCTATAAACCAATAAACCCTTATGATGCTTTAATAGAATTTGTATATTCGGAGGTAAGAGATTTCTCTCTCCTTCACGTCATGTCGACCAAAGGAAACATCACACAAGTAAGTGTTAAATTCTAAAAGTTGAGACCTAGCTTGTGTGACCTCTCGTTCCTCGAGGTGACGGAAAACGCACTAAAAAATAAACTTTACCCTTTTGTCTAAGCAGGGTCTCTCAAAGAGGGCCCTGCGCCTTTAATCTTCTACGATAAATTCCCTTAGTTTAGCCTGTAAACCATTAAACCTTTAGGATGCTTTAATAGAATTTGTATATTCGGAGGTAAAAGAATGAAATACAACATCCTATCAAATAAAACGCAAACACTAAGCCTATAAATGAAGCTATACGAAACACTATTTATATTTTACATTAAAAACAACCCAGATCTGTGTTCTTTGCGACCTTTATGGTTAAAAAATCTCCCGCAAATTTTGAAGATTTACGCAGATTTAGAAATTGAATGATATAATTAAGTTAAGAGATTTCTCTTTCCTTCACGTCATGTCGACCAAAGGAGACATCACAAAACAGGTGGTAAATTCTAAAAATTGAGACCTTGCTTGTGTGACCTTTCGTTCCTCGAGGTGACGGAAAACGCACCAAAAATAAACTTTACCCTTCTTTAAATAGAATTAATCAAATTCAATAAATCGTCTAAATCTTGTTTACTATGCCCTGCGGTAATTACTAAACGATTTAAAATGTCGCTATCTGCATTTGGGTATGGAAAAGAGGTAAACAACACTTTATTTTTCACCAATTTATAGGCAATTTCTTTGTTTTTGATTAGGATTACAGGGAAATATGGAAGCCATAAAAAGTCTTTTTCGGCTATTTTATGGGTAAAATAGGTTAGGTTTTTTGTTAAACTTTCTAAGCTAGCGTTTCTAATTTTATCGCTGTTTAGGTACGTGTGCAATATTGCTGGGCTACATGGGGAAGCGCCATTAAAAACCGCCGATTTTTTCACTTCATCTATCAACCATTGATCGCCTAAAATAACGCCACAATCTAAGCTTAAGCCTTTGGCTAAACTGCCACAAATAGCTAAAGACACATTAAAAGGAAGTAAGGTTTTATTTGGTTTTAAAACGCCAAACCCGTGAGAATGGTCCAGCAATAAAACCACGTTTTTAGATGGTAATAAATTTTGAAATTCTTGAAATTGAAAAATTTGAGGACTAATGTTATTTACCGAATTGCTTATAATTAAGAAGTTGTTTTGGTATGAAAGATTAATAGATTTAACCACTTCGGCTAGTGCTAAAATTGGTTTTGCAATGGGCATTAATGCTGGGTGTACATCATTAATGTAAAACACATCTCGGTTTTTTTCTAATACGTTTACCGCTTCTTGCGCTGCTAACCAGCCGCTAGAAAAAGTAACGGCATCCTCGGCATCATAATCTTTGGCTAAGGCTTTTTCAGCATCTTGATAAATAGATAACCGAATGTTGTTGTTTCTTGATGCGCCATTGTTTAAGCCCCAAAGATTAATTCCTTCTTGGTAAATTTTTAAATATTCTGGATGATAGTTTAAACCTAAATAGGCTGTTCCGCCAAAAAATAAATGCTTTTCATGTATCACATCTACATTTGGTTTATAACCCGAATTTATGGATATAAAAGTCATTAAAGTTTTGTGATATGGTGTTTAGCACCAAAATGTTTAGTTTTTAATTTCACTTCATCACCTTTAATGGTGACTAAAAATATGTAATCGTAATCGGCTTCTGTTAAGGTATCAACATTTATTGTAGCGCCTAAATCTTTAACTAATTTAATTACCGTATTAGAATGACCAGCCACTACAATATTATTATTGCCTTTTAACGCTTTAATTTTTTTGATTAATGCGTCGTTGTCTTTATAAATATCAATATCAAGACTAAAAGTACTTGCTAGTGGTTGTAAGGTTTGCCTTGTTCTAAAGAAATTGGTAGCATAAAGCTTGTTGATTTTCTCTTTTTGTAGGTAATTATTTAAATCCCATGCTCTGGTTAAGCCTTTATCTGTAAGTTCTGGGTCTTTATTTTCTGTATCGATGGTCGCTTTTTCTGCATGTCTAACTATCCATATTTTGGTAGTTTCTTGTGCCTTTAAATTATAAAAGCTTATGCTAATAAATGCAATTAGTAAAAGTAGTTTTTTCATGATTTAAAAAGTTTCTAGTTTGCGTAGCCCAAAATACTTAAAGAATTAAGAGTTTAATGTTCCTTTTTTTTTAAAGGTAATTTATGACTGACTTAACTCGTCCCAATATTCTACTGCTCGTCTGTAATGAGGAATCACGATAGAGCCTCCTACTAAGTTTGCAATCATAAAGATTTCGTTCATTTCTTCGGTATTTACTCCAGCTTCGTGGCATTTACCTAAGTGGTATTTGATACAATCATCGCAACGTAAAACCATGGAAGAAACCAAGCCTAACATTTCTTTGGTTTTTACATCTAATGCCCCTTTTGCATAAGTGGTATTGTCTAAAGCCAAAAAACGTTTCATGTTTGTGTTGGCAGTTTCAGAAATACGGCCATTCATTTTTGTACGATAGTCGTTAAACTCTTCAATTAATTTTCCCATAAAATTATTTTTTTAAAGTTTAAAGATACAAGAAGCGGATTAATTGCAATCAATAATAATTTGGTAAATCTTGAATTTAAATAATTTAGGACAAGAGTACAAAAAGGAAAATTGAAACAAACCATCAAAAAATGAGTTTTATAATTATGAAAGCTATTTGGAACAATACAATAATTGCAGAAAGTAACGAAACGGTAGTAGTAGAAAATAATCAGTATTTTCCACCGTCTAGCATAAATAAGGATTATTTTAAACCATCAGAAATGCACAGCGCATGTCCATGGAAAGGTAAGGCATCTTACTATTCTTTAGAAGTTGATGGGCAAACCAATAAAGATGCCGCTTGGTTTTATCCAGCTCCAAAAGATGCAGCTAAACAAATTACTGGTTATGTTGCTTTTTGGAAAGGCGTTAAAATAGAAAAATAGTTTTTTTCTATTTTTTCTATTCTGTTTTTCTTCTGGTATCGTCTACTTGGGTAATTACCCATCGCTCATTTTGTCTTAATAATTGCAAAGTATTAACTCTGAGATGATTTAGTTTGTAGTTCACAAAAAGGTAATCAGCATGCCAAATTTGGTCAAGCTAGTTATTTACTCAACATCATAAAATAAAATTGTATTTTCCACATGAGTTTCTTTAGGAATAGATGCGATTAGTTTCTAAAACTAAGTACTTTATTTCCCTTTAACATGGCTTTTCCTTATACGGTATAATTTATTTTCCGTATTCTTACCTATGAATTCATTACCGAACTGATTAATGAAGCGTCTTTTTTTGAGATATCTGTAAACAATTGGTCTAACATATTTTGAACTGCAATTTCATATTGTATTTGTGCATTGGTACACACAAATAAAAAACAGAGAAAAATTATCAGAAAGATTTTTATTTAAAATCTATAAACTAGGGCATTGATATTCATACCAGCACCTACCGATGCAAATAGGACATAATCGCCTGTTTTAACTTCTTGATTTGGAATTTCGTTTTTCAAAACCATATCTAACAAAGTAGGAATTGTTGCTACAGAAGAATTTCCTAAATGCGCAATAGACATTGGCATAATGCCTTCTGGCGAAACATCTTGTTGGTAGAGTTTGGAAAAGCGTTTTAAAATAGCTTCGTCCATTTTACCATTGGCTTGGTGTACAAAAACCTTTTTAATTTGACTAAAAGAGATTCCTGCTTTTTCTACAGCCATTTGCATAACTAGCGGCACATGCGTTAGGCCATACTCGTAAACTTTACGGCCATCCATTTTAAGATATAATTCTTCAGGTTTTTGATAGTCTATTTTGCTTGATCCTTCCATCCGTAAAAACCAAGCTTGTTCTAAAGTATGAGTTTGAGTTTTATGACTGATTATACCTTCATCTTCGTCACTTTCTTTAGCGGTAAGAATGGCTGCTCCGGCACCATCAGCATAAATCATACTATCCTTATCATGCGGGTCTACTACTCTAGAAAGCGTTTCTGATCCAATAACGAGTACTTTTTTAGCATCGCCAGATTTAATAAAATAATCTGCCTGTATAATCCCTTGTAACCAGCCTGGGCAACCAAAAGGTAAATCGTAAGCCACACAATTTGGGTTAACAATACCTAATTTATATTTCACTCGGCTAGCTAAGGTTGGAACCATATCTGTACGATTTTCTCCTTCTTTAATATCGCCAAAATTATGAGCTACTATAATATAATCTAGCAGTTCTTTATCTTCATTAGCGCTTTCTATGGCATCTTTTGCTGCTAAGTAGGCAAGCTCAGATGCATTTTGAGTAGGGAGCGCATAACGTCTTTCCTCAATATCTGTAATAGCTTGAAACTTATTAACAACATCTGTCATTTGTCTGGTTACAGCACTACCATCTTTTTCAACAAAATTATGATTTAAAAAGTCGGAGTTTTTGATTACTACTTCTGGTACGTATTTTCCTGTTGCAGTAATCAGAGTCTTTATTTTAGCACACATCAACAATATTTTTAGACTAAAAACTTAATTGGTTTAACGTACAAAGTTATCATAAAATTTAATAAAATTGCAAACGGATTTTCAATAATTTTTTTAGCCCGCTATTTTCAATAAAATAAATATCCTTTTTAAATCTAGGGCACAAAAAAATGCTTTGATCAAAAACCAAAGCATTCATAATTTGAATATTATAATTTTTTATCCAATCACTGTACCTTCTGCAATTACTGCTCCTTTTTTTACTACTACAATTCCTTCTTTTATGGTGTGAGTAGGGGTGTCTTGGTCTACTAAATGCTTACCTCCATTGATGGTAACATTATTACCAATAAAGCAGTTCTTATCTAAAATTGCATTATTGATATTACAATTTTCTCCAATACCAGTTAATGGTTTATGCGATTTTTCTAAACCCTTAATCTCATCTAATGTTTGGTAATAATCACTACCCATCACATAACAGTTGGTAATTTTAGAACCTTTTCCTATTCTAGACCTTATGCCTATTACACAATGGTCAATTTCTGCAGCATTAATGATACAACCATCTGCAATGATGGTTCTATTCAAAAGGGTATTTAATATTTTAGTTGGCGGTAACATTCTAGCCCTAGAATAAACCACATTTTTACTAAATAAGTTAAATTCAGGAATATCATCTGTTAAACCCAAGTTAGCTTCAAAGAAAGAGTCTATATTACCAATGTCTGTCCAATATCCTTCATATTGGTAGCTAATAATTTTGTTAACTCCCACGGCATCAGGAATAATTTCTTTTCCAAAATCATGTCTCTCGTTACCCTCCAACATGCCAATTAGTATATCCTTATTAAAAAGGTATATTCCCATTGATGCTAGGTATAAGCGACCTTCAGATTCCATTTTCTCTCCTACCTCAGATTCCCATCCTATAATTTTTTCCGAATTTGGTTTTTCTGTGAAAGAAGTTATGTTCTGATTTTCGTCTGCTTTTAAGATCCCAAAGCTGGTTCCATCTTTTGCATTTACGGGGATAGTTGCAATGGTAATTTCGGCACCCTTTGCAATATGATTTTCTATCATTTCTCTAAAGTCCATCTGGTATAATTGATCTCCAGATAGAATTAAAATAAACTCAGAATCATGTTGTTTTAAATGGTGCAAACTTTGTCTAACTGCATCTGCTGTGCCTTGGTACCATCCCTCATTTCCTGGAGTTTGCTCTGCAGCTAAAATATCTACAAACGCATTACTAAAAAAACTAAAGCTGTATGTGTTTTTAATGTGTTTGTTTAACGATGCTGAGTTAAATTGGGTTAAAACAAATATTCTTCTTAAACCAGAATTAATACAATTAGATATGGGTATATCTACCAATCTATATTTTCCGGCAATAGGTACAGCAGGTTTAGAACGTGTGGCTGTTAAAGGAGATAAACGAGAACCTTGTCCGCCTCCTAAAATAATAGATAAAACTTGATTTTCAATCATTATGTTTTGGTTAAGCTGTTATATAATTGGTGATATTCTAGCGCAGATTTGTTCCAAGAAAAATCTAAGCACATCATTAATTTACGTAATTGGTTTACTTTTTTACTGTCTTTAAAAAGCACAATTGCTTTTTGTAATGCAATAACCATTTCCATGGTTTCTACGTTTTCAAATCTTATTCCGTAGCCTCCTTTTTCTTCAAAATCTATTACGGTATCTTTTAAACCACCTGTAGATCTTACAATAGGAATAGTGCCATATTTAAGAGCGTATAATTGGTTTAAACCACAAGGCTCTACCCTAGATGGCATGAGTATAAAATCTGCCGAAGCATATATTTTATGCGACAAAACCTCATCATATCCAATATAGCAATTATAATTTTTAATATACGATTTTAGATTACTTAATTGATTTTCAAATTCTTTATCTCCAGAACCTAGAATTAAGAAACTAAACTCATCTGGATTCCTCAGACTAATTTCTTTGATTAAATCCGCTAATTTATCGGCTCCTTTTTCACCTACTAATCTTCCAATAAATGTAATTAATGGTTTTGATGGATCTAAATTAAAGTCTTTACAAATTTCTTCTTTATTCTTTTGTTTGCCCGTTTTTACGGTTGTCACCGAGTAGTTGTGGCTAATCATTGGGTCGGTTTTTGGGTCCCAAACATCAATATCAATTCCATTGATGATACCTTGCCCTTTTTGTTTTTCTAACTGAAACAAGAACTCTAGCTTGTTAGAGTTTACACTTAATTCTGCCAAGTAGCTTGGCGATACTGTAGTGAATTTATTAGCGCATTTTACCGCCGAAGCTAATGGGTTTATACAATCTCCCCATTCTAACAAACCGCCCTTGGAAGGGTCTACTTCTGGTAAATAATAAAATTTTTCCCAGCCTAACCAACCTTGGTATTGCGCATTATGTATGGTAAAAACAGAAGGAATATCTTTTAGACTATTGAATGGAGTAGCGTATTGCGTCAAAAACGGAACTAAACCGCTGTGATGATCATGACAATGAAAAACATCAATTTCTTTCTCACTTTCTACAATCCATTTTAGAACCGATAATTGATAAGCAACAAATTGCTCGCTTTCATCTGGGTAACCGTAAATTTCTGGTCGGTCTAGTAAATTGGGGATTTTAACCAAGTATAATTCGAAACCTAAAGTATCATCAACTTCTTTTAAGATTTGAAAATCAAAAATACGATAACCTAGTTTTGAACTTCCGGCATATACCGTTTCCAATTCATGAGTTTGCACAAACTTCCGATCATAAAATGGCATAATCACCATTGCATTTATACCTAATGCTTTCTGATATTTTGGTAGTGCACCTACCACATCGCCTAACCCTCCAGTTTTGGCCACGGGGTAACACTCTGCACTTAAATGTAATACGTTCATGAAAAATTATTGTGTGCTCAAATTATAAATTAATTTCTCTTATTTCAAGCTTTATAATTAATATTCTATTTTTTATTAAAAAATTAATAAAATCTTAATTTATAGGCTAAATAAAATAAATTTTACAAAATAATCACAATTTCATTAACGCATTTTAACGTCCTTTTTCACGTGATATAGATGGATAGGCAAAAAATGGCTCATCTTTTTCATCAACGGTTAGCTCAATCTTAATTTTTAAGGTATCGGCAATAGTTTCTCGGTTTTTGAAAGAGGGGATCCAGTAATTGATATTTTCTAAAGTTTTTTTAGTAAAGTTTTTTAATGAAGAAGGTATGTCTTCTGGGAAAGTAATTTTAGTAGAATTGCCACGCTCATTAACTGCTACAGTAACGATATAGGTTTGAGAAGATATCTTTTCAGTAAGAACATATAAGGATAATGCTTTGTTTAATTGATTTTGTAGGTAGAAATTAAAGCCTTGATTGTCATCAATAGTACAATTTTTGTAGGTAAATAATGTTGCATTGTCTGCTTTAAAAGAAGGATAAAACTTAATTAAAGACGTACTGGAAGGAAGCCTATCTGGAAAATAATAATTAGATGTTTGAAACTGACCATCACTATACATTTCTGCACCAATAAACTCCCTATTGTTATTATTATATTCTAAAACAGTTCTCCAATTCCCTTGTGGGAATCCGTTTTTTACTTTACCATCATAAGTTATTGCAGTAAAACCGTATTCGTTAAATCCAGTAGCATTTTCTGTAAAAGAATATTCCCCTTTACCTAGTTTTATTTGAGCTTGTCCATAATTGTTAAAATACTGTTTTAGGAAAGCGTTATTATTTTTGAACTCTATTTGATGGGATAAATTCCCACTCGGGTAATAATACTCACTAATACCTGTTTGCTTATCATCCTTAAAAGAGATATTAAATTTAGGTTTCCCAGATGGATAGAAGCCTTTAAAATTCCCATCCTTTTTCCCAGAAATGTAGTTGCCCATTAAACAAACTGTACCATCATTAAAGTAATCGGTAAAAAAACCATTAAAACCACCGTTGCTTTTATCAAATTTAACTACCCTAGTGTATGTTTTATATTCACAGTTTTCATCAACTAAAAAATATTGCTGGTCATAATATAAATGGATGTAACCGTCTATAGATTTACTAACATATTTTTCAGAATCTAAAACAGATTGAGCTTTTACAGTTAATACTAAGTTGAAAATAAAAATGAATAAAAACAGTTTTTTCATCATGTTAATGAGCTTCTAGCCAATTATAACCTTCTCCAATTTCTACCACTATTGGAACAGTAGTTTTAATAGCGGTTTGCATTCTATTTAATATAATATTTTTGATTTGGTCTTTTTCTGATTTAAGAACGTCAAAAACCAATTCATCATGCACTTGCATGGTCATTTTAGATTGTAGCTTTTGGTCTTTAATGTCTTGGTAAATATTAATCATGGCAATCTTAATCATATCTGCTGCCGAACCTTGTATAGGAGCGTTAATTGCATTTCGCTCGGCAAAGCCTCTTACCGTTTGGTTTGCAGATGTGATGTCTCTTAAATACCTTCTGCGCCCCATAATTGTTTCTACATAACCGTTTTCTCTAGCAAAATTGATGGTATCGGCCATGTATTTTTTGATACCCGCATATTGGGTAAAGTAGTTTTCTATAATCTCGGCTGCTTCTTTTCTAGAGATTCCTAAATTTTGAGATAACCCAAAAGCAGACTGACCATAAATAATGCCAAAGTTTACCGCTTTCGCATTTCTTCTTTGGTCTGATGTGACCTCGTTTAGCTCAATTCCATATACCTTTGCCGCAGTTGCAGTGTGAATATCTAATCCGTTCACAAAGGCTTCCATCATATTTTCATCTTCAGAAATCTCGGCAATAATGCGGAGTTCTATCTGGGAATAATCTGCCGAAATCAGAATATGATTCTCGTCCCTTGGGATAAACGCCTTACGCACTTCACGCCCTCTTGCTGTTCTGATAGGAATATTTTGCAGGTTTGGATTATTAGAACTTAACCTGCCTGTTGCGGCTACCGCTTGATTGTAGCTGGTATGCACTCGGCCAGTTTTAGGATTAACCAATAATGGCAAAGCATCTACATAAGTAGATTTTAACTTTTGCAATTGCCTAAAGTCTAAAATATCCTGAACAATGTCAGATTTTGGTGCCAAACCTAACAATACATCTTCGCCAGTTTGATATTGCCCAGTTTTGGTTTTTTTAGCTTTATCATCAAGCTTGAGCTTATCAAATAAAACTTCGCCCAATTGCTTTGGTGATGCTAAATTAAATTTAACACCCGCTTTTTCGTAAACCGATTTTTCTAATCGATTCACTTCTATCTCTAGCTCTTTAGAATAATTTTGCAATTGCTCCATATCTATTCTTACCCCTTCAATTTCCATGGCTGCTAGTACATAAACCAATGGATTTTCAATTTCTTTGGCTAACTGTTCGGCTTTTACATCAATTAATAAAGGAGCAAAAACTTGTTCTAACTGTAAGGTAATATCTGCATCTTCGGCTGCGTATTCTTTCACCGTTTCTACTTCTACATCACGCATACTGCCTTGGTTTTTCCCTTTTTTACCAATCAACTCGGTAATAGAAACTGGAGTGTAACCTAAATAATTTTCGGCTAAGACATCCATTCCGTGGCGGGTATCTGGGTCTATTAAATAATGTGCTAGCATGGTGTCAAATAGCTCGCCAGCAACCTCTATTCCGTACCATTTTAAGATCAAAATATCGTATTTAATATTCTGACCAATTTTTTTGATGTTAGGATTTTCTAAAATATCTTTAAATAAATGTGCTTTGGCTTTCGCCGATTCAAAATCTGCTGGCACAGGAACATAATAAGCTTCGCCCACTTTAAACGAGAAAGAGATACCTACCAATTCGGCATTATTTGCGTCAATACCTGTGGTCTCGGTATCAAAACAAAAGGCTTTTTGTTGTGATAATTGACCAATTAAATCTTTGATTTTTTCATCACTATCAATCAAATGATAATTGTGTTCTACGTTGTCGATGTTTTTTCCACCTTCTACAGCTGTTGCTGCTTGTGCCGCAGAAATATGAATATTAGTGATTCCAGTAGATTGAGTAGGGTTACCAAATAAATCCATCTGACCATTAGTTTGAGGTTTAGCATCGGATACAGAAAAATCTTCCCCAAAAACACGTTTACCTAACGTTCTAAACTCTAACTCGGCAAAAAGAGGCTCCAATTTTTCTTTGTCAGGAGGACCAATTAAATACTCTTCTGCGTTAAAAGTAACTGGAGCATTTAATATGATGGTTGCTAGTTTTTTTGATAGCAAACCTTGCTCGGCAAAGTTTTCTACGTTTTCTTTTTGTTTTCCTTTTAATTGATGGCTATTGGCTATGATGTTTTCCATAGAGCCATATTGTTTGATTAAAACTTTAGCGGTTTTCTCTCCTATTCCTGGTATTCCAGGGATATTATCAACGGCATCGCCCCAAAGGCCTAAAATATCTATAACTTGGTGTACGTGTTCTATTTCCCATTTGGCTAAAACTTCTTTAACACCCATAATTTCCATCTCGTTTCCCATACGAGACGGCTTATAAACGTAGATATTTTCTGAAACCAGCTGGGCAAAATCTTTGTCGGGTGTCATGCAGTAAACTGTAAAACCTTCTTTTTCTGCTTGTTTGGCTAAAGTTCCTATCACGTCATCGGCTTCAAAGCCATCAGAAGTGATTACTGGAATGTTAAAACCTTCAATCAGTTTTACAACGTAAGGCAAAGCTTTAGACAAATCTTCGGGCATAGATTCTCTATGCGCTTTGTAAGCTTCAAATTCTATATGTCTTTCTGTTGGCGCTGCGGTGTCAAAAACGACTGCAATATGAGATGGATTTTCTTTTTTTAGCACTTCTAAAAGGGTATTGCAAAAACCCATAACGGCAGAGGTATTGATACCTGATGATGTAAAACGGGGGTTTTTACTGAGTGCAAAGTGGGCTCTATAGATGAGCGCCATTCCATCTAAAAGAAAGAGTTTTTTTGACATGATTATTTTTTTGAGTTGAGCTTTTAGGCTGTAACTTCAAATTTAATATTCTAAGTCTAGAAAATTGAATTTTTTAAAAATGATTAGTGAATAAATTTACAGGGTTTAGTTTCTTTTATATAGAAAGAGCTTAAGTTGAATTTGATTAAGTTATTAAATAGAACAACAGACTGAGAATAGAAACCCTACAATTATTCTGAATATTTTTTAATTATATTTGTTTATAATTTTTTAAGAATCTAATCGATAGGAAAATGATAGCACTACATCCACAATTTATTACTGATACTGCTGGTAAAAAGCTAGTAGTATTGCCGCAAAGTGAGTTTGATATTCTTATGGAAGAATTGGATGACGCGGAAGATGTTAGACTTTATGATGAGGCAAAAAAAGATAATGAACCTTCTATTAGACTCGAAGAAGCTATGGAAGTGTTAAAAGCAGAAAGAAAAAAATTAGGTAAATAATGTATGAGTTAAAGTTTAAGAAAAAGGCAATTAAAGCTTTAGCAAAAATTAATGACCCCTATTATAGTTCTATATTAAAAGCCATAAATTTGCTTGTAGAAAATCCTCGACCTCATGGATATAAATAGCTAATTGGAAGAAATGGTTATAGGATACGTGTTGGTTCTTATCGTATTATATATGAAATCATAAATAGTAATTTGATTATTGAAATTGTAGATATTGGCAGCAGAGGTGAGATTTACAAAAACTAATAAATCAACATTCTTTGTCAAATGATTCTAATCTTCTTCCATTGGCGTTTTTCTAAGCGTAACAGGTTTTCTTTTTCCTTTCATTTTTAAATTTAATACTTCTACCAATACAGAAAATGCCATTGCAAAATAGATATATCCTTTAGGAATATGTTGCTCAAATCCTTCGGCTAGTAAAGAAACACCAATTAAAAGCAAAAAGGATAAAGCCAGCATTTTAACTGTAGGATGGTTATTTACAAAATTAGAAATTGCCGATGCAGAAAACATCATCACAATAACGGCGATAATTACTGCGGCAACCATTACCCAAATCTCATCTGCCATTCCTACTGCCGTAATTACCGAGTCTAATGAGAAGACAACATCTAAAATTAATATTTGAACAATAACGCCAGAAAAAGAGTGCACTTTTTTAACTTCTGTTTCGGCTTCTTCTCCTTCTAATTTCTCGTGTATTTCGTGGGTGCTTTTATAAATTAAGAACAAACCACCAATTATTAAGATTAAATCACGACCGCTAATAGCCATTTTCTCTAGAAGAGATTTATCGGTTACGTTAATCCAATTTCCGGCGTTAAAAATGGGAGCGGTTAAGCTCATTACCCAGTTTAAAGAAAGCAGTAATAATACTCTGGTTACCATGGCTAAGGCAAGACCTACAGTTCTCCCTTTTTTCTGCTGGTCTTCTGGTAATTTACTTGATAATATGGAGATAAAAACAATGTTATCTATCCCTAATACTATTTCTAGTATAGTTAATGTTAAAAGAGAAATCCATATTTCTGGATTAGCAAGAAACTCCATATTTTAATATTTTGGTCAAAAATAGCAAAAGCCAAGCCATTTATACCTTAGAATTTAAAATTCAAGTTTTATAATTAACGAGACTGTTTTTGCCACCTAGTTTTGCGTTAAGGATAGAAGCGATATCCTTTTTTTGCTCTTGCCACTTTGCAAGTGGCAAAAAAAGATTTAGCGAACAGCCTGTTATCCTGATAGCTATCGGAACGCCCAAATCTTTAAAAAAAAATGACAACAAAAAAAGACGAATCTGAGATCGTCTTATAGATTGGTTGAGGATGAGCTTTATTCTAATTGAATTTTATTCCGCCATAATTAGACTTGATAATAATATTCCCTTGCGGAGACTTTCCGTAATAACCTTTGTAGGTTTTGGAATTCGACCAAGATTTATCACCTTCTGCCGGTGTTTTTTCTGTAATGGTTACATTTTCGTTATAGCTTAAACTGGCGTAGGTTGTTCTTACATCGAAGTTAAAAGCGCTATTATCTTCAAAACCTAAAGAAATACTAGAGTAATTGGAATTGATGTTTAATGTTTTAAAATCTTTGGCAAGTGAGTTAATTTTAAAGCCGCCAGAGTAATTCATACTTAGTGTTGATGTACCGCTTAAGCTCCCTATATTGGCACTGCAATAATTTAAATTTCCGTTTAAATCGCTTACATTTTCCATCCTAACCGACCCATAATTACAAGATAAAGTAACGTCGTTTGCAGTTACAAACTGAACTTTTGTATAGTTTGTGCGCACATTAACTTTTCCTGTTAAATTGTTGCTGCGTAAATCGCCATAATTCATGGCAAGTGTAATATTACCGCTCATATTTGGCAGCTCTATATTGGTGTAATTGGTTTTAAAATTAACAGCCATTTTGCTGGGCATATAAACGGTATAATAAATTTCTGTTTTACCATTATTGCTTCCGCCACCACTCCAAAAACTACTGGACATCCAGCTGTTTCCACTCTCTTGTTTTTCTATAACTGTTTTAAAAGAAATTTGATTTGCTGTTTTACCGTTGGTAATATTTACGGCATCTAGCAGTTTTTCTGCTTTATCATCAGAATCGGCAGTAACCTTAATTTCTACATCTACTTTAACCTCATTTTTATCCCAAGTTGTTACTAAAATTTTGCCATAACTGTTGCTAATCAGTAGTAAATCATCATTTGTGGCTGGGTAACTTTTGGTTAGTTTTTTGGTTTTAATAACGGCGTTTTCGTTCCAGTTTCTGTGGTTATTTATTTCGATTTCAATATTAGAAATAGAAGGTAATGGTGGTAGAGGAGGAATTGGCGGAACAGGAGGAAGCTCTGGAATACGCACTTCTTGTAAAGATTTAGACACTTTTTCTATCTTTTCTTTAAACTCTACATTGGCGAAATCTATTTCATTCATTTTTTGACCAAAGCAATCAAAAATTAATTCAAACTTTTTTGCCCATTCCACCCACTCTTTTCCGTTAAATTTTTTATCGAATTCTTGGCCCCATTTCTCCCATTTTTCTGCTTCAGAATTTTCTATTTTTTTAACTTTTTCTGGCTCTTTAACAGGTGTTGTTTCTTGTGCGCTAGCGCCTAATACACTCAAACCTAATATAAGGCAAATGATAAAAAAATACGTTTTATATAACTTGTTCATTCTCTTCTTTTTTAAATTGTTTAACCTCTTTACTGATATTGATTTGCTGATTTAAAAGATCTATTTGTAATTGCAAATTCCGGATCATTGCTTTTACCACTCGGTCTTTATTTGGCGAGCTTGCTAGCTCATTCTTTAAAAATTTATATTCTTGTTCTAATTTTTCTTGTTCTGCAATAAAGTTTTGATAAAGCTGCGGGTCTACAGTGCTTAATTCTTTTAAAACCTCTTGCTTACTTTCTATTAAAGAAGAAAATTGTACTTCTTTTCTAGCATAAGCGGGGTTAATGTTTTCTAATTTAACCGACTGTTGTTTTTGGTAATTGCCCCACAAAAAGCCAAAACTTAATACAATGGCAAACAAAGCCGCAACTTTAAATACGGTAATAAATAGCTTTAAAGTCCCTCTTTTTTGTTGTTTCTTTTGGTGTAAATTAAGTTGCCCGTCTAGCTTGTTCCACAATCCTTCTGGCGCATCGTAAACATCAAAATTTTGTTTATTATTTTTTATAAAATTCTCTAATTGCTCGCTCATCTTTCTATTCCTTTAACTTTTAAAATCTCAATCAATTTCCTTTTAGCTCTTAAAAATTGTGTTCGAGAAGTATTTGCACTAATTTTCAAAATTTGTCCTATTTCTTCGTGGTCGTAACCTTCTATTAAATAAAGAGATATCACTAGTCGGTACCCTTCGGGCAAAAGCATAATTGCTTTTTTTACTGTTTCTACTTTATAATTTAATTCCGAGGTTTCTTCTGCATCGTTTGGATTTGTTATTTCCTCAATATCAACGTTTGTTATTTCTTCAAAAATCATTTTGCGTTTTCTAAGGCAGTTAATAGATTTATGAACCACAATTTGCTTTAGCCATAAACCAAAAGTGGTTTCTTGCCTAAAATCTTTAATCCTAGTAAAAGCATCTAAAAAGGATTCTTGCAAAACATCTTCGGCTTCGGCAGTGTCGTTTAGAATGCGCACACAAACATTGTACATCGCTTTTGCGTACAGCTTATACAGCTCGTAATGTGCTTTTCTTTCTCCTTTTTTACACTCAACAACTAAGTTGTAGTGTTTATCTATGTAAATAGCCTCCAAATTTTTAAGCTTCTAAACTAAAAGACAAGTAAATTTTTTAAACGTTGCATTAGAAAATATAAAAGTTAAAATAATTCTTTTTTTATTGAGCATTCTAGTATTAATAATTTTCTTGAAAAGATAGTATTTGAACTGATTTTTAGTTTTCAATTTTTTTAATCTACTTAAAACTATTGTTTATCTACTAATTAGATACGTTCATCGACTTTTAATTATTGCCTTTCAATTAATAAATACTTTTAAATTCAATTTATAATTTTAAATATATTTCTTATGATAGAAAATGTACGCAAACTAATTCTTGAAGTTAAGTTAAAAGGTAATTACTTAAGTCGAGGTTTGAAACCAAAACAAGCTGTTTTAATTTCAATTTTATTCTCAAGTTTATTTATTTCTTTACAATCTTTTGCTGTTTCTCAAGATTTAAAAATCGAAAAGGTTTATTTCTCAAATGACTCTACTGAGGTATTAAAAAAATGTATAGAGCTGCCACAGTTACAGCAGTATTATCCTAAACAAACTAATGGTACTTCAAATGCCTTAAAAGTTATGCAGCATGGGGTTTCTTTCGCTCTATCAACAAACATATCTCATAATGGAAAATCAGTATTATTTTTAAGTAAATCTCAGATCAATGAGAATAATGAAGAAGCTTACTTCTATTTTAATGAGTTTGTAATAACTGGAGATAAAGCAAGGGTAGATTTTGCTTTCAATTATAATTTTTCAAACGAATCTAAAATGCAAAAGGTCTCATTAGAACTCCAGAAAATATCTTCAGGATGGGTTATTTCTCAAACTAAAATAGAAACCAGATAATTATGAAAAATATTCAATATACAGCTCAAAAAATAAAACTTTACGTTTTAATTTTAGTAGGATTTTCTGTCTTAAGTGTCAATTCTACCAATGCACAATCAGTTTACGATAATTCTAAGTTAAGATTTGGATCTGGATCTGAGGCTTCTATCAATAACACGGGTAATTTACAGCAACCATTCTATTATAATGCTGTACAAGCTTTGTGGAGAAAATTAACTTTTTCTTCTTTCTCGCTTGACAACGCATTTGCATTAGGCGGCGTTAAAACTGATGAATGGAATGTTAATGGGAATATTATTCAAAATCCAGTTTTATCTAATCAAACTTTAGATGTTTCAGGTTATGTTTCAACGGGTATTAATAGGGGTTATGGCACCATAATTTCCACTGGTAACACAACTGTTAATGGGCAACTAATGGAAGTTAGAAACACTTATATATTACCACAATCTAGTGCCTATATAAAAGTAACCAGCAGAGTTAGAAATGTGAGTAGTACTTTAATGGAAAATGTGAGGATTTGGATAGGCACTAGAGACGATTGGGTTGGCGCAACAGACAGTCCTAATAAACAAAAAGGAAATCTTGTAAATGGTGCTTTTGTTCAAGTTCCTAATGCCACCACACGTTCCTCTGCTGTACAGATTACTTCTGGATCAGAAGGAGTTTTATTTTATACCAATTCTACAAAAGGAAATACTGTTATTAATAGCTGTTGTAGCTTTATTAATGTTATTAATCAAAACCCTTTAACCAGCACAACCAATATTACTAATGATGGTTCTTATGCGTTTTATGTTAGATTAAATGATTTGCCAGTAGGAGCTACTGACGAATTTAGCTGGTATTATGCAGCAGGTGAAATTGGTAATTTACCAGATATTATTGCAGATGTAGCTGCTGTAAGCGGAGCAGTAAATAATATAAGTTATGCTGCTGCAGAATTTAGAGCAACTACTACAATTAGCTCAACTGGATACTGGTTGGTGGCTCCTCGAAATTCAGTTGTGCCTACGCCAGCACAAATTAAATTAGGAGTAAACTACGGTTCTGTAACAATAGCATCAAGCGGTTCTGGGGCAATGGTAGCAAATGTTGAAAAAACGTTTAATTTAACAGGACTGACTCAAAATAGTTTATACGACCTATATTTCGTTTCTCAAGAAAACATCAATCAGGTTTTTTCTTCTGTTTTAGCGGCACCTTTCGCTACTTTAGCTGCCCCTCCAGCTACAGCTTTAAACTTCGATGGTCAAAATGATTTTGTTACTATTCCACATTCAGCAGATTTAAACTCGGTTAATTTAACAGTAGAAGCCTGGATCAAAACATCCAATCAATCAGCTTCTAATGGAAGCACAAATTTTTCGAGAGGGATTGTAAATAAATATTTTTCAGCATCTGGTAATGGATATAATGTTTTTATAGACGGAGGCAAAGTTTATGCTTGGTATTTTGGAGTAACGAGTAATGTATTTGATAGTAATAATAATTTCTCTTCTACAACCAACGTTGCTGATAATAATTGGCATAGGGTTACTTTCACAGTGGATAATTCGGGTGGTAAAATATATATAGATGGTGTTTTAGAATCTAGTAGAGGCTGGAGCGGTGCACCAAGTGCGGCTAGTACAACACAACCACTTTCAATTGGAATTTATCCAACATCAACAAATCTAATCCCATTAAATCAGACAATTTTTGATGGAAGTATTGATGAAGTAAGGGTTTGGAATAGAGCATTGTGCTTAGGAGAAATTCAAAACAACATTCGCGAATTATATTTACCACAAACAGGTTTATTAGCTTATTATAAACTAAACCAAGGCTTTGTTAATGCTAATAATTCAAGCATAACTACTTTAACAGATTTAAGCGGAAATAACAGAACAGGTACTTTATCTGGTTTTGCTTTATCTGGCTCAACTTCTAATTGGGTTGAGGGTATAGTAACTGGAACTTCAGCAGCTTTTTCAATTCCAGCACCTACAATTACGGCAAATGGGCCAACTACTTTTTGTCCATCTGGTTCAGTTGTATTAACAGCTAGTTCTGGTGTAAGTTATTTGTGGAGTAATGGAGCAACTAGTCAATCTATTAATGCTACAGCTGCAGGAAACTATTCGGTAACGGTAACTAATGCTAGTGGATGTTCTGCAACTGCTAATGCAACTTCAATTGTTATTCAAGATTTAGTTAATCCAACAATAACGCTTAATGGCAGCACAAGCGTAACTCATACCGCATTTACTCCTTATGTAGATTTAGGGGCAGTAGCAACAGATAATTGTTTAGCAACATTAGCAACTACCGGAGTTGTTAACGCAAACATACCTGCAACATATACTTTAACCTACACGGCTACAGATGCAAGTGGAAACTCTACCATAGCAACCAGAACGATAATCGTTCAAGATGTTATACCACCGGTTGCAATTGCAAAAAACATCATAGCACAATTAAATGCATCTGGGAATGTGACCATTACTCCCTCACAAGTAGACAACGGTTCTTCGGATAATTCTGGAGGTTTCACGCTTTCTTTTGCTAGTCCAGATTTAGTAGAGACTTTCAATAACTCGACTTACAGCAATAAATTACAAGCTGTAGGGACTAATAATTGGTTATCAGGTCAGGCTGGAACTAATGGTCTTAACGGACAGTTAGTGATTAAGAAAACAGCAAGTGGCAGAACTTATATTGCTACTACGGCCGCAGATTATATCACCAAAGATTTTGTCATGACTGTAGTGTATTCTAACACAAATGTAGTAAGCGGCGGAGATATTCTTTCATTTGTAGGCATAGGAAATCCATTTATAACCGATGGGAATTCTGAACCTTCAACTGCAATTTTCCTCAGACAGCATAATAATGCAAATTTTGGTGCTGATGGTGTTATGAGTAGATTAAATAATACAAATCGTCTATATAATCAAGGAATTACAAGAATTGGAGAAGGATTAAACAGAATAAGAATTACCAAAACAGGTAATATCTTAACCTTTCTATTAGATAGAGGAAATACAGGAACTTTTACTTCAACAGCAACGTTTGATGTTAGTTCAGCAACTGCAAATCAACTAACTGCAAGTAATTCTTATTTATTCTTTGGATCTGGCTCAACCAATTTTATGGTAAACAGTTTTGAGGTTTCAGGTGGCAATGGAACTCCTGGAGTTTACTCGTGTGCTAATATTGGCCCTAATAACGTAGTATTAAACGTTACAGATCCATCAGGAAACAGTTCAAGTACAGCTGCAATTATAACGGTAGTAGATCAAATTGCACCATCAATTGTTTTAAATGGAGCTGCATCAATTACTCATACAGCTTTTACGCCTTATTTGGATTTAGGAGCAGTAGCAACAGATAATTGTTCAGCTACATTGGTAACAACAGGAACAGTAAATACTGACATACCTGCAACATATACCATTACCTATACTGCAACAGATGCAAGTGGCAATGCAACCACAGCAACAAGAACTGTAGTGGTTAGAGATGTAACAGCTCCAGTAGTTATAACTAAAAATATAACGGTTGCATTAGATGCTACAGGAAATGTAAGTACCACTCCAGCTCAAGTGGATAATGGTTCTTCTGATAATTCTGGAACGATTAATTTAAGTTTAGATAAAACCACCTTTAATTGTTCAAATTTAGGGCCAAATCCGGTAACACTATCAGCAATAGATCCAAGTGGCAACACTAATATCACTACACCAGCAGGAGTGATTGGTTCATGGAATTTTGGTAGTGCAAATCCACTAAAAGATTTAACAGGGAACTGGGGTGATTTAATTATTAGTGGTACAGCTTCAATTTCAAATGGCTTTTTAGATGTAAATACAGGTAACAGTATGGCAAGAACATCAAGCTACACTGGAGCAACCATTAGAAGCAAAACATTAATTTCTTATGTTTCTTTAGATGATATTAATGCAAGAGCTGGTTCTGCACTAACAATTGATAGAATTAATTCAGATGTTTTTGATGGAATTATTTATGCAGAAGGGCAACCAAATAGATGGATGAATGGTAGTTCTAATGCTTTAAGATATCAAGTATTAAATCCTGGATTTGCAGAAACAGCACCAAATCAATTGGTACAAGTAGCTTTAACTTACGAGGAGAAACCAAGTAACCAAGTGTTGATTAGTTTCTACAGAAACGGTGTTTTCTATGGCTCTTATACTTCTAACAATTTTGCAACTTGGTCTGCGGGAGATGCTGAAATGATTTTTGGAGCTAGACATTTTGCCAATGGATCTCAAATTGGATCTATGGATGCAAAGATTCAAAAAGCAATGATTTTCAATAGAGCTTTGACTCAACTAGAAATTCAAAATTTATACAGTTCAACAAGCAATGCAATAGTTACAGTAGTTGATCAAATCGCTCCAATAATAGTAAGCAAACCAGTTTCAGTTACTTTAACATCAAACGGAACAGTAAGCATCACGCCACAACAAGTAATACAAAGTGGAACAGATAATTGTTCAGGAACGATAACTTATACATTAAGTCAAAGTACTTTTGGAGCAACAGACGCCATCAATAGTCCGGTAACTATACAATTAACAGGGACAGATGCAAGCGGAAATGCAACCACAGTACCAGTACAAGTAACGGTAATAGATCCAGTACCAGTTGTATTCACGCAAAACATCACGATTCAATTAGGTGCAAACGGACAAGCAACCATTACTCCATCACAAGTGGATAACGGATCAAGCTCAGTAGTAGGATTAGCTTTAGAAGGTGGTTTAGCCTTAAGTAAATCTACTTTTGACTGCACAAACCTAGGAACAAATACAGTTACATTAACGGCGACTAGTTCTTTAGGAAGTACAGCATCTGCAACTGCAGTAGTAACGGTTATAGATAACATTGCACCAATTGTAATTGTACTAAACAGAACAATACAATTAAACGCAACTGGTAACGCAACAATTACCGCAGCCGATATCAACAATGGAAGCACAGACAATTGTTCAATCGCAAGTATCACGTTAAGCAAGACAGCTTTCGATTGTACTAACGTAGGAGCAAACACAGTTACCTTAACCGTAACCGATGTAAACGGAAACGTAAGCTCCGCAACAGCAGTAGTTACTGTTGAAGATAACATTGCACCAATTGTATTCACTCAAAACAGAACAATACAGTTAAACGCGACAGGTAACGCAACAATTACCGGAGCTGATATCAACAATGGTTCAACCGATAATTGTGGAATCGCAACGATAGTACTAAGCAAAACAAGTTTCGATTGTACTAACGTAGGGGCAAACACAGTTACTTTAACCGTAACCGATGTAAACGGAAACGTAAGCACCGCAACAGCAATAGTAACGGTTGAAGATAACATTGCACCAATTGTAATTGTACAAAACAGAACAATACAATTAAACACAACTGGTAACGCAACAATTACTGCAGCCGATATCAATAACGGAAGCACCGATAATTGTTCAATTGCGAGCATCGCGTTAAGCAAAACAGCTTTCGATTGTACTAACGTAGGAGCAAACACAGTTACCTTAACCGTAACCGATGTAAACGGAAATGTAAGCACCGCAACAGCAGTAGTAACGGTTGAAGATAACACTGCACCAATTGTATTCACTCAAAACAAAACAATACAATTAAACGCAACAGGTAACGCAACAATCACCGCAGCCGATATCAACAACGGAAGCACAGACAATTGCTCAATTGCAAGCATCACGTTAAGCAAAACAGCTTTCGATTGTACTAACGTAGGTGCAAACACAGTTACTTTAACTGTAACGGATATTCACGGAAACGTAAGCACTGCAACCGCAGTAGTAACGGTAGGAGATAATATTGCGCCAATTGTGTTCACTCAAAACAGAACCATACAATTAAACGCGACAGGTAACGCAACAATCACCGCAGCCGAGATCAACAACGGAAGCACAGATAATTGCAGCATCGCAAGTATCACATTAAGCAAAACAGCTTTCGATTGTACTAACGTAGGAGCAAACACAGTTACTTTAACTGTAACGGATATTCACGGAAACGTAAGCACTGCAACCGCAGTAGTAACGGTAGAAGATAACATTGCGCCAATTGTATTCACTCAAAACAGAACGATTCAATTGAACGCAGCAGGAACAGCAACTATTACCGCAGCCGAGATCAACAACGGAAGCACAGACAATTGTTCAATCGCAAGCATCGCGTTAAGCAAAACAGCTTTTGATTGCACTAACGTAGGAGCAAACACAGTGACCTTAACCGTAACCGATATTCACGGAAACGTAAGCACCGCAACAGCAGTAGTAACAGTAGAAGATAACATTGCACCAATTGTATTCACTCAAAACAGAACAATACAATTAAACGCGACAGGTAACGCAACAATCACCGCAGCCGATATCAACAACGGTAGCACAGACAATTGTTCAATCGCAAGCAATACGTTAAGCAAAACAGCTTTCGATTGTACTAATGTAGGAGCAAACACAGTTACTTTAACCGTAACCGATGTAAACGGAAACGTAAGCACCGCAACCGCAGTAGTAACGGTAGAAGACAAGATTGCGCCAATTGTAATCACTCAAAACTTAACTATTCCATTATCAGGCGGAACAGCAACAATTACTGCAGCCCAATTGAACAATGGTAGTACAGACAATTGTGGTATTGCATCAATGACGATTGATAAAACATCATTTGATTGCGGTAAAATTGGAAATCACACCGTTACCTTAACAGTAACAGATATCCACGGAAATGTAGCAAGTAAAACAGCAACAGTTACTATCGTAGGAGAGTTAACTTCAAGCAGCATTGCTTCTATACCAACAAGTTCAACTTTTACAGGTGGGGTATCAACAAATCTTTACTTAGGTTATGGCGCACAAAGTACTACCTTACAAGTAAGTAATATGGTTGTAGGAGGAAATGGAACAAATCCAAGATTTTACACTTATGTTTGGACTGGTTCAGCTTCATCACAACTGAGCAGTACAACTTCAATGTCACCAGTATTTACACCAACAGCAGGAGGTTACTATACCTTTAATGTATTGGTGACTAACAAATACGGATGTACAACATCAGCTACAATTAGTATTTGTGTGAAAGACATCAGAGAAGTAGATAAGAAAGGTAAATTCACTGGTAAAGTATTTATTTGTCATGCTCCTCCGGGAAACCCAAGTAACAACAATACTTTATCTATCAGTGTAAATGCAGTAGCATCACACCTAAGTCAGCATAGCGAAGATAGATTAGGAAGTTGTTCAGATGCACCATGTGCAGCACCAAGCAACATGATGATGTCTAACAATTCAACAGATGGAGCAGCAACTAAGGAAGGTAAAATAGAGTTAAGCTTACAAAACACAGAGTTAGTGGCCTATCCAAATCCATTTTCACAAAACACTACGGTAAGCTTTAAGTTGCCATATACAGAAGAGGTGGCAGTATTAGAGATGTATGATATGCGAGGAGTAAAAATCCAGAGTTTATTCAATGGATCAGCCAATGCAAACCAAACCTACGAAGTGAAGTTTAATGGTCAGGAAATATCAGCAGGATCATATACTTTCAGATTAATTACGTCTAAAGAAGTGAAGATCTTTAAAGTAGTGATGAGCACAAATTAGATAAGTAAGTAATTCGAATTAAATAACGCTCAATTATAAAGAGCCTCGATGTTAATCGAGGCTCTTTTTTTATGTCTAAAAACAAGAATTTATTGTTTACAGAAAGCAACTCGAGCTACATTTAGTTAAATGTAAATTAGTAGTCCTTATGAACAGATACACCCTGCATTTTGACTCATGAGAACGTACATTTTAACAATATTGTCAAGACCTTACCATCGCCAATTATATCTCAAATATATGACTTCAATTAAAAATATTCTTTTTGCTTTAGGCTTAATTCTTTTCCTCAATTTTACCACTATTTATGCCCAAAATAAAGTCTTAACAGAGGAAGAGCTGTTACTTCCTGCAGAAGATATGAAGTGGTTTAGAGACGCCAAATTTGGCATGTTTATTCATTGGGGTTTATATTCCATTATCGGCAAAGGCGAGTGGGTGATGTTTAATAAAAGAATGGATGTTGATGAATATGCTGCGCTGTCTAATCAGTTTGCTGCACCTAAATTTGATGCCGATAAATGGGCGGCAGTGGCCGAAGAAGCCGGAATGAAATACATGGTTATGGTATCTAAACATCATGATGGTTTTTCTTTATGGAATAGCCAAGCTAGCAAGGATAAATTTAATAGCATGAATAGTGCAGCCCATAAAGATTTTGTAAAAGAGTATATCGCAGCAGCAAAAAATAAAGGTTTAAAAGTCGGCCTTTATTACTCGCCTTTAGATTGGCGTTTTCCGGGCTACTTTTTCCCTAAAATGTATAATGCAAGCGCCCAAGAATTAAAGGCGCAAACTTACGGTCAGTTAAGGGAACTGATGAGTGACTATGGTAAAATAGATTTATTATGGTACGATGGTGGCGAAGATAATTGGTTAGGCATGGGAGGTTTAGAATTTGGTGGTTCATCGCCAGGTTGGCATACTAGGCCAAAGGATAAACCTTATACTGGCGACTTTTCTTGGGAGCCTTTAAAATTGAATAGCATTGTGCGGCAACTGCAACCAAAAATTGTGATTAACCCAAGAAACGGTTGGAAAGGCGATTTTGATACCAGAGAAAAAGAAGATGGAGGGATGCAAACCAATAGACCTTGGGAAAGATGCATGACTATTGCGAAAGGCGGTTGGGGCTGGGTACCAAATGCTAAGGTTTGGCCTTTAGATACTTTACTTAAAAAGCTTGTGAAGGTAGTTAGCATGGACGGTAATTTTTTACTAAATGTTGGTCCAAATGCTGCGGGAGAAATTGAACCAGAGCAAGTTCAACGTTTAAAAGATATGGGAGCTTGGTTAAAGATTAACGGTGAAAGTATTTATGGCACTAGAGGAGGGCCAGTAGATTTTAACAGCAATTGGGGAGGTACTACACAAAAGGACAATTTCGTTTATATACAAGTTATAAACCGACCAGGGAATGGAAAATTGGAAATTCCTTACAAAGGTAAAAAGGTTTTAAGCGCTAGTTATTTAGCATCGGGGACAAAGCTCAAATTTTCACAAACCGATGGCTCTTTTACCGTTCAAATGCCTTTAGAAAATCAAGAAAGTATGGTAAGCGTTATTAAACTGACTGTGAAATAGTTTAAAATAAGTTAGAATCGGTTGCGTTCTTTTAAGCTTTAATTCGATAAAAATTATTTGTTAATAGCGTTTGTTTTGGGCGTTTAAACACGCTATGCGCTGTAGTCCCAATGAAAAATTGGGAGCTGCCGCTGCTATCGTTAACGCTCTTATAGCATGTACTAGAAAATTTTAAAAAGCAGAAAGAAATATAATTAGTGATTTTGAATTCAGCGCTTTAAAGGTAAGCGTTATCGATAGTCCCGATCTATCGGGATGACAGCCACGCCAGTAGTCGGGCAGGCTTTTTTTGCTTATTGCCATAAAGTAAATAGCAAAAAAACGATAACGGATAGCGTGTTATTCCGATAGCTATCGGAACGCCCAAATAATAGACTTACCCAAACAGCAAATTAAAAACTTCTTCTATTTTAGAAACCGTTTTAATCTCGATACCATATTTTTTAATATCTAAGCCCTTGGTGTTGTATTTAGAGATAAATATCTGCTCGAAGCCTAATTTTTGCGCTTCGGCAATGCGTTGTTCTATACGGTTTACGGCTCTAATTTCTCCGCTTAAACCTACCTCGGCGGCAAAGCAAGTTTTATAAGAAACCGGAATATCTTCATGAGACGAGATAATGGCTGCAATTAAACCTAAATCTATACTAGGGTCTTCTACTCTTATACCGCCAGCAATATTTAAGAAAACATCTTTTGCGCCTAATTTAAACCCGCATCTTTTTTCTAAAACGGCTAAAAGCATGTTCATTCTTTTGGTATCAAAACCGGTGGCGCTTCTTTGTGGTGTGCCGTATGGCGATGTGCTTACCAAAGCTTGGGTTTCTATGAGCATGGGACGCATGCCCTCCATAGTGGCCGATATGGTTACACCGCTTAAAGGTTCGTCTCTTAGCGACAATAATATTTCTGATGGATTGGATACTTCGCGTAAACCGCTTCCTTGCATTTCGTAAATTCCCAGTTCAGATGCTGCGCCAAATCTGTTTTTAATGGCTCGTAAAATCCGGTAAACGTGATGCCTGTCGCCTTCAAACTGCAAAACGGTATCTACCATGTGTTCTAAAATTTTTGGTCCGGCTATCATTCCATCTTTGGTAATGTGGCCAATCAAAAAAACAGGGGTATTGGTTTCTTTGGCAAAACGTAACAGCTCCGCAGTACACTCTCGCACTTGCGAAACGCTGCCCGGAGTTGATTCTATATGCGAGGAGTGGAGTGTTTGTATGGAGTCTATAATGACTATACTTGGCTCTAGCTGCTCTATTTGTTTGAATATATTTTGGGTTGATGTTTCTGTAAGGATAAAACAGTCTGACAGTGGTTTTTCTAGAATTCGCTCGGCTCTTAATTTAATTTGTTTCTCGCTTTCCTCGCCACTTACATAAAGAACTTTTAATCCTTTAAGGGTTAAGGCTAGCTGTAACATTAAGGTAGATTTTCCAATGCCGGGTTCCCCACCTATTAAAACCAAAGAACCGCCTACAATTCCGCCGCCTAAAACTCGGTTTAATTCTTGGTCTGAAGTGATTAGTCGATGGTCTTCTGAGTAAACAATTTCTTCAATTTTAGCTGGCTTATTTACCCTAGAGATTTGTGTGGTACTGGTTTTCCAATCGGGCGTGTTGGTGGATGTTTTCTCTACAATTTCTTCTACCAAGGTATTCCACTGTTGGCAAGACGGACATTTACCTAGCCATTTTGCAGATTCGAATCCGCAACTCTGACAAAAATATGCTGTTTTAGTTTTAGCCAATGTAAATGGTTTTTATTGTATGGTAAACCTCAAATTTATACCAAAGTTTGTAAATGCCGTAACAAATGTTTGCGAGGTGTAAGGTTTGGTGATATTAGAATCGTAAAATAGTCTGATATTAAATCTTTGGTTTAAAACATAATCTACACTTGGTCTAAAAGTGATGTTTTTAGAACCACCAGAAATTTCGGGGTCGTTAACATCTGCTCGGTAAATTACAGTTTTATTATCTCTAACGGCAACATCTAGTTTAATGTTCATGTCGTTTTTAAGATTTACATTTTTAAATAATCCAAAAGGAAATCTGAAATCGGCGGTGCGGTAGCCAAAACCAAAAACTACGGCTTGGTCTTTTTGTGAAGCCATCTGACTGTTGCTTAATCCCAAACTTAAAGAACGTGATTTACGATACTCTAAATTAGCGGTCATGTTGTTTTTCATCCTTACATCTATTCCCAATAAAGGAACAAACTGCTCAAACAAAGTAATTTGAGAAAACTGTAAGAAGGGTAAAAAGTCGCCTTCGGCATCTCTAACGTTTACTCCTCCATTAGTTTCAGAATATCTAATTAAAGAGTTAAAACCATTTACGTTATAGGTAGAACTGTAGCTGTGGGTAACATCAAAAGAAGAAAATAAATTACTTACTGCTGGTATTTTTACTAAACCATTATAAGTTAAGCGCCAATTTGGAACGGGAATTCTTGGGAATTTAGAAAGGCTAACCTGATCTGCAGATTTACCTTGATAGGCCGCCAAGAAAGCTGGAATAACAACGTCTTGAGATGTTCTGCCATAACCGTCAGCATATTCTTGTACTACGCCTGCACTATTAGGATTTGTTCTTCCTAACCTTTGTGAAACCTGCGTTCTATTGGCTAGAAACTGGGTAAATACGTTGGAACCATTATTTGAATTTTTGTCTTTAAATGCGGTGCCTAAAGAAATAATAGAAATACTGTAATCGCCAGAAGTTATAGGGCTTAAACTTTCAAACTGGTTTGCATTGTTGGTGTACCTAAAATTAGTTGAAAAAACCTGACTGTTATTTTTAAAAGCGTTTAGCTCTATCCTAAAATCTGGGAAAGGCTCTATGGTTCCTCTCAGGTTTACTTTTTCATTTAAAGATGTTTTATAAAGCTGATTTTGTAAGGTGTCTTGTGTTAGCCATCCGTTGCTTAGGGCTTTAAATCTAATATCGTTTTGCGAGCCTAAAATAAAGTCTAGCCCTGGCGCTTTGGCATTAAAATCTGTACCAAAGTATTGTGATTGTGGTAAATAACCGGGTAAAAATGTACCATCATTTTTAATGTAAGAGCCACTTACGGTTTTGATGCTAGATAAAATATTAACTAAAGTTTTGCTAAAACCGTTTTCGTTAGTTGGGTTAGAAAGCCTGCGGTAAATTCCAAATTTGTTGTACAACAAATTCATGTTTAGCGTAGGGTTTATTTGAATGGTTCTAGAGTTTTGTATGGTATTACCAAAGTTTACATTAGGGTCTTCTAAGGTGATTAGTGGCTCGGTCATCCAGTTAAATTGGGTTTGATATCTGGTTAAAATGGTAATAAAGTCTAGTCCAGGTATTTTATTTAAAGGTACCGTGTAAGAAAAACCTATGGTATGGTTGTAGTTAGTGTTACGCCCTAATCGTTGTAAATTATTCCAAAGTGTATCTCTTTTTAAGCCAGTAATACGTCCTTCGGGTTCGTCTACAACAGATAAATTGGTAGCGTTGAAGTCTAGTTTTAAAGATTTTGTTAAATCCCAGCTTAAACCATAAATACGGTTTATTACAAAGTTTTTATTAAAGTTTGTTACTATTGGGATAGCATTATTAGGATCGTTGTCTCTTAATGTATTTTCTGAATATAGTCTGTTTAATTCTATTCTAAAGTTCAAAACTGACGGTAGCAGACTGAAGTTGAAATCTTTTAATAAATTAAGGTATTTTGATTTTATAAGTTTACTAAAAGGGTTTATAAATTTAGCTGGATTGTTATAATCATAACCAAGCGCACCCCTATAATTTTTTTGTATAGTATTTTCATTGATAAAATCTCTGTGGTTAAATTCTGTATAGGCGTAGGTTAAATTCCAGTTTTCTATGTCCCATAAATGGTTTTTAGCATTTGGATCGGTTTTTATTTTCCTAACATTGGTAAAGTTGATGCTTCGTCTTTGGGTATAATCTTGAGCGTAATTGTAAATAGAATCTTTGGTTTGTCTAGAAACCTCGCTAATGATGTTTTTTAATTCGATATCTGGATTTTTAGGGTCAAATTGTGGTGTTCTTAACTGACTAGAATAGTTTACAAAAAACGGGATCTTTATTCCGCTTTTTTGAGGGAAAAACTTACCCAATTCTAAACTAGAGGATACATCAAAAAATTGGTCATCTGAACGGTTAATTTCACTAACACGACTTTGTAAAGAGCCAAAACCAATGGTGCTCATGTTTCCAGAAAGGGTAACGTCTCCAAAATCTGCTAATCGGGCGTTTAATCTTGCTGTTGCTGCCCAGCCACCTCTTTCGTCAAAATCTGTTAATCGCAACTCGTTAAACCAAATTTCTACGTTTTTATCAAAACCATCATCGTTAGGTCTATTGTTAGTTTTTAATGGGTTTATGGCTCCTAGCAATAGCGTTCTTATTTTGCTTAAATCGGGCTGACCTTTAATGATAATCGTATTTACACCATCGTTATAAATATACGGTACATTTATTGGCCACGGTTGTCCACCTAAAACTGCATTATTTCTCGCTGTTTTGGCCAATTGCAATAAGCGTAATTCTAAATTGATGTTATTATCTTCTGGCCAAATCAAATTAGCATCTCTAGAGCCAAGCGGTGTAATTTTTGCTGGTATTTGATATTGATAGTAGTTATCTTGAAAATCTATACCTAATCTTATAAATAATTGTAAATCGCCATCTCTTAAACCTTCTCCTTCGGCATGGATATTCATTCTCAATCTGCGGTAAGAACGCATATCGTTAATGGTGGTTTTAAATACCCCTTTTCCATAACCGTCTCTTAAGTTTTTGATAATCACAGAAAGCGATTGCTCGTTTTGGCGGGTGTCTCCTCTAAAGTTAGCAATGTCTCTTTCTGTAGGAATGCCCGGCGGAATAACATAAGGAATTGGTGTACGAGAACCGTTTTCATCTAGGTTAACTGTACTTACATCAATAGTAGAATTATCTAAAATGGGGTTAATTACGGTAGGGTCTGTAATGATTTTTGCAGGAGAATTTTCTGCGTTAAATCTTCTCCATTCGCCACGTACCAATTGTAAACGAGCAAATCTTAAAACAGTGGTATCGGCAAAATCAGTTAGGAACATACGCATCACCCTGATAGATCTAAAATCTTGGATATTTCCTACCTTATTGGCAAAATCGGTAATTGGTACTTTAAACTGATACCAAGTAACAGGTTCTTTATTTCCATTTGCAAGGTTTACGGTTGTGGTAACTTTATCTGTAATATAGCCTTGCCCAACAACCAAATCTCTTGGTCTAATGCTTACTTTGTATTGGTAATACTCGTCGGATTTGGAGGTTGTATTATCTCTGTTAATATCTTCTGTATCTGGCAATGCTGTAGAAGATGCGTTGTCTATCCCAGTCTCATCTAAAGATTGTTGAGATGTTCTACTATTTCCTTCGGTACCATTATAATTCTCGTAACGCTTTAAAATATTAGCATTAATGGCATCTAAAGAGTTACCTCGATAGTAAATAAAGTTATCATTTGATGGGTCGGTTTTTAACTGTGCTAATGCGGCAGGAGATAATAAATTGCTAGCCTGGTTAATAAAGTTTTGAAACTTTACTAATTCGACTTCGTTAGATAAGCCATCTAAACCAACATCTTGTTGCTTCCTAGAAGCTGGGTTTGTATCAAAAGCTTGTATAACAGGTTGTAATTTGGGTACACGGCCCCAAACTGTTTCATCTACTTTGGTTGGGTCATTGTCTACAGGTAAACCATTTTCTAAACTTTTTCTTCCATCTTTTAATATATCTTCTGATATATTACCTAGGTTGATGTAGAAATCGCCACCTTGTGAATTTTGTTTATTTATGAAAGGGTCTAGCAACCAAAATTCTATAAATTCTATATTTAAAGCTTCAAAATCTGTAGTTTCAATTCTGCGCATCATCCCGCCCCAGCGGCTTTTGGGATTTGCTAATGTGCCATTGCTATTTAGCCCTGTTGTAGTATAATTATATGGACCTCTTAAATTTGGGTAGTAAGCTAAATTTAAGGTAGAGATGTTAAATACTGAGCCAGTAGGTGTTTGCTTAAAAGGAAAAACCTCTGTTTCTAAAACCTCTCTAACATAATGGTTAGATAATTCTGCTTTGTTATTTTGGATATTACTTGGTGTTAAATTATTGGTACGACTGTAAAATATAGGGTCTATGTTAAAGAAAGATAATTTAGCTCGGTTAAAACCATAAGATAAGTCATTAGTGAGTTGCGCTTCTGGAAATAATTGTGGTGTGCCCGATATTTGCCATACTGCTGCTCCTTTTAAATCTATAATAGAGCGGCTACCTTCAAAGTCATCTACATAACTAGCGCCTCCCTCGCTGCCCGCAAAATTTAAGGCTTTTGGATGACCCGGATTAAACTTTGCAAACTCTCCGTTAAAGGTAACAGATGATGTTTCTTTGGTTGATAGAAAGGGTAATTTATCTACCATACGAGTGATAAACCTGCTGTTGCCGCTATAATTTACATCGAAACCATAAATGGTATTAGAAATAGATTCTTCGCCAAAATTGACCTTTGCAGTTAAAGGAACTTCTCGTAAATTAAGCATGGTACCCCCAACATTAAAATTAGGGTTAATCCGATAATCTAATCGGGTTCCAAATAATGCCTTTTGTTGAATCCCAAAAAGCTCATTACTTTCTAACTTTATTTTAATGGGTTGCCCCGAGTTTAGTAAAGCCTCGTTTAAAATTTTCACCCTACCAATGTTATAATCAACCGTATAATCTGCCCCTTCATTTAATTTTAGTGTTCCTGCTGTTACTACAACAGAGCCCTCAGGAACATTGATGGCATTAAGCTGAAACTCTGAACTTACTTGAGATTGATAGGTACCCTTGATGATATATCTATTCAAATTTGGAAAAAATTGAGATGCGTTTACTTTGGTAGAGTCATATAGTGGTTGGTAAACGTATTTTTTAATTAAATTTTGTTCTGTAGCAGGATTAAAATTCCTAGCTAAATCAGACCCGAAAGGTTCTATGGTTGGGAAGATTATTCGTCCGTTTTGTGAGTCGATGGTTAAGCCGTCTAAAAAGTCGAAAAAACCATCTGGTTGTTTCGAGCCTAATTGATTTAAGCGGTCTAAATTAGTTACTTGCAGCCATAGTTTTCCTTGTGTTGCAGCACCGTCTTCTACCAAAGGTTTTTCTATTCCAGAGTTTTCATCTAATCTAAAAATATTTAATCTAAAATCAGACGGACTAATTTGGTATGCGCCTAAAGAATAGATGTTTTTCATCATCAAATCCCAAATTGGTAAATTGGTTTTTACAGTTTCGTTTTTTAATAACTTAGTGTATAATAATTGGGGGTTATTAGGGTCTACCTGAGTGTCTTGCGAAAATTCTCCTACTTGGTACTCAATACCATTAAAAGTATATCTATAAGAAACAGCTAAAACCTCATCAGCGTTAAGCGAATTATTTAGAGAAATATATCCCAAGACTGGGTTTAAGGTAAATTCTCTTTCAGTTAGCTTACGGGCATAAATTAATTTATTATAATTATCTAATGCGCCAGAACTTTGAAAAAAGTTATCAATATCGGTCGCATTTGTAAACCTAGAAGATGCTGGAATCCGCTGTAATAAATTGTTAGATTGTTGTGTGAAACCGGGACCTACAAACCCAGCAGGTAAGCCAGAAAAACCAGGGCCGCCTTGTAAAAGCGTAGTATTATAAGGTTGATTTTCGCCTAAATCTATAAATCCTAATATATCCCTAGAATCTGTTGTGCTATTGCTCCTATTGGTAATCCAAACTTCAATTTTGGTAATGTTAACATTAGATTGAACAATTGGAAGGCTAGATAATGCTCTGTTATAATTATTTCTAAAATACTGCGCTAAAAAGTAATGTTTATTGGCTTCGTAATTATCAGTACTTAATCTAAACTCGTTTTGCTGAGCTCCGTTAGTAATGTTAATTTCTTTTGCTTGGGAGTTTTGTTGTGAGTATACCGTACTTATGCCTAAGCGACCAAATTGTAGCTGAGTTTTTATCCCAAATAGCGCTTGGCTACCACTAATTAAGGTGGTATTTAAGGGGAAATTTACTAATCCCGCTTCAATTTTTTTGATAATTTCATCCTTTGTTCCAGTATATTCTAATTTTACTTGGTTTTCAAAATCAAATTGAGCTTCTGTATTGTAATTGAAATTAATTTTTAGTTTATCACCTATATTTCCAATAACATTAGCTTGTATTCTTTGGTTAAAATCAAAATTACCAGTAGTTCGTTGTCGTTCATTAAAAAGCGGATTTTCGTTTCTATTAATTCTACCAGAAAATGTTAAATCTGCCGACCCACGAGGTTGTATGTTAATGACATCACTACCAAAAATTTTCTCAAAAGTTTTTCCTTTAACTTTAACTATAGGAATAAAACCTTCGGGTTTTTCTGGTGTGCTGGTGGCTACAATGGTTTTCCAATAGTTATTAATAATATTTTGTGCCTCTAATGCTTGATATTCTTTAAAAGTTAAATAAAGTGGAGCTTTGATTAATTGGTCTCCAACCATTTCTTTAACTATATATTTTTGCGTTTTAGGGTCGTAGGTTACTGTTCTTTTTATGTTTTGAGGATTTTTTAAAAACAACCCATTTTGTGGGAAAACAGGCGTGGTGAAATAATCTTTAACAGGGTACTTTACTTTTAGAGAGTCAGGCATAGAAATTTGGGCAATAGCATTGCTATTTATACCCAAAGCCAAATAAATGATACTTATTTTAAGAAAAAGACAGGTAAAATTTAGTTTCAAACTCTATATAATTTTGTTGTTCTTCTCTTACTAAAGTGTTTTTAGCGCAATTTTAATTATTTGCTCTACAGAAAGTAAATCTGGAGTTGATTTTATTGCAGCTTCAACAGCTTTTTCTGCCGTGTTTTTTACAAAGCCCAGCATCACCAAAGCACTTAACGCTTCTTCTTTTGAAGTATTATTTACTTTAACAGAAATTAATGTTCCCGAGCCATCTTTTTGCAATTTATCTTGAAGCTCTATAATCAATCTTTGGGCAGATTTTGGACCAATTCCTTTAATTCTTTTAATTTCATTAATATCTCCTTTTATAATTGCTTCTTCTATTTCTTGTGGAGTGATAGAAGAAAGCATCATACGACCCGTATTTGGCCCAATGCCGTTTACAGATATTAAATGTAGAAAGAGTTTTCGCTCGCCTTCATCAGCAAAGCCGTACAAGGTATGAGAATCTTCTTTAACAGATAACCACGTAAAAAGCTTACAGCGCTCTTGGTCTTTAAGAGCGCTGTAAGTGTTTAATGAAATGTGAATATGATAACCAACTCCACCTGCTTCTATAACTACATAAGCAGGACATTTAAAGGTTAGTTTACCATCTATATATGCATACATCTATTCAAATATTAAATTTAATTTATTTTCCTTGCTTAACTTGGGCATCTACAACAGCTATAGTAACCATATTTACAATTTCTCTAACAGAAGAACCTAACTGTAAAACATGCACTGCTTTGGCCATCCCTAAAAGGATTGGGCCCACAGCCTCTGCGCCTCCAAGTTCTTGTAATAATTTATAAGCAATATTACCGGCATCTAAACTAGGAAAAACTAACGTATTTGCTGGGCTACTTTTTAATTTTGAGAACGGAAAATTATCATTTAACAATGATTTGTTCAAAGCAAAGTTTGCTTGCATCTCTCCATCTACCATTATACTTGGATGTTGTTGGTGTAAAATGCGCACTGCTTCTCTCGTTTTATTAGGTATTTCTCCATCGTTAGAGCCAAAATTAGAATAAGATAAAATGGCAATACGTGGTTTTATATTAAATTGCTTAATAGATTTATTAACCAATAAGGTAATGTCTACCAGCTCTTCTACATTTGGGTTTATATTTATTGTGGTATCTGCAAAGAAAATTGGACCTTTTTTAGTCAGCATTAAATACATACCCGCCACACGGTTAACACCCTTTTCTGTACCTATAATTTGCAAGGCAGGCTTTACCGTAGAAGCATAATTTTTAGTTAAACCGGATATTAATGCGTCTGCATCACCAAACTCTACCATAGATGCTCCAAAGTAGTTTCTGTCTCGCATTAATTTTCTAGCTTCGTAAAGCGTGATGCCTCTTCTTTGTCTTTTTTCGAAAAGAAACTGAGCAAACTTTTCTGTCATTTCAATTTCTTTAATTGGGTCTATAATTTTAACACCTTCTAAATCAAGTTCGTTTTCTTCAATAATTTGGTTTATAATCTTTTTATTACCTAATAAAATAGGAATGGCAACTCCATCGTCTTTAACTATTTGTGCAGCTTTTAAAATTTTGTAATTATCGGCCTCGGCAAAAACCACTCTCTTGGGCGAAGATTTAGATTTGTTATGTATGGCTCGCATTAAAGCGTCGTCCATACCTAAGCGCTTTTTAAGTTCTTCTCTATACTTTTCCCAGTTGGTAATAGGCTGTCTGGCCACGCCAGATTCCATAGCCGCTTTAGCCACAGCAGGTGCAACGGTAGTAATTAATCTAGTATCTATAGGTTTTGGGATGATATAGTCTTTACCGTATTTTAAATTTTTGGCATTATAAGCCATATTTACAGCTTCAGGTACATTTTCCTTAGCTAAAGCTGCAATAGCTCTTACTGCTGCAACCTTCATTTCTTCGTTTATTGCGGTAGACCTTACGTCTAAAGCACCTCTAAAAATATACGGGAAGCCTAAAACATTATTTACTTGGTTTGGATAATCAGAACGGCCAGTAGCCATAATAAGGTCATCCCTGGTTGCAATAGCTAACTCATAATCAATTTCTGGATTTGGGTTTGCCATGGCAAAAACTATAGGGTTTTTAGCCATTTTTTTAAGCATGTCTGCGGTTAAAATATCTGCAGAAGACAAGCCTATAAATACATCAGCATTATTTATGGCTTCATCTAAAGTGTGGATATCTCTTTTTGTAGCAAACTCTAGCTTAGTACCATCTAAATTTTCCCTATCGGCTCTAATCACACCGCTTCTATCCAACATCACAATGTTTTCTCTTTTTGCGCCTAAAGAAACATATAGTCTTGTGCAAGAAATTGCAGCAGCACCCGCACCATTAATTACAATGCTGATTTTTTCCAAGTTTTTCTCTTGTAACTCGCAAGCATTAATTAAAGCAGCAGCAGATATAATTGCAGTACCATGTTGGTCATCATGCATTACCGGAATTTTCATTTCGGCTTTAAGTCTGCGTTCTATTTCAAAGCATTCCGGGGCTTTAATATCTTCTAAATTTACACCACCAAAAGTTGGTTCTAAGGCTTTAACAATTTTGACAAAATCATCAACATTTTTAGCATCAAGTTCTAAGTCAAAAACATCTATATCTGCAAAAATTTTAAACAACAAGCCTTTACCTTCCATTACTGGCTTACTAGCTTCCGGACCAATATCGCCCAAACCTAAAACGGCGGTTCCATTACTAATAACTGCTACTAAATTGCCTTTCGCGGTGTATTTATAAACATCCTCAACATTTTCTGCAATTCTTAAACAAGGTTCTGCAACACCTGGCGAATACGCCAATGCTAAATCTCCTTGTGAATTAGTGGGTTTTGTTGGGATAACTTCTATTTTTCCAGGTCGGCCTTGTGAGTGGTAATCCAAAGCATCCTGTTTTCTATTCGTCTTGCTCATTTCTTCAGTTTATTCTTGATTTCCGCAAAATACAATTCTTTAGTGGAGGTTTAAACTTATTTATTCCTTCGGTAAATTTTTTAAAGGGTAAATGATGTTTCGGAAATTAGTTTTAGCTATTCAAATCGAAATTTTATTCCATGTTTGTGTGTGGCAAGTTATTTATTGAAATGATTTTTTGGTCGTTTTAATACGTCAATAAGTGATTCATTTGGAGTTTTCGCTAATGCGCTTTCAAGGCGTTAAACTCAGGCTGTTATACTTGCCATTTCTGCTCAGGCCGAAGCTGCAATCGTTAACGCACTTAAAATCAAAATTGAATCGATTTTTACTCACGCCTTTTTCTAAAGCAGTAATTTGATGGGGTTTTGGCGAGTATCCCAGAAAATCAAAAGTTCGATATTTGATTCCTTTATCCTTTAAAATAAACTTATTTGCTTTGTTACTACACATTTGTGAGTTTCGCTTTCTTTCGAATATAAATATAACAATGGGTTGTTACAAATATGTTCTAACACTTGTTCAGTACGCTCTGTACAATATTCGATTTCTTTAAAAGTCCATTTGATTTCAAGGTATTCTAGGATATCAAAATAACTAATTCTTGCAACAGGAGACCAAATTACAGAATAAATGATCAAATTATTTGTTTTGAAAACGGCTCTTTATTTCGTCCATAACATCATCATACGCTAATCCTTCACCTCTATCAAGTTCTTCTTTAGCTTTATTTATTGATTTTTTGATTTCCTCAGGAATTTCTGTCCAAAAATCAGTTTCGGATAATCCAATGAGTGATTTTATTTGATTCAAAAGGTTTTCATCATTGCTTTAGATCATTTTTTCTACTATTTTATATTTTAGGGAATTATCCATCGTCAGATTTTTAATAAAGATAATTGTTTTTGTTTTATAAATTTTTTTCTAAATAGGTAATAGCTAAAATTTTAAATAGCAAGGATTGCCAGAATGTTCAGTAATTTCTTTCATTTTTTTTATTGTTTACTTTGCTTTAGGGATTGAAGCGCCCGACTGAACAAAACGAGCAGGGATATCAGCCAAGTTGATAAATCCTTGTGGCTTATGAGTGAAAAGCTTTCCCCGGTTTGACTTGAGAGATGGTAAAAGGGAACGCCCAAATAATTAATTAATGATTTTTGCTGACAAAAAAAGAGTCGACTAATTTTAAAAAAGCGACTCTAATAACTTAACCTAAACAAATTCTTAAAATTTCCATTTTACAAAAGCCTCCATAGCTTCGTAATTGGCCAAACCTAATTGGTCGTACTGGAAAGCGGTATCCCTATTTCTTTCTTCGGCTCTTACCCAAAATTCTCTAGCATCGTCGCCAGGAAATACTGGTCGGTCTTTTTGAGATTGATGTTTGAAAATTGCGTTTCTTTTCTTCTCTAACTCTTGTGGTGATAAGGGGACTGCCATTTCAATTTCATGTATTTCCCACTCATGCCATGCACCACGATATAGCCAAACCCAGCAATCATTAGCCCATTTTTCTGTTTTTCTTAAATCTATCATGGCTAATTTAATAGCTTCAAAACAGATTTTATGTGTTCCATGTGGGTCGGCAAAATCTCCTGCCGCAAAAATTTGGTGTGGTTTTATTTTTTGTAAAAGCTCTTTAGTAACGGCAACATCTTCTTGCGAAATTTCGTTTTTCCTGCTCGATTTTCTTTTTTCGTAAAAAGGCATATCCATAAAATGGATTTTTTTATCTTCTAAACCGCAATACCGAGCGCCAGCTGTGGCCTCTCCTTTTCTTATTAAACCTTTAATTAATTTTAATTCTATGGGGTCTTTCTGGTTTGGATTTTTTTGTAATGTAAAAGCTTTTAGCTTTTTGTAGGTATTATTTAACACATCGTCTTCAAAACCCAAGTTTTTAGAAAGGTCTAAGCTAAACTCGATATATCTTAAGGCGTCGTCGTCCCAAACTGCGTTATTGCCCGATGTTTGATAAGCCACATGTACCTCATGCCCTTGATCTACCAGTCTAATAAATGTCCCTCCCATACTGATCACGTCGTCATCTGGATGTGGTGAAAATATGATCGAACGCTTAATAGCGGGGTTTGCTCTCTCTGGTCTTTGGCTATCGTCTGCATTTGGTTTGCCCCCAGGCCAGCCGGTAATGGTGTGTTGCAACTGATTAAAAATATCAATATTGATATTGTAAACTGGACCTTTAAGCGTGGCTAGCTGAGCCATACCGTGACTGTTGTAGTCTTCTTCAGTCAATTTTAATATGGGTTTCTCCACGGTATTGGCCAGCCAAGTCACAGCTTTTTTGATTAAAATATTATCCCAAGTACAATCTTTCACTTGCCAAGGCGTATCAAAACGGGTAAGCATTGAGGCTGCATCTTGGTCTAAAATAAACTCTACATGTTCTGATAATTGCAAGTAAGTGGCAGGAACTTCGCTTGATATTTCGCCTTCTACTGCCTTTTTTAGAATCGAGGCTTTTTTACTTCCCCATGCTAACAGAATAATTTCTTTAGCCTTAAATATTGTTCCAACACCCATAGTAATGGCTTTTGTAGGCACATTTGCCTTTCCGCCAAAGTCTTTGGCTGCATCTTTACGGGTTAAATCGTCTAAAGTAACCATTCTAGTGCCCGAGTTTGGCGCCGAGCCCGGTTCGTTAAATCCTATATGCCCAGTACGGCCAATCCCTAAAAGCTGTAAATCTAAACCACCATAAGCTGTAATTTTCTTTTCATAATCTATACAAAACTGGTGAACATTGTCGCTTAATAAAGTGCCATCTGGAATATGTACGTTATCAAAATTAATATCTACGTGATCAAACAAGTTGTCTTTCATAAACTTCACGTAGCTCTGCTCAGCATCAGGCTGCATAGGAAAGTACTCGTCTAAATTAAAGGTAACTACGTTTTTGAAACTTAAACCTTCTTCTTTATGTAGTCTAATTAATTCGGTGTAAACCCCCACAGGGCTTGCTCCAGTAGCTAAACCCAAGATGGTTTTTTCCATTCGCTCATTTTTATTGCTAATCATACTAGCAATTTTTGCGGCTACTTTTTTACAAGCATCTTTTTCGGTTTCAAATACGGTTACTGGTAATTTTTCAAATCGGGTTGATTCTAAAAGGTTTAAGCGAGCCATAGTGATTTAGTATTTGATCAAATATAGAAAGGATGATTTAAATTCTTGCGTTTTTTTAATTATTTTTTTTCATTTTGCGTTTTATTGCGCATTTTAATGTTTTAACTTGTATTTACTAACTTAGATTGTTGATTAGAATTTATGAATAAAGGCCTTAATAAGTTATTTGAAGTTGCGCAAAAAGAAAGCAGATTAATCATAGGATTAATGTCTGGGACTTCCTTAGATGGTTTAGACATTGCATTGTGTCGTATTTTTAATGCTGGAATGCAAACTAAATTAGAACTAGTAGCTTTCGATACTTTCCCTTATTCGGCTGCTTTTAAGAAAAAATTGAAAGATATTAGTTTTAAAGTAGAGAATAACTTAGAGAATATAACGCTGATAAACAAGGAAATAGGAGTGTTTCACGCTCAAATGGTGAATCAGTTTTTGGAAAAGCATCAAATTAAAAATGAAGAAATAGATTTGATAGCAAGCCACGGGCAAACTATTTTTCATTCGCCGCATAAGTTGAGATTACAAGACAACATTGGAAATGCTACCCTTCAAATAGGTGATGCAGATCATATAGCGGTTGAAACACAAATCATAACACTTAGCGATTTTAGACAGAAAAATATTGCAGCAGGTAAGGAAGGGGCTCCTTTAGTAGTTTATGGCGATTACTTATTGTTTAAATCTGATAAAGAAAATAGAATTCTGCTCAATATAGGCGGAATTTCAAATTTTACCATTATTCCTTGTGAGGGCACATTTGAAGATATAATTTCTACAGATACTGGCCCAGGAAATACCCTAATGGATCAATTTATTCATCAACAAGACGTTACAAAATTTTTTGATCATAATGCCGAAGTCGCATCTAAAGGAACGGTAAATCAAAAATTATTTGAGGCTTTGTTAGATCATTCTTTCTTTGAGCAAAAGTCTCCAAAATCTACTGGTCCAGAATTGTTCAGTTTAACATATTTGAACAACGCCATGGTAAAGAGCAACACTTTAAACATGGCAGTTGAAGATGTTATGGCTACCTTAAATTGGTTTACTGCAAACACTGTCGCTCAAGCAATTATCCTTAATGTTGTTAAAAGCCAAGATTATGGATTATATTTAAGTGGTGGCGGAATTCATAATCCATTATTGATAAAAAACCTGCAAAGGTTATTACCAAATATTAAAATGAATAATTTTAATTTAATCGGGTTTAACCCCGATGCTAAAGAAGCCGCAATATTTGCGGTTTTAGCAAATGAAACTATAGCTGGAGATTATTCGGTTTTTAGTCCTGAAACGTTAAGTATGGGTAAAATAAGTTTACCTAGTTAATCCGAGTTTGATTATTAATATCATCATTTGGGGGTTCCCCGTTTGCTATCACTCGGTGCAGGCGATGCAGGCTTTTCGTTACACTCTTTTTGCTCTAAAGAATAGCAAAAAGCCCGCCCGAAAAACCAGGTGAGGATTTTCACTTCTTCGAAGGTCCGAAGGACTCCTTTAGAGAGTCATTTGGACAATCCCTTATGCAAAACCTTTCTAGCTTTCAGAAATATACTTGTATCACTCACTAACCTTTGGTTATTTTTATTCTAACTCAGGTTAGTTAATAAATTTTAAGATTTAAATCATTATAAACGCTTAGTTCTTCGTCGTTTGGGTTAAGGTCGGTTATAAAATGTGTTATTTCATTTAAGCCACATACTCGCATTTTTTGAACAGAATTTAATTTTTCGGCTATACTTAAAATCACAACTTTAGAGGAACATTTAATCATCGCTTTTTTAACCTGTACCACTTCCCAGTCAGAATCGGTAATTCCTTCTTTAATATCAATTCCATTTGCACCTAAAAAGCAGATATCTACTTTAATTTCAGATAAATCGTTAATTACACTAGCACCTATATTAATCTGAGCGTTTTTAGAAAGTTGTCCCCCAATTAAAATTACAGTTAATTTACCATGTTCTGCTAGCTCTAGAGCAACTAATGGGCTAATGGTAAAAAAAGTAGCTTCCAAATCGGGTGGAATTAATTTGGCTAATTCTATCATAGTAGTTCCGCCACCAGTAAGAATTACCATGCCTTCTTTAATTAGCTCAATAGCCTTAATGGCAACTATTTTTTTTTCGTCTTGTGCGTAAACTTCGTTTTTATGAAAAGGAAAATGAAAAGATTTAGATAATGCACCACCATGTACCTTTAATAATTTTCCAGTATCTGAAAGTTCATTTAAATCTCGTCTCACTGTATCTTCAGAAACATCTAACTGTATACTCAAATCAGAAGAGAGCACCTTGTTATGTAAATTAATTTGACGCATAATGAAAGCCTGACGTTCTTTTTTAAGCATGTTAATTTTATTTGTTTTTTGAGTAAATGTAAAATTAGTTTTTTCATTAAAATTAAAAATTGCAAAATGTTGCATTTTTTTTCAAATAAAATTTTAAAAATATGCAAATAAAATTTGTAAGTTTATGAGTGTAAGCAAGTTTTTGAGTTATTTATTAAGTTAATATTCTGTTATTGTGTTATTTGTACACTACAAGAAATTTTAAATTAATGTTGAAATAATTTGCGTTTTTGTGCAATTTATTCGTTCTTTAACAAAATAATTTTTTGATACCTGCAAACTCAAGGAATTAAAAAACTCACTTAAACCAAAATATTATGAAAAAAAACGTACTCATGTTGCTTTTTCCCCTTTTATTTTTCATGGAACAAGCGTATGCTCAGGAGAAATTAATAACTGGAACTGTAATCTCAGCGGAAGATGGGCTACCTATTCCTGGAGTATCTGTTAAAGTTACTGGTACTCTGATCGGAGTCCAAACTAATTTAGATGGGAAATACACACTTAAAATAAAACAAGGTAGTGTATTAACATTTTCTTTTTTGGGAACTGTTACGCAACAAAAAACTGTTGACGGCTCCAATGTAATCGATGTTGCTTTAAAGCAAGATACAAAAGCATTAAACGAAGTTGTTGTTACTGCATACGGAATTAACCGAGACAAGAAAAGTTTAGGTTATTCAACCCCTGTAGTCCTTGGTGACGAAGTTTCTGAAACTCAACGTAACGATTTTTTTGGCGGCCTTCAGGGAAGAGTACCAGGTTTATCTATTAACAGCACAAGCGGAAACCCCGGTGCTTCTGCGCAAATAGTTTTGAGAGGGTTTGTTTCTATTAATGGTGATAATAATGCGTTAATAGTTATAGATGGTGTGCCTATTAATAACAGCAGTTTAAATCAAAGTCAAGAATTGGTTACTGGTGGCGCCAATAGAGACCAAGATTATTCTAACAGAGGGATGGATATAAACCCTAACGATATTGAATCATATACCATTATGAAGGGGCCAGAGGCAACTGCCTTATTTGGTAACGCAGGTGCTAGTGGTGCTATTTTAATAACTACAAAAAAAGGACAATCTGGAAAAGGATCTATATCTTATAACAACTCTTTTAGGATAGAGAAACTTTATCAGTTTCCTCAAAGGCAAATGGCATATAACTCTGGTAACAATGCAATATACAGTGGTACTACCTCTAACTTTCATGGTCCAGCATTTGTTGCTGGTACAAAATTGTACGATAATATTGATCAATTTTTTGAGACAGGGATCACCCAAAAACATAATCTCTCTTTTGAAGGGGGATCTGATAAGTTTACTTACAGGTGGTCTAACGAGTTTACTGACACCAAAGGAACTATTCCTACAACTAGATATACCAGATTATCTTCCAGACTAACTGGCGTAGGTACCATATCTCCAAAATTAAAGCTTACTACAAGTTTTAACTACATTTTTGCAGATAATGATAAGGCAAATAAAGGTTCAAATGGCTCTTTATTGCAACTAATGCGATTTAGTCCAGAATTTGATATTAACAAATACGAAGATGCGAGTGGAAACAGGATTCTACACTTGGCAAGTATTTTTAGCGAATTTGACAATCCTTTATGGGATATTTACAAAAACACAAATAACGATCAAACTAACAGAATTTTAGCAAATACCAGTTTAGATTTTACGCCAGTAAAATGGTTAAGAATAAATGGAATTATAGGTGCAGATATTGCGCAAACACAAGGGATTCGAGTACAACATGCACAATCTTACAGAGGTTCAGGTTCCTCAAGCTCGCCTACTGGCGGCCGTGTTGAAACTTATGACCAGCTTGCAAAATATTTTAATGGATCCTTAACCGCCACAGCTAGACATTCTTTTGGCGATTTTAATAATACATTCATTATTGGAGCAACATTTAAAGATTATAATGCTGGTACAAACTCGATTGTGGGTACGCAAATGTTCGACCCTAATTTTTACAACATTAACAACACATTACCATCCACACAACTGGGTAAAAATTACGTAAACAGATATAGAAATGTTGGAGCTTTTACGCAAGCAATTTTAGGTTATAAAACTTTATTGTTTTTAACCTTATCTGGTAGAGTAGATGGAGCATCTAGATTAATGCCAAATAATCCTTATTTCGCATATCCGTCTGCAAGTTTGGCGTTTAACTTTACTGATATTAAGCCGGTCAAAAAGGCATTACCATGGCTGGATGAAGGAAAACTACGTATTTCTTATGCTTTAACAGGCAAAGAGCCATGGAGAGTTTACTCAACTGGAAGTAATTATCAGCCTCAATCTACCTCTGGAGGTGGTTTTTCTTACTCTTATTTAGGTGGTAATCCAGAATTAAAACCAGAAACATCAGAGAACTTTGAAACTGGATTTGAGCTAAGCTTTTTAAAAAGCCGTATAAGTGTAGATTTTAACTATTATAATTTATTAAGTAAAGATCAAATTATAAACCCACGACTAAGTTATGCAGGTGGATATGTATTAAAACTAGTTAATGGTGGTACGGTTAGAAATAGAGGTATAGAAGTGCAACTTAATGGAAAAGTGATTGAAAAAAAAGAATTTAATTGGAGTGGTACTTTAAATTATACACAAAATAAGGGCACAGTTTTATCATTAGCTAAAGACTTACCAGAGCTTTATGAATCTGATACTTGGCTTTTAAATGGAGTGAGAAGTGCTGTTCACCCAGGATATAGTACTGGGGCAATTAGTGGTACTCGTTTCGAAAGAAACGATAATGGAGACATTCTCATCAACCCAACCACTGGTTTACCAACAACCTCAGATAGAAATTTTTATCCAATAGGCGACAGAACACCACTGTTTACTTTAGGGTTTGTAAATAGACTGAAATTTAAAGGCTGGAACCTATCCTTTTTGTGGGATTTAAGATATGGAGGAGACGTTTTAAATGGAACCGAGTACGAATTATACACCAAAGGAATTAGTCTTAAAACTTCGGATAGGGAAACGCCTAGAGTAATTAAAGGCGTTCTAAAAGATGGATTAGAAAACACAGCTAATTCTACTTCAAATACCATTGCTTTAACGCCTTATTATTCTTCAGTTTATTATACAAGTAATGTTTCGCCAGAGATGTTTGTAGAAAAAAACATCAAAACATTAAGGTTGCGTGATATTACCTTAGGATATGATTTTCCCGTAAAAACAATAACTAAAACAAAGGTTATACAATCTCTTGGTGTTTTTATTACCATGACAGATGCAGTATTGATAACTAACTATTCTGGACTAGACCCTGAGAGTAATTCAAATAATCCAGGTGTAGGAGGTATAGGGGGTTTTGGAATAGATTATGGTAACATGGGAAAGCCAATTGGAATTAATTTTGGTTTGAGACTTAAACTATAAAGTAATAAGAAAATGAAAAAACTATATAAATTATCCATTTTAATGCTACTAATTGTAGTTGTTACAGGATGCAAGAAGTATTTAGATATCAATAATAATCCTTCGGTTCCACAAGTGGTCTCAGCAGAATTATTATTAGCACCAATTCAATTTCAAATGACTAATGGTGTCTCTCAAGACAATAGACTTATCTGGAAAATCACCCAAGATCAGGTAGGTATATCTACAAGTTTTAGATACTTAGTATGGGAGCAGCATGGATACACAGCAGCTGTAGATGATGGTGGCGTAGTTTGGAGAATGAATTACGTGGATTTGGGTTTAAATTTAGAAAACCTAATTAATGATGCTGTAAAAAACAAAAAGTACGAGTATGCTGGCATAGGTTACGCCATTAAGGCATGGTCTTTTCAACAATGTACAGATTTGTATGGACCAATTGTTTTAGATGAGGCTTTTGACGCCACTAAATTAAGCTTCAATTATCAAGACCAGCCAGACGTTTATGCTAAAGTTAGAGAATGGGGGTACTTGTCTCTTAAATATTTAAACATGACCAGCGAAAAGGATTATTCCGGAGTGTTAGCTGGAGCTTCTGGAGACCAAATTTATAGAGGCGATAAAGCTAAATGGAAAAAATTTGTTTATGCACTTTTTGCTTTGCAATATAGCCACCTAAGAAATAAACCACAATTTAAATCCCAATATGCAGATAGTGTGATTAAATTTACAAACCTATCGTTTGCAAACGAAACTGAATCAGCAACGGTAAATTTTACAGCATCGGGATCTGATGATACTAACCCTGTTGGGCCAAACACTGGGTATTTAAATTCAAGTTTTTATGGTTATCCTACAACTCAAATTTTAAATTATCTTACTGGTGGGGTAAGAGGAATTCCCAGAATTGAACCTACAAGTTCCCTTGACCCAAGGTTAAGCAGGATGATACCTTCCAGTAACGAGGTTAACCAACTGGGCGACAAAATTTATCAAGCAGCTATTCCTACTCAAGGCGGGGACAATCTAAGAGTACCAAAAGTTTACGGAGGAATACCTTCAGGTTCGTTTGCCTTTACTGGTAGATTTATTTTTGCTGATGCGGCAAGATATCCAATCATGACATACTCTCAATTACAGTTTGCAAAAGCAGAGGCAGAATTTGTTAAAGAATCTATGAGTGCCGCATACACGTCTTATATTAATGGAATTAAAGGTCACATGGATTTCTGCAATATTTACGGTAGAAGTTATCCCTCTCCCTTGCCAATAATTGGTAATATAGAAATCAATACTTATTTAACCTCTAGTGAAGTTGCGCAAACGGCAGCTGGTTTGACCATTGCAGATATTATGGGACAAAAATATATTACCCAGTGGGGTTGGGCAGGTATAGAGCAGTGGTGCGATATTAGAAAATATCATTATGACCCTCTAGTTTATAAAAATTATTTTCAATTGGGTTTGGGTGAATTATTTCAGGTAAATGAAGGAAAGTATGCCTATCGGTTTAGGCCTAGGTATAACTCAGAATATGTATGGAATGCGGAGGCATTAGATAAATTTGGTGGTTTAGCGCTTGATTACATGACAAAAGAAACATGGTTTAGTCAACAATAAATTTTAAAATAATTAAAGATATATAATATGAAAATTTTCTCAACCTTATCGATATTTATACTAATTGTAGTATTCATCGGTTGCAAAAAAAATGTAATTGATTATGGTGAAATAGAAAAAGTTTCTTCTGATCAAGCACTCATAAAATTTGATTACGCCTCTCAGTATGATGATAATCGTAAAGTGGTGTTAAAAATAAATGATATAAGAGTAAGTTATGCAATAACTGGTCGTACACCATTCCCTGGTGGAGGCTTCAATACTGGCGGAGGATCCTCCCCTGACTTTATTCCAGTTAACCCTGGTAATGTTAAAGTAACTGTTGCTCAGCCTTACAGAGTGGATACAGGATTAGATTCTTTAATTCTTTATACAACTAATCTTCAGTTGCAAGCTGGAAAGAACTATGTTTTACATATTACAGATATACTAACTGATACTAAATCTGTTTTAACAGAAGAAGACTTTATTAAGGCGGATAGTGGTTTAGTGGCATATAGGTTTATAAATTTAATGCCAGATGTACCAGCAATAGATTTGTATTATGGATCTACATCTACGACAAATAACTCTATTGATACCCTTATAGCAGGTAATGTTGGTTATTTGAATATGACTTCACAATTTAAATTAAAACAAGGGCAGTCTAAAAGATGGAAAATAAGGCCAGCTGGATCAGCTGTTACTACCGCTACTGTTTTGGCATCATACTCAAGTACTAATACTTTTAGGAACCAGCGGGTGTTTAATATTTTCGCAAGTGGTTATAAAAATAAAACAGCGACGCAGAGGCCATTTGTATCATTTTTCCTGATCAGATAAACCAAATACAAATTATTAACAATCCCCGTCCTTTAAAAAGATGGGGATTTTTTTTGTCCCATAAATTTCAACCATTCATCCGTCAAACACCTCCGTTCATCTAAAAATCCTTCAAAAAAAAGCGCTTAAGCCACACCTTTATACTGTTAATTAAAAATAACAGCATCATGAAAAAGCTTATCTTATTTTCTTTACTTATACTAATCATCAGCGCAAGCCATGCACAAACTAGCATCAGCGGAAGCGTAAAAGATGGTAAAGCTAAAGTAATAGCAGGGGTAAGTATTGCTATTAAAAATTCTTATGACGGAACAAGTTCAGATAGCACAGGAAAATTCAATATTAAAACTACAGAAAAAGGCGAGCATTGGATAATTTTTTCTGCCATTGGTTTTGGAACAGATAGCGCAAAAATCTACATCAACAGCCAAAGTTTACAATTAAACTTAATTTTAAGAGAAAAGTTAAACGAGCTAAATGCAGTAGTGATTAGCGCTGGAACTTTTGAAGCAAGCGATTCTAAAAAGGGGGTGGTTTTAAATTCTTTAGATGTAGCCACAACAGCTGGCGCACAGGCAGATATTTTTGCCGCTTTACAAACTTTACCAGGTACACAACCTGCAGCTGGCGAGAATGGATTATTTGTTAGAGGAGGTTCTGCCGCCGAGGCAAACACGTATTTCGATGGCATGTTAATCAAAAACCCATTCAATACACAATTGCCAGATGTAGCCTCACGCGGTAGATTTAGCCCATTTTTATTCAAAGGAACAACGTTTTCTGCTGGCGGTTACTCAGCAGTTTATGGTCAAGCGCTGTCTGCTGCGCTTATTTTAGAAAGTAAAGACTTACCTGCTAAAACTACTACAGATATTTCCATCATGACGGTAGGTTTGGGCTTAGATCAAACCATCAAGTTTAAAAACTCAGCATTAACCATCGGTGCAAGCTATGTAAATTTAAAGCCCGCTTTTGTCGCTTTTAAGCAAGATGTGGATTGGCAACAAGAGCCAAAATCTGAAGGCGGAACCGTAATTTATAAAGTTAAAACATCTAAAACAGGTCTTTTAAAAGCTTATGCCGAGTATAGTAATGCAAACGTGAGCCTTAACACACCCAATTTAAACACCCAATCCAATAGCTTTTTTAGCAACATCAATAAAAACTTTTACAGCAACGTAAGTCACCAAGATTATATAGGAAGCAATTGGAAAATTAACAGCGCAATTTCTACCAGCAGCAATAAAGATAATGGCTTGCAAGCTATCAATAAATATGGCCGCAGAGACGAGTTAACTCAGGCAAAAAGCACCATTACCAGATACATTGGAACATTATCTACCATCAAATTTGGGGCAGATTTTATGCACAGCAAAAGAACTGAAGAGTGGAATGGATTAAGCAGAAACTATAGCGACAACTTAACCTCTGTTTACGCAGAAGGAGATTATTTTATCTCTAATTCCTTAGTTGCCAGAATAGGTTTAAGAGCCGAGCATTCTGATTATTTAAACGCTAACAATATTGCCCCACGTTTATCCTTAGCTTACAAAACAGGTAAAGCAAGTCAGGTTTCTTTAGCTTACGGACAGTTTTTTCAAAACCCAGAAGATCAATTCTTAGTGCTTAGTCAAAACCTAAACTTCCAAAAGGCAACACATTATATGGCTAATTTCCAAAAAATGGCCGATGGACAAACCTTCAGGATTGAAGGGTATTATAAAAAATATTCCGACTTAGTAAAAACAAACCCATCACTTAACAACAATGGTTTTGGTTATGCAAAAGGAGTAGATTTATTTTGGAGAGACAAAAAGACTTTCCGCGGAGTAGATTATTGGATCTCTTATTCTTACCTAGACACCAAAAGAGATTTTCGCAATTATCCAATCGCAGCAACACCAGAGTTTGGCGCAAAACATAGTCTAAACATAGTTTACAAGCAGTTTTTTACCAAATTAAAATCTTATGTAGGCGCAACCTATAGCATTGCATCTGGCCGACCATATAACAATCCAAACGCTGCAGAATTTATGAACGAGCGCACCAAAACTTTTCAAAACTTAAGTATTAACGTGAGTTACTTAACTAAAATTTTTGGGAATTACACCGTATTATATACATCTGTAAGCAATTTGCCCGGCTTCAAAAATGAATTTGGGTACAACTATTCGCAAGATGGAAATAACAGACAAGCTATTGAGCCAGCAGCTTTAAGAAACGTATTTGTTGGCTTATTTATCACAATAGGAGATGATACTTATAAGAATTAGATGGAAAATTTTAAGGGCGTCCCGATAGCTATTGGGAAAAAGGGCTTTACGCTAAATCTTTTTTGCCACCCTGAGCGGACTCGAAGGGCAAAAAAGGATACCCCTTCTCAGAAGGTCCAAAGGACTCCTTTGGAGAGTCCTTTGGACAATCCCTAACGAAAAACTCAGCAAATGGAAAAACTAATGAACCAAAAAACTAAATACTAACAAACTAACAACTAAATAACGAACAAACTAATCACTAACAAATTAAACACAACTAAATAATAAAAATCATGAAAACTAAAATCACAACAACAATCGCATTGTTATTCATCCTATTAGTAGGAAATGTAAACGCTCAAGACGCTAAATACATGGCGGCCATGCAAACAAGTTTACAACAATTTGGAGCCGCAAAAACTTCGGCAGATTATCTAGCTTCGGCTAACAAATTTGAGCAAATTGGGACCTCTGTTAAAACAGAATGGTTACCTTATTATTATGCTGCATTAAGTCAGTTAACTAATAATAATTTGTTAATTAAACCAGAAGAAAAAGATGCAGTATTGGCAAAAGCACTGGCGTTAATAGAAAAAGCCGAAGCTTTAAACCCAGCAGAAAGTGAAATTTTTGCACTCAAAGGTTACATTGCATTTATGCAAATTTATGTAGACCCAATGTCTCGTATGCAAACCGAGGGCGTAAATGCCATGGCAATTTTACGAAAAGCAAAAGCTTTAAACCCTGCTAATCCTCGTCCTTACTATATCATTGCACAAAACACTTTTTATACTCCAGAAGCATTTGGAGGAGGTAAAAATGCTGCAAGACCAAAATTAGAAGAAGCTGCTGCAAAGTTTGAGGCCTTTAAAACAATAAACCCAATGATGCCAAATTGGGGAGCAGATAGAAATGCAGATTTACTAACCCAATGCAAGTAATTCTATAACATAAAAAAGCCTCAATTTGAATTCAAATTGAGGCTTTATTGTATAATTATATATCAAATTTAGAACAGCTTGTAGCCTAAACTAAAATGTAATAAGCTCTGATTTTGTCCGCTGTTTTCGTTAATGTCTTTTAAACTAGTTTCGTATCTTAAATCTAAAGATAAACTCCCTAAGTCTAATCCTGCACCAATTTGTCCGTTAACAATAAAATCTTCGTACGTATAAAAATTTGGATTACTAGCTTGAGAAAACGAGCTGCTGTTTTCATCTAAGTTATATTGTAGAGATGGCCCAAGCATAATTCTAAAATTGGTTCCTTCTTTACCAAATTTCTTACCTACTAAAAGCGGAACATCTAACGTTGTAAAATTTTTCTCTGCTTCTTGAAAAGTGGCTGAAGCACCGCTACCTGTTTGAAACGTAAACTTAGACCCTTTTGAACCTAAATAAATTTCGGGCTGAAAGTAAATACTCTTTCCTACTCTAGCCCATGCCCCAGCTTGGTAGCCTAAAACTCCAGATTCTTCAAACTCGTTATTCTGTGCTTTAATGGTATTGTAATTTAGACCTGCTTTTAGACCAAAATTAAATTGTGCAAACGTAGTTGTTGATGAAACAACCATCATTAAACAAATAATTATTACTTTTTTCATGGATTTAAATTTTAATGAGTTTATTTAAAAAAACTTTTTCTACGCAAATTTATTGTAAAATTTTAAATTTTTTTATCAGTAAAAATACTTATTGTAAATTTCTTTTATTCTAAAACCACAGCAGTTCCACTTGCCGATACCATTAACATGCTACCGCTGCCACCCATAGTTTCGTAATCTAAATCAATACCTACAATAGCATTGGCCCCTAATCTAGCAGCGTAATCTTGCATTTCTGCCAAAGCTATATTTTTAGCTTCTCTTAAACCTTCTTCGTAAGAACCGGCTCTACCACCTACAATATCTCTAATTCCTGCAAAAAAGTCTTTAATAAAGTTTGCTCCAATAATGGCTTCTCCAGTTACAATACCTAAATATTTCACAATTTTTTTCCCTTCAATGTTGTGTGTTGTTGTAGTAATCATGTCTTTAATTTTTCCTATTAAGACCAATCACTATTAAAAAAGTTACACCCCACATATTCAAATCGTTTAAAACAATTGTCAATTAAACCTTATTTTTGATTTTATGGAGAATCAGAAAACATATATCATTAGCGGTGCAGGTAGCGGAATAGGCAGGTCAATTTCCATTCAATTGGCTAAGGAAGGACATCAAATAGTTTTGGTGGGCAGAAACTTATCAAACTTAAATGAAACCAAAAGTTTGCTAAATGGCAACAACCATTTCATCCAAAATTTTGATGTTTCCAGTAAAGAACAATCAGTTTTTGCAGCTAAATCTATTGGAGATTTAACTATTGATGGTATTATTGCAAACGCAGGAGTAGGAGGAGAGAATAATTGGGGAGAAAATGATAGATGGAACGAAATTGTAAATACAAACTTAACAGGTACTTATAATTTTGTAAATGCTTTTTTGCCTCATTTAAAACAATCTAAAGCAACTGTTAAACAGATTTTAATAACATCGTCTGTTTTGGCAAGGTTGGGCGTAGCCAATTACACCGCTTATTGTGCTTCAAAAGCTGGGTTGTTAGGTTTAATGCGTTCTTGGGCAATAGAATTTGCGCCACAAAACATTTTAGTAAATGCAATTGCTCCTGGCTGGGTAGACACCAATATGGCGCAAGAAGGTTTACAGGGAATTGCCGATGGTATTGGAATTACCAAATTAGAGTTTTTTGATATGGCTATGGAAAGTGTTCCGTTAAGAAAAATGAGCGAGCCACAAGAAATAGCAGATTTAGTTTCTTATTTATTAAAGCAAAAATCTATAACCGGCCAAACCATAGATATTAATGCAGGCTCTGTAATGAATAGTTAAATTTTGTTTGGATAAACTTTCTGCATTATTTTTTGGGTAGTGCCAATGTTTTGCTCTACAAAATCTTTAGCTAATTGTCCAGTCGTTTTTCTGAAATCTGAGTCCTTAAATAGTTTTGTTAAAACCTGTTCTAGTTCTACGTAATTGGAAATACCGAACCCTGCTTTTTTTTCAATTAAGCTTTTTGCTTCATCAAATTTTTGATAATTAGGCCCAAAAATTACCGGTAAACCCCAAGCAGCAGCCTCTAATGTGTTGTGAATACCTGCGCCAAAACCACCACCAATAAAAGCAATATCAGCGTAAGCGTAAAGAGAAGAAAGCATACCAATATTATCAATAATTAAAATTTTGAGTGCTGCTATGTCTGTGTATTCATCAATTTTAGAATACCTGATAGATTTCTGATTTAATAAACCCTCTAAAGCCGCCAATTTATTTTCAGAAATTTCATGCGGTGCAAAAATAAACTTCCAATTGCTTGGATAAGATTTGATAAACTTTGCAATCAACTCTTCATCTTCTGGCCAAGTACTCCCTCCTATAAAAAGGTTGTTTTCTTGCTTAAATTTTAAAATTTCAGGAAAGTCTTTTTTGTTTTTTGCTATTTGGCTAACACTATCAAATCGTGTATCACCAGTAATGGTATAATTATTAAAACCTATACTTTTTAAAAGTCGAGCCGAGTTTTGATCTTGTAAGTAAAAATGAGTGACACAACTTAAAATCTCTCTAAAAAAGCCCCCGTAAAACTTAAAAAAGATTTGCTTTTCTCTAAATATAGCAGAGGTAATGTAAAGCGGTATTTGTTGATTTCTGGTCTCCTTAAAAAAGTGATACCAATATTCGTACTTATTAAAGAAGGCTATTTCTGGTTTAAAAATATCTAAAAATTCTTTAGCATTTTTTGGAGTGTCTAGTGGAAGGTATAAAATGTAATCAGCCAGATTGGTGTTTTTCCTAACCTCATACCCAGAAGGCGAATAAAAAGTGATTACAATTTCCTTTGCGGGATAGTTATTTTTGAAATATTGAAGCAATGGTTTTCCTTGTTCAAACTCACCTAAAGAGGCAAAATGAAACCAAACTTTTGAAGTTGTGGGTTTGACTTTATATTTTTCTTGCCATTTTTTTCGGCCACTAATCCAAAATTTTGCTTTTTGATTAAAAATTGAAAACAGCAAAACCAATAAATAATAGGCTCTAATTCCGAAGTTATATACTATTGGCATTTAAGTTTGATTTATTAACTTCGTCAAGTTTATTAAAATAAAATAGAAATCAGATAAATATATATGAAAATTGCAGTAATTGGGACGGGATATGTGGGTTTAGTAACCGGAACATGTTTAGCAGAAACTGGGAATAACATCATCTGTGTTGATATTGTAGAAGAAAAAATTGCCAAAATGAAGGCCGGTAAACTACCAATTTATGAGCCAGGTTTAGATATATTATTTCATAGAAACATAGAACAAGGCAGATTAAGCTTTACTACAGATTTAGCTGAAGCTATACAAGATGCGGTTATCATATTTTTAGCCTTACCAACGCCTCCGGGAGGGGACGGAAAAGCAGATTTAAGCTATGTTTTAGGCGCAGCAAAAGATATTGCTGGTTTAATAACCGATTATAAGGTAATAGTTACCAAATCAACCGTACCCGTAGGTACAGCAGATAAAGTTAGAGCTGTTTTTGAAGCCAATACCATGGTAGAAGTTGATGTGGTTTCTAACCCAGAATTTTTACGTGAAGGCGTAGCAGTTGATGACTTTATGAAACCAGATAGAGTTGTGGTAGGAACCCGTAGCGAAAGAGCTAAAAAGTTAATGGAAGAATTATACGCACCTTATGTACGTTCTGGAAACCCTGTAATTTTTATGGACGAACGTTCTTCTGAATTAACAAAATACGCTGCAAACTCTTTTTTAGCAACAAAAATCACCTTCATGAACGAGGTTGCTAACTTGTGCGAATTAGTAGGCGCCGATGTTGATATGGTACGTAAAGGAGTAGGAGCAGACGGTCGTATTGGGAAAAGATTTTTATTCCCCGGCATAGGTTATGGCGGAAGTTGTTTCCCTAAAGATGTGCAAGCATTAGCTTTATCTGCAAAAGAGTACGATTACGATTTTAAGATTTTAAATTCTGTAATGGAGGTAAATCAAACCCAAAAACTAAAAATTGTAGAGAAAATGATGAAGTACTACAATAATGATGTAAAAGGGAAAAAATTTGCACTTTGGGGCTTAGCCTTTAAGCCAGAAACAGACGATATTAGAGAAGCACCAGCATTGTACATTATAGAAGAATTAACCAAAGCTGGAGCAGAAGTTGTTGCTTATGACCCAGAGGCAATGGAAAATGTAGAAAAACTAATGGGAAATAAATTGGCTTTCGCCGATGATGCTTACCAAGCTTTAGAAGGTGCTGATGCATTAATTATCGCTACAGAATGGCAGGCATTTAGAAATCCAGATTTTGCCAGAATTGCAAATACCTTAAAAACTAAAACTATTTTTGATGGTCGTAATTTATACGATTTACATAAAATGATAGATTTAGGATTTTATTATAACAGTATAGGGCGAGCAACAGTAGAAGCATAAAAGATGAAAAAGAAAAGAGTATTAATTACTGGAGCAGCCGGATTTTTGGGTTCTCACCTTTGCGATAGATTTATTAAAGAAGGTTACCACGTTATTGGTATGGATAACCTAATTACAGGCGATTTATCTAATATAGAACACCTTTTCCCTTTACAAGATTTTGAGTTTTCTCATCACGATGTTTCAAAATTTGTGCATGTACCGGGCGAATTAGATTATATATTACACTTTGCTTCGCCAGCAAGCCCGATAGATTATTTAAAAATCCCAATCCAGACTTTAAAAGTAGGTTCTTTAGGAATACATAATTTATTAGGGTTAGCCCGAGTAAAAAACGCAAGAATTATTATAGCGTCAACATCAGAAGTTTATGGCGATCCTAACTGCAATCCACAGCCAGAAGAATATTGGGGAAATGTAAATCCAGTTGGTCCACGTGGAGTTTATGATGAGGCTAAACGTTTTCAAGAAGCGATAACGATGGCTTACCATACTTTCCATGGGTTAGAAACACGTATTGTACGTATTTTTAATACTTATGGTCCACGTATGCGTTTAAACGACGGACGAGTTTTACCAGCTTTTATTGGTCAGGCTTTACGTGGCGAAGATTTAACCGTATTTGGGGATGGTACACAAACTCGTTCTTTTTGCTATGTAGATGATTTGGTAGAAGGTATTTATCGTTTGTTATTATCAGATTATGCACAACCAGTAAATGTGGGTAATCCAGATGAAATTACCATTGGGCAGTTTGCCGAGGAAATTATCAAGTTAACAGGAACTAATCAGAAAGTGATTTATAAGCCACTTCCGCAAGATGATCCAAAGCAACGTCGACCAGATATTACTAAAGCCAGAGCTTTATTAAATTGGGAGCCAAAAGTGAACAGAGCAGAAGGTTTAAAAATTACTTATGAGTATTTTAAAACGTTATCCAAAGACCAATTAGAAAAAATCGACCATAAAGATTTTACCAGTTACAACAAATAAAAGATGAGTAATAAAATTTTAGTCACAGGTGGAACAGGTTTTATAGGTTCGCATACCGTAGTAGAATTATATCATGCAGGTTATACTCCCGTAATTGTAGATGATTTATCTAACTCGTCTGTTAAAATTTTAGATCAAATAGAGAAGATTATTGGCTATAAGCCAGAGTTTCATCAATTTGATTTATGCGACGAAGCTAAAACAGCAGCTTTTATAAAAAACAACACCGATATTAAAGGAATTATTCATTTTGCTGCTTTTAAAGCAGTAGGAGAATCGGTTCAAAAACCATTGGAGTATTACAGAAACAACTTTTTTTCGCTAATCAATTTATTAAAACCATACCAAGAGAAACCAATTAATTTTGTGTTTTCTTCTAGCTGTACCGTTTACGGACAGCCAGATTCGCTACCCGTTTCAGAATCTGCGGCAGTAAAAAAGGCAGAATCTCCTTATGGAAATACCAAGCAAATTGCCGAAGAAATATTAAGTGAAACTGCTGCAGTTAATAAAAATTATAACATTGTAGCATTACGTTATTTTAATCCAGTAGGGGCACACGCAACTGCTTTAATTGGCGAATTACCAATTGGCGTACCTCAAAATTTAGTACCATTTATCACACAAACTGCTATTGGTAAACGCGAAAAAATTACCGTTTTTGGTGACGATTATAACACACCGGATGGTAGTTGTGTTAGAGACTATATCCATGTGGTTGATTTGGCTAAAGCTCACGTTGCGGCAATTAAGCGAATGGAAGAAGGAAAATCTAAAGATAATTACGAAGTCTTTAACATTGGCACAGGAAAAGGGACAACCGTATTGGAAGTAATTAACGCGTTTGAAAAATCTACCGGTCAGAAATTAAATTATACTGTTGGTCCACGTAGAGGCGGCGACATTGAACAAATATATGGCGACGCTACCAAATCTAGTCAAGAACTAGGCTGGACAGCCGAACTAAATGTAGAAGACATGATGCAATCGGCCTGGGAATGGGAAAAATATATAGCTAAGAATCCTTTTTAATAAAGATATAAGATTTGAGTATCAAGTATCAAGACCTATTCGAAGTGGCTACTTTGCCTCTAAATAGGTGTCTTGATACTTGATACTAACAGCTTAATACTACAAAAAAATGAAAATATTAATCACAGGAGGAGCCGGTTTTATAGGCTCACACGTTGTAAGACGTTTTGTAAATACTTATCCAAATTATCAAATAGTAAATTTAGATAAGTTGACTTATGCGGGTAATTTAGAAAATTTAAGAGACATTGAAAATGCTGCAAATTACACTTTTGTAAAAGGCGATATTGTTGACGCTTCTTTTATTCAAGCTTTATTTGACAAAGAAGCTTTTGATGCGGTTATTCATTTAGCAGCAGAATCTCATGTAGATCGCTCAATTAGCAATCCATTAGAGTTTGTAATGACAAACGTTTTGGGTACTGTAAATTTGTTAAATGCTGCAAAAACTACTTGGAAAGGGAGTTATGATAGCAAAAGATTTTACCATGTATCTACAGACGAAGTTTATGGTTCTTTAGGCGAAGGAACAGAAATGTTTACAGAAACTACCGCTTACGATCCCCATTCTCCATATTCTGCTTCAAAAGCAAGTTCAGACCATTTTGTAAGAGCATATTACGATACTTACGGAATGGATTGTGTAATTTCTAATTGCTCTAACAACTACGGTTCTTTTCACTTTCCAGAAAAATTAATTCCGCTTTCTATTCATAATATCAAACAGAATAAACCCATTCCAATTTACGGAAAAGGAGAAAATATTAGAGATTGGCTTTGGGTAGAAGACCACGCCAGAGCAATCGATTTGATTTTCCATAAAGCTAAAACTGGAACAACTTACAATATAGGAGGCCATAATGAGTGGACTAACATAGATTTGATTAAAGCACTTTGTAAGGTAATGGATCAAAAATTAGGTCGCGAAGAAGGAAGCTCAGAAAAGCTAATCACTTACGTTACCGATAGAGCAGGACACGATTTACGTTACGCTATAGACGCCACTAAACTCAAAAATGATTTAGGATGGGAACCAAGTCTGCAGTTTGAAGAAGGCTTAGAAAAAACGGTAGATTGGTATTTAGAAAACGAAACTTGGTTAAACAACGTTACTTCTGGTAATTATCAACATTATTATCAAGAACAGTATCAAAACAGGTAAATGTTAGAAGCTGTTTAAATTTATATTATAAAATTTTTTATAGGATTTTTTTGAGCGAAACCAGGCTTGTTTTTGAAGAGATAGCAGAGCTTCTAACTCAAAAAAACATAACGAAGTTGCAGCCAAAATAAATATATAAAAAAATTATTAGATGGATTATAAACAGCTTCTTAGCCTTTTTAAAAAGAAAAAAAAACTTCCAGAATTTAATTTTAATACCATAGGAGTAGATATGCACTCGCATATTCTCCCCGGTATTGATGATGGAGCGCCTACGGTTAAAGAATCCATCATGATGGCCAAGCACTTTGTAGATTTAGGCTTTACCAAGTTAATTGCCACGCCACATATCATGGCTGATTATTACCGCAACACGCCAGATACCATCAACAAAGCACTAAATCTTTTACAAGAAGAACTTCAAAAGCAAAATATAGCTATTGAGGTAGAGGCTTCTGCCGAGTATTATTTAGACGAAACTTTTGAGAATAAATTAGATAAAGGCGACTTAATGGTAATGGGTAAGGATTATTTATTGTTCGAATTGTCTTACATTAATTACCCCAATAACCTAAAAGATATTGTTAAAAAAATTAACGATAAAGGCTTAAAACCCATATTAGCGCATCCAGAACGTTATCCTTATTTGTTCGGCTCTATAGAAAACTTCTATAAAATAAAAGAATTTGGATGCTATTTCCAGCTTAACACCATTTCTTTAACAGGTTATTATGGTAAGCAAACACAAAAAGTTGCCGAGGAATTATGCCAAAGCATGATGATTGATTTTATAGGTTCTGATATGCACCACCTTAAACATGCCGATGCTTTAGCAGAAAGTTTATTTTCTCCAGAACTTAAAACATTACTCAACGAAGGCGGCATTCAAAACAAAATGCTTTTGTAATAGCTAATTTATAATCTTACCTACATTTACAACCCAACCCTAGATTTCTCATCTTCAGAACCCAATTTCCTTCTTTCGTAATTTTTTACGCTTGTTTTACCAAACTTATAACTGAAATTTAACCTAATACTTCTAGTTTCAGCTTTTTCTCTGCCTGTTAAATCCAAATTAAATACCTGCGTAGAATATCTGGTAGCGTTTGTGTCAAATGGGTCGGTAATGATGAGTCTGATGCTTCCTTTATTTTTTAAAACAGGTTTTGAAAACGCCATATTTGCATAATACAAAGATTTAAAGTGGTAAATGCCAAAAGCAGTAGGGCTTTCGTAATTGAAGTTAATACTAGCTCTTATTTTTTTAGGTAATCTTAAATCGTTATTTAATATAAAAGCATAATTACCACTTTGGTTGTAAACAAATTGAGCTTGTTTATTGGTGTATTTAAAGAAGTCTAAACTTCCCTCGGTATATAAATTTAAATTATACCATTTAGCAACTTTTACGGGGATATTAAATGATAAGCTTAATGTTTGTCTGTAATTAAAATTTTGTAAAAAGGTGGTAGCGTTCTTACTAACTTCGTCTTGCTCGTAAATATTAAAGGAAAAGTTTTGATTGTAGTTGTACCTAATAGCCGTAGAATAATTTTCTTTAAACAGCCATTCTAATTTTGTTGCATATAGATAAGACGGATTTAATTGTGGGTTACCTTGCCTAAATGTGAACTCGTCTAAAAAGTAATAAAACGGATTTAACTCTTCATATTTTGGTCTGTTAATGCCTCTAACGATAGAAAAATTTAGCTTATGATTTTGGTTGATTGTATTTTGATAAGTTAATGACGGAAATAAATTAAAGTAATCTCTTTCAATGATTCTTTTTAAAATACTTGTATCTCCATTAGCTATAGTTTGTTCTCCTCTTAAACCCAGCTCTATATTACTTTTGTTAGATAATTTATGTTTAAATGATAAATAACCTGCATAAACATGTTCTGTATAGTTAAATTTTGCATTCGGATTTAAAATATATTCTCTACCAGATGATATACTAATTTTTCTATCGCTAATTGTATTTACAAAACTTGCTTTGGCGCCAAACGACAATTCGGTATCTTTCTTTAACACAGTATAATAATCTAATTTCCCTGTTAATATCTTAATAGATGATGGTGTTTGATTATTGAAGATTAAAGGTCTTTTATAAGTCTGTCCATTATCATTAGTGTAATTGCTGTTTAAATTTTCATCAGATTGCCTATCGTAAAGTAAAAAATCTAAATCACTACTTAAGGTTGATAAAGAATTGGCAAATTTCTTTTTATAATTTATGTTTCCAGAAACGTTATAGATTTCTCTTTTTTCAAATGATTTAGTATTGATAACAGAATCTATCTTATTATTATTAGAAATATCAGAAATGTTATTTTCATCAGATATAAAGTTGTTAGTAAATGTATTCATTAATATGCCTACAGATTGCAGGCTATCTATGCTGTAGTCATAACCAATTAATAACGTGTTATTAGTCCTTGTTTTAACGTCTTTATTTTCAATATCAAAGTTGGTATTGGATGTGCTTACAAGCCTACTTAGGTTTAATTGGTCTAAAGCTTTTATTCTGTTAAAGTCGTAGTTTAAAAAAAGGTTAGATTTTTTTGTCCTTATGTTATAGTTAATGCCCGAGTTGTATCTATAATTTAAGCCCAAGCCACCGCCTAAATTAACAGTTCCGTTACTTCCAATATTTTTACCTTTTTTTAACCTGATATTAATTATTCCTCCGTTGTTAGCTGCGTCGTATTTGGCAGAAAGCACATCTAAAATTTCAATTTTTTCTATGTTACCTGTATTTAGATTTTTGATATAGTCAATTAAGTTTTCCCCAGTTAAGTTACTTGGTCTATCGTCTATATAAAGGGCAATATTATTTTTACCGTTTATACTGATCTCATTATCGTTTCTTAACCTTATACCTGGTAAGGATTGTAAAATTTCAAAACCGGTACTTCCTAAACCAAACGGACTATTTTCTAATTCTATAACTGTTCTGCCATTTTTATTGGATAAATATGGTTTGTTGCTAACCACTTTAATCTCCTTTAATGTTTGCTCCTTACCTACAAAATTTAATGTATTTAGGTTTAAGTTTTGATTACTTACTTTAACAGGTATATAAAGTTTATTTTTAGACTTAACGGATTGTATAGCTATTAAATAACTTCCATCTTTTATATTTTCAAATAAAAAGCTACTGTTTTGTTTACTAATAATTGATTTTATTAGCGTAGAGTCTTTGCCTTTTAATAAATAAATTGGCCAGTTAATTAGTGGTTCACTATTTAATGTAGCCTTTCCGCTAATAGTGATGCCGGTTTGAGCCATTGCCAAATTATTTAAACAGAGAAAAAAGACTACTTGTAGAGTCAATTTTTTTATCATAGGTTGATTTTTTTCAAAAGAAAAGCGGAAAGTAAGAAAAAAAGACTGTAACAAAAAAAACAGCTTGAAATAACAAACTGTTTTTAAGGTATTTGTTTTTTTGAATTAGAAAATTACTACAGTTTCTATTTTTTCGTTCAAATTATTTTCTTCGTTTCTTTGTTTCTCTTTTTTTATTGCGTTATCTGTTTTTTGTCGACTTGATAGGACACAAAATGAATTTTGATTTTGTTGATATATTCTTTAAGGTATTCGTAAGCTTCCTTTTCAATATGAAAGATGATGCCGCTCATGTTTATAATAATTGTCTTATTCATGTCGCTAGTATTTAAATGTTTTTATGATCTCTTTTATTGATACTTGTGTTTACTGCATATTCTAAATCTTTCCAAGTTTGATCCAGTTGTTTAAGAACTTCTAAACCAGCATCAGAGAGAGAATAATATTTTCTATGTGGCCCAGAAGTAGATTCTTGCCAATTATAGGTTAACAAGCCATTATTTTTTAATCTGGTTAGTAAAGGATATAGAGTTCCTTCAACCACGAGCAGTTTTGCAGCTTTAAGCTCTCCTGTAATATCCGAGGCATAAGTCTCTCCGCTAGATATAATAGAAAGAATGCAATACTCCAGTATTCCTTTCCTCATTTGTGTTTGCTTATTATCCGAAATCATAATGCAAAGATATATGTAATAATTGGTATTATGTTATACAAAGTACCTATCATCTATAATTTTATTGTTTTGTTAACTTTTTCCGAAATTTTTAATTAATTCTTGATCAAGGCAAGGAGGACTAAATTTATAAATATTTTTAATCGGTAATATAAAAATTAATAATAAACAAAGTAACAGTAAATCAACTAGTTATATGTTTAACTAATAAAAATGTTAATTAAATATTCGTTTTTAACATGAATTTAGCCTTATATTTATAATTAATTAACACTATAAATTAACTAAATTTTAAAAATTGCATGAAAAAACTTGTACAAAGTTTATTCCTGTTGCTGTTTGTTGCTTCGGTGGCGTTTGCGCAGGATCGTACTGTAACGGGTACAGTAAAGGCTAAGGAGGATGGTCTTCCATTACCTGGTGTAAGTGTTAAGGTAAAAGGTACTAACTTGGGCGTTCAATCAGACGCTAATGGAAAGTACAGCCTTAAAGTTCCAACTGGTTCTAACACCTTAGTATTTTCTTTTATTGGTTTCGTAAACCAAGAATCGGCTATTCCTAGCTCAAACGTGGTTAATGCAACTTTAGCCAGTGATTTCAAAACCTTAAACGAAGTTGTTGTAACAGCGGGTGGTATTGAAGTAAGCAAGCGAGAGCTTGGAAATGCGTCAACAACAATCACTGCGGCAACATTAACTCAGGCTAAACCGTTTAACGTGGCGTCTGGATTAACAGGTAAAGTTGCTGGTTTACAAATTAACGCAGTAAGTAGTGGAGTAAATCCCAATGTGCGTTTAGTATTAAGAGGTAACAGATCGTTACTAGGTAACAACCAAGCGTTAGTAGTTTTAGATAACGTAATTGTTCCTAATTCTATTCTTGGAAACCTTAATCCAGAAGACATTGAAAATGTTACCGTATTAAATGGTGCTGGTGCTGCCGCACTTTATGGTTCAGAAGCTTCTAATGGTGCATTAATTATTACTACTAAAAAAGGTAAAGCAGGTGCTCCACAAATTAAGTTAAGTAACACAACCAATATAGAAGAGGTTAGTTATTTACCAAAACTTCAAAAATCATTTGGTTCTGGTACAGGAAATGATGATGTTCCATCTTATACTCCTTTTGAGAATCAACAATATGGTCCGGCTTTTGATGGTTCATTGCGTCAAATTGGTCGTCCATTAGCAGATGGTTCAATTCAAACTATTCCTTATGCAGCATCATCTGCTAAAGATGATTTTTGGGAAGCTGGTTTAAACAACCAAACAGATTTTTCAATTTCATCTGGTGATGAAAAATCAACTTATTATGTTGCGGGTCAGTATTTTGATCAAGTTTCAACAGTTCCTGGTGACAAATATAATAGATTCTCTCTTCGTGTAAATGGAACTAAAGATTTAGGAAATAAAGTTGATTTAGCTTTTACCGCAAATTATGTTCAAAACAGATATGCGTTAAGTACAGCTACTGGCTCAGCTTTTAACGATTTATTACAATCACCTTCTCAAATACCTGTTACCAATTATAAAAATTGGAGAACAGATCCATTTGCAAACCCAAATGGGTACTATAATGATTATTATGACAATCCTTATTTTTCATTAGATAACAATAGACAAGATGTAAGAAATGATTATTTAACTGGTAATACTCAAATTAGATATAGTCCAGCAAAATGGGTTACTGTAACTGGTCGTGTTGGTATTTCAACTAGAAATGCTTCTAGTAAGAATTATTCTGGTGTTTTCATCTTTTCTGATTATACCAAAAGCATTTCTGCAAGTAAGACTGATATTAATGGTGGAATTGGTGATGGTTCAAGTTATTCTACACAGTTACTTTCTGATTTATTTGCGGAATTTAAGCATGACTTAAATAAAGACATTAAATTAAAATTCTTAACAGGTTACCAAGGAAGAAACAATACAGCAAAATCTGTTTCTATTTCTGCAAATGGTTTAGCAATACCTGGCCTATATAATATCTCTAATATTTTAGGTAATCCTGATGCTAGTGAAGGTAATTCTACTACTAGACAATATGGTGTTTACGGTAAATTTACGGCCAACTACAAAAGCTATTTGTATTTAACAGTACAAGGTAGAAACGATTGGGTTTCTGTGTTAGCTAAAGACAATCAGTCTTTTTTCTATCCAGCAGCAGATTTATCATTTGTAGCATCTGATGCTTTAGATTTTTTAAAGAATTCTAATGTAATTGATGAACTTAAAATACGTGGTGGTGTTTCTAAAGTGGGTAACGTAAATATTGGTGCTTACTCTTTAGTACCAACATTTGGTCAGGGTGCAGGATATCCTTACAATGGTGTACCTGGATTTGGTTTAAGTTCTAGAATTGTTTCTAATAATTTAAAGCCCGAGATTACTACAGGTTTTGAAACTGGTTTTGATTTAAGTTTGTTTGATGGTAAATTAACTACTAATGTTACTTATTACCAAACATCAACTCAAGATCAAACTGTTCCAGTTCAGATTTCATCTGCTTCTGGTTTTACTACTTTCTTAACCAATACTGGTACAGTAAGTAATAAAGGTTTAGAAACTGCGGTTAGGGTAACCCCAATTAGAAAGAAAGATTTAGATGTTTCTATTGGTGCTAACTATACTAGAAACGTTAATAAGGTAGTTTCGATAAGTAATTCTTTGCCTCAAATCAATTTGTTTGGTAATGCTGCTAGTAGAGTTGTTGCACAAGAAGGAAAATCATTCCCTTATTTACAAGCCACTAATTACCAGAAAGACCCTCAAGGTAGAATAATTGTAGATGCAATTACTGGTTATCCAACGGTAAGTACAGACTTTTTAGATGTAGGTCAAACAGACCCAACAGACAGATTAGGTTTAGATGCATCTGTTAGATGGAAGCAATTTAATTTTGCTACTGTATTTGAATACAGAACAGGAAACTTTATATATAACTCTGTAGCTACAGGTTATGATTTTTCTGGAGCAGGTATCAGAACTGTGTCATTTAATAGAGAGCGTTTTGTTGTACCAAATTCATCTTATGCAGATCCTGCAAATCCTGGTTCTTTTATAGCTAACAATAACATTACGGTTAGAAATGGTGGAACTGAATTTTGGACAGATGGTCCTCATAATACTGGTGTAGGTGCTAACTATATTCACTCTGCAGCTTTTTGGAAATTGAGAGAACTTTCGTTAAGTTATACTGTTCCTACTAAATTCTTAGGAGCTTCTAAATTTGTTAAAGGTGCTACTGTAGCTTTACAAGGAAGAAACCTGTTTTTATGGGTACCAAATTCTAACATTTATTCAGATCCTGAATATAGTGCTGCAGGAGCTGATAGTAATGCAATTGGTATAACTACATTAGGTCAAACACCACCATCAAGATATTATGGTGCAACTGTATCATTTACGTTTTAAATAAAGAAATTATGAAAAGAAAATTAATATATTCATTAGTTGGTTTATCATTAGCTTTAGGGTCCTGTAGTGACTATCTAGACGTTAATGAAAATCCGAATAGTGCAACGGCTGCCTCGGCACCATTAGTGTTGCCTCAGGCTATTGTTTCGTCTGCAAATTTAGCATCAGCTTTTAATAACTATGGAGGAAATCTAGGGGGAAACATTGCAAATGCAGGTGGTTTCGCAGGTTTTGGTTCTGTTATTAGTTATAGTTTTACATCAAGTGATTATGCAGGCTTATTTAGTGCTTCATATGCTAATCTAAAAGATTATGAATATGTGTTTCAACAAACACCAGCTGCAACAGATAAATATTTTCATGCAGCAGCAAGAACAATGAAAGTTTTTGTTTACCAAAAATTGGTAGATACTTACAACGATGTTCCATACAGCGAAGGTGTTAAAGGAGCCGATGCTGTTACTCCAAAGTACGACAAAGCTTCAGATATTTATAAAGCTTTAATTTTACAATGCGATACTGCAATTGCAGAAATTACTGCCGGACAAGCAGCAGCTGTAAGTCCAATTGGCTTAACTTCAGATACTGACCCTTTATTTAAGGGCGACATGAATAGATGGAAGAAGTTTGCAAACACATTAAAATTAAGTTTATTAATAAGAGCACAAAAAAGTACAGATTTAACGGCTGCAGTTAATGCTGGCTTTTCTTCTTTTAATACTACTGTAGGTGTTTTAGTAGATGACGCAATTGTTAACCCTGGTTATTTAAAGCAAGACGGCAGACAAAATCCAATTTGGAATACATACGCATATCCTGCAACAAGTACAACGGTTCAAGGAAGTGGTCGTTCTAGAATTCCTACAAGATGGATGCTAACATTTTACAATGGATCTAAGTTAACTGACAATGCAAGAGCTGGTGTTATTTACAGAGGTGGAAGTACAATAGCTACAGTTAACCAATTGGGAAATGAGATTAGTGTGCCTAATGCTCCAACAGGATATCCTGCATGGTTTACTGGCGCAACACCTACAACAGAATCTTTAGGTGTTTTAAAAGGCCCAACACAAGGTATGCCACTTGTATTAGCTGCCGAAGCTCAATTTTTATTAGCAGAATCTAGATTAATTGGTAAAGTAACAGGATTAGCCAAAGCAAGTTTTGATGCTGGTATTGTTGCTTCTTTTAATTATCTTTACAAAAATTCTTCTGATGCTTTAGGTGTAGGTAAAACTCCTACTACAGATGCTACTTCTTATCAAGCAGCTAATGCAGGAATTTATTTAGCAAATTATGACGCGGCACTTACAGACGCTCAAAGATTAGAGGCAATTATTACACAAAAATACATTGCAGTTAATATGGTAAATAATGATACAGGATGGAATGAGTATAGAAGAACAGGTTTTCCTAAGATTGTTAACGGTTCTACAAATGGTACTCAAACTTTTGCTTCATTAGTTTCTACAGCAACAGCTGCAGACAAGTTACCTACAAGAGTATTGTATCCAACTACTGAATTTTCTTACAACCCAGGTAATGTACCTTCAGGAGTTTCGGCATTTACAACTAAAATTTTCTGGGCAAAATAATTTATTAATATGAAAAAGATATTTGTCTTATTTACATTAGTGGCCGGAATGGCACTAATGACAGGATGTCTAAAAGACACGGTCAATTTAGATCCCGAAAAAAGTAACAATGTTATAGAGTTTAAAAATTTGGCAACAATTTCTTCTCCATCAACCAGTAAGATTCCAAAATACTCAATTTCATTTGATGTTACACCAACTTATGATTTAGATTTAGTTGTTAATTATGCAGGTGCAGAAGGTGTTGCTCCACAAGATATTGTGGTAGACATAGCTGTTGACCCAACACTTGTGACTACTTATAACACAGATAATGGAACAACTTTTGTTCCACTTCCTTCAACTTTGTATACTCCAACCAATAAAGTTACAATACTTAAAGGTCAGAGAACAGCAGTTGCTAAGTTTGTGTTAAAACCAAACCAGTTCGATTTAACAAAAAGCTTAGCTTTAGGTGTTAAAATAACTACAACTTCTTTTGGAGTAATTAGTGGTAATTTTGGGTCTGCTGTTTACACAGTTACAGCTAAGAATAAATACGATGGTGTTTATAAGGTAACAGGTACTATGGTAGATGTTGCAAGTAGTAGTTTAAAAGGTGCTTACCCAATGCCAGAAGTTTGGTTAGTAACAAATGGTCCTACTTCTGTTGAGTTTTTTGATAACTATTATGGTCTTTCTGGTCACGTTATTAGAACTGGAACTGGTGGTCTTTCTTACTATGGTAACTTTTGTCCTATATTTACTTTTAACAGTTCAGATGCTGTAACTTCTGTAACTAATTTATTTGGTCAGGGTACAAATTCAAGTACACGTGGTGCAAGGTTAGATGTTTCAGGTATTAATAAATGGACAGACGCTAATGGTAAAATTAAGTTAGAGGTTAAATATGTAATGACACAAGCAAGTGCGGGTGGCGATAGAACATTCTTTACTGAATTGTTTGAGTTTATTGGTCCTCGTCCATAATTAATAGTTTATAACAACTCTATAGAGTTGAATAGTTTAAAGTTCCTTATTCATGTAGAATAAGGGACTTTTTTTATGCTTGTAATTTTTCAATAGATGCTTAAATTTTATATTTAAGAGAACTAAAACTTCTTGAATAAACAATTTTTAATAGCTAAATAATCCTTGATAAATCTATTGGTGTTTTTTATATCAATCGTATTTTTTAAATAGGTCTAATTAGTTTATCAAAATGTTAATCCCAATTTTTTGATGATTGCTATAATTCAATTAGTCGTTTCTATTGTTAGAATTTAAGGTAGTACGTTAACTATTTTAAAAGATTAAATCTGCATGTAGATTACAAACAAAAAGAGCATAATAATTATCAAATTATTATGCTCTTTATAGCTATTAAAGTTTATGTTTAACTTTTTAGAGTTAGACTGTATTTTATATATTTAAAAATTCCACCTATTTCTTCTCGGACCGCTAGCCTCTTCCTTTTTATTAATTAGAATTGCAATTAGAATTTTAGAATTTAAATTTTCATTATTAAAATTTGCCGGAAGCCAATCTAAAGGGAAATCTTTAATCTTTAAATCTATATCTTTTAAAACTGATTTACCATTAACATCTTCTAAACTGTATTTGGCTGTTCCATTGGTATTTATTGTACTTACAAAATTTAATCTATCTGCGTCGCTTACTTTACCTAATGCATAAATCACTTCAGAATTCTCTGATGCTAAATTTAAGAGTAAATCCATTGGAAATAACGGTATAGGTACTGTGGCTTTTAATTTAACTTCTTCATTTTTTGAGTCTATAACAATTTTGGAGTTTTTATAAAATAAAGGATTTAAATATAACAAGTTCTTATTATCAAAATTATATCTAAACATAACGTTGTTTTGTCCATCAAAGAAGTACCAGTTACCTATACGCTTATTGTTAGAATAGTTCCCTCTTAACCAAACATTGTTGTTTTTAGTATTTGATACATAATATGAGCCATTTTTGGTTCTGTTTTCATCTGTTTGATAAACTAGTTCTGTTTCAGATGCAATGATTGTTTTCTTTTCTTTTAAAGGAGTTTGTGCAAAAGTTAAAACACCTTGTGCTAACATTAATGCTGTGAGTACATTTTTCATGATATCATTTTTTAATCAAAGATAATTTTTTTAATTCAGTAGATTACTAACTGATAATTTTTGCTTTTGTTATAGCCTAACTTAATTGTCTTTAAATGTTGGTCAATTTTTTATTTGATTTGCTAAATCAATTGGAACACCTTATTAATGGTTTCATTACCTACCTACTCATTCCAAACTTAGCTTCGTAGCTTTTCATTTTAGTATTCAGTTCTTTATTTAAAGCTATTTCTCCATATAATTTGGTCATTTTTATAAACTGGTAAAGTGCAATTAATACCAATAAGGTGTTACTTCTAAATAATCCAGTGTATAAATAGATTTTCATTCAAAATTTAAATGAGGTTTCATTAAAATTTTGAGATTGCTTTTTTGCGTTAATTATACGTTTCTTCTCAAGCATATAACCCTAGAACGAATCATTTATTTGGAATTCTACCGAAAAGGATGAGTTTGATATTCGTCTAAAATTTAAAAGAAGCTGGATACTCATGCTGTTTGCGAATTATTTGAAATCATACTGGAAGTTAATATTCAATATCGAAACTTATAAAATATATTTTATGATTTTATCTCGTTTTAACTCTAAAAATGAAAGATTTTTATTGGTGTATAAACAAATAAAAAATTAAAATATTAAGATTTTTACATATATGATGTTCATATTAATTTAATATTAATTTGTTTTTCTTATAAATTATAAACTATTGAAAACCAATGTGTTATATTATAATGTTAAAAAATGTTAATTACATATTTGTTTTTAACATGAATTTAGCCTTACATTGATGATTAATTAACACTATAAATTAACTAAATTTTAAAAATTGCATGAAAAAACTTGTACAAAGTTTATTCCTGTTGCTGTTTGTTGCTTCTATAGCATTTGCGCAGGATAAGAAAATTACAGGTAAGGTAACATCGGTAGATGACGGCCTTCCTTTACCAGGAGTTTCAGTTAAAGTAACTGGATCAAACCTTGGAACCCAAACAGATGTGAACGGAAATTATTCTATTACTGCAACATCTACAGCAAAATCATTAACTTTTTCATTTATTGGTTTTAAATCTTTTACCTCGCTTATTAAGCAAAGTGGCGTCGTTAATGTAAAACTGGAGACAGATGCTGGTATTCTAAACGAAGTTGTTGTACTTGCTTATGGTTCTTCTAAAAAGGAAGCTATTACAGGTTCCGTTGCAACTTTAAATGCAGAGGCAATAGAAAACAGGGTAGTGACAAACATTTCAAACATTTTACAAGGTGTTGCACCCGGGATTCAGGTTGCAGGTGGTGGTGGTCAGCCTGGAAACAGCGCTGCAGTAAGAATAAGAGGTTTTGGTTCAATTTCAGCTTCAAACGCACCTTTGTATGTATTAGATGGTGCTGTTTATGATGGTAACATTGGTGATATTAATCCTAATGATATTGGGACTGTATCGTTATTAAAAGATGCCTCATCTTCCGCATTGTATGGTGCTCGGGGAGCTAATGGCGTAATTATTATAACTACAAAAAAAGGTAAGCTAGGTGAACCTCAATTAAGTTTTAACTTAAATCAAGGTTTTTCTGAAAGAGGAATACCAGAATACGACCGAGTTGGGACATTAGATTATTATCCAATGGCTTGGCAAGCATTAAGAAATAGCTTGGTTTATCCACGGTCCGGAACGGGTATCTCTCCAGCAGCAGCAGCAACATCAGCTTCTAACAGCATTCAGGGAAATTTAATTTATAATCCATTTAATGTACCCAATAATCAAATTGTTGGAACAGATGGTAAATTGAACCCTAATGCTTCGTTATTATATAACGATTTTGATTGGTATGCTCCAGTTCAGCGAAGTGGATCAAGGACTGACTTGAATACTAGTATAAGCGGTAGAAGTGGAAAATCTGACTATTATATTTCTCTTGGCTATTTGGATGATAAAGGATTTGTTGAAAGATCTGACTTTAAAAGATTTACAGGTAGAATTAATGTTAATACACAAGTTAAAAGCTGGTTAAAAACTGGTTTGAATCTATCTTCTAATTTATCTGATGGTAATCTTGCAGTATCCGGTGGTAACGCTTTTGTAAATATATTTAATTTTGCTAGGGGTATAGCGCCTATTTATCCTGTTAGAGCTTATGATGCAACAGGTCAGCCTGTAATTAATCCAGCAACTGGTCAACAATTTTATGATTATGGCGAACATCCTGGTGCATTTAATAGACCTTCTGGTGCTAGTGGTGGTAGAAACGTTGTTTACGAAACATTATTAAATGATATAGTTAACAGAAGAGTTGCTGTTAATGCAAGAACTTATGCTGAAATAAAATTCTTAAAGGACTTTACATTCAGACCATCTTTTAGCATGGACATGAGAAATGCTTTTGACGAGGAATTTAGAAATCCAATTGTTGGTGATGGGGCAGGTTTTAACGGTTTAGCAACCAGATCTTCTTCATTAACTAAATCTTTTACTTTAAATCAAATTTTAACTTACAAGAAAAGTATTCAGAAGCACAATTTTGATGTTTTAGTGGCACACGAGAATTATGATTTAGAATTTACAGCTAACAATTCATCTAAAGTTAATCAGATTTTGGCTGGTAATACTCAATTGGCAAATTTTGTTACCCCACAAAGTGCAGGTGGTTCTCAAGATAATTACAGAATAGAATCTTACTTTAGTAAAGCAAGTTATAATTATAATGATAAATACTTTTTTGATGTTTCATTAAGAAGAGATGGTTCTTCAAGATTTTCATCTGATTCAAGATATGGAACATTTTACTCTTTAGGTAGTTCATGGTCTATTAGTAAAGAAAATTTCATGAAAGATGTGTCTTGGGTTGATGATTTAAGGTTTAAAGCTTCTTATGGTGAAGTAGGTAATGATAATTTAGGTGGCTATTATAACTATCAAGCATTTTATGATTTAGGATGGAATAATGGTAGTCAACCAGGTATTTTATTAGCAACTGCAGCTACTCCAGAACTAAGATGGGAAACGGTTAATACATTAAATCTTGGTGTTGCTTTTTCACTCTTTAAAAATAGATTAAGTGGTGAATTAGAGGTTTTTAATAGAGGATCTAAAGATTTATTATTTAATGTTCCTCAACCACTTTCTAATCCAGTTACCTCATTTAGGAAAAATATAGGTACCATGACTAATAAAGGTATCGAGCTACAATTAGGTGGAGATATTATTAGAAGTAAAAATTTCAATTGGAATTTATTAACTAATTGGTCGGTATTTAAAAATGAAATCACAAAATTACCAGAGGAAACTCCTACTATTATAGTAGGGACAAAAAAATATGAAGCAGGGCAAGATATTTATCAATTTTGGTTAAGACAATACGCTGGTGTAGATCCTGCTGACGGTACCGCTTTATATGTTCCAGCTGCTGGAACAACTGCAGGTCTTAGAAATGTAAATGGCACAGATTATGTGATTGATGCTAATAATGCTGAATTTGCTTACAGCGGAACAGCTATTCCAGATTTATTTGGTGCTTTTACTAACACCTTTAGATATAAAGATTTACAATTATCCTTCTTAGTGAACTACCAAATTGGAGGTAGATTTTATGATAGTGTTTATCAGGGTCTAATGGGTTTTAATTATGGTTCTTCTTTACACCAAGATGTGTTAAATTCTTGGACAGAATCTAATACACAATCACAAATACCAAGATTAGATGCCACAAGTACTGGATTTCACAATGCAACTTCAAGTCGTTGGTTAGTTGATGCTTCTTACATCAGTTTAACAAATGTTAATTTGACTTACAATTTACCAAAAAAATTCATCAACAAATTCGATTTGAAAGGGGTAAGGATTTTTATGGCAGGTGAAAATTTAGGTCTTATATCTCATAGAAAGGGCTTAAGTCCAATTGAATCTTTCAATGGTTTAAATGGTAATAATTATTTACCTAGTCGTACAGTTAGTTTTGGTTTAGGTGTTAATCTATAATAAATATTAAAATGAAAAAGAAAATAATATATCTTACGCTAAGCATATTTTTGCTGAGCGTAGCAAGTTGTAAAAAGGATTATTTAGAAACAGCACCTACTGACGCTGTTGATAATTCTGCTGTATTTACAACAACAAATAATGCAGACGTTGCACTAAACGGGATAATTAGGTACATGTTCGAAAGAAATGGTGCCCAAAACAGACCTGGTGTTGGTGGAATCTTATTAAATATGGAATTTTTAGGTGAAGATTTGCACATATCTTCTGCTAATTGGTTTTCATCAGAAGGTTCTTATCTTAGACATAGATCTGTTACCAATAGTATGCTTGTTTATTCTTATCGTCAATTTTATAGAATGATAGGTAATGCAAACTACATTATCGATAATATTGATCAAGCTTCTGGAAGCGATGCTGATAAAAAGAGAATCAAAGCGGAAGCCTTAACTATTAGAGCTTATAGCCATTTCTTTGCAGTGCAAATGTTTGGTAAAAGATATGATGGCTCTGCAAAACCTAATACCCAATTAGGTGTGCCAATTTTAACAAAATCTTTAGATTCTAATAAGCCAAGAGCTACAGTAGAAGAAGTTTACACACAAATTGTAAAAGATTTGGATGACGCTATCGCTTTAAATGTAACTACTAGATTTAATCAATCTCATGTTAATTTAAACGTTATTAAAGGCTTACGAGCTAGGGTAGCACTAGTTATGCAAGATTATCCTAATGCCATTAAGTTTTCAAAAGAAGTGATAGACAGTAACACTTTTCCATTAATGTCTACAGCCGCTTATCAAACAGGTTTTAATGATGTTACACAAATTTCTGAAATGATGTGGGCATCTATGCCAATACCAGATCAGGCAGATCAGTTTGGTTCTTTTTTCTCCCAAATTGCATTTGATGCTAATACATCATTTATGAGAGGTAATCCAAAGAGAATAAATTCTGCTTTATATGACTTTATTCCGGCTAATGATGTAAGAAAGAAAATGTGGGAGCCATCACCAACTGTTGCAAATTTTCCTCTTCCAACATCTAGCTTTAGAAGACAACCTTACATGAGTAGAAAATTTGCTATCAAAGTTAAAGGAGCACCAACATTGGGTGATGTTCCATTGATGAGGTCATCAGAAATGTTTTTAATTTTAGCAGAAGCTTACGCTAAAACTCCAGGTCAGGAATTACTAGCAAAGCAAACTCTTCTAAGACTTAATATTGTTAGAAATCCTTCAGCAACAATTTCATTAAATACCGGGCAGGCTTTTATTGATGAATTGTTAATGTATAGAAGAGTTGAGCTTTGGGGAGAAGGGTTTAGATTTTTAGATTTAAAACGTTTAAACTTACCATTGGATAGAAGAAATGTACCAAATTTAGATGCTACTGCGATTGCGGCTTTATCAGGAACCAGTTTTGTTGCAGCTGGAGATCTTGTTTGGCAATTCTTAATACCACAAGATGAGATTGATGCTAATAGTAGTATCGATGCTAGTCAGCAGAATCCATAGCACATCATAAAATTTATTAATTTAAAAGCCGCATCAATAATTGATGCGGCTTTTTTTTGTTCGTTACCCATAACATATATTTATAACTTTCAAATCCCGAATAAGCCTGCCATCGGTAATTGCTAGTTAAAAGTAAGGGTGTTTAGAGCGACTTCAAATCTAGATGAAACTAGCTGCAAAGCTAGATGAAACTAGCTGCAAAGCCATGGTTGAATAGAAACATAATATCCGGCCTACTTTGCTGACAAAAAAATTCAAATCCTAATAAATAATCTAATTATAGATATTAAATTATGTCAGCCACACTCAATAGATTTGTGTCTACTTAAGTTAAAACCTTTCTGGTTTTTTATGTATAATGAGGAACAACCCTTAAATTAAACATCGATTAATTCTCAAAGCAACTTCTTTAATAAACTAAGTTTAATCTTGAGAATTTTTTTGAAAAGTTTATAATCATAAACATCCACTTAGGACTTAATTAAGCTGGTGGAAATATATGGATAATAGAACACATTACCTTCCTCTTCAAAATAAGGTCAAAAAAAAGGCTTCCCTTTTTTTAGGAAAGCCTATCTAATTTTAACAAAAATATTATCTACCTACTCACTCCAAACTTAGCTTCGTAGCTTTTCATTTTGGTATTCAGTTCTTTATTTAAAGCTAGTTCTCCATATAATTTGGTCATTTCTACAAACTGAGAAAGAACAAATAAATTGAGTTGAATATCTCTTCCAGCTAAATTTTCTTTTTTAGCAATAATACTTTCATGATAGTCTAATTCTTGCGTAATTAAACTTTCGCTTTGTTTTAATAAATTGGTAGCATCTTGCTTTAACCCTAATTGGTACATCAAAGAAACAATCTCGTACTTACTTAATGCAAAGTTAGAGTCGTAAGTTGTTGTTATAGGTAAAACCTCCATACAGTGTTTAATTACCTTTCTAGCGCTATCTATTTTGCCTTCATGTATTAAGTTCTTGGCAAGTTCAGTGAATTTATTAACCGATAGAAAAACCATTTTTTGAGATTCTGGATCTAAATAAGGAGCGCTTTTGATTGTACCCCACTCAAATTTGGTCATTAAGTTTGTGTACATCTCATCAGTATTCACCACTTCTGTTTCTCCTAACGGACTGTCACCAGGTATTTTTCCTTTTGTTTTAGGCGCTAAACGCAACGCAAAGCCCTCGTTAAATAAATAGTTATCTAAACCTAAAAAGTTACTGTTAGGCACTGTAAATGCGAAATAGATAGGTCGTTCCCAGTTGTTGTGAATTAGCATATCTAAAATAGCCAATTGCCCTTTAGTAAGATAAGTGCCGCTAAAAGTCCAGCTCATTTCTGGCACTATTTTCCCACTTTCTTTCTGACTAACTGTTTTAGTCGCTAAAACTTGTTTAGCATCTACCGCCATTTTGAAATTCTTGGTTGGCAAGAAATTCTCTGACCTACCACTTTGGTATTGCACTTTAGCCTCTGGATTATCAGAAGTTATAAATTCAAAAATATCTTTTAATTCTTGAGGACCTTCTAAATTGAAGTTCTGATAAAACAGCACATCTCTAGTTCCAGACTTATAGGCCTTGGCTGGCATAGTGATTGGTAAAGGCAAAGACTCGTTAAAAGGTCTTCTTAATTGGTTAATATACCAATCTGTATCAAACAAACTTAGGTTTACAATTCTAATATCTGGTCTAAAGTTTTCTACTTCTTGCACATACCATAATGGGTAGGTGTCATTATCACCGTAAGTAAATAAGATTGCATTTGGGGCACAGCTGGCTAAATAGTTTTTAGCATAATCTCTTGCTGTTGTTTTTCCAGACCTGTCGTGGTCATTCCATTCTTGACTAGCCATCAATACTGGCGCAGCTAATAAGCTGATTACAACTCCTGCTGTTGCGGCCAGTTGTGGAGTAATTACTTTCTTTAACCAATTGATGATGGCAAATACGCCTAATCCTATCCAAATCGCGAAAGCATAAAAAGAACCTACATAGGCATAATCCCGCTCTCTAGGCTGACTAGGCGTTTGGTTTAAGTAAAGAACAATGGCTAAACCAGTAAAGAAAAATAATAATGCAACTATACCTGCATCTTTCTGACTATGTTTAAAATGCCAAAAAGCACCCAATAAACCCAAAATTAGCGGCAAGAAAAATAAACGATTATAACCCTTATTCTCCGTAACACTTGGCGGTAATTTAGATTGGTCGCCTAACCTAGCTCCGTCTAAAAATTTAATTCCACTTATCCAGTTTCCATCAGTATAGTTTCCAATGCCTTGGTTGTCGTTTTGTCTACCTGCAAAATTCCACAAGAAATATCTCATGTACATAAAACCTACTTGGTAAGTTGCAAACCAGCCAATATTAGTAGTAAGAGTAGGACTTTCTGATTCTCCCAAATTCATCCAATCTCTGTAAACCGCTGGGTGATTAGAATCATCGCTGTACATTCTTGGAAATAAAGTATTCCTATCATATTCATAAGATTGCTTTTGACCTGTAACTTCATATTTAGTTTCCCCTTTTTGGTAAATATCGGCTCCTTGTTTGGTATCAACTGGTTTAGAATCAAAATACTGACCATAAGCTAATGGACGGTCTCCGTATTGCTCTCTGTTTAAATAACTTAAAAAAGAAAAGGCATCTTTTGGTGCGCTGTTGTTTAATGTTGGGTCGGCTTTTGCTCTTACAATTATCATTGTAAAAGAACTATAACCAAAAAGTATTAAGATAAAAGAAAGCATAGCCATATTTAAAACAGGCTTATTCTTTTTGATAGAATAATAAGTTAGGTAAATGGTTAAACCAGCAATCAAAATCACAAAAAATGTAACTCCAGAACCAAAACCAAAACCAAAGCTGTTTACAAAAAGTAAATCGAACTTAGATGCAAATCTTACTAAATATAAAATGATTCCGTATTGAATAACACCTAAAATGACTATACCTGCTAATAAATAGGTAAAAACTCCTTGTGTTGTTGCTTTTTGTGTTCTTCTAAAATAGTAAACCAAAGCCATTGCTGGTATTACCAGTAAATTTAATAAGTGAACACCAATAGAAAGGCCCATTACGTAGGCTATAAATAATAACCATCTATCTGCTTTGGGCTCATCTGCATGCGCATCCCATTTTAAAATAGCCCAAAATACTACCGCAGTAGATAAAGAAGACATGGCGTAAACTTCTGCCTCTGTAGCAGAGAACCAAAAAGAATCTGAAAAAGCATAAGCTAATGCACCTACTAATCCAGCACCAATAATAGAAATTAATTGAAAGGTTGTTGCTTTTTCATTTGGCTTAAGGGCAACTTTTTTACCCAAAGCGGTAATTGTCCAGAATAAGAATAATATGGTTGCTGCACTAGATAAGGCAGAGCTTACATTAACAAAATAAGCAATTCTGGTTGGGTCACTAGCCAGTAAACTAAATATTTTACCTATCATTAAAAACAATGGCGCACCGGGTTGGTGTACTATTTGAAGCTTATAAGCAGCCGATATAAACTCGCCACAATCCCAATAACTTGCCGTAGGCTCTAACGTCAGAATGTAAACGACAGCCGCTATTAAAAAAGTTATCCAACCAAAAAGGTTATTGATTTTATTATAAGTCATTTTAAAATTTAAATTTACGAGCCGAAAATAACCATTTGTATTTAAATTACACCGCATTTAACATTTATTAACCCGTAAAAAGTATCACTATTTATAATCTTGAGATTCTGTTAAAATTTAAATTAGATGTATTTGGGCGTTTTAACACGCCACATTATGACCCCTTTGGGGCTTTGTGCCATATCTTTTTTTGCAATCTGCAAAATGGTTGAGGCAAAAAAAGGATGTCGCTGCAATCGTTAACGCAAAACGCTGCCTCATTTTAGCATACCTTGGTAGGAATTACCACTTCATTTAGGTTTAAAAGTCCACTTAAACACCTTTTAAATACCTTTAGAATTAATTTTTAAATAAATTTGGATGAATTAATGATTGCACCTATATTTGCATTCCGTTTCAGGAAATGAATAATAGACTGAAATAAGATTGCCTGATAGTATAATGGTAGTACAACGGTTTTTGGTATCGTTTGTCTAGGTTCGAATCCTGGTCGGGCAACTTTCTAAATTCGGAAATCCAAAATAATTTCCGAATTTTTTTTTATCACGTATTCCAAATCAGAGGTCATGCCCTTAAATTTCAATACCGTAAAGCTTTTTTCTGGATCAGGGACCAAAGATCTATCTCTAAAAATTGCCGAAAAGTATGGTAAAGAATTGGGTTCTGTAGTACTTTCTAGATTTTCCGACGGTGAGTTTCAACCCCATTACGAAGAGTCTGTTAGAGGATGTGATGTTTTTATAATCCAATCTACTTGCCAGCCAAATGATAATTTAGTAGAACTATTGATGATGATTGATGCCGCTAAAAGAGCATCAGCACATTATATTACTGCGGTAATTCCATATTACGGCTTAGCAAGACAAGATAGAAAAGACAAACCTAGAGTTGCAATTGGTGCAAAATTGGTTGCCAACTTATTAACGGCGGCAGGTATTCATCGGATCATGACAATGGATTTACATGCTGCTCAAATACAAGCTTTTTTTGATATTCCTGTAGATCATTTAGATGCTTCGGTAATTTTTGTTCCTCATATTAAAAGTTTAGGATTAAAGAATTTAACCATTGCATCGCCAGATATGGGTGGCTCTTACCGAGCAAGAACTTTTGCTAAGTTTTTTAATGCAGAGGTTGTAATTTGTGATAAGCGAAGAAAAAGAGCCAATGAAATTGAGTCTATGTCTATTATTGGAGATGTAACTGGGCAAGATATTGTTTTAATAGACGATATTATTGATACTGCAGGAACACTTTGCAAGGCAGCGGCATTAATTATGGAAAATGGTGCAAATAGTGTGAGGGCAGTTTGTACCCATGCAGTATTATCTGGCAAAGCCTACGAGGCTATAGAAAACTCGGTTTTAGCAGAATTATTAGTTACAGATACAATACCATTAAAAAGAAAAAGTGATAAAATAAGAGTTTTATCCACAGCCGATTTGTTTGCTAAAGCAATAGCAAGCGTAAACGAACACGGCTCTATTAGTGAATTATTTAAAATTTAACATAAATAAAAATCAAGATGAATTCAATCGCTATTAGCGGTTCTCCAAGAGAGAACGTAGGGAAACGCGACGCAAAGGTATTGCGTTATGCAGGTCAAGTACCAGCTGTATTGTACGGTGGTAAAGAACAAATTCACTTTTCTATTGATGCACCAGCATTAAGAGACTTAGTTTATACACCAGAAGTTAACTTTGCCGAGTTAAATATTGCTGGTAAAAAATATAATGCAGTAATGCAGGATATCCAATTTCATCCTTTAACAGAGAAAATTCAGCATATCGATTTTCTTCAATTATTTGATGATAAGAATGTAACTATTGACATTCCTGTAAAATTAACTGGTACTTCTCCAGGTGTTAAAGAAGGTGGTAAATTGGTGCAAAAATTACGCAAGCTTAAAGTAAATGCTTTACCTAAAGATATGCCACAATATGTAGAGGTTTCTTTAGAGCCTTTAACAGTAGGTAAGTCAGTTAGAGTTCGTGATTTGAAGCCAAAAGGTTTTACCATTACCAACGTACAAGAAGATACCGTAGTTTCTGTAATTATGTCTAGAGCGTTAAAGCAAGCAGAACAACAAGCTGCTACGCCTGGTAAGAAATAAGAAAAAATTATTTTAAAAAACCCTTGCTGATTTTATGAGCAAGGGTTTTTTTGTTGGTTTTTTTTTAGTTTTAACATTCTAATACCACAAACGCACAGATAAAATAATTCCTAAACTGGGTGAAAATGTTTTTTGTTTAAAAATTCTATTAAGTAATATCGGGTTTAAAAACTATGGGCAAACGTTAATTGCCAAGTTCACTAATTTGCTAATTTCTAGAACAGGTAAATCTTCGTCTGGTATGATGGGGTAAATTTTAATTCGTTTTCTATCGCCTTCTATCAAGTTTGGATGATCTATTTTATTGCCGTCCATAAAGAGTATTTACGGTTCTCGGGTTTTTTTGTCTAGCCATAAATAACAGATACTTTTATTTTTATAAGCGAAAAAGGGCATTCCCCAGCTAATTTTGGTAGTGATTTTAGGGTTAATGGATAAAATATAAGTCCGTAGCGCTAATAAACAAAAGCTACAGGTTCTTCAAAGTTAAGATAGAAGGTCTCGTTTGGACTGAGCGTCATGGCAAACTAATTAATCTGAGCTAATTTACAAAAATCTGTTTGAGTTGCTTTGGTAGTTAAACACAGAGATCACAAAGGTTTTTTTATAAAATAATAGTTTTAACCGCAGAGGGCTCAGAGGTCATGGAACTGGGTGTTAATTGATATAAAGTCTAAAAGCAAAATGCCAGTCTGCTAGTGGCAGGCACAAAGCTTAAAGCTAAAAACCTATATAACAGAACATTATATCGATTATGACTGAAATTGAATAATGGACGCTATATAAAAATGATATACGCTTAGTTTTTCTATATTTTTTATCTGCGTTAATCTTAAAAATTTGTAGGAGTTTATTTTATTTGGATTTATTGTCATGGACAAAGTGTGAATTTTCGTAAATCTGGTTTGCGCAAGGGAAGCGAAGGGCTTGGTACATTTTTTAAGCCTTTTAAAAACGGCTTAAAAAATTACGGAACCCCGTAGCTGCCCGACCTGTGCTTGGCCTAAAGTGATGGAAAAAGGATGCGCCCTAAAAATATTATAATGCTTGTTTCAATTGCTCAAACCGTTTAACACTTAGCCTAGAGCTGATGTAGGAGGCAAAAAAGGAGATGCAAAACACGGTGAGAAAAACGAGCACAAAATCGCTTGCATTTATAGCTATTGGATAGGCGTTTACCATTAAATTACCTTCGGCCATTTGTATAAAACCATATTCCATTTGGAGTACGCAGAAGATGAAACCAAAAATTAAACCGACAATGCAGCCTATAAATGAGATCATTAACCCTTCTAGTAAGAATATTTGTCTGATCATGTTTTTTGTTGCGCCTAAACTATTTAAAACGGCTATGTCTTTTTGTTTATCTATTACCAGCATGGTTAAAGAACCTACAATGTTGAAGGTAGCGATAACCAATACGAAGGTTAAAATGAGGTATACAGCCCACTTTTCTGAGTTTAATATTTTATACAGTAACTCGTTTTGGGCTATTCGATCTTTAACTATAAATTCTTCGCCTAGTTGCTTTTCTATATCTTTTTTAACATCATCTGATACGGCGGGATTTTTTAATATAATTTCTGCACCAGTTATGTTTTTAGACTGACTGATGAGTTCTCGAGCGACCCGCATAGGAATAATGACTTGGTTATCCGACTCTTGATTAGACTCAAAAACGCCTGAAGGCGCTAGGTATCGTAAAATAAATTCATCTGCGGCGGTAAATGAATTGCTAGCACTTTTATTAGGCGAGTAAATTTCTAACACTCGTAATGGGTCGTTTATATTTATACCCAGAGTGTATTGAACATTTGAGCCTATAACTGCATAGTCTTTACCTTGTTCTTCTAATACAAATTCGCCCTGAACAATGGCTTTTTTTAAGGCTTTATTTTCTAGATAATTGAGGTTTACTCCTTTAATTTCGCCTATATATTGCTGATTTCCGTACCTCAGTAAAGCTTTTTCTTTTAAATACTCGCTGTAGCTGGCTATACGATTGTCTTTTTTCACCAAATTCAATGCAGCATTTTCTGGATTAAATGTTTTTCCCTTTGCAGGTAAAATTACCAAATCTGGATTGAGGGTGTTAGACAAAGAAACCACCAAATTTTCTATCCCGTTAAAAGCAGAGAGGATGATAATTAACGCGGCACTACCCACAAAAACACCCAGCATAGATATGCCCGATATGATGTTGATGGCATTGGTAGATTTTTTAGAAAATAAATACCTCTTAGCTATGTAAAAAGCGGTATTCACGCTTAAGAATTAAAAAACGGATTATTTGTTTTCTCGAAACCTATGGTAGTATATGGGCCATGCCCAGGGTAAACCCTAATATCAAGAGGCAGTGTGAATAGCTGCTCTTTAATGCTGTTTAGCAATATAGCGTGATCGCCACCGGGCAAATCTGTACGGCCAATGCTACCTTTAAATAGGGCGTCGCCACCAATTATAAAAGCATCTGCTTTGCTATAAAAACATAAATGAGCAGGCGAATGACCGGGAACAAAAAGCAGGTCGAATGTACCTTCACCTAAAGTAATTTGTCCGTGGTTAGGCAAAAAAACCTCTGGTTCTGGCGATAATTCATAATTTATACCTTGTTGCGGGGCGTAAGATGGCACAGCTTGCAAAAGTTCTAATTCTCCTTTATTAAATTGTGGCTTTAAACCATAGCGGTCAAAAATGAACTTATTACCCAAAACATGATCTATATGGCAGTGGGTATTTAAAAGTAATACTGGTTTCAAACCTTCTTGCCTTATAAAGTTTACTACGGCATTTTGCTCGGAAGCATTATACATTCCGGGGTCTATAATAGCACAATCTTTAGTTGCAGTATCATAAACTACAAAGGTATTTTCTTGGTAGGGGTTATTTACAAAAGCTTTTAATTCCATTATTTTTGAAGTATCCAGGCGCTTAAATCGTCTATTAGGGGTTGGTCTACACTGCCTTGTTTAGCATATTGTGCTGTTGTTCCTTTTTCGCTTACAAAAGCAAATAAGTGGTTAAGCATGGGGTATAATTTAGAGTCGAAACCCTTTTTACCTTTAAGGGTAGTTAACCATAAATTGAAATCTTTATCTGTTACTTGGAAATCATTTCCACCTTGTATCACAAATATTCTGCTGTTCAATTTTTTGGCGGTTGCAAGCTGGTCGTATGTATTTAAATCTGCCCAGTAAGAAGCAGGCAACCCCAAAACAATAGAATCTTGTGCTATATTTTTATCTGTAATGGTTTTGGTTTTATTTAATGAAGCAATGGCATCCGTTAAAGCTATTTTGCCAGCTTTTGTTGTGTCTTTAGCCATATTAAAGAAATAATTATTTTGCTCTATAGATATATCTTGAAATTTTCTGGCAGGCGCAGCGGCCAAAATAACCCCTTTAAGATTTTCATTTAAAGCAATTTTGGGCGCTAACATTCCGCCTAAGCTATGTCCAAATAAATAAACCTTTTGCGAATCTACTTGTGGTAAACTTTTTGCGAAAGCAATCACATTCTTAGCATCTTCTATTACTTCTTCGTTAGTGGTATAAGCACCACTAAAGTCATTAGCGTAAAGCGCAGTTCTTTTCACATACCTTACAGATGCAATTCCTTGGCTAGCCAAGCCTAAAGCAATATCTTTAAAAGGCTTGTGTGCACCTATGGTTTCGTCCATATCTGCTGGGCCGCTACCATGCACTAATACAACAACTGGGCAGTTCATGCTATCTCGCGGAAGCGTAATCATGGCAGGTAAATTAAACTTCCCTGATTGTATGGTTATTAATTTTTCTACATAAATATTTGGGTCTGCATAAACTGGGACCTTATAATTATCTGATGAGGCTTTAGGCAGAATATTGAACCCCACCAATTTGTTGTTTTTATTAAAAACAAACTGAAAAGGTTGCTCGTCTGCCGTAAACTTGCAGTTTAAGATTACAATTTGGTACTCTCCTTGCACTTTATTCTGCGCTCCATTTACAGATTCTAACTTGCCTAGCTTGGCTGTAATTTGTTGCCAAATTTTATCAAGTGTTTCTGGCGACAGTTTATCTTTAACGCTATCGTCAAAATAAGCTTGTGCATCCTCAAATTTTCCAGCATCTAGCTTGTCAAAAAATTCATTTGCTGTATTAATGTAAGCTAAAATGTTTTGTGCCGAAGCTGCAAAACTAGCCATCACAAAAAATAATAATATAATCAGTTTACGCATTTTCATTATTTTACTTTCCACTTTAACGTTTTTATTAATCTATCCATATCTGTTTTAATAAAATTTACCACAGGCAAAATAGAATCGGCTTGCGGTTTTTCATTAAAATATAAGGCTCCCCTCAAAAAATTTTTGTTACTATCTGTTAAAAAAAACTGATTAGACGACGCCGTATTTCCATCAATAGTATAGTAAATACCATACATATTATGCTCTTTATTGGTAATTACACCTTCATTAATTCCAGTAGCTTTTACGGTATGTTTAAAGGCCAGTTTTCTAGAATCTTCTACCAAATTGTTTAAATCGTTTAGACTACTTATGGTGTAATAACTAATATGTAACCGAGCATTATATTGTGGATACGTTAAATTAAACCAATTTGGATGGTCGCCATCGGCACTATCTAAGTACATTTTAGCATAAATAGGGTACTCAAAACTATAATATTTATTGGCATCAAAAACACGATACTCCTTTTTTGGAAACTCTAATCTAAAATATCCTTTAGGTTTTGGCGCAAAATCTTCGCTTCCGCTACAGGCAGCAATAAATAGGGCTAAAAAAAGGATAAAAAACAGGTATTTCATTTGGGTTTGAAGGTATAAAATTCTCTTCATTTATTAGCGTAAAAATAAGCTAAATATTTTGGGCGTTCCCCTCCTCTGGTCGGGTCGCTGTCTTTCGTACTCCGCTTTGCTTCGGTTTTTTTAGCCCGATGGGCGTAAAAAGAACAGGCTTTTTAAGAAAAGCCTTACTTCAGGTAGCTAACGCATGGGGGTTACTGGTAGAGTAGGGGTTTTGATAGTAAAGGTTTTTTTGGTAGGATTTTAGGATTGATGTCCTCCTGTTCCGATGACTATCGGATCAGCATGACTTTACCTCATTCCAAATCTCCCAAGATTTTATGGCTTGCAGCTCTAGCATTTGATAGCCGTTTTTGGTTTTTGCGCCATTGGCTTTTCCTTTGACTAAAAAAGCTGTTTCGGCGGGGTTATAAACTAGATCGTAAAGAATATGCTGATTGGTGATAAATTGATAAGGAATATTTGGGAAAGTTTCTATGTTTGGATAAGTGCCCAAAGGGCTTGTGTTTACTATAATGTGGTAAGCATTTAAAATATCCTCGGTTAAATCATTGTAAGTGAAAACACCTTCAGAAGGTGTTCTACTTACAATTTTATAGTTTATTCCTAATTTTTTAAAAACGTATTGCACTGCTTTTGCTGCGCCACCGTTTCCTAAAATTAAAGCTTGTTTATGGTGTGTTTCTAATAATGGTAAGATGGAATTCTCGAAACCGTAAGCATCGGTATTATAACCTTTTAACGTTTTCTGATTCCCTTTTCCTTCTATTTTAATACAATTAACAGCACCTACACCTTTAGCATCAATATCTATCTCATCTAAAAAAGGCATAATAGCTATTTTATGAGGTATGGTAACGTTGATGCCCTTAAAAGCTTCGTCTTCTAAAATTTTTGGAAATTGATTGATATCTTCTAAAGGCAAAAGATGATATTCTATATCTTCAATACCTTCCTTTTTAAATTTCTCGGTAAAATATTTCTGAGAGAAAGAGTGAGACAGCGGGAAACCAATTAATCCAAATTTTTTCATTGCAAAACAGTAATATTCAATATTGAGGATTACTTATTCATGTTTAAAAAATGACTAAAAGTGTCGCCACGTAAACCCAGTCTAATGGTTTCTAGTGGAATAACTTCTGATGGGGCAATGTTACCTAAATTCACATTAGCACCTATAAGCTCAATAAACCAAACTTGTTGTGCTTTTTGCGGAGCTTCCCAAATAATGGTTTCTTCTGGTATTTGTGTTAAAATTTCATCAATCAAACCTTGACGTACTTCTCCAGAATCGCGGTAAATACCTACATTTCCACCTTCTCTAGCTTCGGCAATCACTTTCCACGCACCTGCTTCAATTTCGGCTTTCATGAGCTTAATCCACTTGTATGGAGCAAAAACTTTCTTTTCGTCTTTCGAGCCTACTTCAGAAATTACAGTTACTTGACTGCTTAATTTTCTAATGTATTCGCACTTAACATCATGTTCTATTTCCACAGAACCGTCAGAAACTTCGGCAAACTCCATCCCAAATTCATCTAAAACTTTACGGTAGTCATCAAACTGACCGCGAACCATGAAAGCTTCAAATAAAGTGCCTCCAAAATAAACCGGAATACCTGCGTCTCTGTAAAGTTTAAGCTTTTCTTTTAAATTTGGAGTAACAAAAGAAGTGCACCAGCCTAGTTTTACAATATCTGTATGTGTGCCTGCAACTTCTAAAAAGTCGTCTACTTGGCGTAAACTCAATCCTTTATCCATAACCATGGTTAAGCCATTTTGACGAGGCTTAGCGGTACGTTCTGGAATATCTCTTAATGTATAGTTCATATTTGCTGCAAAAGTCTAAAAAATAATTTAAAAACTATCATTTGGTCGATTTAAACTATTGATTTTTACTTCCAGTTTGATTAATGTAGCTGTTAATAATATCTAAAATAACTTTGTTGGTCTGTAATTGTGGCAAATACTCGAATAATAAATGATGTTTTTCTGCATCAAAACTTAAAGCAGATTGAAGCTGGTTTAATGCTTCATTGTATTGTCCATCTGCAAAAAGATAAGCAACTATTCTAAAATATAAATCGGCCGAATCTGGATTGTTCTTAATGCCTTCGGCAATAATTTCAATACATTTTTTAATGTTTTCTTGCTCAAAAACAATAGAGGAATAATCTAACCACGCTTCTACATCTAGCGGATTAAACTCTATTACTTTTTCGTATGCTTTCTCAGATTCTATTAAGTTTCCCAGTTTATACTCAGCATCGGCAATGGCAAACCAATAATCTGGATTTTCATTGTCTATGTTTAATGCTTTTTTATAAAAATGTAACGATTCAAAATAACGCTCCTCAAAATCTAAAGTAACGCCAATACCATACCAAGCATCAGCCATTTTGGTGTCCATTTTAACCGCCTTTTTATAAAAAGAGCGAGCCTCGTCCATTTTTTCTAGCTTCTCATAACACTCGCCCATAGCACAGTAAGTATCTGCAGTTGGTGGCTCATATTCAAAAGTTTGGCGGTAAACGTCTAAAGCTTCTTTGTAGCGGTCTAATTGTACCAAAGCATTTCCTTTATTAAAATATGCCGATGCAAAGTTTTCTTTGATTAGTATGGCATAGTCATAAGCGTCAATTGCTTTTTCGTATAGATTAATTTTATGGAAAGCATTACCTAAGTTGTACCAAGCGGCAAAAGAGTAAGGTTCGCGGTCTATATATTGTTCGTAAAACTGTATACTTTCTTCTTGTTTGTCCAAAACATCGTAACAAAATGCCATTTCGTAAAGGGCATCTTGGTTTTCCATATTGTTTTCCAAACAAAGTTTAAGATACGTAATGGCACCTTCGTAATCGCCCATGTTTTGGTAAACGAAAGCAATTTGCATCAAAACTTCATCCTTATTCTCGGCCATTTCTAACGCCTTTTTTAAATTCTCAAGGGCATCGTCATGTTGGTCTAAGTTTTCGTAAATATTTCCTCTAATCATGAAAATATCAGCCTCGGATGGCTCTAACAGTTCGGCTTTTTCTAAAGATTCAAAAGCAGCAGTTAATTCATTAGTAAATACATGTAATTGTGCTTTTTTGATATGAAATATTGCAGCAAAAGGATGCTGCAAAACTGCATATTCTATAACTTGTAAAGCTTTTATAGGGTCGTTTATATCGATGTAATAATCGATAATATTCTCAAAAGCCATGGCATCAAAAAAGTATTGATCCTGATTGCGAATCATTTCTTCGTACCGTTCTACAGATAGTTTTGGGTCTTCGGAAAACTCAAATTCAAATTCTTCTTCCATGTGATAAGTAATTAAAGAGAACGATTAATTTTATTTTAAAGTTTAAAGACCAAGCATCTTCATCAGCTTTAACTATCTCAAAATAGTATTAAAAATTAAAAACGGTCTATTTTATTTCTCCACAAATATACAGATAGGGTGTTAATGTATTGATTTTAAATTTGATAGAAAATTTAGTAGATGATGTTTTATTGAGAAATTAAATTAGATACTTCTAATTTTAAAAGAGGTAAATGGTTAACTATAATATTCCAGATTTGTACAATTTCTATATCATCATATCCATGTGTTAACTTGTTTCAAGCGTCCACAATTCTACGTGAATTTGTAATCTCTATCTCTGGATTTAACTTTAAAAGGCTATTCATTGCTTCGCCTATTGTTATTAAATTTCTTTCTACCGCATCTTGTAATAAAGAATTATTGTCATAATCTGAAAAAATTCTTTTATCGCCTAAATAATCTTCGATTTGGTTTAAGCAAGTGAGGATATCTTGTAAAAGCTTTAACTTCTTAATATCCATAAATAGGAAATTTAGACTGATTAACCTCTTTTATAAAATATGGGTTTTTTAAAGACCTTTCTGTTATAAGATCCACCTCTCTATTTAACAATTTTTTTAATCCATCATATAAATCCCATAAATGTTCTCCTGCTTCTACTGGATTTAGTCCTTCTTCTAAATTTACTAAAATATCTAAGTCGCTGTTACTATTAAAATGATTTGTTAAAACAGAACCAAATACACTTGCACTAACAATTTTATGTTTTTTTAATAATCTTATAATTTGTGGCAAATAAGGCTCAAAAGCTGGATTTAACATAATTTTGCAATTGTATAATAATTATAAAGTTAATAAAAATTTATAAACTGTTTAATTGCCTCGTTAAAATTTTTAACTTAGTAATTGGGCGTAATAATTGTTAATATATCTAGTCGATTTGCTAGGTAACAAATTTGCAAAGGCGTTAACGATTGCAACGGATACCTGCCTTTGAGCGTAATACCTGAAGGCATATGAGTGCAAAGCCCCAAAGGGGTCACTTTGTGACGTGTTATCCCGATAGCTATCGGGACGCCCTTAATAGACCAATTAAATTATTTTATCATGACAGAAACCATCAAACAAGTTTTAGAAAATTTACATATTTCAGACGTCAATCAATCTGCTAGTACGGGTTCAAAATGGTTTAGCAAAGAATCTAAGGCCACTTCGGTTTATTCTCCAGTAGATGGCAAAGAGATTGCAAAAGTTAATATGGCTTGCGCCGAGGATTATCAGCAAGTTATAGAAACGGCTAAGAAAGCTTATCAAGTTTGGCGGCTGATGCCTGCTCCTAAACGTGGAGAAATTGTGAGACAATTGGGCGAAGAATTAAGAACGCATAAAGACGATTTAGGTAAACTTGTTTCTTATGAAATGGGTAAAAGTTTGCAAGAAGGCTGGGGCGAGGTGCAAGAGATGATTGATATTTGTGATTTTGCAGTGGGATTATCTAGACAATTGTACGGATTAACCATGCACTCTGAAAGACCTTTGCACCGTATGTACGAGCAGTGGCATCCGCTTGGAGTAGTCGGCATTATCTCGGCTTTTAATTTTCCGGTTGCAGTTTGGAGCTGGAACGCTGCTTTAGCTTGGGTTTGTGGAAATGTTTGCGTTTGGAAGCCATCAGAAAAAACACCTTTAACGGCTGTGGCTTGTCAGAAAATTATGCAGAAGGTTTTAGCTAAAAACAACCTTCCAGAAGGTATTTCTTGTCTTATTTTGGGTGATAGTAAAATAGGAGAATTAATGGCTAATGATACTCAGGTTGCATTACTTTCGGCAACAGGTTCTACCAAAATGGGTAAAAGTGTTGGTGCCGCAATAGGTGCAAGGTTAGGTAAACACATTTTAGAATTAGGCGGAAATAATGCCATTATTATTACTCCTAATGCTGATTTAGACATGACTTTAATTGGTGCTGTGTTTGGTGCCGTGGGTACTGCTGGTCAGCGCTGTACCTCTACCCGTAGATTAATTATTCACGAAAGTATTTATGAGGATTTTAAAACTAAACTGGTGAGCGCTTACCAGCAATTAAAAATTGGTGACCCTTTAAATACAGAGAACCATGTTGGTCCGTTGATTGATCAAGACGCGGTGAAGAATTATTTAAGTTCTATAGAAAAATGCAAAGCCGAAGGCGGTAAATTTATTGTAGAAGGCGGTGTTTTAGAAGGCGAGCATTATGCTTCTGGCTGTTATGTGAAACCTTGTATAGCTGAGGCTAGGAATGACATGAAAATTGTACAACATGAAACCTTTGCGCCAATTTTATATTTAATGAAATACACCGACCTTGATGAAGCCATTGCGATGCAAAATGGCGTTCCTCAAGGATTATCATCAGCCATTATGACGACCAATATGCGTGAGGCGGAACAGTTTTTAGCCGTTTCTGGATCTGATTGCGGAATTGCTAACGTTAATATTGGAACATCGGGAGCCGAAATTGGTGGAGCTTTTGGTGGCGAAAAAGAAACAGGTGGTGGCAGAGAATCTGGCTCTGATGCTTGGAAAGCTTATATGCGTAGACAAACAAATACCATAAATTATTCTAATACTTTACCGCTAGCGCAAGGGATTAAATTTGATTTTTAGGTTTAAGTAGGTTTTCACGCAAAGTAGGGTTGTACAAAGTTTTTATAGGGAATTCTTGCAAATTTTGCGAATTTTTCACGCAAAGCTCGCAAAGGTTTACGCAAAGCTCGCAAAGAAAAATTGAAGCTTATTTTCTGTTTCAATTTTCTAGATAATATATTTATTAATTATCTAGTTTCCCGCAGATTTTGTAAATGTTCGCAGATACTTTGCAAAATTCTCTGCATTTACATATCCAGTTTTTATCTGCGGTAATCTGTGAGATCTGCGGGAGATATTTTTAAAATTACTTTGTAATATATGCTTTCCCGCTGATTCCGCAAATCTCCGCAGATACTATTCAAATTTCTCTTAATCAGCAGGAGATATTTTTAAAAGAAAAACTTACAACTTCTGAAAAGGAATATCCATTAAAGGATAATTCTCCCAGCCTACAAAATCGAAGTGCCACCATTCATTTTTATAAACTTTAAAGCCATATTTGGTCATGGTTTCGATTAAGAAATCTCTATTTTTTTTAGCTAAAGCGGAGATATTTTCAAAAGTTGGCGAAGCTTCAGGTGCAAAAGAATCATAAGGCGTAGGCATTATTAACTGCTTTTTGGTTTTATAATCTATTAGGGTTAAATCTACGGCGCAGCCTCGGTTGTGGCGGCTGCCAGTTTTTGGATTAGCTACATAATCTTTTTTATCGTTTGGAGTGATGTTCCAAAATTTAACGGTGACAGCATAAGGTCGGTAGCCATCAAAAATTTTTAATCCTAAACCTTTTTTGTTAAGCTCTTGTTCTATTAAATATAGAGAGTCTACTACAGGCTTTCGGGCAAAAGATCTTGCTTGGTAATAAACCGCCTCGTTAGCAAAGTTATTTTTTGTAGCATATTTAATGTCTAGGGTGATATTGGGAACTATTCTCTTAATTTCTATCAGCTGCATATTGGGGTTTGCCTCAACTTGATTTTTATAGGTCTTTAAATCGTTGATAACAACGAGTGGCTGCTGTGCAGAAACTTTAAAAGTGATAAAGTTTAGAAGAATGAAAAAGCACAGTTTTGTATGATTTAGCATGTAGATTTTTTAATTTGTTCTAATTTAGTAATTATAAAGTATTTAATAAGATGAAAATTTTGATGGTTTGTTTAGGGAATATTTGTCGTTCTCCGTTAGCAGAAGGAGTAATGCAACATTTAATTGATGCCGAAGGGCTAGATTGGGAGGTAGATTCTGCCGGGACAGGAAGTTACCATATTGGCACTAAACCAGATTTGAGGTCTATTGCTGTAGCAAAGAAAAACGGAATCGAAATTTCTAATCAGAAAGCTAGAAAACTTGAAAAGGCTGATCTAAAAAACTTCGATATTATTTATGCTATGGATGAAAGTAATTATGGGAATATAGTTGCTTTGGCAGAGAATAGCGAAGAAGAAGCTAAAATTAAAATGTTGATACCTGATGAATCAGTACCAGATCCTTATTTTGATGAAAGCCTTTTTGTGCCTGTTTTTGAGATGATACACACACAATGTGTAAAACTTTTAAAATATTTAAAAAATGGAAAGGCGTAATTTTAGGATAAATGCATAAAATATGAAAAAGTTATTGCTATTGGTTTTTGTTATTTTAAACTTAAGTGTTTATGCTCAAAAGGTAGAAAAAGATTTAAAATACTACTATTATAATGCTAATCTGGATGCAGATTTTAATGAATACTTAAAGGCTAGAACAAAGGTTGATACAAAAAAGTATGATTTTAAAGTGCCTTCTTCTCCAGAATTTTTTGCCGATTTAAAAATTAATGAAGCTAAAGTTTTTAGAAACGAAAGAACTTATGCTGAGTTTTTAAGCAAATACGGAATGAAAAATGCTGGCGAATATGCTCAATTATGGTTTAGTCAGATGATTTCTTTAAAAAGCTTTATTAAGAAAAACCCCGAGTTTTATAATTTAACGACAGAGCAGCGCCAAAGTGTTATTGATAAGTGGTATTTTTCTGGTGTTGCTGCTAATTAGATTTTCTCAATAAAATCTTTGAGTGTTTTAATCCCGATTTATCGGGAACAAATCTCGCTGACCCCGAAGTGAGCCTGAAAGGTTGTCGCTTTTCCGGAAGAATCCCTTTGGGACAATCTTTAAAGCTCTAATCCTTATTGCTTAGAAACCATAAATGCTTTCAATTCAGTTTCATAGTTGAAAACATTAATAAATTTAAAATTTACTTGGTTTAAAAAAACCATTTATTCGTAATTTGCGCCATGGCAAATGTGAAGGCAGCTATCCCCAAGGGAACACGAGATTTTGGTCCGCAAGTAATGACCAAACGTAACTATATCTTTGAAACCATTAAAAAGGTTTTTAAAAAGTACGGTTATCAAGAAATTCAAACTCCTACCATGGAGAATTTGGATACCCTAACAGGTAAATATGGCGATGAGGGAGATCAGCTGATTTTTAAAATCTTAAATTCTGGAGATTACTTAGATGAGGAACCATTTGATGAAATCGAAAAACTTATAGATGAGCTAAGATCTGTAAATATTAAGCCAAGTAAACCAAGAAATGATGGTACTGGAATGATTTCTTTTAAATTATTAGATAATCAGTTGCTAATTGTAAATGTTCAAAAGTATATTGATAGTTACAGAAAAAGTATAAAAAAAATTATACCATACATATCAGAAAAAGCTTTACGCTACGATTTAACTGTCCCTTTTGCTCGTTATGTGGTGATGCACCAAAACGAGATTACCTCTCCTTTTAAACGTTTTCAAATTCAGCCGGTATGGCGAGCAGATCGTCCGCAAAAAGGAAGATACCGTGAGTTTTATCAATGCGATGCCGATGTTGTTGGTTCTGATTCTTTATTAAACGAAGCGGAATTTGTTTGTATTTATGATGAAGCTTTAAGCCTGCTAGGATTAAAAGATTTCACCATCAAAATAAATAATAGGAAAATACTATCGGGTATTGCTGAGCTAATAGGTAAACCTGATATGATAGTTGATATGACTGTTGCTATTGATAAATTAGATAAAATAGGGTTAGATGGTGTTTTTAAAGAGCTTTTAGAAAAAGGCTTTAATGAAGATGACTTAGAAATTCTAAAACCAATCATATTATTGTCGGGAACGAATGATAACAAGCTAAATGCATTAAAATCGATACTGTCAAAATCTATGATTGGATTAAATGGTATTGATGAGATTGAAAAAGTGTTCACTTATTTAAAATCTTTTGATTTGAAAAACGCTAAAGTAGAATTGGATTTAACTTTGGCTCGTGGTTTACACTACTATACTGGTTGTATTTTCGAGGTTAAAACTAATGAAGCCGATATGGGCTCTATTGGTGGTGGCGGAAGATACGACAACTTAACCCAGATGTTTGGTAAAGATGGTTTAACTGGTGTAGGTGTTTCTTTTGGAGCAGATCGTATTTACGATGTTTTAGAAGAATTGAATCTTTTCCCTAACAATGTTATGGAAAGTACTAAAGTATTAATTTGTGTTTTTGGCGAAGCCGAAGAACAGTTTGCTTTACCTATTCTAAATCAGCTAAGAAAAAATAATATTAGTGCAGAGCTTTTCCCTTTTGGCGCTAAAATGAAAAAACAAATGCAATACGCTAACGATAAAAACATCTCTTACGTGGTTGTAATTGGTGGTGATGAAATGGAAAGTGGATTACTGAGTCTAAAAAACATGGAAAGTGGCGAGCAGATTAAAATTGGTGTTGAGGAGTTGATAGAGAAGATGGCATAATATCATTAAAGAGCTCAAAAAAAAAGACCTACAAAGTTTAACCTCCGTAAGTCTTTTAAGAAAGATAATTTAATAACTAGTTTGCTATAGTTACTGGAAATACAGCCTCTAAATCTGTGCTACCCGGTGTTTCTGTTCCGTTTTTAACATCTGGCTGATGTCTTAAGATAATAGTGAACGTACCAGTGCTTGCAGCACCAGTAGTTGCCGTTGCCGTAATACCTACAGGTAAGTTGTTTCTATCTTTATCAAAATTACTGAAAGCTAAATTTGCTCCAGAAGTTTTGTACACAAATAAATGATCAAAGTTTTCTGCAATTACTTCTGCCTTAATATCACCTGCTGGACTTTCTGTCTCATTCAATAAGGAAGCTACAACTACACTATAAACGGCATTTGGTTTTAAATTTAGAGGACTAATTACAGGTGCATTTCCACCGTCTCCGTCTAAATCTCTCCAAGTTATGGTTTTTACATCATTAGCATTAGTGGTATTTGTAAAAGTTAATGAGATTGTAGTTATCAACTCTTCCTCTTCTACATCCGGAAGCTTATCTTTTTTACAAGCGTTTAATGATAATGCTATAATAGCAAATGCAAAAATTATAAATTTAAAATTGTTCGTTTTCATGATTGTTTTATTAAAATTTTAGAATGGAATTTTTGTTCTTAACATAAAGTTTCTGCCTTGTTCATCGGCAAAATACCTAAACCTGTTTAAGTAATTTCTGTAAGCTAAGTTTGTTAGGTTTTGCACCGTTAAACTAAAACCTACCTCTTTATTAAATAGGGTAACTTTTGTGCTTACATCTGCGCTAAAAAGAGTGTAAGCGGGTGGTGTTGCTGCATAATCTTGTGTTTGTAAAACTCTATTTTGTCTGTTTGTGTGACTAACGCCAAAATCAACTACACTGTTATGGAATTTACCTAGCTTTTCTATATTCCACACCACATCTAAACCAAATTGATCTGCGGGAATAAATTCTAGAAACGTATCAGTAGCTCTGTCTATTGCCCTCACGGTAGAATATTTAGCTTGCAACTGTACGCTATTCATAATTTCTGTACTGGCTAAAAAATCTATACCAGAGAAACGAGCATTTACTTGTTTGTAGTTAAAAGTGGGGTATGCTCCACGACTAGTTAAAACAAGCTCGGTACCAGGTTTTAGATAAATATAATTATCAATCATATTTAGATAAGCATTCACATCAAATGTAAACTTACCTTGGTCTTTTTTAATTCCTGTAGCAAAATTTAGCGCACTTTCTTCTTTTAAATTTCTATCGCCAATTTCAAAAGTCCCACTTCCTTGGTGAGTACCAAAGCTAAATAACTCGTTAATAGAAGGTGGGCGCCAGCCTTTGCTAAAAGTAAAATTAGCTAATACAGCATTTCCAATTTGATAATTACCACCTAAAGAAGCAGAAAACTGACTAAAGTTAAACTCGGGCCTAATTTCTGGTGAAGCACTTACGTTGGGGTTTTCTCGTAACCTAGCAATCATGTATTTATAATCATACCTCAAGCCAGCCTCAAGCTCAAATTTATTACTCACATATTTTTCGGAGGCATAAACACCATTAGCTAAACTGTTAAAGAAAGGAACTAAAAATCTACCGTCATAGAAGTTTTGTTGAAAAATAGCATTATAACCTACTTTTCCCTTTATGTTTTTACCTAAATTATGGTCTAAATGGAAATCTAAATTATGCGTACTCAACTCAAATCTTAACTGGTAAGATTTATTTTGCGACGCTCTAATTTGGTCATACTCCTCGCGGTTATTTTGCTGAAAACTGTATTGCATTTCTAGCTTTCCAAAATCGACTATTTTAAAAGCTTTTAACTTCAAAATACTGTGACTAACCTGTTGGTAAGGTCTATCAATTTGATAACCAAAATCTGCCGCCGGCAAAGGTTTAGTGCCATCAATTGAGTTTTGCAGATCTGTAGTACTTCCAATTTGAGCGCCTTTAAAAACACCAATTTTAGTATTAAAATTACTAGCGTAAATTTCTAATCCCACTTTATCTTTTTGGTAGCCAGCCATTACCGCACCATTAAATTGCCTATAACCTGTATTCGCTAAATAATAGTCGGGGGTCTTAGCATTCCCTGCAATTTGCGAAGTAAGGTAAGTTCGCCAGCTCCAATTGCTATTTTTTGGTGAGTTTTCTACACGGGCGTTAAATAAAGCCTGACCATTATTGCTGCCGCCAATTAAATTAACTTCGCCGTTAAATCCACTTTTGTATTGCAAAGGTTTAGGTTCTACCAAAATAACTCCTGCAATGGCATCAGAGCCATAAGCTACGGCAGATGGCCCTTTTAAAACTATAATCTGATCTGCTATTAAAGGGTCAATTTCTGGCGCATGCTCTGCTCCCCATTGTTGTCCTTCTTGCCTCACGCCAGCGTTATAAATTAACACGCGGTTAGAGTGCATACCATGAATAGCCGGTTTAGAAATAGACGGACCAGTTTGCAAAGACGTTAAGCCAGGAATTTTCTTTAAAGCCTCACCTAAACTAGCGCCTTTAGTCAACTCTAAACTTACACCCGTTAAAACAGATCTAGTTTGTATGGGCGTTTCAACTATCTTTTTCTCGGTAATTACGACTTCATTTAATGCATTTTGATCGGGTTTTAAAGCAAAGCTTAATTCTAAATTTTTAGCGACCGTAATTTTACGAGTCACTTTTTCATACCCTAAGAAAGAAATTTCTACCGTGTAATCTCCAATACATAAATTTTCGAAATGAAAATGCCCTTCGTAATCTGTTACGGTTTGCAGATTTTTCTCTACTAGTTTAATAAAAGTACCAGGAATTAGAACCTTAGTCTGGCTATCTTTTACAGTACCAAAAAAAGTGTAATTACAGTTTTGCGAATAAAGTTGTTGGCTAAAGCTTAACAATGCAATAAGCATTAAAAACTTAAACCAATTTTTAGAATACATGGATTAATTAATTAGTGATAATTTTTAAAAAGAATTATGCAGCAATTAATACAGGCGGAGCCTTATTTCTACAGAAGTATAAATATTTGGTGTAGTGTTTATCTTTAAAATTTACAATTAAATCCGAAAACTGAGAATTAACCTTTACAAAGTTCTGATTGATATTAAGATTAGCTATAAAGACAGCATCAGAAAAAGTATGGCAATGCTCGTTATGGGTTTTAATATGGTTTTTACAAAGCTTAACGTGGCAATCATCTATGGGTAAAAAATGATGATTATGTAAAATATTATGCAAAGGAATAGAGGCACTAGTAATGGATACTAATAGCACAATACTGAAAAAATATTTGCTAAACCTCTTAAGCATATGTACAAAACTAATTATTTAAGCCAATATTATATTTTTGCTGAGTAACAATATCAATTACATTACATTAAAAAAACACAAACAACATCTATATTTGCCATTAATGAAACCAGCAGAGGTAAACCAAAAATTTAAAGCTTTACAAGTAAGATTAGCTACTCAGTTTGATAACGATTTACCCGATATTAAGGTAATTCTGTTTTTAATTGGTGTGCAAGAGCTGGGTAAAGGTCCGCGTAAATTTAGCAAGCGCCAAAAAGAAGAATTAATGCACATTGCCAATTGTAGGCTATTTTCTGAACTTGGTTTTTACGAGTTAGAAGGGATAGACCAAGACGGCTGGCCACACTGGAAAATACTAAAACCTATTCCCGCTTATACCTTATTAGAGCAAGAAATGCTCATGAAAACCATGATTGTAAATTACTTTGAAGCGGTTTTTAATTAGGTAGAATTATAGATTTTTCTAAATTCTATATGTTTTTAGGGCGTTCCGATAGCTATCGGAATAACACGCTTTCCGCTATATCTTTATTTTCCCAAAAGAAGGGAAATAAAGGATGTCGCTTCTCCGAAGGTCCAAAGGAGACTCCTTTGGACCTTCGGAGAGTCCTTTGGACAATCATTAACGCAAATTTTAACTTGAAACAATATTTAACCAAGACCCCATGGTCTTTGTTCCTACAGACCATAAATCTCATATTTTCTCCACCCTATATGTTTTGCGCAAGGGATGTAAAGGGCTTGGTACATTTATTTGATTGCTCTTCAAATGCAAACAAATAAATTACGGAACCCCGCCACAGCCCGTTAGCCAGCTGGCGAATGCGCCCTAATACTTTTTCTGTTTGATAAACCTCACAATTCGCTGAAAAATATTGCCCTTACGGTGAGTTAAGAATGTTTTTATAGCCTGATAAGCTCTTTTGTTCTCTTTTATGGTAGGTGGAAAGTACGTTATTTTGTTCATGTTGAGCTCGCCGTTGTACATTTCTTCGATGTTAGAATGAATGCCGCTGCCATCATGCCCAATGTTTAAAATGAGAGATTTGGACGGATTTAAACTTAAACCGCCTTTTAAAAATACGCTTGCATACCATCTAATTGCCCACGAATTGTTTTTCCCTTTCTTAAATTCTTGCATCTGTTTCCAAAAATTCATTTTCCCTTCAATAGAAAATTGCTTGATTTTTGGTTTATCAAATCCTTCAATTAACTGGTCTATATTTGGGTTAAAATGCTGCCATGCCCTTTGCCAAGTTGCCCATCCCCAGCTGTGAACGGCTCGGTAAATAAAGCTATCTGGCAAGTCTTGTTCAGGATTTAGCGGATACATGTATGCGCTTATGTGCATCAGTTTTTCTTCGGTTTTGTAAAATTCTAAGGCATCGTTAAAATATTGTAACGTTTGGGGCGAGCTCACTAAATCGTCTTCAAAAACAATGACTCTCTCGTACTGACGAAGCAAATCTGTAACACCAAAAATAATGGCTTGTGCTAAGCCAAAGTTGGTCTTAGCTTTCATTACACTAACCGATTTAAAACCAGTTACGCCAGCAACAATTTCTCTTACCGCTGTTACATTCTCTTCTTGTTCTGGCGTTTTAGCAGCGTCTGAGTAGATAAAAAGTTTAGTTTCATTAGCCAGTTTATTAGCCTTTAAAGCTTCTATTGTTTTTAATGTGTGTTGCGGCCTATTATAAACAAATAAGGCTATTGGCGCATATTTTTCCATTATTTAATGATGTTTACTTTAGATAGAATTTGTTTTATAAACTGATTGATATCTTCGGAAATTTTGAAGCTATAAATTAATACAGCATATAAAATTAACATGGTTATAGAACGATATGGAACATCTAAAAAGAACGAATCTAGTTTAGGCAACATTATTCCAATAACTAAAACTAAGGCAGATATTGCTGCTAATTTTATAAACTGAACATTAAAAGGTTGCAAATCATACTTGATGAAAAGGTACAACCAATAAGTAAAATTGAGTAAAAACATGGTACTGGTATAAGATATTGCAGCACCTAACATGCCAAATTTTGGGATAAGAATAAAGTTGAGAATTACGCAAACTATTGCCGCTGCAATGAGGATATACATAACCAATTTATAATGCTTAGAAAAGCTGATGATTGCCCCATTTAAGCCGCCAGTAATATCAAAAAGAAAGCCTACACCTACCACAATGAAAACAAAATAATAGTTCCGATACTCGGGTTTGTTTAATAGCACCAAAATATTTTCCCAATTGGCAATTAAGCCAATAAATAAAATACAACCTACTAAAAATTGCACTAAAGATGTTTTGCTATATATTTTATTGATTTTTTCTAGGTCGTGGGTTTTCCAGGCGTTAGCAATTATCTGGTAAGACGTAGTGTTTAAAGCTTTTGCTGGCAAACTAATAACCATGGCTACCGAAAAGAAAGTATAATAGTATCCTACGGTAGCTTCTTGGGTAAAAAGCTTTAATACCACTAGGTCTATATTTTGAATCATGGCGAAAGAACCGCCAGCAAGCATAGAATATAAGCCGTATTTTATAATCTCGGGAGATTTTTCTGTTACGCTTTCGCTGATTTTTTTGAACCTAATTAGGTCAAGCTTTTTAAGATAAACCAGTAAGATTAATAATATAATAGCATTGGTAACCACGTAACCTATCACAAATGATTGATAGTTTAAAACTTGTAAAAACAGCAATAAAATGAGGACTGCTGTTAATATTTTCAACAATACTTCTCTTAAAAATGAAGGCACAATATTATGGAAGGTGGTGCGAGCAAAAGTTTCGGCAAGTCCGTACCACAAGGTGAAAAGGGAAACAGGAATTACCAAATAATAATAACGAAAAAATAAGGATGAACCTTCGGTATTTTGCTGGAATTGCTGAATAACTTCTTTCCCCAAAATGTAAAAAAGCGCTACAATTACAAAGGAGATACTTGTAAATTTTAAAACGTATAACGGAAAACCATTGTGGTGTTTATTGTCTGTTTTAAAGAATGGAAAATACCTGGTTATCACACTGCTAAAACCTAAGGAAGCGACTTGTGTGAATAGTAAAGAGACCGAGGTTAGCAAGCCAAAAAAGCCAATCTGCTCTGCAGTTAATACCCTTTGAAATAGAATAATTAAGTTGAAAAACCCTAAAGCAGTACCTATATATAGGATAATGCTATTGTAAAAACCTTGTTTTTTAAGGAGGTTCATGGGTTAGGGTTTAATTAATTTCTGATACAAGTTTACAGGTTCAAAAGCTTTAACGGCTTCTTCTATATTCTTTTTTAAATTATTTAGTATTAAGGGCTTTAAAACTAAACTTTCTAATACTTGAAATAAATTGTCATCATAAAAAAGACAAGAACTTTTTAATTCTTTTAACGGCTGGTAATTTGATGGAAAAATTCCAGGTTTTCCAGCTTTAATCATATTAAAAATTACACCAGTTTCTTTGGTTTCGCCATATTTACTTTGGCTATTCATATTCACTTTTAAATTGCCTAAAATAACATCACAAGTTTGTAGTCTAGTGTTAAATTCGGTGTCTTTTATAAAATTTTGATTATAAAATACCATTAAACCATTTGCTTCTAAAGTTAAAATTTCTTTTAAAATTTCTTGATTATCTTCCGAAATATAGCCTAAAAAATCTATACAGATATATTCGTTAAAAAATGCTTGTTGTTTCTTTAACAATTTAAGCAATTGACGGTAATCTCTTCTACTTTCATCTACAGAACCAGGTACACAAACCCTAAGCTTTTTATTATTTGATGATAAATCATCTATACTTTGATGGATACAGAAAGGAAATACCTTAACTTTTGCGCTAGAATTTAGATTTGAAATGTAGTTCTTTTGAGCATCTGAATAAACCAAAAATTTGCCACCTTTTAAGTTAATTTGAGCAACTATTTGATCAATATTATGCTGCTTTTTAAAATCTTTGATAAAATATTTGATTGGTAAATAGCAAGTGTTTTTTAGTTTAGAAAACTGGCTGTTTTTTAATTTTTCTATCAATAAGCTCCATCTTTTGTTTAGGCTATTGTCAAACCAAATATTGGTGTTGTGAATGGTTAAAATTACCTCTGCTTTCCAGTTTACCTCCGCAAATATTTGAAAATGGTTATCAATGGTATTGATATGGATTTTGTCTAAACCGCAATTATTGATTTGGTTTAAAAAGGCAGATAAATCAGCTTGAGCGTAAGAAATGACTTCTATTTGTTCATGCTTAAATTGATAGTTTGCTTTGAATTTATCTAAAATAAAAACTGTGATTTTGTTTTCTTTAGCAACAGCATAAGTGTAAGCCAATGCTTCTACTGCAGTGTAATGATTTGCCTCACAAATTTCTACGATTCCAATTTTCAAGCTAATTTATTTTAGTAAAAAGAGATTCGGCATATAAAATTCTTCCGTCTTGTTTGTTTAAAGCTTGGGTGTAATTGCCTTTAAAGATGAAACCAATTTGAGTTAATAGTTGGTAAATGCCATCAAATAATAATTGCCCTTTGTAAAGTTCTTCAAAAGAAGTTTCAATCAAAATGCAATCGGCTTTTTTTAAGGTTTCTAAGCCACCTTTTATTACCTTATCTTCAAATCCTTGCACATCTATTTTAACCATAAACTTTCCGTTTACATTAAATTCTGCAAAAACTTGGTCGAGTTTTTTAATAGAAACAGTCTCTTTTTCTTTAAAACCTGTGCCGGCAAAAACTTGGGTGTGTAAATCGGCCATTGGTAATAAAGAAGAGCTTGGGCTATGCTGACTAATGTTAATTTCTTGCTTTTCCTCAACCTCGCCCAAGGCATAGTTGTACGCTTTAACAGGAATACTTTTGGTGTTTTCTAATAGCTCTTGATAACAGCTCAAAATAGGCTCGAAAGAGATTATTTTTACGCTAGGTAATATTTCATGTATTCTATTTGCAAACTGACCTGTATTGGCGCCAATATCTAAAACATAATTAATACCACGGTTTTGTAGCCAAAGGTTATTTTCTGGTCTTACTAATTTTACAATTAGTCCCATTTTATAAAGGATGTCTTGGATAAACTTAATCATGTTTTAAAAATTTATCAAACTTATGATTTTAAGCTCTAATTTTGATGGGTCTTAAATAAAAAAGCCTAATCATTTCTGATTAAGCTCTTTTCTTAATTCTAACCTTTTTAAGTCTTACTTCTTATGTCTTCTATCTTGCTTCTAATTAAACCGTAGTCTCAATACTTAATTCTTTCTTTTGCTTATCGTCAATGGTAGAAGGAGAATCAATCATGACATCACGTCCTGAGTTATTTTTAGGGAAAGCAATCACATCTCTGATCGAATCTAAGCCAGCTAAAATCGAAACCAACCGGTCAAATCCGAAGGCGATACCACCATGTGGAGGTGCGCCATATTCGAAAGCTTCTAACAAGAAACCAAATTGCTTTTGTGCTTCTTCTGGAGTGAATCCTAAATGTTTAAACATGAGAGATTGTAACTTTCTATCGTGAATACGAATAGAACCTCCACCAATTTCGGTACCATTAATTACTAAATCGTAAGCGTTAGCCCTAACTTCTCCTGGGTTTGTATCTAACATGGCAATATCCTCTGGCTTTGGCGAAGTAAATGGATGGTGCATGGCGTGGTAGCGCTCAGTTTCTTCATCCCACTCTAACAATGGAAAATCTATAACCCAAAGTGGAGCAAAAGTATTTTTATTGCGTAAGCCTAAACGGTTGCCCATTTCTAAACGTAATTCGTTTAATTGTTTGCGGGCTCTTTCTTTTGTGCCTGATAAAATAAGCACTAAATCGCCAGGCTCGGTAGCAAATGCAGCCGACCATTTTTTCAGTTGCTCTTCATCGTAAAATTTATCTACAGAAGATTTTAACGTTCCATCCTCGTTATGACGCATGTAGATTAATCCTGTTGCACCAATCTGCGGACGCTTCATAAAATCTGTTAATTCATCTAATTGCTTCCGAGTATAAGAAGCAGCTCCTTTTGCATTAATACCAACTACAAATTCAGCGTTATCAAAAACAGGGAAACCAAAACCTTTTGCTAAATTATTCAACTCCACAAACTCCATCCCCAAACGAATATCAGGCTTATCAGAGCCATATAAACGCATCGCATCAGCGTAAAGCATTCTTGGGAAATTTTCGAACTCAATTCCTTTTACATTTTTAAACATGTGACGCGTTAAGCCTTCAAACATATTCAAAATATCTTCTTGCTCTATAAAAGCCATTTCGCAATCAATCTGTGTAAATTCAGGCTGACGGTCGGCTCTTAAATCTTCATCTCTAAAACATTTTACAATTTGGAAATAACGGTCGAAACCAGAAACCATTAACAGTTGCTTAAAAGTTTGCGGCGATTGTGGCAAAGCATAAAACTCGCCTGGATTCATGCGGCTTGGCACCACAAAATCTCTAGCACCTTCTGGTGTAGATTTTATTAAAACCGGAGTTTCTACTTCTAAAAATCCTTCGGCATCTAAATATTTTCTAATTTCTTGCGCCATTTTATGACGAAGAATTAAATTATTTCTAACCGGATTACGACGTAAATCTAAATAACGATATTTCATACGCAGCTCGTCGCCGCCATCAGTTTCGTCTTCAATCATGAACGGAGGTAATTTAGCTACGTTCAAAATTTCTAAGTCAGTAACTTTAATTTCTATCTCGCCAGTAGGCATTTTAGGATTTTTGTTAGAACGCTCTAACACCAAACCAGTTACTTTAATCACAAACTCACGTCCCAAATCTTTCACTTTAGTACGTAAATCGGCAGCGTCATCGGTATTTACAACTAATTGAGTTAAACCGTAACGGTCTCTTACATCAATAAAAGTAGTACCACCCAAATCACGCGATTTTTGTACCCAACCACTTAAAATCACTTCCTTATCTAAATCTGCGAGGTTTAGCTCCCCACAAGTGTGCGTTCTATGCATGCTATTATTTATTTATTTTGGTTTACACCGATTTATGCACCAAATATAAGTTTAAATATTTTTTAGGGAAGTATTTAGGGTTTTAAAGATTTTGGTAAAGTCTTAAAATGATGGCTTAACCACAAGATTTGGTATTTTGGGTAGAGTAACAATGGAAAGAATTCATAAAAACGTTAAATCATCCCTCCGTCTGTATTAGACTCCATATAAGGAATTTCTTGTTTTCCTTTTGGTTTATTGGTATAATCTGAAAATATCCAAACGATAAAAACAGACATAGAAAAACCTAAATAAAAATTTCTGGCTATGTCACCTTCGCGGCTTCCCATAAAAAATGCAAAACCTACTAATGCTAGAGAAACGATCAGCTCGATGGCGCCATGAATTTTTAGTGGAATAAATCTGATGATGCCGTATTCAAAATTTGTAAAGATGGTCAATACGAGATGAACCGCTCCTAAAATATAAGTAAAAGCAGCTGTTTTTTCTGGGAGTTCAAAAAGAGTAGGAGATGCCCATAAAAATATGACTACTATATAATCCAAAATGCCGTGAATTTTTGATGAGATTTGGTTCATAATCTGAAATTTAACTATATGATATTCTAATATATAACACAATTAACGTACCTAAAATTAAACACACATTTGAAATTTTAAATCAGTTAAAGATTTGGTTTTATTAATAATTTCTAATCAATCAGATCTTTTTATGACCTCATAAATTTCAATAATTCCTTTTTGGAAAGGTTTTTGCATTAATATTGACAATCAATTTAACTAAATATAAAAATGATGAAACCGACAGAAAGTAATCCAATCCCAGGACAGAATAAAGAAACCACAAAAAATCCTAATCCAATTCCAGAAACAAAAGATCAAGGAAAAACAACATCTGATAGAATGCATATCGACCCCATAGAGAAGAAGAAATTTGATACCCCTAACAAGGGCGGAAAATCTGGAAAGTAATTCGGTAAATTATTATAGAAACAATATAACTTCCAAGTCTTTTTTAGGCTTGGATTTTTTTATTTAGTGGTTTTTAGAATTATTGATTTTTAATTTAATGTTTCTTAAATTGAAGAAGCAATCCGCTATAGCTTAAAAGAATAAATAGTAAATTTGATTACAGATTTGCAGTCTCAAAAAATAGAACTAGCTAAAATGCTTCTGGAAACATAAGACACTTCCTTATTGGATGAGATAAAAGCCTTGTTTGTGAAGTTGTAAAAAGATTTTTGGGACGATCTACCTATTTATGTAAAGGAAGGAATAAAGAAAGGTATTAAGCAATCAAAAAATGGTTTAGTAATTCCGCATAAGGAGGTTATGAAAAAATACCAAAAGTATTTATGAGTTTAGCTTTTTTTTTGACAGAAGAAATTAATTCCTATTATAAAAACTGAAATATGGAAAAAATCCACATCATACGCTTTGGTACAGTTACCATCAACGGCTACAATTTTGATACTGAAACGGCATCTGAAGAATTAAATATCCTAATTGCAGGTTTTGTGAAATCGCATAAACCTAAAACTTATAGAATTGTAAATACAGATTTAAAGCGAGACAATTCTGCCACTACAATTACTGTTTTTATTGCTTGTGAGGAATAGACTCAATAAAACCAGATTTGTAAATTTATTTTTTGTTAGAATTTTTGCCATAAAGTAGGCTGCGTTAACGATAGCAGTGGATACCGGCCATAGTGGTTAAGGCCTTGCAGGCGTATGAACGAATAGCGTGATGGCTATCGGGACGCTCAAAAAACAATCTCTTTTATAAAATAATTGTCCTTACCCAAAAGCCAATCTATTTTTTAAGTCAACATTAAATTGATAGCAGCAAAATAGAATTGTAAAGCATAAATTTTTCTTAATTTCGCCATTTAAATTAATCGATTATTAGTCCAATTTCTTATTCAAACTATATATAATGAAGAATACCGCTTTAACAGATAAACACATTGGCCTTGGGGCAAAAATGGTTCCTTTTGCTGGTTATAATATGCCTGTGCAATATGTGGGCATAAATGCAGAGCATGAAACGGTAAGAACTGCTGTGGGTGTTTTTGATGTGAGCCACATGGGCGAGTTTATTTTGAAGGGTAAAGGTGCGCTAGATTTAATTCAGCAGGTGGTTTCTAACGACGCTGCTAAACTGTTTGATGGTAAAATTTTATATGCTTGTTTGCCTAATTTACAAGGTGGTATTGTGGATGATTTATTGGTTTACCGAGTAGATGAGCAAACGTATATGTTGGTGGTTAATGCGTCTAATATTGAGAAAGATTGGAACTGGATTTCCTCTTTTAACACCGAGGGTGTGGATATGAAAGATATATCTGACCGTACTTCGTTATTGGCGGTTCAGGGTCCAAATGCTACAGAGGCTTTGCAAAGTTTAACAGCTGTTAATCTTTCTGAAATGGATTATTATACATTTAAGAAAGGCACATTTGCTGGAGTAGATAATGTTTTAATATCGGCTACTGGTTATACAGGTGCTGGTGGTTTCGAGATTTATTTTGATAACGAGCATGCTGATAAAATTTGGGATGCCATTTTTAAAGCGGGCGAGCCTTATGGAATTAAACCAATTGGCTTGGGCGCTCGTGATACTTTACGTTTAGAAATGGGTTTCTGTTTATACGGAAATGATATTAATGACACCACATCGCCAATTGAAGCTGGTTTAGGCTGGGTGACTAAGTTTAGCAAAACTTTCAATAATTCTGAGGCTTTATTGGCACAGAAACAAGCGGGTGTAAAACAAAAATTAGCTGGTTTTGAGATGGTAGAGAGAGGAATTCCTCGTCACGATTATGAAATTGTTGATGCCGAAGGAAATACTATTGGTAAAGTAACATCGGGTACGCAATCGCCTTCTTTGCAAAAAGCAATTGGTATGGGTTATATCCAAACAGATTTGGCAATAGAAGGTCAGGAGATTTTTATAAAAATTAGAGATAATAAAGTGAAGGCTAAAGTGGTAAAATTTCCTTTTTATAAGAAGTAAATCCATTAAGATTAAAGGAGTCAAATTCGACCCCTTTAAATTTTGCTTTTACCTTAAATCACTATTGAAAAACACAGCTTTAAAAACCTTAGAAAATTCTTAAATAATTTATGCAACAAAGAAAAATTGAAGTTTGCTTCACACCTGCCTTAATACCGCTTTACGATTTACAAAATTCTATTGTTGTTGCTATAGATATTTTTAGAGCAACAAGTTCTATTTGTTATGGCATTGCCAACGGTGCAGAAGCCATTATCCCGGTTGCAACGGTAGAAGCGTGTTTGGCCTTTGAAAAAGACGGCTATTTATTAGCTGCTGAACGTGATGGAAAAGTGGTAGAAGGTTTTGATTTTGGAAATTCTCCTTTTGCTTATGCTGCCGATAAAGTTAAAGGCAAAACTATTGTTTTAACCACTACAAACGGCACACATGCTATAGACGAGTCTAAAAAAACGGCTTACCAAGTTATCATAGGTTCGTTTCTAAACTTAGATGCGGTTTGTAATTATTTAAAAACACAAGACAAAGATGTATTCTTATTATGTGCCGGCTGGAAGAATAAATTTAATCTTGAGGATACACTTTTTGCGGGTGCAGTTGTTCATCAGCTTAAAGCTGATAATTATTTTTTAGACGATAGCAGCATTGCTTCGGAAGATTTATACCAGCAAGCTAAAAGCGATTTACAAGCTTATACAGCAAAAACATCGCACAGCGAACGTTTGATAAAATTGGGTATAGCAGAGGATATTAAATTTTGCCTTAATCTAAATCTAACAGACACAGTTCCTGTTTTGGTGAATGACAGATTGGTTAAATTGAACTAAAATCTTTACATTCAAGTTTAATCAAAAATATTAAATTTGATTTTTAACCTAAACCTAAAATAGGTCACTTAATTAAAATACTATTAAATGAAGAAATTACTATTAATAGCCCCTTTTATTGCGGCTTCTGTATTTGCAATAGCACAAGATAAAAAGGCGATCAAATACGCATCAACCATTACATCTGAAGATGCGACCAAAAGATTAAACATTTTAGCTGCCGACGATATGGAAGGCAGAGAGACTGGAAAAGCTGGCGCTATAAGAGCAGCCGAGTATATCAAAGGTCAGTTTCAAAGCTTTGGTTTAAAAGGCCCGGTACCGGAAACAGAATATTTCCAGATGCTAGATTTAAAAGAAAAAACCATAGCAAGTACCAATGTAATTTTAAACGGGCAGGCCTTAGAGTTTCTAAAAGATTTTTATGTTTTACCTGGTTCTTTCAACAATACCAAAAAAACATTTAAAGATTTTGTTTTTGTTGGATACGGAATTGCGTCTGAAAAATATGACGACTTAACCAATTTAGACTTAACCAATAAAATAGCTATTGTTTTACCTGGCGAACCTATGGTTGATGGTATATCTTTAATTAGTGGTACCGCAAAAATGTCTGACTGGAGTACCAGCAGAAATAAAAAGGCAAATGCTTTATTAGCTAAAAAGCCGGCAGCAATTATTACGCTAAATGCAGATATGTCTAGAATGGCAGCTAACAAAGCTTTTTTTGAACGTCCTTCTTTAATTATGGGAGCAGATGATACGGAAAGAATGTTGAATTTGTATTTCTCTAAAGATCAAATCAATGCTTTAATGGCGCAAACAGGAAAAACTTTAGATGCTCTTAACGATAAGATTAAGGCTGAAGGAAAAGCCCAGTCTTTTAGTTTTAGCACCAATTTAGATGTTGATGTTCAAAATAAATTAACGATACTAGAAGCTAAAAACGTTTTAGGTTTTATGGAAGGAAGAGATCCTAAACTCAAGAAAGAAATTTTAGTAATTACTGCCCATTACGATCATATTGGTGTAGGCACAGATGGCGATGTTTACAACGGAGCTGATGACGATGGTAGTGGAACTACCGGAGTTTTAGAAATTGCCGAGGCTTTTTCTAAGGCTAAAAAAAGAGGTAAAGGCCCCAAAAGGAGTATTTTATTTATGACTGTTGTGGGCGAAGAAAAAGGATTATTAGGATCTGAGTGGTATTCTGAACACCCAGTTTTTCCTTTAGAAAACACTATAACGAATTTAAATATTGATATGATTGGTAGAGTAGGAAACGATTATAAAGGAAACGTAGATTCTGCTAATTATGTTTATTTGATTGGATCAGAAATGTTGAGCACTACTTTAAAAACAATTAGCGAAACTGCTAATAAAACCTATATGAATATGGTTTTAGATTATAGATATGATGATCCTAAAGACCCTAATAGATTTTATTACAGATCTGATCATTACAATTTCGCAAAGAAAAATATTCCAATCATTTTTTACTTCAACGGAGTACATGAAGATTATCATAAAAAAACAGACGAGGTTAAAAAGATTAACTTTCCATTATTAGCAAAAAGAGCTCAATTGGTATTTTATACTGCATGGGATTTAGCCAATAGGGCAGAAAAACCTGCTGTAGATAGTAAAAGCAATAGACCTGATTAAGATTAACATAAAATAGTGTAAAAGCAGCTTTCTAATTATTTAGAAAGCTGCTTTTTTGTTGGAAAGATTGGTTATGATTGCTCATCAATTATATATACTTTTGTATATATAATTGATATATCATGAAAAGTATTTTATTGAAAATTGATGATGACCTTTTTACAGATTTAGAAGAATCTATCAAAGAAGTAAAAATATCTAAAACCGCTTTTATTAAAAATTCTATTAAAAATTCTATTAAAGCAATAAAGCTAGAAAAGCTAAAGAGGGAATTGAAAAAGGAAATTGAAGAAATTAAAAAGTATGAATTGGATAAAGAGTTGATAAAAGAGTTCGAAATAGCTTCTTTGGTCGATCTTCAAAAATTCTATGATGACGAAGAAGGTTAGGAGGTTTGATATATGGATTGCTGATCTAGACCCTGGCTTTGGTTCGGAACCTTGCAAAGTTAGACCCGTTGTGGTGGTTCAAAGTGATTTGATTAATGAGTTAAATCACTCCTCTTTCTTAATTTGTCCAATATCTTCCCAAGAAAGAAACACTAAAGGCAAACTTAGGATTTTTACAAAAGCTACCTTATTAAATGGATTAGATAAAGACTCTTATATTTTAGCAGACCAGATACGTTCTGTCGATATTAATAGGATTAAAGAAAAATTGGGTTTCATTGACGAATCAACTTCTGAAAAATTAATGGAAACAATCAAAATCTTATTAGATATTTAATTTACCCCAACAAAAACGCTTTAAAAGCCTCAAAGCTATTATCCATAGCAATACTTATTTTTTCTTTGGCATACATTTCTTTTACCTGAGCTGGCTCTTCAATTTTAATCTCTAATTCCTCAAAAACATCAGGAAATTTACATGGATGCGCTGTCGCTAAAATAATATAAGCCGACTTATCCTTAGAAGGATTCACAATTTTATCAGCCGCAGCGGCCAAACAACCTATTGCCGTATGCGGACAAACCACGTAACTTCTAGAAGTATAAACATGAGCTATGGCCGCTTTAATGGCAACATCATCATAAGCATAAGCTTTTAGCATCAACTTCAGTTTGTCCAAATCGTTGTCAAACATATCTAAAATACGGACAAAATTACTCGGGTTTCCAACATCCATGGCATTTGCCAATGTTTGTACAGACGGACGGGCATTATAAATTCCGGTCGCTAAAAATTCGGGAACAATATCATTACTGTTTGTTGCCGCAATAAATTTAGAAACAGGTAAGCCCATTTTATAAGCCATCATGCCGGCAGCAATATTCCCAAAATTACCACTTGGGGTAACAAAAATTAATTCGTCGTATTTACCTTTCAGCTTAGCATAAGTATTAGCGTAATAAAACATTTGCGGAATTAACCTGCTAATATTTATAGAATTTGCCGACGTAAGATTTAATTTCTCATTTAACTCCTCATCAAGAAAAGCTTTCTTCACCAAAGCTTGGCAATCGTCAAAAGTACCATCAATCGCAATAGCTTCTATATTATGTCCATTGGTGGTTAATTGAAGTTCTTGAATTAGACTAACCTTTCCTTTAGGGTACAAAATGGTCACTTTTATGCCGGTTACGTTCAAAAAACCTAAAGCAACTGCTCCACCTGTATCGCCAGAAGTAGCAACCAATATTTTGATTTCTTTATGCTCTTTTTTTAAAAAGTAAGCCATTAACCTACTCATAAACCTACCGCCAAAATCTTTAAAAGCCAAAGATGGACCATGAAAAAGTTCTAACACAAAAACATCTTTTTCTAATTGCTTTAGCGGAGCATCAAAATTTATAGCATCGTCTATAATCGTCTTTAAATCTTCGGCAGAAATATCTTCCTTCAAAAGTGGATAAGCCAGGTCAAAAGCAATTTCTGGTAAAGTTTTTTTATCCCAATCGGCCATTAATTTTTCATCAATCTGAGGAAAAAATGTAGGCATATATAAGCCCTTATCAGCCGGAAGGCTATTAAAAACCGCTGTTTCTAAATCAACTTCTAATTGGTGATTATTGGTGGAGTATAATTTCATGTTTCTGAGTATTGAGTAATAAGTATCAAGTATCAAGAGCCTTCCAACATCTTGATACTTGATACTTCAATCTTGAGTCTACAAAACCATCGGTCCTGTTTCGTTAATTTCTGATAAATATATATTGCTTTCTACCCCTATATTAGCTAGTAATTTTTTTAATAGCTGTAATACTTTTTGGGCATCATCTCCAGATCTGTATAAAGAAAAAACGGTAGGTCCAGATCCTGATATTCCAAAACCTAAAGCCCCGTTTTCCATGGCAATTTCTTTCATTCTGTCAAATTCTGGTATTAAAATAGACCGTATAGGCTCCACAATTACGTCTTTCAGACATCTTCCCAATAAATCGTAATCATGCGTATATAAAGAACTTATTAAGCCAGCAATATTTCCCCATTGGGTAACCGCGTCTTTTAACAAAACTTTAGAACGGATAATTTGTCTAGCATCTCTTGTCGGAACATCCACATGAGGGTACAATAAAGCACAATATAATTTGGGCACTGGTAAAGCAATAACCTCTAAAGGATCGTAACTTTTAATCAGTGTAAAACCACCAAATAAAGCAGGCGCTACGTTATCAGCATGGCCATGGCCACAAGCTAAAGCCTCGCCTTCCATGGCGTAAGGCAATAATTCAATCTTACTTAATGGGTTGCCCAGTAACTCGTTAGCGGCAAATAATCCAGCAACTGCGCTAGCCGAGCTAGATCCTAAACCACTTCCCATGGGCATTTTCTTTTTCAACTTTAAATTAAAACCCACATCTTCTCGGCCCAAATTTTTCAACAAACTCATCACACTAGCACTCACGGTATTTTTTGACGGGTCCAAAGTTAATTTGCCTTCATCGCCTTCAATAGAAATAATATTTACCCCAGGTTTATTGCTCAGCTCCATTATTAATTCGTCTCCTGGCTCGTTAACTGCAAAACCTAAAATATCAAAACCGCAAACCACATTTGCCACGGTTGCAGGCGCAAAAACTTTAATCGATTCCATTTTTATTATTCCTAAATCCTTCCAAAAATTAGAAGGAATTTCTATTTATTGTTTTGGGCGTCCCGATAGCTATCGGGATAACACGCTTTCCGTTATATTTTTTTTGCCATTTACAATATGGCAATTAGCAAAAAAGGATGCCACTTCAATCGTTAACGCGTCCTGACCTGTTAATTATTTTTCTAAACTTACACTATCAACTCGTTATTATCTTTCCCCTAATTCCTTGTGAACTATTTACTCTCGCCTCTAGTTTTTCCTAATGACTAATGACTAATGAACTAATCGCCATTTTAAGTACTAATGAACTAATTCAACTAATGAACTAATGAACCCCTACCTAATCAACTAAAACGCCTTACTCATTCCCACTTTTACCAAATCAGAGAAAACGCCAGCGGCAGTAACCGCAGCGCCAGCACCCGGACCTTTAACCACCATTTGAGTTTCATTATACCTATCGGTTGTAAAAGCAATAATATTATCACTTCCAGATAAAGCATAAAAAGGATGATCTGCACCCACGGCTTGTAAGCTAATTTCTACCTGTCCGTTTTCTAATTTACCTATATACCTTAACACTTTACCCGCTTTTGCAGCCTCGTTCTTGAGTTGTTCAAAATAGGCATTACTGTTTTTTAGCTCATTATAAAAATCATCAACACTTGGTGCATTGGCGCAATTTTCTGGTAAAATGGCTCCTAATTTTACATCTTTAGCTTCAATAGCTAAACCTGCATTTCTTCCTAAAATTAGCATTTTACGCATAAAGTCAATTCCACCTAAATCATCTCTTGGGTCGGGCTCGGTATAGCCTTTTTCTTGCGCTACTTTTACCACATCATGAAAATTAGCCTCTCCTTTAAAATTATTGAAGATGAAAGAAATAGTTCCAGAAAGAATCGCTTCAATTTTAGAGATTTTATCGCCACTGACCATTAAATCGTTCAAGGTTTTAATAATAGGTAAGCCAGCGCCAACATTAGTTTCGTAGTAAAAATCTACGCCATGCTTTTGAGCGGTGTCTCTTAAATCGGCGAAAGCCAAATATTCTCCAGAATTAGCAATTTTATTACAAGTAACCACAGAAATATTAGCCTCAAATGTTTCTTTATAAAACTGAGACGGGTACGGACTTGCTGTATTATCAATAAAAATGCAGTTTGGGAGGTTTAGCTTTTTCATCTCAGCAACGAAAGCAGGCAAATCAGCCGCTCTATCAGATGACAATAATTCCTCTTTCCAGTTTCCTAAATCAATACCATCTACATCAATCAGCATTTTCTTAGTATTTATTAAACCCATTATTTTAATGTTAATGAGGTTATGCTTGGCTAAAAATGCTACATGTCCTTTAATCTGACTCAGTAATTCTGTTCCAATATTTCCTACACCCACCATAAAAACATTTAGGGTTTTTTGTAGCTCGGCAAAGAAAGCGTCGTGTACCGCATTTAATGCTTTTGATAAATCATCGTGATAGATAATTACCGAAATATTATACTCTGACGAGCCTTGTGCAATTGCAACAACATTTACTCCATTTCTACCTAAAGCATAAAATAGTTTACCAGAAATACCTGGAGTTTTTTTCATATTCTCGCCTACAATAGCTAAAATAGAAAGGTTATTCTCAATTTTTACGGGCTCCAATTTTCCAGCCAAAAGTTCTAACTCAAACTCTTGCTCTATTAAATGCTGAGCTTTTACGGCATCATCTGGGTTTACCGCAAAAGTGATAGAATGTTCTGACGAAGATTGGGTGATTAATATTACGTTTACCTGTTCTCGCGAAAGCAAAGAAAATAACCGACCACTAAAACCTGCTTTACCTACCATTCCGCTACCTTCAATATTTATAATACTGATATGATCTACTGAGGAAATACCTCTAATGGTCGTGTTTGATGGTTTTAAATCATGTTGAATATAAGTTCCTAAAAATTCTGGCTCGAAAGTATTTTTAATTATAATTGGTATTCGCTTTAAAAAAGCCGGAATCATAGTAGGAGGATAAATCACCTTCGCCCCAAAAAAGGAAAGTTCCATAGCCTCGGTGTAAGACAACTGCTCCATAGAAAAAGCTTTTTTCACTCTTTTTGGGTCGGCGGTCATCATTCCGTTTACATCGGTCCATATTTCTATTTGCGAAACATTTAAAGCGGCGCCTAAAATTGCAGCGGTATAATCGCTTCCACCACGGCCTAAAGTGGTCACTTGATGGTTTTGATTGCTAGCAATAAATCCTGTAACAACAGTTAAATCATCCTGATGGGTAAAATAATCCTGAATTAAGATATTACTTTGTTCAAAATCTACTTTAGCACTTCCAAAATAGCTATCTGTTTTTATAATTTCTGAGGCATCTAAATACTCTGTTTTCTCATTTACGGTACGTAAAATTCTACTAATCATTAAAGCCGAGCATCTTTCGCCAAAACTCAATACCATGTCTTTAGTTTTAGCGCTTAGCTCTTGCAAAGCAGTAATTCCTTGCAAAATATCTTCTAATTGCTGAAAATAAAGCTTAAGCTTAGTAATAACTTGATTTTGTTGTTGTAAAGAAACCAGCTCTTTGACAATCAAAAAGTGTTTTTTCTCTAAACCAGCTAACGCAGCAGAAAAATCTTTTCCTCCTACAGCATCCTCCGCCATTTTTAACAACAGGTTGGTTACACCACTCATGGCCGATACCACAATTATTATCTGTTCTTGCTCTTGTAAGTTCTGCTTAACTACTTTGGTTAAGGCTTTTAAAGCTTCTGCAGAACCTACGGATGTTCCACCAAATTTTAGAATTTTCATTTTTTAATTGTAAAAAAAAACGCCCTCCGTTAATTCGGAAGGCGTTTAAATATGTTAGATTATATACATATACTACCTTCCGCTACGTGAAAACGTAGTTGTTGTTGTAGTGTATGTTGTTGTTAAAATCATTTTTGTATTATTTCTGCCGTAAAACTAAGCTTTACAATCATAAATCCAAATATTAATAAAAAATATTTAAGGGCTCTTAGTTGCAATACAATTATTCCTTGTTAAATTTATCAACTACATATAACAATGCAAAACTTAAATTTTCTTTCAGGTAAAAGCGAGATTGGAGCACTAATTATAAATAAAGATTGGTCTCAAACAAAATTGGGCATTCCTGATTATTGGCCTCAAAGTTTAAAAACCGTTTTGAGCATAATTTTAAACTCTAAATTCCCAATGTTTATATTTTGGGGAGACGATTCGATTTTTTTTTATAACGATGCTTATCGCCCAAGTTTAGGAAGTAATGGTAAACATCCTGATGTTTTAGGCTTAAGTGTAGAAAATGGATGGCAAGAAATTTGGGATTTAGTACAACCTTTAATTCAGCAAGTAAAAACAACCGGCGAACCGTATCTTTCAGAAAACGAACTTATTCCAATATTTAGAAACGGAAAACTAGAAAATGTTTATTGGACATTTAGCTACAGCCCAATTTTTGACGAAACAAATGATATTGCAGGTATTTTTGGTGCTTGTGTAGAAACAACAAATACAGTAAACCACCTAAACAGTCTTGAAAAAATAAACCAACAGTATTACAACCATATTATGCAGGCACCTGTAGCAATGTGCGTGTTAACAGTGGATAGTTATGTTGTAGAAATTGCAAATGATATGATGTTGGCAATATGGGGAAAAAGACACGAACAAGTGATTAATAAGCCAATTTTTGAAGCAATAAAAGAAGCCAGAGGGCAAGGATTGGAAGAAATTTTAAAAAACGTTTCTGAAAAAGGCGAAAAGTTTGAAGCTAATGAGCGACAAGTAAATTTGCTTCGAAACGGAATAATGGAAACAATTTATCTAAACTTTGTTTATGAGCCAATCAAAGACGAATTTAATAAGGTAAAAAATATTGTTGCTATAGCCATTGATGTTAGTGCTATTGTAGAAAATAACCTTTTAATTAAACAAAATGAAGCAAAATTAAACATCATAGTAGATGCTAGTGAGTTAGGCATATGGGAATATGACATGAAAACTAAGCAAGGAATACTTTCAGATAGATATGCAGAAATACTGAACTTTAAAAATAAAGAAGAAATAACCAGAGAAAAAATATTAGAAAAGCTACATCCTGCCGATTTAGAAATTAGAAATCAGGCCGATTTAGACGTTATTAAAACTGGGATATTAAAATATGAAACACGAGTTATTTGGGATGACCAGTCTATACATTGGATAGCCGCCAACGGGAAAATGTTTTTTGATGACGATAATAACCCTGTAAAAATGATTGGTACTATTAGAGATATCACCAATGAAAAACGTCATGAACAAGTCTTAAAAGATAGAGAAGAAAAATTTAGGCTTTTAGCCGATGAAATGCCTCAGTTTGTTTGGACAGCTGATGCTAACGGAAATGTAGACTATTACAATAAATCTTTGTACAATTACACAGGTCTTAGTGTTACTACATTAATAGATAGAGGTTGGTTAGAATTTGTGCACCCAAATGATTTAAAAGAAAACCTAAAAGTTTGGACTGAGGCAGTCAAAACTGGGGAAGACTATATTTTTGAAAATAGGTTTAGAAGATTTGATGGAGAATATCGCTGGCAATTGAGCAGAGCTAAACCTCATAAAGACGAGCATGGCAAGATACAAATGTGGGTTGGAACTAGTACAGATATCAACGATATTAAAGAACTAGACAAGCAAAAAGATTTCTTTATTAGTATGGCAAGCCACGAGCTTAAAACACCGTTAATATCGGTTAAGGGCTATGTTCAATTAATGCAGGTCAAATATAAAAACACGGATGATGATTTTTTAAAAAATGCCATAAAAGTGGTTAGTAAGCAAGTAGATATGCTAACTAATTTAACAACAGGTTTATTAGACGTGTCTAAAATTAAATCGGGGAGTTTAGTTTTGAAAAAGACATTGTTTAACATCAGTGATTTAATAAATGAAGTCATAGAAGAGATTTCTCACATCAACCCGCAACACCAAATTACATTTGATTGTCAACCTCAAACACAGGTATATGTAGACAGGGAAAAAATTAATCAAGTATTGATCAATTTTTTAAATAATGCCATAAAGTATTCACCAAATTCTTTGAAAATTAACGTTTATACAGAGTTAGAGAAAGACAAAGTTAAAGTAGCTGTGGTTGATAAAGGAATAGGCTTAATAGAAGCAGATAGAAAAATGGTATTCGAAAGGTTTTACAGAGTAGAAGGTAAAAACGAAAAAACGTTCCCAGGTTTCGGTATTGGTTTATTCATTGCTTCAGAAATTATTAGAAAACACGATGGAGAAATAGCTGTAGATAGTGTTTTAGGAGAAGGATCTACCTTCTATTTTAAACTACCCATAAAAAAATAAAATGCGGTTATTAAATAAATAACCGCATTTTCAAATATGAATTTTTAAAAAACAAAACTTTATTTTGTAATCCTCAAGCTGCAATATTCCATCCTTCCCATATTCTAAACACTACCAGCTACCGCTAGATCCACCTCCTCCAAAACTTCCACCACCAAAGCCTCCAAATCCACCACCGCCAGATCCACCGCCAAAGCCTCCTCCTCCTCCAAATCCACCACTACCTCTTCCGCTATTTCCCATTCCCGATAGCAGAGACCACCAAAAAATATTTGCGGCTCCTCTTCCTCCAATAACATTTCTCCCACCACCACCTTTGCCACCTCTACCAACAATACTGATGATAACTATTATAATAATAAAGATAAGTCCAACCGGAAAACCACTTCCTTTACCACTTACCTTCTTTTTACCATCACTTTTATATTCACCTTTGGTATAGCTAATTATTGCATTAGTGGCATCCTCAACACCTTGATAATAATTACCGTTTTTGTAATTTGGTTTTACTTCATTCTCAATAATTCTTTTGGCAATAGCATCAGGAAGGGCGCCTTCCATACCATAACCAGTCTGAATGGTTATTTTTCTATCACCAATAGAAGATAAAATTAAAATACCAGTATTTTTCGTACTGCCGCCAATACCCCAAGCTCTACCTAATTGATAGCCATAGTCGGAAACATCATAGCCGTTTAAAGAAGCAATAAAAACTATAGAAATCTGTATCGATGTAGAATCATCAAATGCAACAAGTTTTCTTTCTAAGGCACTTACTTCAGATGCAGATAAAGTATTGGTATAATCATTTACTAAAGTATTTGGCTTTGCCGGAAAATTTTGAGAAAAACCAATTTTAAACAATAAACATATTACAATAATTACTAAAAACCTCTTCATCAATTTTTGTTATTTATGAAAACAATATCATCAGATAACTCATTAATATCATTCTCTTGGTATGGAAAATATTTCTTTAACTGCTTACCAGCCTCAATAACCCCAACACTAATTCCATTAACCATTTCTCCTTTTTTAAACTTCTCTAGCATTAAATCTTTGGTGCTATCCCAAAAAGTATCTGAAACTAGCTTATTAATGCCTTCATCACCAATAATGGCAAACTTATGGTCATCCAAGGCAACATAAACCAAAACGCCATTTCTTAATTTAGTTTGGTGCATCTCCAATTCAGCGAAACAAGAAATTGCTCTTTCGTAAGCATCAGTACTACATTTTTCTTCTATACACACTCTTACTTCACCACTTGTAGCCTTTTCTGCCCAAGCTATAGCATTCTTAATATGCTCTTGTTCCTTATCTGTCAACTGACTCATATTCCCAATTTATTTATGTTATTTTCAAAATAAACTATTTTCATAACCTTAAAACTATACACATTGGCAATTTTGTATACCAAAAAGCTTAATCTGTGTGAACCTCAAATATCTGTGCAAATACGAAACCCATAATCATTTCAATTAATATCATACCAATCTGTGTAATCCCTTAATCTGTGCAATCACGAAACCAATCTTTACAATTAAGAAACCCATAATCATTTCAATTAATATCATACCAATCTGTGTAATCCCTTAATCTGTGCAATCACTAAACCAATCTGTACTATTAAGAACCCCATAATCAGTTCAATTCATAACATACCAATCTGTGTAATCCCTTAATCTGTGCAATCACGAAAATAATCTGTGCAATCACGAAAACAATCTGTAAAATCACGAAACCAACCTGTGCAATCACAACACTAAAACTCCACCTTAGGCGCCTTATTAGAGCCAGCTTCAGCAGTAAATGCGCCTTTTTGGCTAAAACCAAACATTCCAGCAAATAAATTATTTGGGAAAGTTCTAATATTAGTATTATAACCTTGTACCGCTTCATTAAAATCTCTTCTGGCCACAGCAATTCTGTTTTCTGTTCCTTCAATTTGGGCCTGTAATTCTAAAAAGTTTTGGTTAGCCTTTAATTCCGGGTATCTTTCAGAAACCACCATTAACCTTCCTAATGCTTGGCTCAGCTGTCCTTGCGAAGATTGAAACTTTTGTAAGGTTTCAGGAGTTAGTTTGCTTGGGTCAACCTGTATAGAAGTTGCTTTTGCTCTTGCCTCAATCACTTGTGTTAAGGTTTCTTTTTCAAAATTTGCTGCACCTTTTACGGTAGCCACTAAATTATCGATCAAATCTGCTCTCCTTTGGTACTGGTTTTCTACCTCGCCCCATTGGGCTTTTACTTTTTCATCTAACTTAACCGAGCTATTATAGCCACAAGAACTTAAGCTTGCCATTGCAAATAGGCCTATCAGGCCAAATAATAATTTTTTCATTTTCTTAGAATTTTCAATTTTTATCAATGTAATACTTTGAGTTCAATTTTCATACCTTTGTTACACTTTGGGATAAAAACCCGACAAATTATCATGCAAAAAGAAATAGAAGTAGTCTGCCCGCCAGACCATATTTTTGACCTAGATCAAATTAAATCGATAATCTTAGCACAAGAAAAGCTGAAACCCGTGGATTTGACCTCTTTTAAAATCCGCAAAAGATCCATAGACGCCCGAAGTAAAAACCCTATCTATCGCTTAAAGGTTGTCCTATATATAAATGAGTCTGCCGCTCCAGAAATTTTCTCAATAAATTATCCAAATATTAAAGAAGCAAAGCCAATAATAGTAGTAGGAGCCGGTCCAGCAGGACTTTTTGCAGCTTTAAAATTAATCGAGCTAGGGCTAAAGCCCGTAATTATAGAGCGTGGTAAAAATGTAAAAGATCGGAGAAGAGATTTAGCTGCAATTAATAAGGAAGGTAAAATAAATTCAGAATCTAACTATTGCTTTGGCGAGGGTGGTGCAGGCACTTATTCAGATGGTAAATTATATACCAGATCTAATAAAAGGGGCGATGTAAATAAAATGCTTCAAATTCTGGTTTCCCATGGCGCAACAGAAGACATATTAATAGATGCTCGTCCACATATCGGGACAAATAAATTACCTCAAGTAATTAGCTCCATAAGAGAAACCATTTTAAATGCAGGTGGCGAAATTCATTTCAATACTAAATTGTTAGACATCACAATAGAAAATAATCAAGTACAATCCATAACAACTAATTTAGGCACAATACCAACAAAGCATGTCATTTTAGCAACTGGTCATTCAGCAAAAGATATTTATTACCTGCTAAATAAAAGAAATATTAGTTTAGAAGCAAAACCTTTTGCGCTTGGAGTAAGAATAGAACATCCACAATATATTATAGATCAATCTCAGTATCATTGCCCCACAAGGCATCAAAACCTACCGCCATCTTATTATAGTTTAGTAACTCAAGTACAAAACCGGGGTGTTTTTTCATTTTGTATGTGCCCAGGTGGAATAATTGCACCATGCGCAACCCAAGAAAACGAAATTGTAGTAAACGGCTGGAGTCCATCTAAAAGGAATAATCCATTTGCAAACTCAGGCACAGTTGTTCAAGTTAATTTATCAGATATCCCAAATGCAAATGTCAATAATCCATTTGCACTATTAGAGTTTCAAACGCAAATAGAAAATCAAGCTTACTTAGCAGGTGGCGGAAACCTAAAAGCACCAGCACAACGCATGGTAGATTTTGTAAATAATAAAACATCTCAAGACATACCCACAAATTCCTATTTGCCAGGTTTAACAGCATCTAATCTAAATGAAATATTACCTTCTTTTATAGCTCAAAGTCTAAAGGATGCTTTACCACAATTTGGTAAAAATATTCCATCAGTCTTTGGCAATGGTGGTTATTACACAAACGAAGCAATATTAGTAGGAGTAGAATCTAGAACATCCTCTCCAGTCAGAATTCCACGCAATTCAGAAACCTTACAACATCCACAAGTACAAGGCTTATTTCCCTGTGCAGAAGGAGCAGGTTACGCAGGTGGCATAATTTCTGCAGCAATAGACGGACAAGCGTCAGCAACTGCAGTTTCAATACAAATATTAAAACAATGAAAAAGACATTAATCCTTGGTGCATCCACAAATTCAACCCGCTACTCATACTTGGCAGCCAACCGTCTGGTAAACTATGGTCATTCAATAATAAACGTCGGTCAAAAATCTGGCGAAGTTGCAAACAATCCAATAGAAAAGCCCCAAAAAATCCATCCAGACATTCATACAATTACGATGTACATTGGCACTTCTGGTCAGAAAGATTTATACAACTATATCTTAGATACAAATCCAAAAAGAATAATCTTTAATCCAGGTACAGAAAATCCCGAGTTAGCCAATCTTGCAAACCAAAAAGGAATAGAAACATTAGAAGCATGTACGTTAGTCATGTTATCAACCAATCAATATTAAATTTTGTTGTCTCCTAATATATAGGAGCAGTAAATAAATCTTTCAATTATTAGGGCGTTTTAACACGCTTTTCGCTCATACATCACAAGGCCTTATTCACAGGCCGGTATCCGCTACAATCGTTAACGCACTTGTAGGAGGAAGGAGGATGAACAAGATCAAAGCAACCCAGCTCGGTGT